>Ga0073928_10010384_pt1 | contig 11105 bp, 9 predicted proteins | sample PaiPotPPA55metaG_FD_76969 | JGI IMG/M metagenome (GOLD analysis project Ga0073928, IMG submission 76969) | Iron sulfur acid spring bacterial and archeal communities from Banff, Canada, to study Microbial Dark Matter (Phase II) - Paint Pots PPA... ...
CACCACGCGGGCGCCTACCGCCGTCACGAACTCCACATACGGCCACGTCTTTAGCTTCGGATTGCGCTTCTGCATGGCCGTAGTCTGCAGACCGGCCCAGAGCTTGCAGTCATAGGCGTTGTGCGGATTGATATCGTTTTTCCTGTCGCGCGGGTACCTGGTGTAGAGGTTAGAAATCTGCAAGCCCTCGGGCTCCAGGTTCCCGTCCGAGTTCATTACCTGCAGCTCAATCACGAACTGCCAAACGTCTACAAGATTGTTGGTGCCTACTTCCGTATCGTGATGAAGAGTAAGGAGCACCGGCCTGCCATCGAGAATATAGGACGCACCACTACCGTCCTGAGCCTTGTACGGCGCCACATCCGAGGCTGGCGCATTGGCCGCCGGGCGCCGCTGCGTTTGCATTTGCTTAGTCTGCCCGAAAACCGGTGATACCACCAATATCCCCACCATAACCAACAGACCCAATCGACTAGTCTTGCTCATCCCACTTTCTCCCTGGACTCGTAGTCTACCCGGCGGTGCTTACGCTTTTTCCAGCTGCGCGTACCTCTCCACCAGCTTCTTCAAACCGAAGCGAGGGAATTGTACCGTAATCTTGGCGTCTTCCCCTTCCCCTTCGCGCTGAAACACCGTGCCTTCGCCGTATTTCGGGTGCTTGACCTTCTGCCCGGGACGGAATCCCCGCCTGCCTTTCGGCTCCTCAGACATCATTTTCGGAACATGGAACTTCTTGCCCCGCGACGCAAAAAATTCGGCAATATTGTCGATGGAGTTGTAGTTCGTGAGCGGAGTCGCTGTCTTCGGCTTGACCCGGTCCGGGTTCCAGGCGGCGCTCTGGTCTTCGTCTTCGTAGGAATAGTGGGTGCTTTCAGCAGCAGCGGGGCTTCGCCCCGCTGGACGGGCGAGGGCACCCGTTCCCACACGACCCGCGCTGCGCCGCGACCCGCCCAGTTCTTCCACTAACTGCGACGGAACTTCTTCCAGGAATCGCGACGGCACACTCGCCTCCGGCATGTCCGTGCCATAGCGGCGGCGATACACGGCTCGCGACAAAATCAGCGTGTCCATGGCGCGCGTCATACCGACGTAGCACAGCCGCCGTTCTTCTTCGATCGAATCCGGCTCAAGCATGGTCCGCGAATGCGGGAACAGACCTTCTTCCATCCCCGCGAGAACCACCAGCGGAAACTCCAGCCCCTTGGCAGCGTGCAGCGTCATCAGCGTGATCTGCGCGTGCTCGTCATACTGGTCGGCATCGCTGACCAGGGCGGCATGATCGAGAAACTGATCGAGCGTCTCCCCGCGATCGCGTGAGTCCATGGCCGCGTTCACCAGCTCGCGCAGGTTCTCGATGCGCGAGTAGGCTTCCGGCGTATCTTCCTCTTCGAGTTGCTTGATGTACCCGGTGCGGTCGATCAGAAATTTGAGAATCTCGGCCGTATTCGCCGCCCCGCCGGGAGCGCGGAAGCCTTCGACCGCCTCATCGGTGGAGAGACGGTCGCCCTCGCCCGTCGCCTCGGCTTCCGCAGAATCGCCTGCGGCAAAATCGAAGCTAAAATTCCCAGGATCAAAATCAGTATCGTTCCCGGCTTGTGTGGGGACGGGCGCCTCGCCCGTCCAAGCCGAGCGCAGCTCGGCAGCCGCCCCAGCTTCCGACTTCGCCCCCGCCGTCTCTTCTACCCGCTCCACATAAGCCCCCGCCAGCATCGCTCGCCCGTCCTCGATCAGTTCGCGGAAACTCTTCAACGCCGCCAACGCCCGCGCGGGCAATAACTGCCGGTTAATCCCTTCGCCAATCGCGCCCCACAGCGACAGCCCTGTTTCGAGCGCGAGCCGCTCCAACATCTCGATGGTCGTCTTGCCAATCCCGCGCACCGGCGTATTAATCACGCGCAGCAGCGAGACCGAATCATCCGGGTTCTGGATGACTTTCAAATACGAGATCAGATCCTTGATCTCAGCCCGCTCGTAGAACGAGAAGCCGCCCACCACGTGATATTTCAATTGATAGCGGCGCATCGCTTCTTCGAACAACCGCGATTGTGAGTTCGTCCGGTAAAGCACGGCTGCTCGCGCCGTTTCGCCATTCTCGCCAGCCTGCCGCAGGTAGCGGTTGATCGTATCGGCCGCAAACAGCGCCTCGTTCTCCCCGTCCGGAGCTTCGTAGTATCCGATCTTCGCCCCAACCTGCCGCGACGTCCACAGGTTCTTGCCCTTGCGCCGGAGATTGTTCGCGACCACAGCCGACGCCGCGCCTAGAATATTCTGCGTCGAGCGGTAGTTCTCCTCCAGCCGCACAATTTTCGCTTCTGGAAAGTCGGCCTCAAACTCCAAAATGTTGCGGATGTCGGCCCCGCGCCACGAGTAGATTGATTGATCTTCATCGCCCACCGCGCAGACGTTGTGCCTGTCACCCGCCAGCAAGCGCATTAGTTCATACTGCGGACGGTTCGTGTCCTGATATTCATCCACCAAAAGATACTGGAATCGCCGGTTGTAGTATTCGCGCACCGCCGCCACAGACTTGAGCAAGCGCATCGCTTCGAGCAACAGATCGTCGAAGTCCATCGCATTCGCTTTCAGAAGCTCCTTGCGGTACTCCTCGAAAATGTGCGCAATCTTTTCAGTTTTTGGATCCGCCGATTGCAGGTAGATTTCCTGCGGATCGAGCATATGATTCTTGGCCCATGAAATCCGCGAAAGCACGTTGCGCGGCGTCAGTTGCTTGTCGTCCAGCCCCAACCGCCGCATGATGCTCTTGACGACTTGCTGCTGATCGCTCTCGTCGTAGATGACGAAATTTTTCGTGAGCCCGATCGGCGGCTGTCCCGGCACGGTAGACGGAATCCGCAAAGCTTCAATGTCTCGCCGCAACACCCGCACGCAAAACGAGTGGAACGTAGAAATCACCGGCTTGGCAACGCTGAGCCCGCCGACAAGTTTTTCTACCCGCTCCGCCATCTCCGCCGCGGCCTTGTTGGTAAAAGTCATAGCGAGAATCGCTTCCGGCATCACGCCCATCTTCTCGATCAGATAAGCAATGCGGAACGTGATGACGCGAGTCTTCCCGCTGCCCGCCCCGGCCAGAATGAGCACCGGCCCGTCGGTAGTTTCAACTGCTTCGCGTTGTTGCGGGTTTAGTTCGTCCAGGAACGACAAAAGAGAATGGCTCCAAATGCGCTACATGAATTTTACAGGAGAAATAAGGCAGGAATTTCCGAAGCTCACGCACATTAAAGCGCGGTTACTTCCCATTGAAAAGCGCGAAACTCGGCGAGTCTGCGAAAGTCTTGTTCGTTGGCAGTGATTATCGTGATCCCCATTCGCGCCGCGCTCATCGCAATCAGCGCGTCATTGGTCAATCGTCCCAACCCGATGTTTTCATAATGGTATTTGGCCGCCACGCGAGCGAGTACCCGGCCAGCTTGAGTCCAATCGTTGAGATTCGGAACCAGGACTCGCTTTACTCTGTCAAAATCGCGCTCCAGTCGCTCCACCACATGACGAACACGATCCGATGCGCCCGCATAGAGTTCTTCGAGCACCACCGCGCTGAGCCAAAGCGGAGCATCGACTGAGAACCGCCGCAGCGACAAGATGGCATCGTCTCCCTGACGCATTCCACTAATGTAGATAGAAGAATCGAACAAGGCGGACGGCATCTAGCGATCCAACCTGCCATACACATCCTTGATTTCAACGCCGCTTTTCAGGAAACGCTCGTTGGCCTCGAGAGCGAGCCGATTGCTTTCGTGTTCGGAGATCGCCAAGTCGAGCGCCCGTTCGATAGTCTCAGTCTCGGTCTTCGCTCGCAACGCTTTTTGAGCGCGTTTAATTTTTACAGCATCCAATTGAAAGTGTTTATGCACGCGCCTGCTTGCCGTGGCCATCGAAGTGCACCTCCACCCAAACAGCATAGCATGTGATGTACATATATTCAATTTCTTTGTACATCCAAAGGGAACAAACACATACGGCGGATCTCCTTGGAAAACGCTGCAAACTCAACGCTTATGGCGCTGCTATAATCAAGAATTGCGCTCATGAAGAAGAACCCACTAGTAGCTGCCGCCACGGATGACACCGCCGAAACTCCCGCCCGCCGCCGAATCCGCTCCACCACAGTCCTCTGCGTTCGCCGCATCGACAAAGTTGTCATGGCGGGCGATGGACAGGTCACTCTCGGGGAATCCGTCATCAAGCACGGGGCAAAGAAAATTCGCCGCCTCTACCAGGATAAGATTCTTGCCGGATTTGCCGGCTCGACCGCCGACGCTTTCACCCTGTTCAGCCGTTTCGAGTCCAAGCTGGAGCAGTATCACGGCAACCTAGGCCGCTCCGCCGTCGAACTCGCGAAAGACTGGCGCACCGACAAATTTCTCCGCCATCTGGAAGCGCTGCTGCTGGTTTCCGATAAGGAAGCGACGTTCCTGTTAAGCGGTCAGGGAGACGTGATCGAGCCCGATACCGGCATTGCGGCGATCGGCTCCGGCGGCCCGTTCGCCCAGGCAGCGGCGCAGGCCTTGGCCGATCACACCAAGCTCTCGTCGCGGGAAATCGCCGAAGAAGCAATGAAGATTGCCAGCCGCATGTGCATCTATACCAATGACAGGATTACGATTGAGGAATTGTGAGGCGAGGTCTCAGGTGTTAGGTGTCAGGTTTCAGGAAAATCAAAGCCTGAGACCCGAGACCTGAGACCTGACACCTGATTTCTTATGGCCATTTACTTACCCGGAACCGCCGAAGAAGAACAAGTCACGCTCGACGAATTGACGCCGCGCGAAATCGTTGCCGAACTCGACAAGTACGTTGTCGGTCAAAAAGACGCCAAGCGCGCCGTCGCCATCGCCTTGCGCAACCGCATGCGCCGGCAGAAGCTCGCGCCCGAAATGGCCGAAGAGGTCATCCCCAAGAACATCATCATGATCGGGCCCACCGGCGTCGGCAAAACCGAAATCGCCCGCCGCCTCGCTAAGCTCGCCAACTCGCCATTCCTGAAAGTTGAAGCTTCCAAGTTCACGGAAGTCGGTTACGTCGGCCGCGATGTGGAATCCATGATCCGCGACCTGGTCGAGATTGCCATCGAAATGGTCCGCGAAGAAAAATTGGAAGACGTCTCGGATAAGGCCGAGTTGAACGCGGAAGAGCGCCTGCTCGATATTCTTCTGCCCCCGATCTCGCCGCGACCGTCGGACTCCAGCTCGAGCGGAGGCGTGGTTATCGATGGCAGCACCAGCTTGACCGAATCCTCCAGCCGCACCCGCGAGAAATTGCGTCAACAGTTGCGCGAAGGCAAACTCGACGACCGCACCGTCGAAATCGAAACTCGCGAGCGCAATTTTCCGTCGTTCGAAATTATCTCCAATCAGGGCGTCGAGGAAATGGACGTCAATCTCAAGGACATGTTGCCTAACATCTTCGGCCAGCGCACCAAGAAGCGGAAGATGAAAGTCAACGAGGCCTTCGAGTACCTGATCCAGGAAGAAGAGCAGCGCTTGATCGACATGGAGCAGGTCACGCGCGTCGCCATTGACCGCGTGGAAAACTCCGGCATCATCTTCCTCGATGAAATCGACAAGATCGCCGGCCGTGAAAGCGGCCATGGGCCGGACGTTTCGCGCGAAGGCGTGCAGCGCGATATCCTTCCCATCGTCGAAGGCACCACCGTCAACACGCGCTACGGCATGGTGCGCACCGACCACATCCTGTTCGTGGCCGCGGGCGCGTTCCATGTTTCGAAGCCGAGCGACTTGATTCCCGAATTGCAGGGCCGCTTCCCTATTCGCGTGGAATTGCAGTCGCTGACCATGGAAGACTTCGTCCGCATCCTGACCGAACCAAAGAGTTCGCTGACCAGGCAGTACATCGCGCTGCTTGAAACCGAAGGCGTGAAGCTGGAGTTCACGCCCGAAGCGCTGGAAGAAGTCGCGCGCTTTGCCTTCCGCGTGAATGAAGGGACGGAAAACATCGGCGCCCGCCGTCTGCATACCATCATGGAGCGAGTGCTCGACGAGATCAGCTTTGAGGCTCCCGAAAAGAAGGGCCAGGAGTTCAAGGTCGACGCGGCCTACGTGCAAAAGATGCTCAGCGAGATTGTCAAAGACCAGGATCTGTCGCGCTACATACTGTAGAAATTCTTAACCACAGGGGACACAGAGGTACACGGGGAAAATCCCACGGGGGAAATCCGAAGATCCCTCTGTGTACCTCTGCGCTCTCTGTGGTTGTCTTTTTGCTCTTCTCGCGAACTGTCGCTTTCTGCTAAGCTCACGGCTTTCCATTAATTTCCGGTTTCTGCAATCATGACTCTAGACCGCACTCGCCTCAAATCCCTCATGGAGCGCGAACAAAAGCGCTTCGTCGACGAACGCCCGAAATCAAAAGCCATCTACGAACGCGGCAAGAAGTCTCTACTTTCCGGCGTGCCCATGAACTGGATGGTGAAATGGGCCGGAGCTTTTCCACCGGTTGTACGCGAGGCCCAGGGCGCGCACTTCTACGACGTTGACGGCCATCGCTATGTGGACTTCTGCCTCGGCGACACTGGCGCCATGACCGGACATTCTCCCTTCGCCACCGCGAAAGCCATCGAGGAGCAGGTCAAACGCGGCATCACGCTCATGCTGCCGTCCGAAGACGCCGTCTTCGTCGCCGAAGAGTTGCAGCAGCGCTTCGGCTTAACCTACTGGCAGTTTGCGCTCACTGCCACCGACGCCAATCGCTTCTCGATTCGTCTCGCGCGCCAGATTACAGGCCGCGCGAAAATCCTGGTCTTCAACTGGTGTTACCACGGCTCGGTGGATGAAACTTTCATCACGCTTCATCCCGACGGCACTTCTAGAGCGCGGCGCGGCAATATCGGCCCGCCGGTTGATCCTTCCGTGACTACGCGCGTTGTTGAATTCAATGATGTCCCCGCGCTCGAACGAGCACTCGCTCACGGTGACGTCGCCTGCGTGCTGGCGGAGCCTGCTTTGACCAATGTCGGCATCGTGCACCCCATTCCCGGCTACCACCGCGCGCTGCGCGAGCTTACGCGCAAGTACGGCACGCTGCTCATCATCGACGAGACGCACACCATTTGCGCCGGCCCTGGCGGTTACACGCGCGCGGAAAATCTCGATCCTGACTTCCTCGTCTTCGGCAAGCCCATCGCCGGCGGGCTCCCCGGCGCAACGTACGGCTTCACCCAAAAAGTCGCGGACATGATTCTCGAGCGCCACAGCCTCGAAGACAGCGATACCGGAGGAATCGGCGGAACCCTCGCCGGCAACGCCCTCTCTCTGGCTGCGATGCGCGCCACGCTAACAAAAGTTCTCACCAAAGAAGCCTTCGACCGAATGATCCCCCTGGCTGAGCGCTGGACCGCCGGCGTGCAAAAAGTCATCGACGATTTCGGTCTCCCCTGGCACGTCACGCGCCTCGGTTGCCGCGCCGAGTATCTGTTCGGCCCCAATGAGCCAAGGAATGGAGGCGAAGCCCACGATGCCATGGACTTCGAACTCGAACGCTTCATGCATCTCTACGCCATGAATCGCGGTATCCTGCTCACGCCCTTCCACAACATGGCGCTGATGTCGCCGGCAACCGAGCCCGAGGACGTCGATTGCCACAGCAAAGTCTTTCGCGAAGCCGTTCGCGACTTGTCTGGATAAGCCCGTGTGGCGCGGACACTCCTGTCCGCGTGTCGACGCAGAGACTAATGTGGACGTGGTCGGCTCGTGTGCGCGCGGGCGACTCGCCCGCGCGACCTCTGATACTCTTTTTCCTTCCGCATGACACCGCATCCTGGAAGGTTCATCACTCCGACAGCGCTCTGCCTGCTGCTCGCCAGCTGCGCCCAGACTGGACCGCCGCTGCCGCCATCCCTCGAACTACCAAAGCCACCCACGGATCTGCGCGCCAGCCGCAAAGGCAATCGCGTGACCCTCAGTTGGAGCGAGCCCACCCGCACCACCGACCGCCAGAGCGTGCGCTACGTCGGTCCGACCCTGGTCTGCCGCAGCCTCGAACCTGAAATCACGACGTGCGGAAATTTCGCCGCCTTGTTGCCGGCGCCATCATCTCTAGCTGCGGCCCCGCGCAAGTCAGGCTTACCGCGCCCCGCCCCGCAGACCTACACCGACACACTGCCACCGGCCATGCAACAGCAGGATCCGTCGGTCGAAGTCACCTATGCCGTCGAGGTCTTGAACCGCAACGCTCGCGGCGCGGGATTGTCGAATCGCGTGCACGTCCCCGCCATCGTGACGCTGCCTCCGCCGGGCGACTTGGCCGCCGAACTCACTGGCGATGGCGTCGTCCTCACGTGGACAAGCGCTGGAGAATTACACACCCCCGGCATTCAGCATCGTTACCGAATCTATCGGCGCGACGAAAGCTCCGGCAAAGAAACTATTGCAGGCGAAGTCCCCTTGGGCGAGCCTGGTCCTCTAAGTTTCACCGACTCGGGTTTCGAATGGGAAAAGACCTACCTCTACCGGATCACCGCCGTGAGCATCGTCAAGCGGTCCGACAGCGAGGTGCAGGTTGAGGGCGACGACACTCCGCCCGTGCGCGTCATCGCCCATGACGTCTTCCCGCCCTCGGTCCCCACCGGGCTGCAAGCGGCGTACTCGGGCGAGGGACAAAAACCATTCATCGATCTCATCTGGGCGCCGGTCACGAATGCCGATCTCGCGGGATACAACGTCTATCGCGGCGACGGGAATGGTCCAGCAGTCAAGCTAAATTCCGAGCTGGTGAAATCGCCGGCGTATCGCGATAGCGCGGTCGCCTCAGGCAAAACCTATACCTACTCCGTTTCTGCCGTGGACGTGCGTGGAAACGAAAGCCAGCGCTCCGAGGAAACCAGCGAGTCCGTCCCGTAGCGGAGTGACCCGAAGATCGCGGCGAAATTCTTTACCACAGGGGACACAGAGGGACACAGGGGGAACACAGGGATCTTCTTCGCGAGCCGACTATCAAATTTGATCCCGAATCGAAAGCTTTCCCCTGTGGTCTTCCCCCCGTGCTCCCCTGTGTCCCCTGTGGTTAAGAATTCCCCGTAGGCGAAAATGCGCGCACGGATTTTTCCTACGCGATCTTTCCGCCCCTAGTGCTCAGAAATTGTGTTTAGATATTGCTCTGATGAAATACTGCCGATTCGATCTCAACGGTTCCGCCCACTACGGCTTGGTCGAGTCTGTCGCGGGTAGCGACGAAATCACTCGCCTGTTCCTCCAGCCTCCGCAGGATAGCGATGGCGACGTCGAAGGCCTGCCCAGCCGCCGCATGGACCGCATCCCGCTCGCACAGGCATCTCTGCTGCCACCGGTGGGGCCTTCAAAAATCGTCTGCGTCGGCCGCAACTACCGCGAGCACGCTGCCGAACTCGGCAACGAAGTTCCTCAGGAGCCGCTGTTATTTTTCAAGCCACCATCTTCCCTGCTGCCGCCAGGTGGAACGATTCTTCGGCCAAAGGTTTCCGAGCGCACCGACCACGAAGGTGAACTAGGCGTCGTGATCGGCCGGCGCTGCCATCTTCTCACCGAGAGCGATGACGTACGCCCCTACATCCTCGGCTACACCTGCATAAATGATTTCACCGCCCGCGATCTGCAAAACAAAGACGGTCAGTGGACCCGCGCCAAAGGCTTTGACACCTTCTGCCCGGTCGGACCCGTCGTCGCCGATGGCCTCGATCCCTGGGCCGGCGTCCAGGTCGAAACCCGGGTGAATGGCGATGTGCGGCAGTCCGGCAACACGCAAGATTTTATTTTTCCGCTCGACGTCATCATCCGTTACATTTCGCAGATCATGACCCTCGAACCCGGAGACCTGATCGCAACCGGCACGCCCAAAGGTGTCGGGCCGGTGGTCGCCGGCGATGCCATCGAGGTGTCGATCGAAGGCATCGGCGAGTTACGCAATCCCGTTAGCGACCAGGCATAATCCAGAGTTGCTGCGACCGCAGGCGTTGCCGAGCTGCGCTCGGCTTGGACGGGCGAGGGCGCCCGTCCCCACATTAGCCAAGGTTTCTGCCTGGTGATAAAGTCTGACAGCTTCTACGCCGCTACCTCCAGATACTCTTCCGGCCGATCCTCGAATTCCTTTCTGCACTCTTCCGAGCAGAAAAAGTATTTCTTACCCGCAAACTGGGTGCGGAATTCGGATTCCCTCTCATCGACTCTCATTCCACAAACCGGGTCAGTTGTCATGATTCCTCCTATTGGAGAATTTGTTCCTTTGGCCTCCACTGACAGCAATGACCTCTCCGTTCTCTGCCGTTCTCCAAGTGACTGACCCCGTTCATCTTTTCCGGCCCGCAATTTCTTCCGCACAGAACTTGCGGAAAATTCTTCCATCCCCGTGCACCTTGTACCCACCGCGCCCACCGACAAGTCAATTCCCACTCTATACTTCGGTACCAGTGCTAAGTAATTAGGAGGAGCCGCCCCATGGAAGACTCCCAGCGTATTTTCGAAGCAGGTTTCGAAACATGTCTCGAACTCTTACGCGCAGGCGATGCCGACGGTCTCAGGCGGCTTCTCGAACAGAACCCCGCCGCGTCCGAAGCCCGCGACTCGAGCGGCGTGAGCCTGCTCATGCATTCCCTTTATCGCGGCCGCCGCGACTTGGCGGAACTGATCGCAAGCAAGAAGAAGGCGCTCGATATTTTCGAAGCGACCGCGCTCGGCCGTCTCGATCGCCTCAAGGAGTGCCTTCGCGACGATGCTTCCGCGATCAACTCCCGTTCAAAAGACGGCTTTACCGCCCTGCACTTCGCCTGTTTCTTCGGGCAGCCCGAAGCCGCCCGCCTGCTGATCGAAAGCGGAGCGGCAGTCGACTCCGTGGCCGCGAATTCGACGCAGGTTATGCCCCTGCACTCGGCCGCCTCCGCCAGCAACCTGGAAGCCGCCCGACTTCTGCTCGAACACGGAGCCCCAGGAATTGTCAATGCCCGCCAGCAAGGAGGTTGGGTTCCGATTCACGCCGCCGCCCAGAACGGAGATCGCCCCATGGTGGAACTACTGCTCAAGCACCACGCCGATCCGAAACTAGCCAACGATGAGGGCAAGACGTCAGCCATGGTAGCTAGAGAAAAAGGCCACGAGACG
>Ga0073928_10010385_pt1 | contig 11104 bp, 6 predicted proteins | sample PaiPotPPA55metaG_FD_76969 | JGI IMG/M metagenome (GOLD analysis project Ga0073928, IMG submission 76969) | Iron sulfur acid spring bacterial and archeal communities from Banff, Canada, to study Microbial Dark Matter (Phase II) - Paint Pots PPA... ...
TCAATTACGAGCTTTGAGGATTGGGCTTCTTCGGCAATTTGTCGCGCGACATGGTCAATGGCGGAGAGGTCGGCTTCGCCATTTTCTTTGGGAGGTGTGCCAACACAAATAAAAATCGCTGCTGCCGCGCGAATGGCTTCTCCCGCGTCGGAGGTATAAGAAATGCGGCCGGCGTTGCGAGCGGATGCGAGGATAGTATCGAGATGCTGCTCGTAAATGGGAACGATGCCAGCGTTCAGCTTGGCGATGCGCTCGGAATCGATGTCGGTGCAAATTACATGGTGCCCGGCTTCGGCGAAGCACGCAGCAGTCACCAGTCCCACATAACCACACCCGACTACGCAAATATGCAAGGTGAAACTCCCTTTAAGCAGAATGGAAAGCGCGGAGCGTGCGCTAAAACAGGCTCACTAATATCATCGCAGAACTGCGCGCAGAAAGGCAGCGTACCAGCTGTTAAAGCTGTTTGGCTGACAGAGCAATTGCGATTCAAGCGGGACGACAATACGGACCACGAGCGTCTTGCTTAACGTGGCTCAGAAATGACGGAATGCTGTGGGCGTTAACGTCGCGAAGTTCCACTTGGATGATATGCGTAGAGGATTCACGGAATCGAAAGTGCGCTCCAAGGCCCGCAGGTAGGAAATCAGGGCTGTGGTTTCAGCATTTAGTCTAGGATTTTGGCGACTGCGCGAATGTCAGTCTCCGCTGCCGCAAACACCACGACTCCGTCGCCTTCGGTGTCGAAATCAATTCGCCGCAACAGATCGGGCGCGATTTTCTTCAACGTGCGTTTGAGCAGCTGCTCCGCTGCATGATTGGTTTGCACGCCGAGATCGGCGGTCAACTCCTCGTAGATGGACCACTGTTTCAGCTCACCGCTCGGGCCATGAATTGTTACCTGGCCCACGTGTTCAACAATCCCCGGTTGTTTTGCAGCCGGCAAGTGGTGATCGATCTCTATGTCCGGCCGTGCGCCTTCAATTTGTCCACGTCGGCCCAAGATGTCGCCCTAGAACAACTTTTCGGAGCTTGGGAAGGTCTATGAGCGGAGCCAGATCGCCATCGCAGATGTCCGTACCCAGCAGCGCCAATTACTGCAAATTTATTAGCTTGGCCAGCGGCCGTAATGACTGCACTCACCGGAGTTCTGGGGTTTACCGAGTCTTGCGGACGAAAATTCGCTTTCCTGCTCGGCTGTCCGATTCGGTTTTTGCGGTCTATGCATGGATGTCACGACCCTAAAAGGACCACTGTGTTCGATTTCGAGATCGGTCAACATGAATCGCTTGGCAGGCTCATATTCGCCGCAGAACATAGCGATAATCGACGTCATACAAACCACGGCGTTTCTTGGGTAGATTCTACAGCTTTGTGGTGGAAAGGATTTAAGCAAGTGCTGCACGCGCCGCTAGGTCGTAGTGCTGCGCTTAGTGCCTACGAGGTTCCGGAATTCTGGGTCGTCGTGCAAGATTTTCAGGTCAGGGTCATTCATGGCCCAAGCAGAGTTGGAGTAGCCTGATTTAATGCAACGCTGGAACATCTCCAATGCGTCTGCCTTCATCGCAAGAGAGCCGTAAGTGCACGCAGCGTTGTAGAGCACATTGGAATCGGTGGGACGCATGGCCACGGCAATCCGCACGTGCAGCACCGCCTCTTCGGGTTGACCGAGGTTCGCCAGATCTGCGGCCAATAGGATGCGGGCGCGCACATCGTCGGGAAACTGTCGCAGCTGAAGTTCCAGCACTTCCTTTTCACGCCGACGCAGGCGCTCCGCATCCGCCATGCGCCCAAGAACCTCGAAGGAATTGATTAGGGGAATCAAGGCATTGTAGTCACTACTCACGATTTCCAGGGCACTTTCCGCGAGCTGGACGGCTTCTTCGTATTGCTGGGAGGCAAAATAAGAGCGTCCGAGAACATCGTGCGCTCCTTCACACTCGGACCGCAGTTCGATGGCCCGGCGTGCCAAACGGATACTCTCGTCATAGTGATGCTGAGCATATTGAATGCGCGCTCTCGCGGAGAGCACTTCGGGGAGATCTGCCGCCAGCCACTCCGCTTTTGCACAAGCGGCCAAGCCCTTCTCGACGAACTCCGGGTTTGGACTGCGGAATTCGTGCATTCCGCCCCAGACGTGCGCGATTCCCGCGTAGGACAACGCGAAATTCGAGTCCAGCTTCACCGCCTCCTCATACATTGCTAAGGCGTACTCGAACTGGCGCTGCCGGAGGTAACTGCGACCACGCAGGTAGAAATCGTAAGCTACGGGATTCGCGGTTGGCTTCTTGGCGATCACCTTTTCTTCTTGTGGCGAAAGCTTGATCTCCAAGGCCTTCGCAATGCTCAGAGAGATTTCTTCCTGAATCGCAAAGACGTCTTCCATCTGGCGGTCGTAGCGCTCGGCCCAGATCGAATGCCGAGTGGCACTTTCTACGAGTTGAGTGGTAATACGCAGGCGGTTTCCTGCACGGCGGATGGACCCTTCGAGCACGTACATGGCGTTCAGCTTTTCCCCGACTTGAGGAGCGGTGACCGGCTTGTCGCGGAAGGCCAGCATCTCCGATCGCGGAAAAATCTCGATCCGCGCGATTTTGGAAAGCTCGGTGATGATGTCCTCCGTCATACCATCACGGAAATATTCATCTTCCTTTGCCCCGCTCAGATTTTCGAAGTACAGCACGGCAATGCTTTTCTTCAACGCAACGGCTGGACGGTTCGCGCCAGCAGATCTGGGTACGACTGTCGAGGAAATGCGTGCATCCGAATCGCCGCGAACCGAGGAGTCCAGATCGCGCTTCAGCCGCTTGAGGTCAGCGCGCAATTCGGTAGCGGTCTGGCAGCGCAGATCGCGATCTTTTTCGAGAGCCTTTGCAATGATACGGTCTATCTCGGCGGGCATCTTGGGATTGGTGCTGGTGACCGGCCTGGGCGTGTCGTTCAGGATGCCATTGAAAATGATAGCCGCAGTGCTGCCGCCAAACGGTAATTCGCCTGTCGCCATCTCGAAAAGAACAATGCCCAATGAGAACAAATCCGTGCGGGTGTCCAATTCCTCGCCGCGCGCCTGCTCCGGACTCATGTAGGCGACCGTGCCGATCGAACTACCTGGGCTGGTCAAATTCTCGTGAGTGATATCCTGAGTTTCGGTTCGCATCACGAACTTGTTGAGTGCCTCGTCCGCCGCCGCTCGTTTGGTCTCGACCTTGGCCAGGCCAAAATCGAGGATTTTCACCTGGCCGCGTTCCGTGACAAAAATGTTTGCGGGTTTGATGTCCCGATGAACGATGCCTTTTCGATGCGCGGCGTCAAGCGCGTCGGCAATTTGAATGCCGAACTCGATCACCTGTGTTGCAGCCATCGGTTTGCTGGCGATGCGGTGCTTCAGCGTTTGTCCCTCCAGCAGTTCCATCGCGATAAACGGCTTGCCGTCGACCTCACCCACGTCATAAACGGTACAGATGTTCGGATGGTTCAGCGCCGAAGCAGCTCTCGCCTCCCGCTGGAAGCGGTCAAGCGCTTGGCGGTCACCCACGGTCTCTGGCGGGAGGAATTTCAGCGCGACATTGCGGCCCAGCCGCGTGTCCTTGGCGTTGAAAACTACGCCCATGCCGCCGCCGCCGAGTTTTTCGAGAATCCGGTAGTGAGAAATGCTTTCGCCAATCATGTTTGCCAGTGATCTTAAAGGTTGCGCAATACTAAAGTCAAAGCTCGCTGGATTATCCGGACAGGGAATTAGGTTAGTTAGTTTCTTGTGTAGTCGGTGCTTGTTGTAGTTCACTCCCACTTCCATCAGCAGCCCACTAATCTTGTTTTTCATCTGCACCATCTGCCGGACCAGCAGGTTGCGATAGCACAGCGCCGCCGCTCGCGAATCGCGGTCGAGGCCATGTAACTCTCTGGTAGAAAATCTCAGCACAGGCAATCGGCAATCTTGTTGGCGTCGATGCGGTCGTTCTTCTTTTTTGCTGCCGCAACGATGGCGGGGTCTGGCACAGTAAACCCATATATCGGGCCAGCAGCGTTCCGAGGAGGTCGTTCGCGAGCGTTCTGTTACTTGGGGATAATTCTGAAATTTGACGATGTAATTCGGTTAACAGACGCCACCTTATCATCATCGGTGACCGGTTGCGGGAAATCCGCGAGTCAGAGAATTTGTCACAAGCTGACATCGAAAAGCGGACAGGACTGCGCCCGCGTTATCAAATGCCGCGTGGAAAACGGCGGGCTATTCCCTCGGGTAAGACCTTGGAAAAGATGGCACGCGCTATGGAAATGCACCTCTAGCAAGTCCTTTGCGATCGAGATTTACCCCCATCGCCTCTCGCCGAGCATCTTCGATTATTCTCAAATATATCAAACGCATCTAATCCGGTTCTGCTGCCGCGCATTGACACCGCAAAATTTATCGCTTGCGGCAACCTTTTAATAGCTCGGAATATTTATTCGAATTGAGCACGATTGTTTTCGCGCTCTGGCATACATCTCTGCAGGCCGGTTCGAACTCATTTCTCGCCGTCGCAGTTCTTAAGCACGCCAGCGCTATATTGTACGTTCTCAACGCCTCTCCGGCGTTTCGAGATGCCCTCCAGCATCGCGTCCAGTTCTTGCGGCCGGACTGGCTTGCCGAGATAGCCGTCCATGCCCGCCGCCACGCATCGTTCCTGGTCGCCTTTCATCGCATGTGCCGTCAGCGCAATCACCATCTGATGTTTGCCGCCGTGTGTTTCTCCCGCGCGAATCGCCGCCGTAGCTTCCAGCCCATCCATTTCCGGCATTTGCACGTCCATCAGCACTAGATCAAAAGTGCCCTTGTCCATCGCTGCCAGCGCTTCTCTTCCATTCCCGGCGACGACTACCTCATGACGCCTTTTTTCAAGTAACAGCGTTACCAGCCGCTGGTTCACTGCATTATCTTCAACCAACAAGATTCTCAATGCCTCCATAGGGCTGCCACCATCATTCAGCGAAAACCGCGTTATCAATGGAACCACTCGCATCCCCGCGCCCAGCACTCGGCCAATGGCTTCCCGAAGTTCCGACTGCCGCACAGGTTTCAAAAGGTAGGCCGCGATTCCCAACTCTTGGCAGCGCGCCGCGTCACCTCGGTGCCCTCCCGAAGTAAGCATCATGATCGTAGCTGCGGCCAGCCCTGAAATTTGTCGTAGTCGTTCCACCAGACTGAAGCCGTCCATAGTTGGCATGTGTGCGTCTGTCAGTATCAGCACGTATGGATCCTGGTCGTCGCGAGCCACCAGCAGTTCCTTAAGTGCCTCGCCAGCACCGTCCACCGATGTCGCTCGCATCTGCCAACCTTTCAGCAGTCCTTCCAATATTCCACGGTTGGTGCGGTTATCATCGACAATCAGCACCTTCACGCCCCGCAGCTCTTCAGGCGTCACGCTGGCTTCGGTTCTAACCGCTTTCGCGTCGGATATTTTCAGCTTGATCGTCAATTGGAAGCACGTGCCTCGCCGAACCGGCTCGCTCTCAACTCGAATTTCTCCTCCCATCATCGCCGCCAGCCGCATCGAGATCGATAGTCCTAAGCCGGTTCCTCCGTACGTTCGTGTCGTGGACATGTCCGCTTGGGTAAACGGCTCAAATATTAATTTCTGTTTCTCGAGTGGAATGCCTATGCCCGTATCTACCACCGCAAACTCCAGCAGACACGTTTTACCGTCGTTCTCCAGCACCCTTACCTTCACCGCCACTTCACCTACGCTCGTAAACTTCACTGCATTCCCAACCAGGTTAATAACGATCTGTCGTAAACGGTTTGAATCTCCGCGCACTGCTTCCGGCACGTCCGGAGCGACCTCGCACAGCAATTCCAGGCCCTTCTGGTGCGCTCGCGTTGCCAGCGTTCTTAGGGTGATCTCTAGGCAATCGCGCAGACTAAACTCCACTTCATCCAAGTCGAATTTTCCAGACTCAATTTTTGAAAAATCCAGAATGTCATTAATTACCGTTAGCAGTGAATCCGCCGACAGCTTCACTGTTTCCACATATTCTCGTTGTTCCCTCGTTAAACTGGTATCCAGCACCAGGTCGGTCATGCCCATCACACCATTCAGCGGTGTGCGAATCTCATGGCTCATGTTGGCTAGAAATTCGCCCTTGGCCTGGCTGGCCAATTCTGCCACGGCGATGGCTTCCTGCAGTCTGGTCTGCGTAGCCTGGCGCTCCACGATTTCTTCCGCGAGCTTCGCGTTCGCACGGGACAGCTCCTCGGTGCGTTCCTGCACACGCGCCTCAAGTTGTGTAGCATTTTCCTCTGCTCGCTTGAAGATGGAAAAGGTGTTCTCGAAGAGTCCGGCGATTACGAAGAAATATACAAGGATTTTTACCGCGTGCCCCACGACGAACTGCGCATCATACAAATGTCCATAAAACGACATGTATGCAAACTCACCTGCCGTTGCGGCAATCAGCGAAAGCACCAGCCAGTGCTCGAAATTTCTTGTCTTCCACATTCCTTTCCATAGATATCCTGCTACCGCCAGCGCAAAAAAGAGAGCCGGGATCAGCTCCGCCGGCCGATGGACGGTCACGTTCGGGTAAAAGGCCGGCGGCAAAGGTACTAGCGCGAAAAACAGGAAGCTGATCAGCGCCCAGCTTCCCACCAGCACATACACTACAGTCTCCTTCAGCGTTATCGTCGCAGGCTCCGGGGCCTCCGCCTCTCTGTCCGGCACCAGCAAAATCGCACACATCAACAAGGACATGAACACCCGGGAGATCACTCCGCTCCAGGGAGTCAATGCCACTAGCTCGGAGGGTGCGACACCCGCAAAAAAAGATGAAGTGATCAGTCCGTGGCACGTATCGAGCAGCGCTGCTCCTAGAAAGCAGCTTCCTAACAACAGAAATGCCGTGCTCTTTTTCGCGTAGTAACGCACCAGCGCCATGGCGCCCGCGGTGAACGCCATCAGCGCGGCGATAGCCTCCAGCAATGTGTGCAATTCGGCGTTGCCCCGCCACGACGCGCGGTGCGTGGGGTAAGCCCCGACGAGCAATGCGGTAGCAAGCAGCGTGTACTGCAAGGCTCGTTGCACTGCTAGGCGTGAATTTCTTTCGTCTCGCATACCGTCCGCAATAATTGAATATGGCCCACTTCACTTCGCGGCGTGGACGCGCATCGCCTGTGACTCGTTGGGAAATGCCTGCTGCTCAGAGATAAGTGGGTTTGCAGGCCATTGAGAAGGGGTGAGTCGAGCGTAGTGCAGGCCCTGTCGAGCGGCCAACCTTTTATGTCTTCCGGTGTTGTACTTGCAACTGGTTCGCTACAACATTGCGCCCATCGGCCGCGTTTTCATGGCCACCGAGTTGTCTGTATGCAATAACAGCCACGGCCAGCCCACAGTTCGCCCTTCTTGGTTGCCTCGCCCTTCACAGATTGCGGGCATGATACTGTCCCCTTCGACAAACGCTCTGAATTTGTCCGTCGTTTCAATCTGTTGGGTCTCGGAGATTCTTCCGCGATGTTCCGGAGGCCGCAGTGCACAGCGCGCCGCGAGAAAGAGAAGCGGTTCTAGAGAGAAGCAGTTCTAGGGGGTTGTCGCTGTCAAAATGCGTAAACGCGTTTCGTGTGCACGGCAAAATGATTCCTTTAACCCTTACCAGGGAGAAAGAGTTTGCGCAGACCTCAATGACAGTACTGTTTTTCGATCGTTCCACTTGAATTTCCCATTACGGATATATAAGTTAGACTCCGTGCATTGGGGTATCCAGTGGGATCGAGTTACCCATCCTCAGTATTGCCGGCTAATATAGAGTGCTGTAAGGTTCGGTGCGTACTCCTGATTACCGGTCTTGCATGTTCTGTGGCGCTAGCGCCAATCGTTTACCCCCAGGGTTTCGGAAACCTCAGCAAGAAAAAACTCACTCTGCATCGTAAGTTGCCGCCGGTTATCCAGTTCACAGGTACGACGTTCAGCATAAAAGTTACCGCCCGTGACCAGAAATACGAAGATTTGACTGGCAAAATAAAGGATTTGCTCGAAACGGAATTGCTGAAAAACAACGAGAAACTTCGCGCTGATGCGAATTCGCAGGACCTCGCGGTCAGTTGCACGATTATGAACTTCTCGGTGCCCCCGCCACAGCCTTTTACGAGAAAAGAAGTGACTCTGGAGAAGGGCAAGCAGTTGGAAGAGCCCGTCCAATACAACAAGATTACCGGTTCACTGGAATTGAGCTATCAAGCCAAAGATCCTCGGACGGGCCGATTTTTGGACGCCGACAACATCACCGCAAACTATTCCGAGGATTTTGAGGCCGGAAGTAACCAGCAGGCCGGCAAGTCTCTGCCCACCAAAGTCATTGACCCCTTCAAACGCATGGCGGGAAAAAAGACTCAGGATTCGAACGGTCCGCCGAATTCGACGGAACTGCGGGAAAGTCTTATTCACGAAGCCATCCATGAAATCGCATCCAGGATCACCGCCACAAATGAACCCGTCGATGTAATGCTGGCACAGGGAAAGTTAGATAAGACCAACAAGGCCGCCGAGCATGGTCTATGGAGTCGCTACCTTGAAGAGCTGGAGCGTATGCCTCCCCTGCCGAATAGCAAAGACGACGCATACCGCTTATATAACATCGGCGTCGCGTACGAAGCCTTGGCTTACCAAACGGAAGACCATAAAGTTGCCAAGAATTTTCTACAGGAAGCAGCTATAAATTATGGAAAAGCGGTAGACGCCAAGCGAGAAGAAAAATATTTCTTGGAACCACAGAAACGAATTGAAACGGCTATGGCTTATTACCGAAAAATCGAAGGCCAGCAAAAAGCCGTTGCCGCAGCGAATGCCCCACCCCCACCGCCAACTGCCGCGGAAGCTGGAAAATCATCCACTGAGGGTCCTGCCAAAGCTGCAAGCGTCAAGCGGACAAGCAAAGCCTCAACGGGTAAGAACGCGACCGCGACTAACAGTACAACGAGCAAAGGCTCGGCGCCCGCCACCGGCGAAACCGTGGCGGGAGCCACTATCGGGAAAACCAATAGCGGGACCGGAAAAACGCTCATTGCTCCGGCGAAATCCGCTGCATCGGCACCTCCGCTGACGAACGATCAAATTATAAAAATGACCAAGGCTGGAGTCGATGAAGACAGTGTCATCGCCACGATCCGTGAAGCGCAAACAGTGCAATTTGATTTGTCGCCAGATGGACAAATTCAGCTCGCCAACGGAGGGGTAAAAGGGAAAATCATGGCGGCAATGCGCCAAAGAGCTAAGGCGGTGAGCCGACGCCCAGGTGAATGAGCTTGTGAACTCGAATTGTTGCAGACAATTAGACCAGCATTTCGGCATGCGGAGAAACTTAATAAGTAGGAACTATGGGTGGGAAACTGATTTTCTGTGCGACGGTTTGGTTATTTGTTCTGTTTCCGCACACAAGAGCGCAGGATAAATGCAACCTCGCAAAAGATCTCGTTGTGCAGGCGCGCGAGCGGATTAAAGTCGGCACTAATGACGAAGCTGCGGACGGAATTCAGCTTCTAAAACATGCCACGGAGGTTTGCATTAGCTCCGGCGATGCCTGGTATTATCGATCCCTCTTTGAAAGGAAGCTAGGGCAAGCGGCTAATGCGGATTACGCCTTGAAAAAGGCCAAATCATTTGGTTCAGAAGAGCTCGATCTGGGCGCCGATCCTTTTAAACTCTCGACGAACCCAAGCCCGAGCCCAGCGCAATCCCTCGTGGGCCACGTTCGAGAGAAATGGGCTTTGATCGTCGGCATATCCGAATATCGGGACAAGCACTTTCCTCCGCTGACCTTTGCGAGTAAGGACGCCGACGATTTTGCCGAACTGTTGCTTGACCCAAAAGTCGGCCGCTTCAAAAAATCCAATGTTCATGCGGTGAGCGGCAATATTACAACGCGCAAGTTAAAGGAAGAACTTAACTGGCTCGCACGCAGCGCTAAAGACCCCAACGATCTGGTCGTCATTTTCGTAAGCGGACATGGAACCCCGCGCGAAAGAGACACTGCCGAGGTTAATTATATCGCCACGAACGATACGGAACTTGAACCTGAAGATAATCTCTTCGCGACGGCTCTCCCCATGGTCGATATTTCTGATGTCGTACGCACGCGCATTAAGGCCCGGCGAGCGGTAATACTTCTGGATACGTGCCACAGCGGTGGCGCGGGGGTTACAACGAGCGCAGCTTCTGCCATCTCCGATGCTTCTGCGTCGGACGCCACCCTCGATCGCCTGCGCGAGGGAGTCGGCCGCGTAATTATCACCTCAAGCTCACGAGAAGAGCGTTCTTATGATGGTAAGCCGTTTGCAAACGGTTATTTCACCCATTTCCTTTTGGAAGCGCTGCGAAAGGACGGCGGGGAAATTTCAGTGGACAAAGTGTACGCGTTTGTAAAAGAGAACGTCGTAAAAGCTGCTGCCTCAATCCACCGCAAACAAACTCCCAGCTTTAAGAACAGTGAACACGGTGACGAAATTATTATTGGTGTTGCCGAGGGCGGCAGTTAGAGAACGCCAGGTAGTCGAGGCGCGGGTTTTATTTTTCCTGTATCGGAATTGTGCTCCGCTTTAAGAGTTGAAACATCAGCTCCTGTCCGGCTTTTTATATGATCCAGCTTCTCCTGTAGCTCCCGGCATTTTTTCCCAAGGTCATATAATTGGTGTATGACCACCCCGACCCCGATTGGCACAATATTGAACCAATAACTTCCCGTTCGAAACAGAGCTATGCTGAGAAGTATCGATATCGGCAGGAGGGAGAAGGTCCAAAATAGCGCCCACCGCGGCTTAAAATGAACGAACAACCACACAATAAACCAAGCCGCACAAAAATCGATTAGGATCTCAAGATACTGAGACAGCGGGGAGATGCCTACTCCCTCTAACTCAGATTGAATCGCCAAAGCATTTAGTTCAAGTCCATTCAATAACCCCAGCGGAGTGAAATACTGATCACGAGCTTCCTGGTAGGCGCCACCAATCAACACAATCTTGTTTTCCAAAATGTGTTGGCGAACATCCTGCAAGGAATCGGGCATGTTTTGCGAGCTTGCTCCCAGTCCCCGAGTACGCTCCCTTAAAAATGTGCCCGCCTCTATTATTGGGAATTGA
>Ga0073928_10010386_pt1 | contig 11103 bp, 10 predicted proteins | sample PaiPotPPA55metaG_FD_76969 | JGI IMG/M metagenome (GOLD analysis project Ga0073928, IMG submission 76969) | Iron sulfur acid spring bacterial and archeal communities from Banff, Canada, to study Microbial Dark Matter (Phase II) - Paint Pots PPA... ...
CCGCGGTGGAAACGGTCGTCGAGCATGGCGGTGAGGTTCTTGGCGACGCCGCCCATGCGGCGCGAGCCAATGGCCTCGACACGGGCCTGCTCGACGGCGTCGAACACCGCGCGCGCCTGCTGACCGCCGGGCACGAGTTTCCGGTGCACCGCCGGATCGTGACAGGCGAGGCGGAGCGCAATCGAATCGGCGTGGCCGCGCACGATTGCAGCCTCGCGCTCGTTGAGCCGGCGCGCCGGCTCCGGCAGCCGCACTTTGTTGGCGGCAAGTCCCGGCCGCTCGGCGGCGAAGGCGACCTCGATGTCGCCCTTGCCGGCGATCGCGCGCAGGCAGACGCCGACCGCGCGCTTGAACGGCTCGGTCGGCGCTTCCTTGGCCGGATTCTTGGGCTTGATATTGGAGCTCATGGTCTTCTCCCTCTCCCGCGTCCGGGGAGAGGTGATGTCAGGAGAGCGCCACGTTCACCGCGGATTCCGGCAATTCCTGGCCGAAGCAGCGCTGATAGAATTCCGCCACCAGCGGACGCTCCAGCTCGTCGCACTTGTTGACGAAAGTGAGCCGGAAGGCGAAGCCGATATCGTTGAAAATATCCGCGTTCTCCGCCCAGGTGATCACGGTGCGCGGCGACATGACCGTGGAGATGTCGCCGTTCATGAAGGCGTTGCGGGTGAGATCCGCCACACGCACCATCTTGTTGACGATGTCGCGGCCTTCGGCATCGCGATAGTGCTTCGCCTTGGCGAGCACGATTTCGACCTCGTTGTCGTGCGGCAGATAATTCAGCGTGGTGACGATCGACCAGCGGTCCATCTGACCCTGGTTGATCTGTTGCGTGCCGTGATAGAGGCCGGAGGTGTCGCCGAGGCCAACGGTGTTGGCGGTGGCGAACAGCCGGAACGAGGGATGCGGCTTGATCACCTTGTTCTGATCGAGCAGCGTCAAGCGGCCGGACGATTCCAGAACGCGCTGGATGACGAACATCACGTCGGGCCGGCCGGCATCGTACTCATCGAAGCAGATCGCCACGTTGTGCTGCAGCGCCCACGGCAGGATGCCGTCGCGGAATTCGGTCACCTGCAAGCCTTCGCGGATCACGATCGCATCCTTGCCGATGAGATCGACGCGGCTGATATGGCTGTCGAGATTGACCCGCACGCACGGCCAGTTCAGCCGCGCCGCCACCTGCTCGATGTGCGTCGATTTGCCGGTGCCGTGATAGCCGGTGACGATGACGCGGCGGTTCTTGGCAAAGCCGGCAAGGATGGCGAGCGTGGTCGGCTTGTCGAACCGGTAATCGGGATCGACGTCGGGAACGTGCTCGTCCGGCTCGGAATAGGCTGGCACTTCCAGATCGCTGTCGATGCCGAACAATTGCCGGATCGAGACCTTCATATCCGGCAAGCCGGACACGGCTTCAGTTGCGAGAGTCATTATACCTCCATGACCTCGGAAACGTCCGAGGCGGGGAATCGGCGATCACCGGCGGTCGGATGCGGCCATATATTTAGCAGAAACGCGCAACGGCGCGAAAGCCACCTGCCAAAGGACCTTGGAGCTCAGCAGAACCCGGCCGACTTCAGGTAATTATAGGCCGCAATGATCTCCCGCAGCCGGTCCTCGGACGTTCGGTCGCCGCCGTTGGCATCGGGATGATGGCGTTTTACCAACACCTTGAACTTGGCCTTGATATCGGCGCGTTTGGCCTCGGCTTCAAGCCCGAGCACATCGAGCGCGCGGCGCTGGGCATTGAGGATTTTGCGACCCTCGGCAGCCGGCCGCGCATGACCGGCACCGCCCGGCCCGATGCCGTCGAACAGCCTGAAGGGATCGTCGGACGCCCAGCCGGCGCCGCGGAATTCCCGGGAACCGCGCTTGGGCTCGCCGCCATGGCCGCCGATCGAACCCATCTTCCAGGTCGGTCGATGACCGGTGAGGTCTTCTTTCTGATATTTGGCGACCGCTTCGTCGCTCATCCCTGCGAAGAAGTTGTAGGAATTGTTATATTCGCGCACATGTTCGAGGCAAAATCGCCAATACTCGTTGGCGCGTAGGCGGCCCTTCGGCGCACGATGCGTCGCCGGCGCGTCGCAGCGCGGCCACTGGCAGGCCGGAAGCTCGGCGCGCAGCCGGCGATCCTGATCGGGCTTGACCCGGATGCGATCAAAGAGAGGCGAGTCGCTACTCATCGTTTCCGATTATGCGGGTGCCTCCATGGCACCTTCAAGACTTGACAGCGGCAAAAGCACGCGGCGAGCAACCTGTCCGTTTCGTGCCGGATTTCGCCGACGCTCGATCCGGGATACAAGGCGACATGCTACAAGGCCATATGCAAACACGCGATCTCATCACGGAAAAGTTGCGCAATGCTTTCGCGCCCGAGAGCTTGCATGTCGAGGATGAATCCCACAAGCACGAAGGCCATGCCGGACATCGGCCGGGCGGCGAGACTCATTTCCGTCTCTATATCGTGTCGGAGGCCTTCCGCGGAAAGAGCCGGATTGAGCGCCATCGCATGATCAACGCGACGCTCGCCGGCGAGCTGGCCGGCGGCGTGCATGCGCTCGCGATCCACGCGGCGGCGCCGGGCGAGGGTTCGTAGTTCGTCGCCCGGCTGAGCGTCTCGCGGCGCCGAAGCGCAGCGGGCGACGGCGGGCGCGAAATCCGGGAACGACCACAAGGCTTGAACGATGCACCGGACATCTCCGGCGCTGATCCGGGTTACGGCTCAATCGGACTGCTTGCTCGCTTCTTGCTTGGTCAGCGCGGCGATCTGGTTGTTGTACCACGCCAGTTCGCTTTTCCATTTCGGATTGTCAGGCGCCAGCTTGGCAAGGCGATCGATGATCGCCAGGCCCTGGCGCAATAACGCAAGCGCGCTGGCGGGATCATTGGACTGCTTGTACACGCTCGCGAGCTTCGAATAATCCACCGTCACATCGCGCTGCCACTCGGCATTGTCGGGCTCAAGCGCCGCGAGACGCTCGCGGATGGCGAGAGCGTTGCGAAACGACGCCAGTGCGTCTGGCAGATTGCCCTGGGCGACTTGCAGGTCGCCGATCTTGTTGTAAGCCAGCGACAGGTCGCGCTGCCAGCTCATGTTGCCGGCGTCAGCGTCGGCTAGTCGCTTCGCGACCGCGAGCTGGCTGTCGTAGGACGCGGCCGCCTCTTGCAGGTCTCCGAGCGCAATATTCATGTCGCCGACTTTGCTAAAGCAAATGGCAAGGTCGCGCTGCCAACTGGTGTTGCTGGAGTCGAGCTTGGTGAGCCGCTCCATGATCGCAACGCCGCCGCGATACGTCGCAAGTGCGTCTTGGATGCTTTTTTGCGCGGCTTGCAGGTCACCGACTTTGCCGTAGAACCACACGAGGTTGTATTGCAGCCCGGTGTTGTCGGGGTGATCCGCCGCCAGTCTCGTCGCAATGGTCAGGCCGTCCCGGTAGGACGCAAGTGCGTCTTTGAGCTTGCTTTGCGCGGTCTGCACGTCGCCGACGTCGCCGAAAGCGACGGCAAGGCTCCGTTGCAAACCGCGATTGTCGGGATTTGCCTTGGCTAGCGGCTCCAGAATCGGAAGGCCGTTGCGGTAGGACGCGAGCGCGTCTTGTAGATGACCCTGCGCAAATTGCACGCCACCGACGGCGCTGTAAGCGCGGGCAACGTTGCGCTGCCATTCGCTATTTTTGGGATCAATCTTGGCCACCCGCTGAACGATGGCCAGCTGTTCGGTGTAGGATGCGAGCGCGTCGCCGAGCTTGCCTTGCTTGACCTGAACGCTTCCAACGGAATTATTCGCCAGCGCGAGATCGACCTGCCAGTCGGTATAGTTCGGATCGGCTTTGGCGACGCGGTCCAGAATCGCCAGCGATTCACGGTACGATTGCAGCGCCTCCTGCAGTTTGCCCTGCCGCACCTGGGCACTGCCGAGGTCACCAAAGAACAGCGCCAGATCGTGCTGCCACGTGGCATTGCCCGGATCGGTCTTTGCCAGTCGTTCCATGCCGGCGAGCCCGGCGCGATAAGAAGTGAGCGCGTCGTTGAGATTTCCCTGCGCGAGTTGGACCTCGCCGAGCAGCTTGTTGGCAGTGGCGAACCGGTGCAGCCAGAAGGCGTTGTCGGGGTGGCTTGCGGTCACCGCAGCAAGAATATCGCGCTCTTTCCGGAAGGAGTCCGCGGCGGCGCCGACGTCATGCCGGGTCTGCTGTACGACGCCGACGTGCTCATGGCCGACGGCGAGAAGATGCTGCCATTCGGCATTGTTGGGGTCGGCCTTGACCAATCGCTCCGATACCGCGATCTCGTCGTCGAATGTACGCAACGCCTCCTGATAATGGCCGAGCACGAATTGCATATCGGCAACCTTGTCGTAGGCGATGGCGAGGCCGTGCTGCAGCCCGCGGTTGTCGGGATCGGCCACCACCAAAGCCTGCATGATGGCAAGACTGTCACGGTAAGACGAAACCGCGCCTTGGAAGTCGCCCCGCGCGCTCTGCACGTCACCCAGAACCTGCTGGCTGATTGACAAATCGTGCCGCCAGGATTTTTTGCCTGGATCGCCGGCAACAAGCTCCTCCATGATCTGTTTGGATTGCTGGGCGTCGGCGAGCGCAGCGGCGGTGTCGCCTGCAACCTTGCGCACCCGCGACGATTCGTTCAGCGCGGCGGATTTACTGTATCTGAGCTCGGGCGTCAGTTCGCCGGATTTGGTGAGCTGCTCCTGCAATCCGCGCGCGCGGTCGAGGATATCCTTGATGAGATTGCTCGGAATCCCGACGGTGTCCTTGAACCGCTGTGCCAAGTCGAAGACAAGGCTGTTGGCGGTCTTGGTCGCCGCCGCAAGCGTGTCTTCGGCGCGCTTGCGCTGCTGCTCCGCGATCTGCTGCTGCTGCTCGGCGAACTGTCGCTGCTGCTCGGCGATCTGTCGCTCCTGCACCGCGACGCCGCGCTGCCAGTAGGCGAGGCCGGCGAGCACGAGCGCCACAACGAGCCCCGCCGCAAGGCTCCCGGTGAGGATATTGCGCCGCCGGGTTGCTTGGCGCCGGCCCTCGGCAATAAAAGCCCGGGTCTCCTCGGTCGGCGGCGGCGCGCCCGCCGGACGCGAGGCGATCCAGCGCTCGGCTTCCTCAAGCGCCGGCGAGCGCAGCAACAAGCCGCCCGGCCGGGCGGCCGCTGACCAGTGGTACGCGGCCTCGCCATAAACAGTGTGCTGCCTGATCCAATCGATATTGGTCTTCAGCGCCTCGGCGAGCTTGTCCGCACTCGCCTCGAATTGAGCCGGATCGTCGAAGAACACGAAGTTCAAGCGCCGCAGCGGCTCAGGCACGGCACCATCGTCGACTCGCCGGCAGACGATCGGTGCAAACCGCTTATTGAGCGAAACGGCGTGCGCGACTTCCTTGGCGCAAATCTCCGAGGCGACGGCGTCGGGACTGAGCGTGAAGATGACGGTGTCCGCCTTGCCGATCAGGCCTTGGATGCGCTTCCACCAATCCTCGAACGCGTAGATTTCGGTGCGATCGATCAGCGGCTCGAAGCCGCGGGCCTTAAGCGCCGCCTCGAGCCGATCCACGAAAGCCAAATCCTTGCGCGAATAGGAGATGAAGATTTTGGCCTTCGGCTCAGCTTGCACATTGCCGGCATCGGTGGGCATCGCCGTCCCTCCCTGACCGCGACATTAGCAAATTTTTTGCATCCGCACGGAATGATGGCACCCATTTGATTGATTGCATTCATTAAATGATTGTCATTATCGACCGCGCGCCGCTCCTGCCGCCGGGTGGTCAGTCCGATGTGACGATAGCCGGCGGCGTGCACGCGCTCGCTATTCACGCGGCAGCGCTGGGGAAAGATCAGCGGCCCCGATTGGGTCTTCGCCGTATCTGTTCGGCCCCAGCGAGCCGCTCAAGAAGCCAAGCTCGATCAAAGCCCAAAGATTGACGAGGGCGGCCGGAACAGCAAGGTACAAAGTGCGGTCGGGTCCCACGGCGTAGGCGCCGGCGTCACAGAGAATCGGAACGCCGTAGAACACCGCGAGCCACCAGGCGCCCTTGTTGCGGTCGTGCAGGCGTTTGAGGGTGACCGCGACCGAGGTCAGCAAAAAGGCCGCCACGGCGGCGGCGATAAATGTGACACGCAATTTGTCATTCTCAATATTGATGGCGGCAAAGACAACGATGATGAATCCGAACATCGCCCAAATCTGAAAGCGCCACCATCGCGCCCGCGTAAAGCGGCCGGACAGGCTCCAATACTTGAAAAATTTCATGCCCGCCCCCGCGTGCCGGGCGGGATATTATGACAGATCGCGCTTTCAGGCGAACGGTATTGCTCGACCCGCGGCTACGCCATTGCCGTATATACGCCATTGGCGTATATACGGCAAACATGGTCGCGCGACTTCACGTCGTGGCGGAATTGCCGCAATTCCTTCGTGACGTGGATGCCGCAGGTGTCAGCGCGAACGAACATCAAGCGATCATTGACGTGATCGCCGCGGACCCGCGGAAGGGAGACGAAATTCGCGCGTCCGGCGGTGTTCGTAAGGTTCGATTTGCCGGTCGTGGCAAAGGGAAAAGTGGCGGCTATCGCGTGGTGACGGCTTATTTCGGACCGAACGCGCCGGTGTACCTCGTGGCCCTTTTGAGCAAGGGGGAGCGCGGAAACTTTACTGCCGCGGAGATCGCCGTGTTCAAGTCTCTAACCGATGAAATCGCCCGCTTTTGGCGCCGGAAAATGAAATGAAAAAAAAACCTGCAGACCGGATCATCCAAGGACTCCGTGAGGCTGCCGCGCACGCGCGCGGCGAGAAGGTCGGCGGGCTGAAACTTCACATCCCACGCCGCGTCGACGTTTCTGCAGTCCGACGGAGAACGGGGCTGTCGCAAGCTGCCTTTTCAAATAGAATCGGCGTCTCTCAGGGCACCTTGCGAAATTGGGAACAGGGCCGACGTCAGCCCGAAGGGCCGGCCCGCGTGCTGCTTGCATTGTTGGACCGCAACCCGCGCATCGTCGAGGACACGCTCGGCGATTAGCTAGCTCGCCTTCGCCGCCGGCACTTTGCGCACCAGCGGCGTGACGCGCAGTGCGGTGATGCGGTTGCGCGTCTTGCGCAGCACCTGAAAACGGTAGCCGTGGAAGGTGAAGCTTTGTCCCGGCTCCGGGATCGAGCGCGCCTCGTGGATCACAACACCGGCGATGGTCGTCGCCTCGTCATCGGGGATATTCCAGTCCATCGCCCGGTTGAGATCGCGCACCGGCACGGCGCCGTCGACGTTGGCCGAGCCGTCCGGCAGCATGCGCACGCCGGCGACCGCGATCTCGTGCTCGTCGCTGATGTCGCCGACGATTTCGGCGATGATGTCCTTGATCGTCACCAGCCCTTCCAGCTCGCCGTATTCGTCGACCACCAGCGCGAACGGCGTCTTGCGATCGCGAAACGCCTTGAGCTGCTCGTAAAGCGGCGTGGTGTCGGGCACGAACCACGGCGGCCGGGCCAGCGACTCGATGTCGATTTTTGCCGCATCCCCGCCGGCCGCATGCAGGGCGCGCAGGAGATCCTTGGCATGCAGTACGCCGAGAATGTTGTCCGGCGATCCGCGCCACACCGGCAACCGGCTCACGGCGGCGCCGAGAACCGCATCGATGATCTCGCGCGGCGGATCGTCGGCGTCGAGCATCACCATCTTGGTGCGGTGGACCATGACATCGGACACGGTGAGTTCGCGCAGATCGAGCACGCCGCCCATCATGTCGCGGTCGAGCTTTTCCACGACCCCGGCGTGATGCAGGAGGTCGACGGCGCCGCGCAGCTCCTCGCGCGGCGACAGGATCGAGTGAATCTTGCCCACCTGCATGCCGACCCGGCGCAGGATCATCCGCACCAGCCACTCGACGGCTTTGAGGATCGGCAGCAGCAGCGAAACCGTCCGCGCGATCGGCTGGGCGACGATAAGCGCCACGCGATCGGGAGCATTGAAGGCGGCGGTCTTCGGCAGCACCTCGCAGAGCACGAAGATCAGCGCCGTCATCACGATGGTGGCGTAGATGACGCCGGCTTGGCCGAACAGCGTCAGCAGCAGGCCGGTCGCCAAGGTCGAGGCGGCGATGTTGGTTGCATTGTTGGCGAGCAAGACCGCGCCGAGGAAACGCTCGCGCGTCGCCAGCAAGCGGCTGACGATAGAGGCGTCGATATTGCCGTGTTTTTCCAGCCGCAACATCGCCGCGCGCGATGATGCCGTCAGCGCCGTCTCGCTGCCGGAATAGAACGCCGAGACCACGAGGCAGATCACCACCGCCGCAACGGTCAACCAATCGTAAATGCTCATCTCTCGGCAAGCTTCTCGCTTAAGAATGCGCGCACTTGCGCCGGATCGACGCCATGCTCGACAAAGGCGGCGCCGATCCCCCGCACGAGGATGAATGTAAGCATTCCCCGTTTCACTTTTTTGTCCTGCGCCATTAGATCCATCAGCGCCTCGGCATCAGGCAAACTGCCGGGGATGTCCTTTGGCCGGGTCGGCAATCCGACTTCCGCCAAATGATGGATCGCGCGCTTAGCCTCGGCCGCGGGAATGAGTCCCAGCCGCGCCGAAAAGCCGAACGCCAGCGCCATGCCGGCGGCAACCGCCTCACCGTGCAAGAGCCGGTCGGAAAAGCCGCACGCCGCTTCCAGCGCGTGACCGAAGGTGTGGCCGAGATTGAGGAGCGCGCGCTCGCTGGTCTCGCGCTCGTCGCGCGCCACGATCGCGGCTTTGGCGCGGCAGCTCACGGCGATGGCGTGCTCACGGGCAAAATTTCCGGAAGCGGCGCCGCCGGCGAACACGTCGCGCCAGTTGGCTTCGAGCCAGGCGAAGAAGGCGGCATCGCCAATGAGGCCGTACTTGGCGACCTCGGCGTAACCGGCGCGGAATTCGCGCGGCGGCAAAGTGTCGAGCAAAGCGGTGTCGGCGACAACCAGGATCGGCTGGTGAAAAGCGCCGACCAGATTCTTGCCGTGGGCGGAATTGATCGCGGTCTTGCCGCCGACCGAGGAATCGACTTGTGCCAAGAGCGTGGTCGGCACCTGCACGTAATCGAGACCACGCCGCACCGCCGACGCGGCGAAGCCGGCGAGATCGCCGATCACGCCGCCGCCCAGCGCAATCAGGAGATCGCCGCGTTCGATGCGCGCGGCAATGATCGCTTCGCAGACATCTTCGAACACACGGAAGCTCTTCGAGCCTTCGCCGGGCGCAACCACGAGCCGGCTGTAGGCCACGCCGGATTCGGCGAGCGCCGATTCGACGGCGTCGAGGTGGTGAAGCTCGATATTCTCATCGGTGACGATGAAAGTCTTGGCGCGCGGCCGCAACGCTTCGATGCGCGCACCGAGCGAAGCGATCAGGCCGCGCCCGATCACGATTTCGTAGCTGCGGGCGTCGAGCGCCACGCGCACAATTGCCGGATCCATGCGGACGGGCGCGGTCATTGCGCCGGCCTTTCCCGGTAACGATCCTTGTAACGATTCTTGCGGCGACGCGGCCTCTTCCAGGAATGCGGCGAGCGCCGTCATCATGTCGGCGACGATGGCGTCGTGCGCCACCTCGCGCGACTGCACGGTCAGATCGGCCAGGGCATAAGTCGGCTGACGCTCGGCGAGCAACTGGCGCAGCGTTTCCGCCGGATCGTCGGTCTGCAACAGCGGCCGGTCGCTCCGCCGTTTGCTGGTCCGCCGCAACAAGACGTCGAATTCGGCGTGGAGCCAGATCGAGACGCCTTTCACCTTGATGAGCGCCCGCGTATCCGCATTCATGAAGGCGCCGCCGCCGGTCGCCAGCACTTGCGGGGCGCCTTCCAGCAAGCGGGCGATCACGCGCGCCTCGCCGCTGCGGAAATACGGCTCGCCATGGCGGGCGAAAATCTCGGCGATGCTCATGCCGGCAGCCTTCTCGATCTCGCTATCGGCATCGACAAACGGGATGGACAGGCGCGCCGCGAGCCGGCGGCCGACGGACGATTTGCCCACCCCCATCATGCCGACCAGCACGATCGAGCGGCGCCCAAGGCCAGCCAGGATCGGCGCCGCCAAAACCGCCGTGTCGGAGTCATTTTGTAATGCAATATCAACCATTTATACAAAGCTCGCAAACGGCCATAGAAGCCCAGGCCTCATGTCGCTCGGCGTCCGGTAGGAACGGCCGGCCGCGCCGCCGGACGACTTGCCAGGCCGGGCCGAACATGATCGTACTCGGTCCTGTCCGCCGGCACCAATGGGGTGAGCGCGCGAGCGTCTGACCGAGCGTCCGACGATGCCGAGCCTGCTGCGCTTTCTCACCGTGATCGCCGTTCTGGGTGCGCTCATTTATGGCGGCTTGTATTCGCTGGCGCATTTCGTCGAACCGAAGCCGCGCGAGATCACCGTCTCAATACCGCCTGAGAAATTCTTCAAGAACCGCTGAGGGCTCGGGCCAATGAGTCGCAAAGTGGCGCGGAAAACGGCTGGTGGAACGGCGCGTGCCGCCAAACATTCCGACAACAGGCGCTCCGACAACAAGCATTCCGACCAACGGATGGTCGCGCTTTTTCTCGACATGCTGGCGGCCGAGCGCGGCGCCGGAAAAAACACGCTGGCCGCCTACGGCCGCGACCTCGCCGATTTCACCGCCTACCTCGCCGGCGGACGATCCGTGGCGACGGCGACGACCAACGATATCCGCGCCTATCTCGGCGATCTGACAAAGCGCGGGATGCAGCCGGCGACGGTGGCGCGCCGCCTTTCGGCGATCCGCCAGCTCTACCGCTTTCTGTATGCGGAAGGGCAGCGCAAGGACGATCCGGCCGCGGTGCTCGAGGGCCCCAAGCGCGGTCGTGCCTTGCCGAAGACGCTGACGCTTGCCGAAGTCGATCGCCTGCTGCGCGTCGCCGGGCAATCCGATCCGCAAGCGCCGCCGGCCGTGCGGCTGCGTGCGATGCGGCTCGCCTGTCTGCTCGAGCTGCTCTACGCCACCGGGCTCCGCGTCTCCGAGCTCGTGGCGCTCCCGGCATCCGCGGCCCGCCGCGACGCGCGGGTCATTGTCGTGCGCGGCAAAGGCAACAAAGAGCGGATGGTGCCGCTCAACGATGCGGCCAAGC
>Ga0073928_10010387_pt1 | contig 11103 bp, 14 predicted proteins | sample PaiPotPPA55metaG_FD_76969 | JGI IMG/M metagenome (GOLD analysis project Ga0073928, IMG submission 76969) | Iron sulfur acid spring bacterial and archeal communities from Banff, Canada, to study Microbial Dark Matter (Phase II) - Paint Pots PPA... ...
GACGCCGACGGTTCGCACCAACAGTATTTTCCCCTCGCTAACACCCAGGTCCCAGCGGAATCGCCACTATCTTCGTTATAGGCTCCGCCATTCGAAAGAACCCGCTTCCGCCACGGGCTGCTAAGCAGCTCTATCGTCTGGGCGATAACAACGGTTGCTGTGTCATGGTCGGCACGCAGAACGCCGGTAGTTTTGTTCTCTATTCTTATCAACTTTACGAGAACCTTCGCGACCACACCCCTGAATTTAGCGAGCTAGCTGCTTTTGAGCCCTGGACATCGGATCTAAGCGTTCGCCGTAACGGGTCTGCCAACGAGCCCTATAAGGGGGAGTTCGTCTCGGGAAGTTACTTCAATACGTTAGGCGTCCACGCCTTCGCTGGCCGACTCCTCGCGCCCCCCGATGACTCAGCAAGCGCGCCTCCTGTCGCGGTGATGAATTATCACACGTGGCAAGCGCACTTCGGGCTCGATCCATCTGTGATCGGCTCAACGCTGAACATTAATGGCGTTCCTTGCGCGATTGCAGGTGTGACCCCACCGGGATTCTATGGTGACACTCTCCGCAGCGACCCTCCCGACTTTTGGCTGCCCTTGGCCGGCGACCCTGAAAAATGGCGCCTCTCTAACGCTGCTGTCGAGTGGCTATATCTTCTGGGACGACTGAAGTCCGGCTTTGCGCCGGAACCCGTGCAAGCGCGACTCACCGTCGAATTACAGGAGTGGCTCAACAGCCACCGCGAAGTTATTCCCGAACGAGATAGGAGGGACATTCCTCAGCAACACGTCCACCTGACGCCAGCAGGACATGGTGTGGAGAAATTACAGACTGACTATGAAACAGGCCTCCACTTGTTGGTGACACTCTCCGCTTTGCTTCTGCTGATCGCGTGCGCGAATATCGCTAACTTGCTGTTGGCGCGCGGGTCGGCCAACCGTTCGCAGATTGCTCTGCGGTTGGCCCTGGGAGCGCCACGAAATCGCCTAATTCGGCAGGTGCTCACCGAAAGCGTTCTGCTGGCGCTGGTGGGCGGGGCGGCGGGACTCTACATAGCCTATACCGGGACGCATGCCATCCTGTTGCTTGCTTTTCGCGGAGCCGATTTTGTTCCTATTGACGCCCGACCTTCCTTGCCTGTGCTGGGCTTCGCCGTCCTGCTATCGCTGATTACAGGCATTGTGTTCGGGATTTTACCAGCCTGGACAGCGTCCAAATCTGATCCCCTCGATGCTCTGCGCGGAGCAGGTCGTTCCACGGCCGATCGCTCTTCACTACTGCAGAAGCCTCTGATAATCGCACAGGTCGCCTTCTCGATTGTGCTTTTGATTGGAGCAGGTCTGGTCACGCAAAGTCTACGCAATCTCGAAGACCAGCATTTTGGGTTTGTGACGGATGGCCGCCTGATCGTGAAGGTCTCTCCCGGGCTGGACGGCCACACGGCGGATAACCTTGCCGGACTTTATCAGCGACTTGAGGAGACCATGCCGCAAATACCCGGCGTGCGGAGCGCAAGCCTATCCTGGTACAGCCCATTGGGTGGCGACAACGCGAACGAGCGCGTGTATATCCAGGGAAAACCGCCGGATTATCGTTGGACGGCGCCCTCCTGGGACCGCGTCGGTCCTCATTACTTCGAGACGATTGGCACGCGCTTGCTGCGAGGGCGTGCCATCGACGAGCGCGATATGCCCGGTGCGCCAAACGTAGCGGTCATCAACGAGACCTTTGCGGGAAGATTCTTTCCGAACGATGATCCCATAGGCCAGCACTTCGGAATGACGGATCTGAGTCACAGCGGCGATTACGAAATCGTCGGCATTGTCGAGGATGCCAAATACCAGGACACGCGTGGCCCTGCCTACGCCACATTCTTTCTGCCGTTACTCCAAACCCCGCCCCGAGAGTCCTTTCGTGGCTGGGTCGGTGCCATCGAACTGCATGTTGCTGGCAGACCGGAGAATATCCAGTCGGCTGTCCGCAAAGCGCTTGCTGATGTCGATCCCAAGCTCTCTGTCCTAAGCATGATCAGCTTTGGCGAGCAGGTGGCGCGCAACTTTAATCAAGAACGCCTCATCGCGCGGCTTACGGAGCTCTTCGGCGTGCTGGCACTCATCCTCGCCTGCATCGGTCTGTACGGCGTAACAGCTTATGCTGTCGCGCGACGAACCAATGAGATCGGCATTCGCATGGCGCTCGGCGCCGACCGCAGCAATGTGCTCGGGCTTGTGCTGCGTTCTGCGCTCGTCCAACTCGCCTTGGGTCTGGCCATCGGGATACCGGCCGCGCTAGCGGGAGGCCTCCTGCTCGCGCACCAACTTTATGGTGTCAAGAGTTATGACCCGACGATACTCGCGGCGGCCGCAATAGTTCTTTCTGGCTGTGCCATCCTCGCAGCGTCAGTTCCGGCCCGACGCGCAACGCGCGTCGATCCCATTGTGGCCCTGCGTTATGAGTAGGAGGCTACCCATGTCCATGTTGCGGAATATCACAAGCGGCCTCCGATCCTTGTTCCGAAAGGAAAAGGTCGATCAGGAGTTGAATGGGGAGTTCGGCGCTTATCTAGAGATGGCCACCGAAGAAAAGATGAAGCAAGGCATGAGCCGACAAGAAGCGGTTCGTATCGTCCGCCTAGAGCGGGGAAGCCCTGAGACGACGAAGGAAATCGTCCGGGCCGGCAGTTGGGAAACTCTCGTTGAGGCTTGTTGGCAGGACCTGCGCTATGGCGTGCGAATGCTTGCGAAGAGCCCAACGTTCTGTGCCGTGGCGGTACTGACGCTTGCTCTTGGGATCGGCGCCAACACGGCCATCTTCAGCTGCATCAACGCTTGGATCATCAATCCATTGCCTTATCCGCAATCCGACCGGTTGATGGTGTTCGCGACACACGACAAGAAAAATGGGTGGACCGGCGAACACGTCACTTCCCCTGCGGACTTCTTCGATTTTCAGAAGCAGAACACTTCGTTCGAGCAAACTGTAGCTTAGACCGGCGCGAGTCTCAATCTAACTGGCGATGGAAGTCCCGAGTTAGTTGACGGCGGACGGGTGACTTCGAATTTCTTCGACACGTTGGGCGCCAAGCCCATCTTGGGCCGAACCTTCACACCAGATGACGACCGCTCAGGCTCTCCGCACGTGGTCATTCTTAGCGAAGGATTATGGCAAGGCCGATACGACGGCGACCCGAAAATTATTGGGCGCAACATTACCATTGGGGGCGAAGCGTACACGGTGGTCGGCGTTATGCCTGGAACGTTTCAGTTTCCGTTGATGGGCATTGCCAATTTATGGACTCCCCTGGCGCTTACCGATGAGCGGCGCGTCGACCGCGGCGGCTCCTGGCTTCCCGCATTTGGCCGGCTGAAACCCGGCGTGACGCAAGAGCAAGCTGAAGCGGAAGCGGGGGTGTTTTTTTCCGGCCTTGAAAAGCAGTTTCCAAAGACGAACGCCAATCTCACCTGGCTCGTCAACTCCATGACTTGGGATATCCGCAGGAAAGAGGGCGCGCCCGAGCTAATGATTGTCTTTGTGACCGTAGGGCTAATCCTTTTGATCGCCTGCGCGAACGTCGCGAATCTGATGCTGGCTCGCGCGACAAGCCGCACGAGGGAGTTCGCCGTACGCGGAGCCCTCGGCGCCACGAAGGGACGGCTGGCTAGGCAGCTTTTGACGGAATCGGTGCTTCTGTTTTTTCTTGGCGGGGTCGGGGGGACTCTTTTCGGCTTTTGGGGGATGAAGCTGATCGAGTCGTGGATACCCGGCCGCATTCGGGGATACATGATTAATTACGGACACGTTGACCTGGATTCCACAATGCTGGCGTTCCCGCTAGGAATCGCGTTGCTGTGCGGCATGATCTTCGGTCTCGCGCCGGCGTTCGAGAATGCAAGGCTCGACGTCAATCGCACCCTTAAGGAGGCCTCCGGCCAGGCTTCGGGCAGTAAGCGCGGCGCCCGTCTGCGTCAGATCTTTGTGGCAGGGGAGATTGCGCTAGCCGTTGTTGTGCTCATCTCTACCACGCTGTTGGTGAAGAGCTTCATCATTTCTGTACGGACTGGCCCCGGTTTCAACCCCGCAAACGTCATGACTGCGCAACTTGCGCTGCCCAGGACGAAATACATAAATGACTCGCAGAGGAGAAATTTCGGTGAAGAAGTTCTAGCCCGGCTCCGTGCGTTGCCGGGAGTAGCTTCGGCAGGCGCGGCCAGCAACATTCCGTTCGGTGGCTTCGGCCAGGGTGTCGCAGTGGAGGCCGTTAGGAGGCCTGCTCAGCCGGGAGAAAGAACCGGAGCTGAATTTTGGGCCGCGTCCCCCGATTATTTTTCGACGATGCAGATTGGACTAGTCAAAGGCCGCCTTTTTAATTTTGCGGACTCGCAAGGAAAGTCGCCAGTCGTGATTATCTCGCAAAGCTTCGCGCGGGAATTTTGGCCGAATGAAGATCCCATTGGACGACAAATTCGATTTGGCGAGCAACATACCGTCTCCACAATTGTCGGCGTAGTAGGAGACATTATGAGAAATCACCTGCGGGAGCGGGGCTCGCGGCAAATCTACGTCCCCCTAGCCCAATTTCCTTCCTCAACTCTGGCATTTGTCGTTCGCTCATCCGCCGATCCCACGATAATGGCCACGGCTATCCGCGATGCGATCTGGTCGGTGGACCACGACCAGCCTATTTCTTCGGCCCCACTCGAAACCCTAATCGTTGTTGTGGACGCAGGGTACCGCGTGGTGACGAAACTGATGCTTTTCTTCGGCGCGCTGGCCATGTTTCTGGGAACTATCGGGATTTATGGCGTGATGGCGCACTTGGTTTCACAACGGATACATGAGATCGGAATTCGCATGGCGCTGGGCGCAAGTTCCGTGCAAGTCATGCGCATGGTCATTGGAAGTGGATTGCAGCTAGCGGTGGTTGGAATCGCGGTGGGCATCCTCGTGGCATTGGGAGCGACTCGGTCGCTCACGACATTACTGTACCAGGTGGCGCCCAACGATCCGCTGACGTTCGTCGCGGTGCCGATTCTTTTTGTGGCGGTAGCCGTCGCCGCTTGCTATCTGCCTGCGCGTCGAGCAACGCACATCAATCCTCTCGTGGCCTTGCGATTCGAGTGACAACCCATGTCGCTGCTAAGAAGCCTATTACGGGGATTGCGATCGCTGGTCCGAAAGGAGCAGGTGGACAGGGAATTGGACGAAGAAGTTGGGGCCTACTTGGAGATGGCAGCCGCTGAAAAGATGAAGGACGGCTTGAGCCACAAAGAGGCGCTGCGAGCCGTGCGTTTGGAGCAAGGGCGATCGTTGCCGGGAGCGATTCACGATCAGGAGCTGGTGTTTCAGGAGAAGCGACTCCGCGACCAGGGAACGGACGCCACCAGGTCCGAGCAACCGGGCCAGCGTGGCGATCAAGTGGATAACAAGAACGGCCAGATTGCGCATCGAAGAATAGTAGCAGGATGTGAAATCCTGAGAAATCATGGGCGAAATAACAATTCGCCAGGCACAGGTCATTCCATATCAGAAGATTACTGCGCCGCGAAGATTGCTTCGCGAAGGCACGCGGACTGGAAACCGGACCCGGCCGAATCAGGGAAACCACAGCAGAGAAGAGAAAGACCACGGCCACGATCATGCCGAAAGCCACGGATAAGCACCGTAAAGTAATCAGGAAACTCTAACGAAAAAGGCGTTCGATGTCTCTGGCGCAGTGGATGACCCGGAGAATCTCAACACCATCGGTGAGCGGGCGGTAGAAGATGAGGTAGCGCTCGAAGCCCTTCACCGGCCAGGCGCGGACGGAAGAGAAGCGAGGATTCCTAAAGCTCCTTTGCGTGCCCAGTTCAGGCATGTGCGCTAAGGCTTGAAAGCTGACGTTGCAGGCGTGAAGAAAGCGGCGCGCCACGTCCACGCTGGCATTGTCTCCCAGAAATACGAAATGGTCCGTCAGATCTCGTTTTGCGGCAACGCGCTTGATCACGCGAGCCATGGAATCAGGCGGACTTGCCGGACCGGAGCCTCTTTAAGCCTTCGTTTTCGATGTCCGCCCAATCCTGCGCCGTCATCTCGGTCGCCGGACCGCTGTCTTCGGCTTCTTGCAGCAGTGTTTCAAGCCGGCCCTCGGCCTCTTCCATCTCCTTGAGCAGCTCTACGGCTTTGCCTAAGGCTTCCTCTTTGGAAGAGTATCGGCCGCTTCGGACTTGCTCGTTTAGAAACCGTTCCAGCTCTGGAGTCAGCGAGACGTTCATAGAATTCCCTCTTTAGGACAGTCATTCAGCATGCGGCATCGTCCAGAGTATAGCAACCTGACCTGTGGCCCTCAACGATGGTTGCTGCACTGCTGCAACTCCACGAGTCAAGTCCGCGCTGTCATAAAAATGACAAACGAATCGCAGCGAATTGCGAACAAAAAATAAAAAGAGAAGGAGAAAACGACTCGCTCCGTTTCATCACGACGACTTGCTGATTTCCCTCGATTAGCGCAAACTCCGGCAAGATTTTGATTAAATTGTTTAGTCGGCTGTTAACCGAAGGGTCGGAGTTTGACTGCCATCTGCACATTCCGAGGAGGAGCGCACGAGCGCCATTGCGCCAATCAAAGTCACTTCAGGTCGAATAGTTCAAGGAAAGTTTGGCAACTGCCACTTTCAGCCTGACCGTCCCCTCTGCGGGTGGCAAAAGCCCTTATCCCAATTTATCCCAATAAGCTGCCAAACGTGCCCAAACCGTCCAGAGCGAGCCGAGCCGTGCCTTTAGTTTTCAACTACATACCAGCGAGCCAGGCCGCAATCACCCATTTGCTAAACCGTTTTAGGGAATAAACACCCTAACGGAGGTTCGAATCCCTCCCTCTCCGCCATATCTTAAGTACCTGTAGCGTCAAGGGCTTACAGACTTCCTCTAAGTTTAGATAAACAGGTAGTACATACTGCAACGGTCTTGGAAACCGTTGTGCGCCCCTTGGAAACAGTAGCGACCCCGCAACGGTTCGGAAACCACCGCCAAGAATCATGGCTTCGCGGGTAGGACTGCAACACATAGTAAGCCTCATAGATACAGTTAGATACAGAAATTGGCCACGAGGGCTGGTCCTCTATATATACGCTTTGTGGCGGATTTCCTGGAATCGTCTGGCGCCTGCAACGGTCATGTAAACCGTTGTCTTCGCGTTGGGCGAAATGCTGGAGGCACCCTTCGGTTCTCTGCCGAAGAGTCGTTGGTTCAAATCAGGCCTCTGCAACCAAAATTGCTTCTCTTTCAATCACTTCCGCGAACCCTGCAACGCATCCGAATTTGTAATGCCGCAGTGGACCCGATCTGCCGATTCGTTCGAATGGCTCAGAGTTGAGGGTCGTAAGGAAATGTCGAGCGTGATTTCGTACTGAACTCATGCTGAAGTCTTCGGTCGAGCCCACTACCGTTATAGGTTTAACCGACGAGAACCCGGCCAGATACACCAATCCTTCTACCGCAACTGCCAAAATGAGGCGACAACTTCGATAATCAATCCTAATCAAGCAAAGAGATTAACTCGCTGCTAGGCTCATCCTTTGCGGAATGGAGGAGGAATGAACTCGATCGAGAAGGCCCTTTGGTTCATCGAAAACCGACTTGCAGGGGAACTTTCACTGCAAGCAATTGCCCAATCGGTTGGCGTATCAAACCATCATCTTGCACGAACCTTCGGCGCAGCGACTGGACAATCTCTCATGCGATATGCACGCGGCCGACGTCTTAGCGAAGCTGCGCGCGCTCTAACTGCGGGTGCTCCAGATATTCTCGCCGTCGCCCTTTCCGCAGGTTATGGCTCACATGAGGCGTTCACCCGCGCGTTTCACGAACAGTTCGCGGTCACACCCGAGAGTTGTCGCGCCGCGGGTAGTCTCGATCATATTCAACTCGTGAAACCCATTCGTATGGATAAGTCCCTGCTGATAGACCTCGACGAGCCACGTTTCGAGGATCATAAGGAACTCTTGATCGCAGGATTCGCTGCACGCTATACCTTTGAGACAAATGAAGGTATTCCAGGCCAATGGCAACGGTTCGGACCACATATCGGCAGCGTCCCTGGGCAGGTCGGCCCCGAAACTTATGGCGTTGCTTGCAATTTCGACGAGACGGGAAGTTTCGAGTACATCGCTGGCGTGCAGGTTTCCGCTTTCGGCACGTTGCCAGAGGCATTCGCAACCGTTCGGATTAGGGCACAGCACTATGCTGTGTTCAGTCATCACGAACATGTGTCGATGCTGCGGCGCACGCATTACACGATCTGGAACAAATGGTCACCGGATTCGGCCATGGAAATTGCGGACGCGCCAAATTTCGAGTGCTACAGCAAAGGATTCAATCCAATGACTGGCACCGGCCTGATTGAGGTTTGGATGCCGGTAAACGATCGCACGAAGGAGACATGATATGGGTAGGCGAAGCGTGGACGATGAACTTCGAAGTGACGTAATTGTGGACATCCCGAAGGAGCAGGAACATCGTTTTGGCTGTTCAGGCAAGATGTTGAAGCCAAGCCGCGCGAGCGTGGAGGCTCTGGTCGAGAAGATCCCGCAAGGCATGGTCATGACCACACCGTCTCTACGGAAGGCGCTCGCAGAAAGGCACAATGCTCAGGTGACCTGCCCATTCTTGACCAAGCGGGCGCTGATGGCGATCGCAGAAGATCCTAAAACGACGGTCCCCTTCTGGCGGGTTGTAATGCCAAAGGGCGAAATGATCGCCGCCTACCCTGGCGGTGGGACCAAGCAAGCGAGGCGCCTGAAGAACGAAGGGGTGATGATCGCAGCTAGGCTCGGAACATACAAAGTCATGAACATTAGAGATGCACAGCCACGCTCTTAAAAGTCTTTTCACTCTCAACTGTTGAGAGCAGCCCTTAGCGCTCTTTGAGATGCGATATAACCACATCTTCCGAGTTCCGGGCGGATTGTCAGCCACTCTCTAGCTTCCCAATGCGGAGGAGTGGCACATCCGATGATGAAATACGCGAGTGATCTTCCTGATTTTGCCGACCTGCTTCGCGCCGCTGCCGATTGGAAGCAGCAGCGCAATGCTATCGTGGAGAAAGACTGTTACCTGACGCGTGCTTTGCACTCACTGTTCTGCCCTCAACAGCCCAGGTCCAGCAGCGAAAGAATTAGTAACGGGTGGTAAGTTCGTGCAATCGGAAACTGACCGACTGCGGAAGTCTAGGCTGGAAGACCGCGTTTGCCTAATCTGCCGCAGCTAGGCTGGCGTGTACATGTTGCGGCAAACGCATCCACTCGCTCTTCCCAACAGCTCATTTGATTGGCTTCTTCTCGTGACCTTCCTAACATACAGACCGATATGTATGTTAATCATTGGAAAGTCAATCACAATTCAGCGGCCTGACTTTTGACTCCTGACGTTCTCGAATTTCATAACCTCTCGCCAGTTCGTATGAAATGATCCGGCGAGGCAACACTAAGAGTCATGATCATCCAGGGCCTGCCTACGCAATTCAATAAGTGCGACGGAACACGATGGATTTTCATATTGTTGAGCGCGTATTGGATCTCTCTTGACGCTCTGATCGTTACCATACATGCTGGTTGGTATGTTGGCAGGACGCAAGAAACCGAAAGGTAGAGCGACTAGGTTGCGTGATCCTGAGCGCACGCGGGAGCGCTTGCTGCAAGCGGCATCTCGCGAGATCTACAGATCGGGTTTTCAGAGTGCAAGCCTAGACACAATTCTGGCCTCTGCTCGCGTCACCAAGGGAGCGCTGTACTACCACTTCAAAAACAAGGAAGCCTTGGGATATGCCGTCGTCGAAGAGGTCATCTCCCCCGACGTCCGCGGCACATGGGTGCGGCCTTTAGAGAGCGTCAAGGATCCTATCGACGCTTTGATCGGCATTGTTCAAGATCTATCCGTTCGGCCCGAGGATGTATGCGGCGGCTGTCAACTGAACAATCTGGCGCAGGAAATGTCTCCTCTTGACGCGGGATTTCGGAAGCGGTTGGAGATAATCTTCGATGCCTGGCGCGAGGCCACTGCCTCCGTTTTGCGAGAGGGCCAGATCCACGGAAGCGTTCGCCGCGACGTGGAAACCACTGACGCCGCCGGCTTACTGATTGCGATGGTCGAAGGCTATGGCTCGCTGGCAAAGAATGCTCAGGATCCGAAAGTGATAAAGGCGGGGGTCAAAAATATCGTGGGCTGGCTGAGATCTCTGCGCCAACCGGGCAACCGCAAGCGAGGTTGATCGCATCGGTGTCTCAAGGAGCAGTGTGGCATTATTACATACCAACCAGTTCGTATGCTCGGGCAGTCAGCATCGCGATCGGGCGAAGCGCTTCAAGCTACATCCCTGAAAAGGAGAACGAACAATGACAAGGATCGCAGTGTCGCGCAGGAGTCTGCTCGCTACGGGAGCCTGCGCGCTGGTTGGTGCCGTGAGCCTGCCGGGACCGGCAAGTGCGAGTGCATTGGGAGGGCAGAACTTAACGAACGAGGAGGTAGTCCGGAAGTGGTACGCAGCCTGGGAGAAGAAAGACTGGGGCCCGGTGGATAGCCTGCTAGCCGATAACTTCACCTTTACAAGCGCGGCCGGCGACGACCACATCAGCAAGAGCACTTTCAAAACGCGATGCTGGGAAACACAGATCGATTTCATTGGGCATTTTGACCTGGAGCGAGTCACCACTGGCGCGGATGATGCTTTTGTGAAGTATCTTTGCCACACCAAGGACGGTAAATCGTTCCGGAACGTGGAGTATCTCCGAATTAAGAACGGAAAGTTGCAATCCATCGAGTGTTATTTCGGCGCGCAATCCAGCTTTCCGTCAGCAGTGAGCGCTGGGCAGAAGTAATCTCACTTCGAGTAGCAGGAAGTCGAAACGAGAGAACAAGAGGTTCCATCATGAGCGCCCGCGAAATTCAGGATCAGAAGACCGTTGCAGGTGGGATGTTTGTTCAACAAGCTGCTCGCGCTAATGCGGACGTTTCGGCTAGGAGTCCGTCCGAGAATTCATCTCCAGATTGAGTGAATTCACTTGAAACCAAATAGAAGGGTGTGCGAGTTTGTGAGTCATGGCGAAGACCTACAAAACCTACCTTCCTGAACAA
>Ga0073928_10010388_pt1 | contig 11101 bp, 7 predicted proteins | sample PaiPotPPA55metaG_FD_76969 | JGI IMG/M metagenome (GOLD analysis project Ga0073928, IMG submission 76969) | Iron sulfur acid spring bacterial and archeal communities from Banff, Canada, to study Microbial Dark Matter (Phase II) - Paint Pots PPA... ...
ATGGAAACAGAGCGACACGGATCGCGTGAAGCGCTTGCAGGACCGTCTCCGCGCTGAATTTACGGAGTGCTTCTCGCGTGGCTATGCCGCTGTGGGCTTGGGTGAAACTCCCACGGGGACCGCATATCTGTTAGTCCCTTGGAATGACGTTAAGACCGACGCTAAAACGGAAGCTAAGACGAAGTAGGGAAGGCTTGAAATCGGGGGGACAGCCACGCATGCGCATTCGCAAGATCACGTTGCGAGAACTAGGGATGAGGTTGATCGCGCCATTCGAGATCAGCAATGGCGTGAGTTACGATCGCCGCATCCTGTTGGTGGAAGCCGATGTCGATGGCGTCAGCGGCTGGGCCGAATGCGTTGCCGGCGAAGCCCCCCACTACGGCCCCGAAACCGTGGAGACCGCCTGGCACGTTTTGCGCGATCATCTTTGGCCGTTCATGAAAGGCAAAGAGTTCGCCGCTGCCGCTGACGTATCCGCGATGCTGGAAACCGTTCGCGGACACAATATGGCGAAGGGCGCGCTGGAAGCAGCAGTCTGGGACGCCGAAGCCAAACAAAAGGACCTTCCGCTGTGGAAACTCCTGGGCGGTACACGCGAAGAAATCGCTTGCGGCGTTTCCATCGGCATCAAAAAAACGCTCGACGAACTGGCCGCCGCGGTGAAGAAAGAACTCGACGCCGGCTACCAGCGCATCAAGATCAAGGTCAAGCCCGGCAAGGACCTGGAGCAGGTGAAGCGGTTGCGCCAGGATTTTCCCAAGATTCGACTGATGGTCGACGCTAATTCCGCGTATCGCCTGGAGGACTGGGCTCTGCTGAAGCAGTTGGACGCCTTCTATCTAATGATGATCGAGCAGCCGCTGGGCTGGGACGATATCTACAGCCACGCCGAGCTCCAGAGGAAACTGACGACGCCGATTTGCCTGGACGAATGCATACACACCTTTGAGCAGGCTCGCGCGGCGATCGAGCTGGGCGCTTGCAAAATCATCAATATCAAACTCGGGCGCGTGGGAGGTCACACCGGCGCCCGCAAAATCCACGACCTTTGCCAGGATCATGCCATCCCCGTCTGGTGTGGCGGGATGCTTGAATCGGGAATCGGGCGGGCGCACAACATCGCGCTCTCGACGCTGCCGAATTTCACCCTGCCCGGCGACGTGTCCGCCAGCCGCCGCTATTGGGTTGAAGATATCGTCGAGCCGGAGGTGGTTGTGTCGCCCCAGGGGACCATTCGCGTGCCGAGCCGACCGGGCATCGGCTTCGAGCCGCGCCTCGACCGCATTGAGAAACTCACTTCGCGCACCGAACTGCTGGCCTGATGCAAGGCTCTTTGCTAACCCTATGCTAACGTGTCTAAGTGTCGAACGGTAAATCCCAAAGCCCGAAGGAGAAGAGTCCGTGACCAAGATACCTTTGCGCCAGGGAGGTCCGGCCGCGCGGATTGCGGTCATTCCCGGTGACGGGATCGGCAAGGAGGTCACGGCCGAGGCCGTGAAGGTGTTGCGGGCGGTCACGTCAGCCGGTGGGCGAAGCATCGAATTCGTCGAGTTTGACTGGGGCGCCGACAAATACCTACGTGAGGGTGTGTCCCTGCCCGCCGGTGCCGTCGAGATGTTGCGCGACGAATTCGACGCCATCTTGTTCGGGGCGTTGGGCGATCCGCGGGTACCGTCTAACCAACATGCCGCCGACATTCTTCTGGGGTTGAGGTTCAAGTTGGACCTCTACGTCAACGCGCGACCGGTGGAGTTGCTGCACGACCGCCTTACCCCTCTTCGCGATCGCACCGAACGCGATATTCGCCTGATGGTGTTTCGGGAGAACACCGAGGGTCTATATGTAGGGGTCGGTGGGTTCTTCAAGAAGGGCACTGCGGACGAAATCGCCGTCCAGGAGGACGTCAACTCCCGGAAAGGCGTCGAGCGCATCATCCGGTACGCCTTCGAGTATGCCCGGCAACATAAGCTCAAGCGCGTGTGCATGAGCGACAAATCCAACGCCATGAACTTTGCGCACGACCTGTGGCAACGGGTCTTCAAAGAGGTCCGCCAAGAGTATCCGGAGATCGATTCGCGCCACCTTTATATCGATACGCTGGCCATGGAGATCGTCCGCGACCCGTCTCAGTTTGACATCATCGTGACCTGCAACCTGTTCGGCGACATTATTAGTGACCTTGGTGCCCAGTTGGCAGGCGGCCTGGGGTTGGCGTCTTCCGGCAATATCCATCCAGGGAAAACGTCGCTCTTCGAGCCTGTGCACGGCTCTGCCCCCAATATCGCCGGCAAGGGGATTGCGAATCCGCTGGGCTCGATCCTCACATCCGCCATGCTGCTCGAATTTCTCGGTTGGGAGCGTGAAGCTAAAGTGACACGTGAAGGTGTAAAGACCGCACTATTCAAGCATTACTTGACGCAAGACCTTGGAGGCGACAAGACTACTGGGGATGTCGGTTCGTGGATGACCGAATTCGTCAGCTCGCACTTCAAGTGAAGTATAACTTTATTCGTGTTCGCTCTCCTAAACTGTATGGGTGGGCCTAGCTTCGCCCATCCGACCCGTCTTGCGGTGCCTCAAGCGATGCTTTAGTTTTCTAACGCCGGCGCGCCAGATTAGTGATCCCCATCCCCAACAGGAATCCTCCCACATGGGCCCACCACGCAACGCCACCGGAAGCTGCCATTCCCAAGGAGGACACGCCCGACGCAAATTGCAACACGAACCACAACACCAGGATGATCACGGCCGGTATGGGAATCAGGAAAATGAAGACCAGGGTCAGGATGCGCGCGCGAGGATAAAGAACGAGATAAGCGCCCATCACTCCGGAGATCGCGCCGCTGGCGCCCAGGGACGGTAACGTCGAGTTCCAGTTGAAGAGCACATGCAGCAGTCCCGCTCCGATTCCGCACACTAGGTAGAACAAGAGATAGGTGAAGTGACCGTAGAAGTCCTCCACATTGTCCCCGAAGATCCACAAGAACAGCATGTTGCCCAGGATGTGCGCGATTCCTCCGTGCAGAAACATGCTGGTCACCAGCGGAAGAAACGCGGCCTGCAAGGGCAGGTGACCTGCAAGTGCGGCGGGGAAGCGCTCGGGAATCGTGGCATTGGCCAGGACAAAGGTCTGGAAGGCATGCTGGGGCAATGTCAGTTGATACACGAACACCGCAATATTGGTGAGAATCAGGGCGACGTTGACGATGGGGAAGCTGCGCTGCGGGTTCAGGTCTTTGAGAGGGATGAACATGCGTCGGCGTCAGTGCAGAGTAACGGAACAGAAGAAAATTGGAAACAGACGTTTCCAGTGCGTCCCATAATATGCGCAGCCACAGGGCGGAAGTTAACAGAATCTGGCGCGAGTCGAATTTAATGATTTTGCCGCAGAATCCTAACGGTTCAACTGGGTTGCGGTTAGATCGAAGGAGTTTGAACGGTAGGGGCTGGGCTCGCTCCGCCTAGCCAGCCCATCTTGCTGCGCATTGTTGAGGCACCCAAGGCGTTGCTCGCCAGCGGACCGCTGCGCCCGAGCGGGCGGAATACTCCGAAGCTTGCAAGTCCGCAACGATTCACCGGGTTTGCCAGTGTGAAGGAGCGGCCACGCCAAATCGCGCCATTGTTCGACGGCGAAATCACACCTCGATCGTTCCCAAAATTCATCAGCGAGGGAAATCTCAGTCATCCGCAGTTTTTCGCCGGAAAGATTTGCGCCTCGCTCGCGCGTATGATAAGTAAAGTAGTTCTGCGTGTGCGTGCGGTTCGGACCAGCTTGCTAAGCGTTCGACGCAGCGTCGGCGCGCCGACAACGAATGCCCGCCCGGGAAACGGAAGCCATCATCTTAAAAACGTTCCCTCTGGGCGAGGCTGACCGCCTCGTCAGTTTTCTGGGACGAACTTCCGGTCGCATTCGCGGTGTCGCAGGCGGGGCGCGGCGAATCAAAAATCGCTACGGCTCCACGCTGGAAGTTCTTTCGCACGTGCAGATTTGGTACGTCGAGAAAGAAACGCGGGACTTGGTCCGCATTCAGCAGTGCGAGCTGCTGGAATCGTTCAACAAGGCGCAGAGCGACTATGTATTGAGCACCGGGCTAGCCGTGGTGAGTGAAATCTCGGAGCTTGTCTTGCCGGAGCATGAAGTAGCGGAACCCATGTTCCGGCTCATTCTGCTGGCCGCCCGAGAGATTGAACGAACGGCGGACTGGTCCCTCGCGCTGAGTTACTTTGCGTTTTGGACGGTACGCCTGGGCGGATTTCTTCCGCGCTTCGATCGCTGCGCGGTATGCGGCGAGGCCTTCGGGAACCGTGCGGCATTCCACGCGCATTGGGAGCCGGGCCTCGTGTGCGAGAAGGATCGGCGGTCGGGCATGAGGCCGTTGCCACTTCCTGCGCGACAGCTTGCGGAAACGTTTGCAACGCAACGGCTGGATCGCATCGAAAATGCCGAAGCCCTGAGGACCTCCGCGCAGGAACTGCGCGAAGCCGCGCTGGACTGGATCGAGCACCATACCGAAAGAAGATTAACGACACGGACACTGCTGGAGACGACTTGAAAGCCAAAGTAAAACCTGAGGAAAAGCAGAGCGGCTTGACGTTTCAAGATTTAATTCTAAAGCTTTCGCATTTTTGGATCCGGCAAGGATGCGTGCTGCAGCAGCCTTACGATGTTGAAATGGGCGCAGGGACCATGCACCCGGAAACATTTCTTCGCGTCCTGGGACCGGCCCCTTACCGGGTGGCCTATGTACAACCCAGTCGTCGGCCCGCCGACGGTCGTTACGGCGAAAATCCAAATCGCCTCTACAAGCACCTGCAATTTCAAGTAATACTTAAACCCGCGCCCGTAGACGTGCAAGACCTCTATCTGAAAAGTCTGGCCGCTATCGGCATCGAACTCAAAGAGCACGATATCCGCTTCGAGGAGGACAATTGGGAGTCTCCCACGCTCGGCGCGTGGGGAATCGGCTGGCAAGTGCTCCTCGACGGACTGGAGATTACCCAGTTCACGTACTTCCAGCAAAGTGGCGGACTCGACCTCGATCCGATCTCGGTGGAGCTGACCTACGGCCTTGAGCGCATTTGCGCCTTCCTCCAGAACGTCGAAAGCGTTTACGACCTGCGCTGGTCGTCAGACAAAACCTACGGTGCGATCCGCATGGCCGAAGAGCAGCAGCTCTCGGAATATAGTTTTGATCGAAGTGACGCAAACGCGATTCGCACAGAGTTCGAGTTACACGAGAATGAAGCTAAAGAATTACTTGATACCTTCGCTGCCCTGGAGGGGAAGGGACTCTTGAGGTTTCCGGTCCTTGCCGCATACGACCATTGCTTGAAGTGTTCGCACCTTTTTAACTTGATGGATGCTCGCGGCGTAATTTCAACTACCGAACGTGCCGCACTGATGGGGCGAGTTCGAACCGTGGCCTGCCGCACGGCCGCAGCTTACTTACAACAGATTGGCGGCCCCGCGCTGCGCCGAGAGGTGCGGGCATGAGGAAGCCTGCACCCAAATCCTCAAGTAATGCCTTTGCTGAAAAGAAACTTGAACTACTCTTCGAGATTGGATGTGAAGAGATACCTGCGGGCATGCTCCCTCGAGCAGAGGAAGAACTTAAAGTAAACATTGAGAAGTTGCTGACTGCGGAAAATTTGATCGAGGGCGTGTCCGTCGAAACCTTCAGCGGTCCTCGACGCCTCACGGTCCACGCCACGGGCTTCCCGGTCAAGCAAGCCGACGTGATCCACGAGGTCACCGGACCGCCGAAGTCGGTAGGCTACGATCAAGTGGGTGAGCCGACCCGTGCTGCGGTTAGCTTCGCCGAGAAACAGGGCATTCGCCTGGTGGACATCTTTATCGTCCAAACCCCGAAAGGGGAGTATCTCGCCGCCAAGCAAACCAAGCGAGGCCGTACCTCCGAGCAGATCCTCAGCGAGATCTTGCCCCGCGTTATTCACGACCTCTCTTGGCCGCGCAGCATGACTTGGACGGGCCTCGACGGCGCTCGCTTCATTCGACCCATACGTTGGATCGTAGCTCTGCTGGGGGGCAAGCCTTTGAAGTTTACTTTCGGCGGCATCCCGGCCGGTGATGTCACGTGCGGCCATCGCTTCCTGGGCGCCGCGCAGATTCGCGTCCGCGATTTCGCGGACTATGAGAAGAAGCTTCGCGCCAATGGAGTCATCCTGCGCCCCTCCGAACGCCGGGAAAAGATCGAGCGCGAGCTTGCCGCCCACACCAAGAAGGGCGGGTATCGCCTTCACGAAGATGCAGCGCTGCTCAACCTGGTAGCCTACCTGAACGAATATCCCACAGTCCTCGAAGGCGCCTTTGACGAGAAATTCCTGAACTTGCCGGATGAGATTCTGGTCACCGTGATGCGTGGCCATCAGAAATATTTCGCCGTGGAGAAGCGCAACGCCGAGCTTGCGCCTCACTTTCTCGCGGTAATCAATCTGGCGAAGGATTCCAAGGGCCTGGTCCGCGCTGGCCACGAAAGGGTTCTCCGCGCCCGTTTCGCCGATGCTCAATTCTTTTGGACCGCGGATCAGAAATGTCGGCTCGCCGACTATCTTCCCAAGCTCGCCAAGGTCACCTACGAATCCCGGCTCGGCAGTTACGCTGACAAGGTCGAGCGCGTGCGGTCCATCGCGCGGTGGTTGATGGAGCAGTGGTTCAATCTGGGAATCGCCCAAGCACACATCGCCGACGCCGATCGCGCCGCCGACCTCGCCAAGTGCGATCTAGCCACCGAGATGGTCCGCGAGTTCCCCGAGCTGCAGGGAATTGTCGGCGGACTCTACGCCCGCGCCCAAGGCGAGTCCGACGCAGTCGCTGATGCCGTCTACGATCACTACCGCCCGGTTGGCTTGGATGATCCGATCCCGCGGAATCTCATCGGCTGCGGCGTGGCTCTCGCCGACAAGCTCGATTCCATCGTGGGGTGCTTCGCCGTAGGGATCATCCCTACAGGTTCAAGTGATGCTTACGCTTTGCGCCGGGCAGCCCTAGGCGTAGTTAAAGTCATACTTGATAAAAAACTCCCATTGTCCTTAAGCCTAGCCGTGAACTCCGCGTCGAAGACCTTGCACACTCATCCGCCGAAACACAACGTCACACCAACCCAGCAGACTCAGATCCTAGACTTCGTCTTGGACCGCGCGAAGTTCGTCTTTCGCGAGCGCGCAGGGTTCAGTTATGACGAAGTGAACGCCATCTTTCGCGCCGGCGCCGACGATCTCGTCGATGCGCAAAAGCGATTAGTGGCCTTGCGCGCCATCCGCAAGTCAAAGAATTTTGAGCCCCTGACGGTCTCTTTCAAGCGCATACGCAAAATCCTGGAGAAGGCCAACCTGAAAGATGGCACTCCGGTCAACCCGGAGCTTTTCGAAAGCGACGCCGAAAGGGAACTCTTCGCCGCGGGCCGCGAAGCCGCGGGCAAAGTGCAAGCCGAAAAAAAGGCCGGCCATTACGAACAGGCCCTCGACCGCATCGCCGGGCTAAGAAAGTCGGTGGATCGCTTCTTTGAAGAGGTCATGGTCATGGCGGAGGATGAAGCAGTACGTAAGAACCGGCTGGCGCTGCTGTCGGAACAATTGAGGGAATTTACGACCATCGCAGACTTTTCCGAGATTGGCGCGGATGAGCGCCGTTGAAATGCAAAGTAATGGTTCAGGTCCTGCTGGCTCACCTTGTGCGTCAGAACGGCGGCAAGCCGACAACTCAGCGATTACTTCAGATGTCGGCGCGCTCACAATCGCGAGCGCGATCTGCTGCACGCAAATTTTTCTCTTAGAGTTCGCTTCACAACAAATCAAATGCGAGGGACACAGTGACTAAATGGGTCTATTTTTTCGGAGCAGGTAAAGCGGAGGGCGACAGCTCGTGGCGCGACCTCTTGGGCGGCAAAGGCGCGGGCCTCGCCGAGATGACCAAGATCGGCCTGCCCGTACCTGCGGGGTTTACCATCTCCACGGAAGCTTGCGACTATTTCTATAAGAACGGCAAGAAGTACCCTGCGGAACTCAAAAAGCAGGTCGCTGAAAACGTCGCCAAGCTCGAAAAGGTCACCAAAAAAAAGCTCGGCGATCCCAAGAGCCCTCTCCTCGTCAGTGTCCGTTCTGGTTCGGCCCGCTCCATGCCCGGCATGATGGAAACCATCCTCAATCTCGGCCTCAACGACCGCTCCGTGCAAGGGCTCGCCGCTAGCGTCAACAACGAACGCTTCGCCTACGACGCCTATCGCCGCTTCGTGCAAATGTATTCCAGCGTCGTGATGGAACTCCCCAAGGGCGACCTTGAAGACCGCCTGCACGCCATGAAGCAGCGCGTCGGCGTAAAAGAGGACACCGCAGTCCCGGCCAGCGGCTGGAAGGAACTCGTCGCTGAGTATAAAGCCTTCTTTCGCCAAAAGACCGGCAGGGATTTCCCCGAAGATCCCATCGAGCAGCTCTGGGGCGCAGTCGGCGCCGTTTTCGGTTCATGGATGGCAGAGAAGGCAGTGACCTATCGCCGCGTGGAAAAAATCACCGGCCTTCTCGGCACGGCTGTCAACATCGTGCAAATGGTCTTCGGCAACACCGGCGATAATTCCGGCACCGGCGTCTGCTTCACGCGGAACCCGAGCTCCGGCGAAAAGGTCTTCTACGGAGACTACCTTGTCAACGCCCAAGGCGAAGACGTCGTCGCAGGCATCCGCACTCCGATGCACCTCACCGAAATGAAAAAGATCATGCCCAAGGTCTACGGGCAGCTTGAAAAAGTCCGGGAGAAACTGGAGAAGCACTTCCGCGATATGCAGGATATGGAGTTTACCGTCGAAGACGGCACCCTTTATATGTTGCAGACGCGCACGGGCAAGCGCACTCCGTCCGCCGCCTTCCGCATGGCCGTGGACATGGCCAACGAGAAACTCATCACCAAGGAAGAAGCGGTCATGCGCATCAAGCCGGAAGACATCGAGCGCTTGTTCTATCCGGTGATCGACGCCAAGTTGGATAAGAAGTCACTGGAATCCAGAATTCTTGGCACAGGCATCAACGCCGTTCCCGGAGCCGCCGTCGGTAAAGTCGTCTTTTCGGCTCACGACGCGGAAGATTGGGCCAAGAAGGGCGACAAGGTGATCCTCGTGCGCCGCGAAACCAGTCCCGAAGACGTCGGCGGCATGGCCGTCGCGCAGGGAATTCTGACGGCGACGGGTGGCAAGACCAGTCACGCCGCTGTCGTAGCCCGCGGTTGGGGAAAGTGCTGCATCGTCGGCGCCGAGAAATTCAACATCGACTACAAATCGAAAACCATGACCGCTGGCGGCAAGAGTGTTAAGGAGGGCGAGTGGATCACCCTGGATGGCGGAGAAGGCGTCGTCTATTCCGGCCAGATGGACCTGGTGACTCCCCAGTTCCCGCCAGCCTACGAGACGCTGATGAAGTGGGGCGATAGCATGCGCCGCCTCGGCATCCGCACCAACGCCGACACGCCTCAGGACGCCCGCAGAGCGCGCGAATTCGGCGCCGAAGGCATCGGCCTCTGCCGCACCGAGCACATGTTCTTCACCGACTTCGAGCACCCCGAAAAGGGCCAGGAACGCCAACGCGCCATTCAGGAGATGATCCTCGCCGATAACAGGGAGGCCAGAGTTAAAGCTTTAGATAAGCTTTTGCCATTCCAGCGCCGCGACTTCATCGGAATCTTCAAGGCCATGGACGGTTTCCCGGTGACCATCCGATTGATCGATCCTCCGCTCCACGAATTCGTACCGCACGAGCGCAAGAAGCAGGAGGAGTTGGCAAGGGAGCTTGGCATCAGCGCCGATGTCGTCGCCCGTCGAGTCGAGCAACTTCATGAATCGAACCCGATGCTCGGCCACCGCGGATGTCGCTTGTGCATCACCTATCCGGAAATTTTGGAGATGCAGGTCCGGGCCATCATCGAGGCAGGCATCGAATGCAAGAAGGCTGGTGTTAAAGTTTTACCTGAGATCATGCACCCGCTGACTCTGGACAAAAAAGAGTTCTCGATCCTGGAGCAGGCCACGCGAAAGGTAGCCGACGAGCTCATCAAGAAATCTGGAGTAAAACTTGAATATTTGGTCGGCACGATGATCGAACTTCCACGCGCCGCATTGCTCGCCAACGAGATCGCGGAGTTCGCCGAGTTCTTCTCCTTCGGCACCAACGATCTTACGCAAACAACAATGGGTCTCTCTCGCGACGACGCGGGCCGCTTCCTTCCCGACTACGTGGACGAGAAAAAGGCAGGTATCTTCGCTTCCGATCCGTTCCAGTCGCTCGACACGAAGGGTGTCGGCATGTTGATCCGGTGGGGAATCGAGAAGGGCCGCGAAAGCCGCCCGAAGCTCAAGGTGGGAATCTGCGGAGAACACGGCGGCGATCTGGACAGTGTAAAGTTCTGCCACACAGTCGGCATGGATTACGTGAGCGCGTCTCCATATCGCGTACCGATCTCCCGCCTGGGTGCAGCTCAAGCAGCAGTTGAAGAAAAAGAAAGCTCTAAGAAAAAGCACAAGTAACTAGCGAAGAAATCCGCAGTGATTCAGCGGCAATCTAAGCTAAGACCTCAGTTGTCGGCGCGGCGACGCAAGCCGCGCCGACAAAGCAGCACAGGCACTCATGCCTGTGCTCCAACGATCTCGGCTTCCAATTACGGCAAGAGGACCGACGGATCACAGCTTTAAATTTTCACCGAATTTCAAAGCGGCAAATGATGCGGAGTGAAAAACCCTAAGTCGGCATCTTAAAAAAGAAATACAACCCCAAAAAAAAGAAAACAATATCCGGGGCCCAACCCGCCAGAAGCGGCGGCAACTGTCCAACCCCGCCCATCGCGGTTAGCAAATCCGCTCCAAGCCAATACAAAATCCCTATCCCCACGCCAACCGCCACTCCACCAACCGCACCCCGCGTTCCCACTAAGAATGCAAAGGGAAAGGCCAACAGCATGCTGATCGGCGCAATCAGTGGGTAAGCTAGCTTCCGCTGCAACTGTACCGTCAAAGTCGCCACGTCAAACCCTGCTCGATGCAGCCCGTCGATGTACCGCCGCAGTTCGCTCCAATTCATTTGGAATGCCTGGCGCACTTCG
>Ga0073928_10010391_pt1 | contig 11100 bp, 8 predicted proteins | sample PaiPotPPA55metaG_FD_76969 | JGI IMG/M metagenome (GOLD analysis project Ga0073928, IMG submission 76969) | Iron sulfur acid spring bacterial and archeal communities from Banff, Canada, to study Microbial Dark Matter (Phase II) - Paint Pots PPA... ...
CCTTCGGGGACGCAGATTGTCCGGTTGCCGTTGGAAGCGGCAAACGGACACAGTATCAGAAGAGACTGTGTTCTCCGAATAAGATTAGTAAGTTTTGTTAGGGAAGCTGGTTCAAGCAGCAGAGACTTGCCCCACGAACGCGCCGCAGGGCGAGAGCGCCCGCGCCACACGAGCTAAACGGTGATTGCCGCTTGATAGTCCTCGTAGCTGCCTTTGAAATCGGTGATCCTGTGGTCGGTCTCGAAGTGCCAGATGCGGGTCGCGACCTCGTCGATCAAATCATGATCGTGCGTAACCAGGAAAACCGTACCCTGATAACGCTGCAAGGCAATGTTCAGGGCGTTGATGGATTCCAGATCCAAATGGTTGGTGGGTTCGTCAAGCACCAGAACGTTCGGCTTCTGCAGCATCAATTTGCAAAAGAGAAGACGCGCTGCTTCACCGCCGGAGAGCACGCTGGTTGATTTCGTGGCTTCCTCGCGCGCGAACAACATCTGGCCGAGAATTCCGCGCAACTCCTCGGTGACCGCAGCGCCGTCCCACTGATGTAACCACTCAATCGCGGTCATGCCGCCCTCGATCAGGCTGCGATGATCCTGCGCGAAATAGCCAATCGAGGCTTCGTGTCCCCAGATGACTTTGCCGGAGTCGACGAACGGCCCATCGTAACCGCTGGTCTTGCGCAGTTCAGCGTCCGGTGTAGTCGGAGAATTCGCCAACAGCGCATTCAGCAGCGTAGTCTTTCCTGCGCCGTTGCGCCCCATGAGCGCGATGCGTTCGCCCCGCGTGATGCTGGCCGTGAAGTTTTTAATCACATGATTCTCGCCGTAGGCTTTGGAGAGGTGCTCAACTTCCAGAATATGTTTGCCCGACGGCCGCTTCTGGTCAAACCTGATGAATGGACGTTGGATGTTGGACTTGGCCAGTTCGGTGACCTGCAGCCGTTCCACTTCCTTGCGCCGGGACTGTACCTGGCTCGACCGAGTGCCGGCCGCGAAGCGCGCAATGAATTCGTTCAACTGCGAAATCTTCTTTTCGCGCTGCGCATTCTGCGACTCGATCTGCGATCGCACCTGCGTCTTGGCCACGACCATGTCGTCATAGCTGCCGGTGTAAGTGATGATGGTCTCGTAATCGATGTCCGCAATATGCGTGCAAATGCTGTTCAGAAAGTGCCGGTCGTGCGAGATCGCAATCACCACTCCGTCGTAAACATTCAAAAATCCCTGCAGCCAATGGATCGAATCCAAGTCCAGGTGGTTCGTGGGCTCGTCGAGCAGCAACGCCTGTGGATGCCCAAACAATGCCTGCGCCAGCAACACTCGCACTTTCTGTCCGCCCTGCAACTCGCCCATTTTGCGGGCGTGTGCTTCGTCAGGAATATCGAGTCCCTGAAGCAGAATAGCCGCGTCGCTCTCGGCAGTGTAGCCGTCTTCCTCGCCGACAATGCCCTCAAGCTCTCCGAGCTTCATGCCGTCGGCGTCGGTGATCTCCGGCTTCTCGTAAATAGCGTCGCGCTCCTGCATAGCCGCCCACAGCCGCTTGTTGCCCATGATCACGGTATCGATCGCGGAATACACATCGAAAGCGAACTGATCCTGGCTCAGCACTCCAAGTTTGCGCGGACGGACGACTGTTCCCTTTTGCGGCTCGAGTTCGCCGCTGAGCAATTTCATGAACGTAGATTTACCCGCACCGTTGGGCCCGGTCAGGCCATAGCGCTTGCCCGGCGTGAACGCCGTCGATACTTCATCGAACAGAATTTTGGCGCCGTAGCGCATGGATATATTGCTGACTGAAAGCATTTCGCTAGTTTCTCTTCTTGCTTCTGTGCTTCTTCGGGGAAGCTCTTCAGGAACTGCGGGGAATTTCCGCCAAGACGGTTACGCAGCTGGAACTAATAGAATATCACGGCGTTGCCACATTCTCACATTTCCCAAGGGTTGACGACAGTCGCAGGAATATCGCTAAAGTGTCCCGTGTTGCGAGTGGCAATCGCTGCCTGCCGTGCGAGCACGATCCCGGCGATCATGGTATCGCGCAGATCTCCAACGCGCCCTTTGTTTCGTCTGAATGCTACAAGGTTCGCCGCCAGCCGTGCTGCTTCGTCATCGAAAACGGCAATGCGTTGTCCCAGACGGTCCAGGATTCGTTCGAACACTTCAGACAGCTTTGTCTGCCTTTTGCCAGCAGGCATGATTTCCAATCCCGACCGAATTTCGAAGATCGTGATGGAGGTTGTCCAGATTGATGTCCGGGCTTGACTATCGAGCCAGGCCACAACCTTATCTTCCGGTGGGTCATTCATCAGAGCCGAGATGACATTCGTATCGAGAATCGTCATGGTACAGGCGCTACTCGTCGAATGTGGCTGGCCTTACAGGATTTCCGCGGAATTCTTCGACTTCGAATTTCAGCCCGGTACCTCGAACCAGGGCAGCGATTTCAGTGCCCAGTCCTACGGAAGGCTTTTCAGTCTCATGTGCCGCGTTCCGCAGAATGTCTCGCACTTCTTCTTCCATGCTGCGGCCATTGCGGCGGGCGCGGCGCTGCAGGCGGGTTTTCACACCCTCTTCGAGCTTACGAACTACGATTTGCGCCATGGCTTCCCCCTTAGCTTCAGCTGATATCATGATATCCGCTGAAGCTGCTGGACGCAACCATGATCGCGTCCGTCGTTTCCGTCACTTCAGTTGCGCTGGCCCTGTCCCGCGCTCGCCTCCACCAGTTGCTGCACCGGCGCTACTACCATCAGCAGCATATCGGCCTGCCGCCCCTTGGCTTGATCGATCACCGTTATCTGCTGCGCCTTCCACGCATCCGGCGCAGCCTGCCCTTTGTCCAGGTAGTCAAGCGCCTGCAAACCGGCCGCGCCCAACGCCGACAGATTCTGCGACAAAGGCACATCTTCCTGTAGAAGAGACGATTGCTCGAGCAATGGATGCAGCCGGGCATCGTTGTCCCGCCAGCTCGTAAGATACGTACGAATCTGCGCTTCCACCGCCTGATCCTTGTACCCACTCTGCGCGAACTTTTGCACCAGATCGCTGAACTGCAGGGCAGTATCGCTCTCCGGATTTACCGCATCAATCATGCGGGTTAAGGGCGCGTGGAAATCGATGGGCCCTTTCTGGTCGCTCCAGCGGTCGTAATCTTTAACTGGCTCGACGACATCGGCGAGAATGCGCAGGGCCTGAACGTCAGTATTTCCAGCCATTCGTTGCAGCATTTCCGTGCGCGCGGAATTGTGAGTAAGGCCCAGCCATTGCAGGTCATAGCTCACGGCATTCATCCGCCGGTACATCGAAGCGGCGTCCTTCACTTCCTGCGGCGACCACAACCTCTCGGCAATGACCGCATTGCGAGGCCAGATGTGCGAATCGATATTTTCCGGAGTCACCCACTCCGCCCACTGGCAGGACTCCCCGCCTAGGATGCGGCTCTTCTCCTCCGGAGTCAAAGTTGCCGCGGCATCCGCCATCGGATCGACCGCATAATGCCGTGCCGCCGGCCACATCAGATCGAGGTAATAGCCGTACGAGAGCAGACCGCGGTAGCCCTGTTTCGCGGCCTCGGCCAGAGATTTCTGTCCCCGCCAGGATTGCACGACGATCGTCTTAGGCAAGTCAGGATGCAGGATCTCGTCCCACCCGACCATGGTCTTGTGGTTTTTGGCCACAATCTTCTCCAGTCGCTGGTTGAAGTAGGCCTGCAAATCCTGATTGTTCTTCATGCCATGCGCTTTCATGAATTCTTGAATTTTCGGATTCGCGGCCCACTGCTTGCCGTCGACCTCGTCACCTCCAATGTGAAAATAAGGATCGGGAAAAAGCTTGGCCATTTCCGCGATGAACTTTTCCAGAAACTTATAAGTCGACTCCCGTGTCGGGTCGATGATCGGATCAATACCTCCGCCCTCCAGCGTGTAGGGCCCCGCACCGCTGGAAAGTTCGGGATATCCCAAGAACCACGAGCGGCTGTGTCCCGGCATATCAAACTCCGGCATCACTCGAATGCCGCGATCGCGCGCGTAGGAGATAAAATCGCGAATCTCCTCTTGCGTATAAAACAAGCCATCGGATCCCATCCCCGTCAGCTTGGGAAACTTCTTGCTCTCCACCCGGAATCCCTGATCATCGGAAAGATGCCAGTGCAGCACGTTCATTTTCACTGCCGCCATGCCATCCATGTTTCGCTTCATCACGTCGAGCGGAATAAAGTGGCGGCTCACGTCGATGAGCAAACCGCGCCACGGAAAGCGAGGCTCATCCTTGATCGCAACCGCGGGTACAGCGAAACCGGCAGGAGTGATTTGCACCAGTTGCAGAAACGTCTGCAGCCCGTGAAGAATGCCAAGCGTAGTCGGCGCGGTAAGCTTCGCGCCCGAATCGGCGACAGTGAGTTCGTACGATTCATCCTCGCCCAGTGTCTGGACGGCCTGCCGTCCATGGTCAGCGTGAATCTCCAGCGTCGGCGTCGCTCCCGCCTTTGGCCGAAACGGAATTCCAGTCTGCCGCGAAAGCTGCGTCACAAAGCGCTGAACTTCTTCATTCAGCGACGCATCATGAAACCCAGTGTTGGTAACGGAGAATGTTTGACTGATCGCCAACTGTCCCGTGCCCTCTTGCACGCTGGCCGGCATCGGCATGAGATTAAGCTGTGGTGGGCCCTGTGCAGCAGCAAAGGGCGCGAGCAGAGACATTCCGGTTACGATGAGCAGGGTTCGCATAATTGTGCAAAAGAATGCGATTCTTCCATTGGCGGAAGTACGGTCGGTAGGAGACATGAGTCTAAATATACCTGTGGGTTGTAATCCTGTGCGAAGGGTTGGTTCGCGCCAAAGCGTGGGCCAAAACCGCAGTCGAGGTTCGGAGGCTGCGGCCCCGGTACTTCTGGGCCGCCTGGACGGGTCAGAGGACCCATCCCCACCCAAACAAATCGCGGTCCTTAGTTCGCGGGTGCGAGCGCTGCCTGCGTAGCGGGCAGTTCGTCACCGCGAAAATATTTTGGATTGTCCTTCGGACCGGCGTTGGCGGACTTCATTTCTGGCATGGCTTCGTAGGGCTTCGAGTAGTCGTTGGCGGCGTTCCAGAACAAGAATCCAATTCCACCTTTATTTCGGGCGGTCTCGACCTGGACCTTGATGTATTCGGGCGAATAGGTCTTGGTACGCCAGCGGAAGGCCTGCAGCCAGGGGCGGATCACGACTCCGCTGCTCCTATTTCCGTCAGGATGCGTGATGAGTTCGAAGCGGTCCATGGACTCGCCGATGAAATGGGCGGGCTCGTCGCCGGGGTGGGCGATATTGTCCATGCCGAAAAAGTGCGAGGGATAGATCATGGGACTCAGCACGTCGCAGTAGTGGGCCATGCCGACGATGTCCTGGCCGGTGTGGGAGAGATCGACCTGGCGCTGCCAGGCCATCACTCCGAAGACGTCGAGCGAGAGCAGCACGCCCGTAGGATGCAGTTCGGCATAGGCCTTCTTCAGGAAGGCGGTGATTACGTCGGATCGCTGCGGGCCAGCGGCTACCCTACACCCGGTTGTCTTTCGCCCCTCCGGGGCTGGTTGGTTTTGTGTGTCTGTCCCACGGCTTGCGCCGTGGGCTCCATTCTTGCGCCGCTTCGCGGCTGGCATGGTGCAGGACTCCGCCGTTTCTTCGGCTGTTATTGGCGCAGCTGGTACTTCACGTTGCGCCGCTTCTGGGTGGCCTGATTGGTAGACGAACGCGGCGTCTTTTTGGTCGCCTTCGGCGGGGAATCTTACGTAGTCGAATTGGATTTCGTCGGCGCCGAGCTGGGCTACGTGCTTGGCCAGGGCGATGTTATAGTCCTGGACCTTAGGCTGGCTGGGATCGGTCCATACCAGCTTGCCGTTTTCGCGCCAGGCTTGGTGGTTACGGCGCGATTGGACTGCGAGTTCAGGATGCTCCTTGACCAGGCGCTCGTCGCGAAAGATGGCGATCCTGGCGATGGCGTGCATGTTCTGCTGGTGCAGGAAGTGAACCAGCTTCGGGACATCGTGAATGTAGACCTGGTGCTGGCCCAACAGCGGGTGCTCGAAGGGAATGTTGACGCTGCCGTCGGAATCCTTGATGTCGAAGACGACCGAGTTGCCGCCGACTTCGCGCCAGTGGCGAATGATGCGCAGGCCGTGATCGCTGGCCGCCATGATGCCGGTCAGGTAGATGGCGCGGACTTCAAAATCTTTGGGGACCGGGATGGTCTTCTCAGTTACGGGCGCGGAAAGGATTCGGGGGATAATGATATTTTCGTTGGCTTTCAGGATATTGGCGGTGCGGTCGCCATTGCTGTGGCGGATGGCGTCGGCTAATTGAGACGATGTTAAGTATGACGTGCGTCCGAGATAGCGGCGGGCGATCGTCGGGATAGCTTCGCCGCGCTTCGCCGTGTATATTTCCGTGCCTGGTGCGGCGACGAGAGCCGGCTTTGCGGTGATAGGTATCGACGCGCTCACGGCGTGCAATTGCGCCGCGGTGGCGGCCGTTGGCTTAGCTGTTTGGGCTTCTGCTATGAACTCGGCGGAGGACCGAGACGCCATTTGCCATGCGGCAGCGGCAAAAAAGAGGCAGGAAACTCCGGTGATGATGCGAACCGACGAAAGGCGCAAGCGATCCTCCCATGAAGTATACCGGTTGGATAGTAGATGGGCGCGATGCGGGTCGCTAGTTACGGGGGGAGTAACACGGTCGGTTTCCCGAGGTTCGGTACTCGGTAAACTCGCTTCGGAGAGACGCAGGTGGTTCCGTCTCCCTTCCCAGCACTCGGAAGCCGGGGCGGTGTATGTTCCTTTCCGCCATGCTGCAAAGTATTTCTCTTCGGGTTTGAGGGGTGGTGGATTCCTTAGTGGGGATTCGACGTGAAGTGACGCTAAGCCTCGGTAGATGCACGAGTTGCTGACCAACGAGATTTTGCATAGCGCATGGCCAGCGGGTTGCTTAGTCATCAGCAACCGGCGACGGCGACCGGGGAATATTTTGAGTGCTTCCAGGGAATGGGCAAAAAAAACGGAATCGGCCTACGAGATCCGCGAATAATATAGACAAGAGCCGAGGAAAACGGCCTCGAAAGGGAAACTGTCCGGAAAGCCGGGCAAAGATCTTATGAGAACGAATCTCGCTACAGTGCTCGATCCGAACCGCCGCAGCAACGATGCTGGAGAGTTTGATGGCGCCCTCCGCCGACGCATCGTAGGGCAGGAACAGGCGGTGGAAAAAGTCGTCGAAATCTACCAGATGTTTCTGGCGGGATTGAATGCCCCGGGGCGTCCGGTGGGGAATCTGCTATTTCTCGGGCCTACAGGATCGGGCAAGACGCGGGTGGTCGAGGCCATGGCCGAGGCCTTGTTTGGAGACGCGCGGGCCTGCATCAAGATTGATTGCGCGGAGTTTCAGCATTCCCACGAGATTGCCAAGCTGATCGGTTCGCCTCCGGGATATCTGGGACACCGGGAGACGCACCCGCTGCTGACACAAGAAGCACTGAATCAGTGGTATACCGAGAAGCTGAAGCTCTCGATTCTGTTGTTTGACGAGATCGAGAAGGCGTCGGATTCGTTGTGGCAGCTTTTACTCGGAATTCTGGACAAGGCGACACTGACGCTGGGTGATAACCGGCGCGTCGATCTGTCGCAGTGCATCATCATCATGACCTCGAATTTGGGCGCCGGTGAAATGACCTCTCTGGTGGACGGCGGGTTTGGATTTGCCCCGAAGGCCGTTGAAGTGGATGAATCGTTCGACAACAAAATTCAACGTACCGCGGTCGAAGCGGCACGGCGGAAATTTACGCCGGAGTTCATGAACCGCATCGACAAAACGGTGGTGTTTAAGACTCTGCGCGATGAGCATCTGGCGCAGATCCTTGACATCGAACTTGGGATGGTTCAGCAGCGCGTGCTGATGGCTGCAGGAACGAACCAGTTCGTGTTCAACTGCACTTCGGCGGTGAAGGAATATCTGCTGAAAGAGGGAACCGACCCGCGGTATGGGGCGCGTCATTTGAAGCGGGCCATCGAGCGGAACCTGGTATTTCCGCTGGCCAACTTGGTAGCGACGGGACAGGTGAAGCTGGGAGATTTTGTTCGCGTGGACATGGCTTCGGAAAATAAGATGATCTTTGTGAAAGAGGCCGAAAACGCGATGGCGCCGGTGTTGCTGGAACGGTATGGGGCGGCGGCGGCGAACCAGCCCAATGCCAGAGCGGCGCGGACGGCTGCGAATAATCGGCGCGACTTTGGGACTAGTCCATCGGTGGCGGAGAGCAAATAAAGAAGCTTCTGGCTTTTAGCTTCTAGCTCTTAGCGTAAGGCCAAATTCTCGCTTGAACGCATCTCGCGAGTTGTTTCACTCGATGGCGCCGGAACCCTTCCGGCACCTTTTTTTTGATTCTGCCGACCTTCCGAGAACCGAGTAGCGCTCGGCGAGATCCTCGGGGCCTGGGGCGTTCGACAGTCCTAGCTCTTCTCAGGATTTTAGGCCGCGTTTCTACTGGGTTTAACCAGTGGTCTGGAATCACGAAGGTAGGCGAAAGTAGGAGAGCGCAGGTGATCTGCGCTCTTTTTTCGCCTATGTCTACCAGCGATTTCGGTTCTCTGACGGTGTTTCTTTTTCTGCTTCTGGCGGCGGCTCGGGTACTGGGGTATGTGTTCACGCGCCTGCGGCAGCCCAAAGTGATTGGCGAAATTCTGGCCGGAGTGTTGCTGGGGCCGTCGCTGCTCGGGCGGTTGGCGCCGACGGGGTGGGCGGCGATTCTGCCGTTGCATCATTCTTCCCTGAGTCAAGGAGTGGGGGCGAGCTCGCAAGATGGGGCAGTGCTGTCGTTCCTCTACAATTTTGGCTTGTTGCTGCTGATGTTTGCTTCGGGCGCAGAAACGAAGGGGTTGTTTAATCGAGAAGACCGGCGGCAAGTGGCATGGCTGGGTGCTTTGGGAACAGGGATGCCGTTTTTCGCGGCGCTGTGCGCGGTATGGTTCATTCCTCTTGGCCTGATTGCGGGACCGTCGCGCGCCAGAGTGCCGCTGATGCTGGTGGTCAGCATCGCGGTCGCGGTTACTTCGATTCCCGTAATCTCCAAGATTCTGCATGACCTTCAGATTTTGCACACCCGCTTCGCGCGGCTGGTGCTGGGCGTAGCCGTTATTGAGGACATCGTGTTGTGGGCGGTGTTGGCGGTGGCGACGGCGCTGGCGGCATCGGGCAACGTGCCGAATCGTATGATCGCGACACATATCGGGCTCACGCTGGTCTACTTTGGATTTGGCTTGTTCGCTGCACCTAGGTTGCTGGCGAGGTTGACTCGATCGCGGTGGAATGTGCTGGCTGCGACCTCGCCGATTGCGTATGTGGTGGTGGTGTTGCTGGCCTATTCGGCACTGGCCTCTATATTGGACATCAGCCTGGTATTTGCCGCCTTCCTGGCGGGATACGGGGTCGCCGCGGAACGTGAGTTGTTGGAGCAGGCGGTGAACACGGTTTCGGAATTTTCGTTTGCCGTATTCATCCCTATTTATTTCGCGGTGGTGGGGTACAAACTGGACTTGAGCCGGACTTTCTCGCTTTCGATGTTAGTGTTTTTTCTGCTTCTTTCCTCGATGGTGAAATTGGCATCGGCGGGGTTGGGAGCACGGATGGCGGGATTTGGGATCGGAGATTCGGTGAACCTCGCCAGCGCTCTGAACGCGCGCGGCGGTCCGGGCATCGTCCTGGCTAGCGTAGCCTTTGATGCCGGCATTATCAATGCCACGTTTTATACCACGCTGGTGCTCGTCGCCATTCTTACCAGCCAGGCGGCCGGGGCATGGCTCGCCTACATTTTGCGAACTGGACGCCCGCTACTTTCGGGCGAAGCCGCTGAATCTAGCGCTCGCGGTTATGGGGAAACGCCTGCGGTGAGCGTACCCATGTAGCTAGACGCTTGCACCGAAGCGGGGAAACGGGGCGGGGTTAGACTTCATTTATCAATTGTGTTATATGATCCGATCATGAGCGACATTGTCCGCTGCCCGTATTGCGTTGAAGGGGGGAACTTCAAAGCTATGATGGGAAGCGCCGAAGGGAAGCGGTTCCTTTGTGGCAGGTGCAGCCACGTCACCATACCAGAGAATCCCGGCTATCAATGCACCTGTCTGAACTGTACGGTATCTAATCCGCGCGGGCCGAGTCCTAGTTGATTTTTCGCTTTTCAATGGCTGCGGGGAAATAGAGAAGGTTGTATTTTGAGATGTTCTCGACCTCGTAGATAAGCGCGGTTAGCGCGGACCTAAGCTCCGCGAACGCCACATCCTGTTCGGCTCCCGTCGTCGCAGCGACAAGCGCGCACAGTTCTCTTACTCGCTGCTCCAAGGGGGAAGGCACGATCCTATTTCCGGTTCTCTTTCCGATTCTCTAGGATGCCAGAATCCTGCCGCCGCTGTGTACAGCGTAACCCTTAGCCTCAGGGGTGGATCTTAGGGGTTTCACATTAGATTCAGTTGGCGGGTCCGTCCGGGATTTCTTTGTCTCGCGGACGAGCGAAACTTCGCTCATTAGATCTGGTTGAGTTCCAGAAGGAGGACGTGGAACTTCGTCGGGTCGCGCTCCGCCGCCACCTTAACTGCCACCGCTACGACTCGTTCTCGCTCTTCCGGTTCCGACGGACGGGACCTCCAAAGAGTCAGCGATCCTCACTACAAGTGATAAACGGAATCAAGGGACTACATCGGAGAAGTCACCTCCAGCCCAACGTTGGCGGACGATTGACTTGTTTATCCTAAATGGTAAACTACGGGCCGAACTGATTACCAAGAGCGGCAAACCGAACGAGTTTTTGCGCCGCCTTGGCTTCGGTCTGTCGAGGACCTAAGAGGAAGACGCGACGCCTTAGTTCCAGTCCCTGGAGCTGCAGGAAAGGTGTGCACATCGTAATATATGGCGCGATTTGTTATCCTGCAGGCAGCGATGGCCCGGCCCCGTCAATTCGTGGCTGCCCCCCTGCCAGCATGGGCGCGGCGAATTCGAGCGCTGCGAGAGAAGATGGGATTGAATCAGTTCGATTTTGGAAAGCAGTTGGACTGCTCGTCGATGGTGATCTCCCGCTGGGA
>Ga0073928_10010392_pt1 | contig 11100 bp, 9 predicted proteins | sample PaiPotPPA55metaG_FD_76969 | JGI IMG/M metagenome (GOLD analysis project Ga0073928, IMG submission 76969) | Iron sulfur acid spring bacterial and archeal communities from Banff, Canada, to study Microbial Dark Matter (Phase II) - Paint Pots PPA... ...
GGAAGTGGCGGACTCGATCCGTGCGGGAAGCTTTCCGGCGCGGCCAAACTTCCGGTGCCGGTCCTGCGATTTCCTGCCACTGTGCCCGGCACACGAGCAACTGATCTCGATCCAGCCGGCGCGAAGTTGAACACGGTGCGAACGGGGGCAAAAACAAGAGCGGGGCGGCCGCCGCAAGACGACCGTCCCGCGATTTCCAGAGGACTCCGGCCCAAGGGCCGGAGAACTCCGCGCATGAGTTACCTGGTGCTTTTCTCTCCGCGCTAAACCGCGCCGCAAGAGCTTGCGGCAGCGGAAGCGCTCACTAATTCTTCTATAGGCGCGGCAAGCAGGGATGTCAAGAAAATTTTAGGCGCACGCGAAGCAGGCGCCCGGGAAAATCCGCGATCAGCGCACGATGCCCGCCGCGTAGTAGCCCTGGCGCGTGAGCAGATCGAGCTCCGGACGGCGCACGCGAACCTCGATGGTGTGGTAAGCCTGACCGTGATCCGTTTTCTGGGGAACGAAAGCGAGGGTGTACTGGTGGCGGGCCTGCTCGGTGAGCGCGGAGTAGAGGCGTTCCAAGTCGGAGCGGTGCGAAGCATAGAAATAATCGCCGCCGGTCTCATGGGAATACCTTTCGAGGCGGCCGCTGCCGTGTTTCAGGAAAGAAGAGGAGACGGCAACCGCGTAGACGGAAACATCGGCGGAGAGAAGGAGCTGGGTGGTCTCGTCGAGGCTCCACTTGTTGTGATGGGAATTGGCACCGTCGGAAATCAGGAAGATGATCTTGCGCCGGTCGCGGCCACGGCTCTTCAAGGCCTCGCCGGCAGCGTGGACGGCATCGTCGAGATCTTTGTCCGTGCCGGGGGAAAAGTGGACACCCGAGGATGGCGAGGTCCCTCCCGGCGTCTGATTCTGATTACCGACAGACGGGATGGGGGGCAAGGTTGGCGGGACGCCCGCGGGGCTAGTGGTGGCGGTAGCGCTCGTGGAGGAGTCGATGCGGAGGCGCTTGAGCTGGGTGAAGAGCTTGTCGCTGTCCGCGGTGAAATCGAGGACGGGTTCGGGAAACTGGTCGAACAGCATGAGGGATACTTCGTCGGAGGGACCGAATCCAGCGGCGATGCTCATGAGGCTGTCCTGAACCTCGCTGGCGGACTTCGAGCTAAGGTCGTTGTCGAGCAGAACGACGGCCGAAAGCGGAAAGGCCTCGTTCGAAAAAAGGGCCACGGGCTGCTCGACGCCGTCCTCGAAAATGCGGAACTCGTCGCGGCCGATGCCGGAGACGAGATTACCTTGGCTGTCCTTGACGGTGACGGGTACAATGACAAGCTCGGTGCGGGCCTTGATGCGGCCGGGAGCGTCGCCCTGCTGTTGGGCGGCCCCGGGCAACCCAAATAGAATCGCCACTGCCAGCGCCAGGGATTTTCGCATGGGGGTTTCCCTCCCGCATATGGTAACAGGTCCGCGGCCGAAAAGGAGTAACATCCAGCGGGGCACGCGGAGCATCCAACAAACGGCAAGCGCCACTTAGACAATTATATGATGCGACTCAGACAGCTTGGTGATGCACTCGCGGTCCTCGTTCTAGTCGGTAACCTCGCCGGGCTGCCGGATGTCCCGGAAGCCCGTGGGCAGGAGCAATCTCAATCGCAGAAGCCGCTGCGCGTACAGACCTCCTTGGTGAACCTATTCGCCACCGTGCGCGACGGCCATCACGCACTGGTGCCGGGCCTGACGCAAAACGATTTCAAAATCTTCGAGGACGGCCAGGAGCAGAAAGTTGCCTTCTTCTCGAAGGAAGTAAACCTGCCGATCACGATGGGGATGCTGATCGACACGAGCGGGAGCCAGCAGGACGTGCTGGGAGCAGAGCAGGAGGCGGCTTCGCGCTTCGTGCATCACGTGCTGCGCAAGGGCGATGAAGCGATGGTCCTCAGCTTCGACGTGGACGTGGATCTGCTGGCCGACTTCACGCAGGACACGGCGCTGCTCGAGCGGGCCATCCGGCGGACGGTGATTAACGCGCCCGGAAGCTCGGTGAACGCGGGGCCGGTGGCGCTGCCGCCCGGGGGGACGGATCTCTACGATGCGATCTACCTGGCGTGCCACGACCGACTGTCGACCGAAGCGGGCCGCAAGGCCATCGTGATCCTGACGGATGCGGAAGACACCGGGAGCAAGCTGAAGCTGCAGGACGCGATCGAGGCGGCGCAGCGCGCGGACACCGTGGTTCACGTCCTGCTGCTTTCGGATGAGGCTTTCTATTTCCGCGCGGGCATGGGGTATGGCGGAGCCGGCGTGGCCAAGAAGCTGGCGGATGAGACAGGCGGGCGAGTGATTGAAGTTCGCAGCGAAAAGGACCTGGAGAAGGCATTCGATGTGCTGTCTGAGGAGCTGCGCACCCAGTATGTGCTGGGCTACTACCCGTCGAACGCAAATCACGACGGCGGCTTCCGGAAAATCAAGGTCGACACGACGAAGTCGGGGCTGAAGGTCCTGACGCGGCGCGGATACTACGCTCCGAAGGGCTAAGGGTGTGGCTGGCGGGCGCCGCGCCGCTGTGGCAGAATCCGGGCGCATGAGAAGCAGAATCGCCGCCTTCAGTGTGGCCCTGGCACTGAGCCTGCCGTTGGCGGGGCTCCCCCTCCTTTCTTCATCGCAAGATAAACCCCCTGCGCAAGAAACACCTTCTTCGAGAGGCAGATCCTCACGATCAATCAACATCACCATCCACGCAGTGGTGCACGACTGGCGCCGCCGGCTGGTGCGGGACCTGAAGAAGGAAGATTTCCGAATCCTCGACGAAAACAACCGGGAGCAGGAGATGACCGCGTTCCGGCCCGGCGATTCCGAGCCGTTTTCGGTGGGACTGCTGTTCGACGCGAGCATGAGCCGGAGGGAAGAGGTGCTGGGAGCGGAGGGGCCGGCGGCGATCCAGTTCTTCAAACAGGTGATGCGTCCGCAGGACCGCGCCTTTGTGGCCGGTTTCTATGGCAAGCCGTTTTTGACCGCGGGGCCGACGGCGGACGTGGATTCGCTGGTGGAAGGCGTGAACGAGGTGATGGAAACGCGGCTCGAGGGAGGCACGGCGGTTTACGACACAGCGATTGCGGCATGCCGCGGGCAGATGGCTTCGCTATCCGGACGAAAGGTGCTGGTAATCGTGACAGACATGGACGACGACAGCAGCCGCGAGACGCTGGACACCGCGATTAAGGCAGCGCAGCGAGCCGGCGTAGCCGTATGGGTCCTGGAGCTGGCGATCCTCGGGCCCGATTCGGGCAAGCGGGCTTATCTGAAACAGGAACGGCTGTCGGATGCGTTTTCCGGAGAAACGGGCGGAGAGACCTACACGCTGCGCAGCCGGAAGGATTTTCAAAAGGCTTTCGACGATCTGGCGGCCTACCTGCGGGACAGCTATGCGATGGAATTCGTGCCCGACGTGGCGCGCGACGGGCAGTTTCACCATGTGCACATTGAAGTGAAGCGGACGCTGATGACGGTGCGCGCGCCAAAGGGATATTTTGCGCCACTGAGAGACGCGACAAAATGATTGTAAGGAAATGGATGGGAGTTTTGCTAACGCTGAGCTGGATGGCTTGTGGCACGGCATCGCTGGCTCTCGCGCAGAAAGCGGCCACGGCCGTGCCCGGGAGCGAGGGAGCCGTCCGAATCTATGTCACGGTACATGACGAGCACGGACGCGAGATAGCTGACCTGAAGCAAGAGGACTTCCGCATCAAAGAGGACGGCGCCGAGCAAACCATCAGTTCTTTCTCGCGGGGACTCTCTGGGCCGCTAACGCTGGGGCTGCTAATTGACATCAGCGGGAGCCGCCGTGCACAACTTCCCGGCGCGGAGGCAAAGCCCGCCATCGATTTGTTGGGGAGCGTTTTGCGGCCGGGAGACATGGGTTTTGTCGGCGCCATCGGCGACAAGCCATACGTGACAATTGGCCTGAGTGGAGAGCGCGGAGAACTCGAGAACGCAATTCGACGCACAGTAAAGGTGAATCCCCACGGATCGACAGCCCTCGCTGACACTGTCGCCTGGGCCTGCCACACACTTGAGAGGGCGGCCGGCCGAAGAGTGCTTGTCATCGTCTCGGACGGCGATGACAACTCCAGCCATATCAAGTTGGGGCAAGCGGTGGAAATGGCGCAGCGGGGCGGTGTGGCCATATGGTTCGTTGACTTGGCGATTGAAAAAAGTTCGTCCCATAAAGAGTTGAAAGAAGGCAAAAAGACGGCGGAGTGGCTCTCCGGAGAAACGGGTGGTGAGCCGCTTTTCGTCAAGAACGCGAAGGACCTTGAGCCGGCCTTCATAGCCATCGGGGCAGACTTGAGAAATCCCTACGTCATTACTTATGATCCCACAGATAACGCGCGGGACGGGCGCTTCCGCACAATCAAGGTCGAGATTGCACGCAAGCATGTGAAGGTGAGCGCGCCGGCGGGATATTTCGTGCGGGCCGACTGATTTCCCATCTAAAAACTAAGGGCTGGAAGGGCCGCCGGGGGACTTTACCAGGCCGCCGGAGGGTGTGGCGGCGAAGTAGCCCTTGCGTGTGCGGACCACGAGCCCGTTGCGGTCGACTTCGACGTGGATGGGGCGGAACTCGCCGCTCGAGCCGGGGCGCGCGGGGTGATAGGCGATGAGGTACTGGCTGCGCAGTTCGTTGCCGATATCCTGGAAAGACTGGGCGAGATCATCGATGCGGTAAGGGAAGAAGACGCGCCCGCCGGTGTCGTTGGCGAACTGCTCGAGAACCTGGTCGCCGGAGGTTTCGTGCATCTTGTGAGGCTTGTCGCCTTCAAGGGCCAGCCAATCGGTGTTGGTGCTGATGGCGTAAATGGAAGCTTCGGCGCGCTGGACCATCTCGATGGCGTCGCTGCGGGTGTGGTCGCTGAGGTTGTCGTCGCCGTCGCTGATGACGACGAGGACGCGGCGCACGTCGACACCGGCGGGAAGCGGAGCGGTGATGAGCTTCTGCGAAGCCTGGTAAATGGCATCGCGGAGGGCGGTGCCGCCGCCGGCGCGCTGCTTTTGAATGGCGGTGGTAAGCAAAGAAAGATCGCCGGTGAAATCCTGAATGACCTCGGGCTCGTTGTCGAAGGTCATGAGGAAAGCCATGTCCTTATTGCGGCGAAGGGTGTCGTTGAGAAAATCGACGGCGGCATCCTGCTCGAACCGCAGGCGCTCGCGAATGCTGTTGGACGTATCGAGGAGCATGCCGATGCGGAGAGGCAGATCGCTCTCGCGATTGAAGAAGGTGATCTCCTGAGGCTGGCCGTCCTCGAGGATGCGGAAGTCTTTCTGCTCAAGGTTGGTGATGAACTTGTGATGCCGATCGGTGACGACGGCGACGAGGTGGACCAGGCTGGTGACGGTGGTGATCTTGGTCTGGCTCTGGCCCTGCGGCGAAGGCGGCGCGGCGGGGGCAGGAGCAGGCGGCGTCTGCGCGGATGCAGCGGAGGCGAAACAGACCAGGGCGGCCGCGGCCAGACATCGAATCGCAAAAGGTAGTTTGTACACTGCGAATTGATTATAGGTACGGGCGAAGGGCAGCGTCAACTGCGGTAGGGGCGGCGCCGGAGGCGCGGGCGAGCTCGTGAAGATAGGCAACCAACTCGACCGGAAGCGCTGCGCGCACGTCCAGGGGAAGATCCGTGCGCGGGTGAAGGAAGGAAACGCGGGCGGCGTGAAGAAAATTGCGCCCGAGGGGAGGGAGCGAAACGGAACCGACACGCGGCTGCCGCGGCGCCCCATAGAGCGTATCGCCGACAACGGCATGTCCCAGGGCGGAAAAATGGACGCGGAGCTGATGGGTGCGGCCGGTGTGCAGGCGGGCCTCGACGAGCGTGAAGGCGCCGAAGCGCAGGCAGGCGCGCCAGTCCGTAAGCGCGGGGCGCCCCTCGCGCCGGCGGGCAGTCATGCGCGAGCGGCGGCGCAGGTCGCGCGCCACGGGAAGCTCGATGCGCCCGGAATCCTCCTTGAGCAGACCGTGGAGCAGGGCCACGTAGGTTTTCTCGACGTGGCGTTCGCGAAACTCGGCGACCAGGGCGTGATGCGCTTCGTCGGTGCGGGCGACGATGAGCACGCCGGAAGTTTCTTTGTCGAGACGATGGACGATGCCCGGGCGGAGCGGCCCCCCAGCACCGGAAAGGCTGCCGAAGCGGTGCAAGAGCGCGCCAGCCAGAGTGCCGCCGGCGGCGCCGGCTCCCGGATGAACGATCATGCCGGCGGGCTTGTTCACTACGGCCACGTCTTCGTCTTCGTAGAGCACGTCGAGGGGGATGTCTTCGGGAAGTAATTCAAGCAACTCTTCCGGCGGGAGCTCGACGACAACGGCCTCGCCGCCCTCGAGGCGGTGCGAAGGCTTGCAGGAAAGGCCATCGACGCGGACGCGGCCCTCGTCCACGAGCTTCTGCAAACGCGCGCGACTGAACTGGGAAAGACGCGCGGCAAGGAAGCGATCGAGGCGAAGGCCCGCCTCCTCCGGCTGAACGGCGAGGAGGCGCTCGGAAGCGGATCTTTCAGAAGGCGATTCGTTCATGGGAGGCAGGAGCCGCGCGGGCGTTACCGGCGAGCGTGCACATGAACCGGCTGCTTCACGCCGCGGAACCAGAGCCAAGCCCCCGCGAATAGCATGACCACGCTGACCACCTGCATCAGCGAAAAAGCGCCGTGGAACATCATGGTGCGGTCAGGGTCACCGCGCACAAATTCAATGCTGCCGCGTTCCGCGCCATAGAGCATCAAGTAGGCTCCGAAGATCTGCCCCGGAAGACGCCGCTGCCGGCTGAGGAGAAAGAGGAGAACGAAATTCACGGACTCGGCGAAGGCCTCGTAAAGCTGAGTGGGGTGGAGCGGGACGCCGAGAGGCGTGCCGACGAGCTCCGCGGCGGTGGGGTTCGTGAAGGTGACAGCCCAGGGAAGCCAGGTGGGCTTGCCGTAGCAGCAGCCGGCGAAAAAGCACCCCAGGCGGCCGATGGCGTGGCCGAGCGGGAGGCCAACCGCGAAGGTATCCATCAGCGGGAGAAGCGGAACCTTTGCAAAACGATTGTAAATAAGGAGCACGGCAAGGGCCCCGATGACGCCGCCATAGAAAGTGCCGCCCGATTGCATCGTGCTGAGCGCGAAGATTTCCCGGGGGTGCTGCCAGTAATAGCCGGCGTAGAGCGAGATGAGCCAGAGCTTGGCGACGATCAAGCCCGAGAGGACCCCGTAGATGCCGACGTTCCAGACGCGGTCCGGATCGAGGCCGAAGTGAGGAGCCTGGCGGCGCGAATACCACAGGGCCAGAAGAACGCCGCTGGCAACGAGAACGCCATAGGTATAGATGGTGATGGGTCCGCGCTGGAAGAGGATGGGATGCATGGCTACGCTTTTTCCTCCGCCGGATGGCTCCAATCGCGGAAGAGCTCCAGCAGAACCATACCGGCGCCGACGACAATGGCGGAATCGGCCACGTTGAAAGTGTACCAGTGGTGGCTGCGGAGGTGGAAATCAATGAAATCGGTGACGCTGCGGCGCAGCAGGCGGTCCATCACGTTGCCCGCCGCCCCACCCAGGATGAGGGCCATGCCGGCCTGGCCGAGGCGCGCGCCGGCGCGGCCAGTAACCAGCAGCCAAACGAGAAAAACCATCACCGCGGTGGAGAAGGCAATCAGAAGCGAGGTCATCCACGGGGATTCGGAATCGGCGAGCAGACCGAAAGCGACGCCCGGATTGTTGGTGTGGACAAGATTGAAATATCCAGGGATGACGACGCGGACGGAACCGAGAGCGGTGAAACGCTCGACGGCAAACTTGGAGAGCTGGTCCACCGCCAGCACCGCCAGGACGAACCAGATCCAGCGGATGCGGGGCACCGCGCCGGTCACGAGCCAACGCTCCGGCCGGCGCTGCTTTTAATTTCAGCGAGGGCGGCGAGGCAGCGCTCGCAGGCTGTGGGATATTCGGCGCTCTCACCGACGTGGGTCGAATAGTTCCAGCAGCGCTCGCACTTTTGCCCGTCCGCGCGCGACACGTTCACGGCCAACCCGGTGGAATCGCCGGATGACGGCCCCGGCGCCTGATTGGCAACGACGTCCACCTGCGAAACGATGAAAAGAGCGGGCAGCGAGGACGTATAGGCATTCAAGAGCTTTGCCAAATCGCCGCCGGCGCCGAGGGTGACTTTTGCCTCCAGCCCCCCGCCGATGATCTTCTCATTGCGCGCCAGCTCCAGCGCCTTCAGGACCTCGGTGCGAATCGCGAGAAGACGCTCCCAGTTGGCAACTTTGTCCGCGGGCAGATGCACCGAGAGATCCTCCGCCGCCGGAAACAGGGCGATGTGAACGCTTTCGGGATCACCCGAGGCGCGCGGAAGATGCTTCCAAATTTCCTCGGCGGTGAAGGCAAGCGTCGGAGCGAGCAGGCGCACGAGCGCACTCGCGATGCGATAGACCGCCGTTTGCGCCGAGCGGCGACCGACGCTGCGAGGAGGGAAGGTGTAAAGCCGGTCCTTGAGGACGTCGAAGTAGAAGGCGCTGAGGTCCACGACGCAGAAATCGTGCAAGGCGTGGTAGGCACGATGGAACTCAAATTCGTCGAACCAGGCCCGGCAATCGCGAGCGAGCGCGGCGGCGCGCTCGAGCATCCAGGCGTCCATCTCCCAAAGGCCGGCATCGGGGACGGAATCGCGGGCGGGATCGAAGCCGGCAAGATTTGAAAGCGCAAAACGGAAGGTGTTGCGGATCTTGCGATAGGCCTCGGAGAGCTGGTCCATTACCGCGTCGGACATGGTGACGTCGGATTGGTAGTCCTGCGAAGCACACCAGAGGCGGAGAAGATCGGCGCCCCATTTTTCGCAGAATTCGCGGGGAAGGCCGCCGATGCCGAGCGATTTCGACATGGTGCGGCCCTCGGCATCGAGGGTCCAGCCGTGCGTGATCACGCGGCGGTAAGGGGCGCGGTCGCGCGTGCCGATGGCGACGAGCAGCGAGCTTTGAAACCAGCCGCGATACTGATCGAGGCCTTCGAGATAGACATCGGCGGGCCAGGTCCCGTCCTTCTCGCTGAGGACGGCGAGATGCGTCGAACCGGAATCGAACCAGACGTCGACGATGTCGTTTTCCTTGCGCCACCGTCCGGCGCCGCATTGGCAGCGCGTCCCGGAGGGGAGCAGCTCTTCGGCGGAGTGCGTGAACCAGGCGTCGGCGCCTTCGCGCTCAAACCAACGGACGACGTGGCGCAGCGCGGCGAAATCGTTCAAGCGCTCTTTGCATGCGTCGCAATAGAAAACAATCAACGGGACGCCCCAGAAGCGCTGGCGCGAGATGCACCAGTCGGGGCGGGTCGAGATCATGTCACCCAGGCGTTCCCGGCCCCAGGCAGGCGACCATTTTACTTTGAGGATTTCTTCGAGGGCGCGGGCACGCAGGCCGGCATGCTCGAGGCTGATGAACCACTGCTCGGTGGCGCGGAAAATCACCGGGTTGTGACAGCGCCAGCAATGAGGATAGCTGTGCCTGAGTTTCGCCTCGTGCAAGAGCGCACCACGCTCGCGGAGCAAGGAAACGATGGGGTGGTTGGCCTCGAAGACAGTCTTGCCTTTATATTCCGGGAGACCTTCGAGGAAGCGGCCTTCGTCATCGAGCGGGGCGTAAGTGTCCAAGCCATACTTCTGCCCGGTGTAGAAGTCCTCGGCGCCGTGCCCGGGGGCGGTGTGGACGATGCCGCTGCCCTGGTCAAGCGTGACATGCTCGGCGAGAACGGCGGGGACGACCATGTCTAGAAAAGGATGCTTGAAGCGGATGCCCTCGAGCTCTCTGCCCTTCCACGGGCCGCGCAGGGATTCCGCGGTCAGCTTCAGCTCTTCCATTGCCGCGCGCACGCGCTCGGCGGCGAGGAGAAGCGGCCCAGCGGAGGTCTCGGCGACGACGTAATCGTAATCGGGATGCAAGGCCAGGGCGCGGTTGGCGGGAAGGGTCCACGGCGTCGTGGTCCAGACCAGGGCGCTCACGCCGGGGCCGAAGCGCTTCGCTCCGGCTTCATCGGCGACGGCAAACTTCACCCAGATGGAAGGGCTGGAGTGATCTTCGTATTCGACCTCGGCCTCGGCGAGCGCGGTGCGGTCCACCATGCACCAGTAAACGGGCTTGCGGCCGCGATAGGCGTAGCCTTTTTCGAGAAAGGTGAGAAAGGCATCGGCGACGGTGGCCTCATAGGCCGGATTCATGGTGAGGTAGGGATCGTCCCAGCGGCCGAAAACTCCCAGACGTTTAAAATCGCGGCGGTTATTATCCACGTAACGCGCGGCGTATTCGCGGCACATGCGGCGAAATTCCGCCGGGGCCACGCTGGATTTCCGGCCGCCGAGCTCCTTTTCGACTTTGTTCTCGATGGGCAGGCCGTGGCAATCCCAGCCCGGAATGTAGGGCGCGCGAAAACCGGCCATGGTCTTCGACTTGACGACCATGTCTTTGAGGATTTTGTTGAAGCCGGTGCCGATGTGAATGTCGCCGGTGGGATAGGGCGGGCCGTCGTGCAGGACGAAGAGGGGCGCAGCGGCGCGCGATTCGAGAATGCGCGCGTAAAGGCCCATCTGCTCCCAGGCGGCAAGCTGCTCGGGCTCGCGCTCCGGCAGCTTGGCCTTCATGGGAAAGTCAGTGCGGGGCAGATTGAGAGTCGCCTTCAATTCGCCGGGTGTCGTCATCTCGCCCCTGAGGTGCCGGACTCGCAAAAGCGCCCGACGGAAACTGTAAATCCTTTAGAGAACGGCTATGTTACAATGAATTCGAAAGCCTGTCAGCCGCGCGAGAAGGAAACAACCTTTTTCGCGGTGATGAATCTAAAGGGTTAGGCGCAGCAGGCGGAGGTCTAACCATTCACGATGGGTGCTAACTCCAAGACAGGGCTCCCGGGGGTTCCGACGGACTCCCTGGATCAACGACTCTCGCGTGCCGCGGCGGAGCGCCGATCCTGGATAGGCAATCTCCTTTCCAATCTGAAGGACTTCTTCACCGAGCGGCCCGTCAAGATCAGGGGCGGCGGGCAGGCGGCGTTTACGGATCCCGGCTTTGGCGCGGGCTTGATGGACAATCTGAAGGAATGGTTCCGGCCGCTCCC
>Ga0073928_10010393_pt1 | contig 11099 bp, 9 predicted proteins | sample PaiPotPPA55metaG_FD_76969 | JGI IMG/M metagenome (GOLD analysis project Ga0073928, IMG submission 76969) | Iron sulfur acid spring bacterial and archeal communities from Banff, Canada, to study Microbial Dark Matter (Phase II) - Paint Pots PPA... ...
GGACCAGGCAGGTGGCGTGGTGGGTTCGCTTGGGCTCCTCGCCTCGGCCAGTATCGGCGGCCCCGTCGGCTTGTACGAGCCCGTCCACGGTTCAGCGCCTGACATCGCCGGCAAGGGGATTGCAAATCCTCTCGGGGCGATTCTTTCCACGGCGTTACTGTTGCGCCATTCTTTTCAACTGGAGCGCGAAGCTGCCTGCATCGAGAATGCGGTCAGTTCAGTTCTGAATGAGGGGTTTCGTACAGCGGACCTCGTCCGATCCGGACAAAGCTCAATCCATACGTCTGAGATGGGAAGTAGAGTAGTGGAAGCGCTGAAGACTTCTGATGGGAAACAGAAATCGGCTTAAGAATAACTTCAGATTCTGGGGACAGGCCTTCCCGGCGACACTTTCGCGGGCTGCGCGGCTCCCGGGATTCGTCCGTCATATTTTCCCGTCAGGTCATACCAGCGAACACGCAGCATCTCCTGAAACATTTTGGCCCCATCCATGACTGGATTGATGCGCGTTCCTCCGCTGTGTCCCCAGCGGACGGGAACTTCTTCCACTCGGAATCCGAACTTGCGCGCCAGGAAGAGAATCTCCGGATCGAAGCCCCAGCGTTCGATGCGTTGCAGCGGCAGAATCATTTGCGCTGCGCGGCGAGTGAAGGCTTTGAACCCGCATTGCGTATCCTTAAATTGCAAGCCCAGGAGAATCCGGTTCAAGCCGTTGAACACTCTTCCAAAGAGCTGCCGGTGCAGCGACTGGCGTTGCGTCTGCAACTCTGCCCGCAGCCAGCGCGATCCGATGGCGATATCCGCTCCCCTGCCCAAAGCCTGCAGCAGCTTCGGCATCTCTTCGATGGGCGAGGATAAATCCGCATCGCTGAACACCACAATATCCCCACGCGAATTTAGAATCCCATTGCGCACGCTGTAGCCCTTGCCGCGATTGCCGGGATTTTCCACCAGCCGCAAGATCGGATTATTCTTCGCAAACGCGCGCACGATTTCGGCCGTGTTGTCGCGCGACCCATCATTCACCACGATTACTTCCGCGTCCCAGCCCTGCCGGCGCACGTAGGCCAGAACCTTCTCCAGGGTCGCCCCCAGGCGCTCACTTTCGTTATAGGCCGGGATGACGATGCTGTAGGTCATTTCGTTGAATGGGATCATGTAAGTCCGGCCATACCGGAATGCTTAAGATGTCCCGTTGGGCAAATGTGTTGCCACAAAGAAGGCTGCGTCATTGTACGTCCAGGACACTGAACGAGGAAACTGAAAAGGAGAGCTGCAGGGCGGAGGCTATTCATCACGCTACGTTGCGCTGTTCCAACAACATGCTAAGAAACTCGTTCACCAGATCGCCGTCCAGCAAGCCCAAGCGAGCTTTCTCAAGCATCGTCTGAGCGGACTGATCATGACCGATCGCAGGTTTATACGGCCGTGCCGTGCGGAGAGCGTCGTACACGTCGACAACCTGCAAAATCTGCGGTAATAGCGGAATCTCACCCGCCCCCAAACCATCCGGATAACCCGATCCATCAGGATGCTCATGATGATGCCGGATGATCGGCAGCACTAGCCGCAATGACTTCAACGGCTTGCAGATGTTCTCCCCGGTCACCGGATGCAACTTCATGATCTTCCACTCGTCCGGGGTGAGGTTACTGCCCTTGTTCAAAATCTCGTCCGGCACCGCAATCTTCCCTAAGTCGTGAAGGTATCCGCCGCGCCGCAACGCCACAATCGAATCCTCATCCAACCCTAGGTGCCGTCCTAAGCCCGCGGCGTTCAACGCCAGCCGTTCGCAATGCCCTTCGGTATAAGGGTCCCGGCCCTCCACGATCAGGCCCAGTGTGCATAATACGGAATCCGCGGTCTCCAGCTCATCGGTGAATTCCTTTACCCGCAACAGCGACCTCACCCGCGCGGTCAACTCTTCAGCCAGCACCGGTTTGTTCAGGAAGTCGTCGGCTCCCGCCTCAATTCCTCGCAACTTATCCGCACTGTCGCTCAATCCGGTGATCAGCACAAACGGAATAAGCCGCGTCGCCGGGTCTTCCTTCAAGTCACGGCACAATTCATACCCCGACTTCCCTGGCATTCTCACGTCCGAGAGGATTAGATCGGGGGCTTGCCGCCTTACTTCCATTTCCGCCTGCTGCGCATCGGACGCTGTCACCACGTCATAGCCACGCATGCTCAGTAACTGGCTCATCAGTGCCGCAATGCCGGGATTATCGTCCACCACCAGAATTCGCGGAGCATGCCGCCGTGGCCACGTTTCGGCTATTCCCTGGTCACTAGCGCCTGCTCGGCCGGAAGGTGCCCCAGGAGTATCTCTAAAGGGCGGACGAGGATCGCGAGGGAGACTCATAAATAGCGAATTTCTACCGGTAATTCTACTGCAATCTCGAAGCCGCCGTGTCGGGCAAAAGGACTCGCGAGGAATCGCCGCAGTGAAATCGGCCGCGAAGAACGTCGCCTGGGCTCCCGCCTTCGAACCGTTTCTGGCCTTGTCGCGACGCTCTTTGATGCAGAGCCTTAGTCCCCTGCCGCCTCTACCGCAGGCAATTCTTCCACGGCGGCTTTCTCCTTCACCTTCGCGCTCGTCACCAGAATCACCGAGAGGACGACGATCACACTCCCCATGACGATAAAGCGATCCACACGCTCGTGCAGAATCAGCCATCCCAGAAATACCGCGACCACTGGATTCACATATGCGTATGTAGACACCTTTGACGTGGGCACATGCTCGAGCAGCCAGATGTATGCCGTGTATCCAACCCACGACCCGCACACCACAAGATAGAGCACGGCGCTGACACCTCGCGCCGTCCATGCCACGCGCGAGAAATCCCCTACCGCTAACGCTAATAGAAAGTTTGCCACACCCGCTGCCGTTACTTGCCATGCGGTGGAGCTGAATACGTCCATGCCTGATTGCCAGCGCTTGGAGAGCACCGATCCCAGAGCCCAGGAGAACGATCCACCAATCAGTGCAAGAGAAGACAAGAATTCGCGCCGTCCCAGCGACGAGGTCGAGTGCAACTCCGGCCAGAACAGAACAAACAGTCCCACCATCCCCAGCGCAAGGCCTGCTTTTCCTCGTCCTGAAATGTGATGGTGCCCGAGCAGCAGCGAATCCAGAACCAGGAACCACAACGGAGTAATCGCAATAATTAGAGCCGCCAGGCCCGACGGCACGGTTAACTCCGCCCACGCCAGTGTCAGGTTTCCCCCCAACAGCAGCAGAATGCCGACCACCGCCGCCAGCGCGATCTGCCGCGCCGAATACCAGATCGTGCGGCCGGTTGCAGCGCATACCGCGAGCATCACCAATCCGGCGGTCGAAAAGCGCAGCGCGCACATCAGCGCAGGCGGAATAGTCTGCACCGCTATATCAATCGCCAAATACGTCGAACCCCAAAATAAATACACCAACCCGAAAGCAAGAATCACCGCAAACCGGCTTGGGCTCTGAGCTTTCAACATGTGAGTAGAAAAGCTGGGAAGCTAAAAGATATCAGACGAGTTTAAAGACAATGGAGATTCGAAAGTTTATAGGGGATACGCATCTTCAACGTTGCACAATAATCTAGTCGAGCGCGTTTATGGCGTCTGCGGGCTGGGCGTCCCTTCCTTTAATCGATATACGAATTGCTGTATTTCGTGCCGCTGGCGTTCGCTCTCCTGCATTTTTTCCTTGGATATCTGTTCATGGAGTTCAAGCTCTGCACGGGCCTTCGAGATCTCTCCCACTTCTCGGTACAGCTGCGCAAGGCGGTAGTGCGCCTCTTCCAAGTCTGGAGTCGCTCGAACTGCTTCCTGCCAGGAAGAGATGGCTTTCGGAAAGTCCTTCTGCTGCAAATAGAGAATACCCAACTGCAGATAGGCGAGACCAAACTTTGGATCGAGATGGACAGCCGTCTGCAAAAACGACTTCACTTGATCGACGTCTTCGATCTTGGTCTGCTCCGGCGATTTCCAACCTTTCTTAAGGCTCACAGCGTAATAGTAATTGGCCCAAGGATTTTGCGGATGCAGCCTGACAAACCGCGCGAGTCGCTCCTCGATCTCGGGCGACCGCGTGATCTCGATCGTCTGCATCTTCCCCATGAAGAGGTAGGGATTCGGATCGTCGGGATTGAGGTCTGAGGCTTCAGAGAAACGCTGTGCCGCCCGATCGAAAGAGCCGTTTGAGTACCAAGACGCACCCAGACCGGCCAGCATGCGGACGGATCGCGGGAAAAGGCGATTGCCTTTTGTGAAGACTTCGATGGCTGGATCGCTTGCGTGGTGTGTGAGGAGTTCGGCGCCCCAGTCGAATAGATTGGGCTCACTCGGATTCAATTCAGCGGCGCGTTGATACTCTCGAACAGCTTCCAGAGGATCGCTGAGTCGTTCGTCAGCATCAGCGAGCAGATGATGCAGTTCGGCGTTTTCCTGACGAGATCCATTCCGGTTGGCAAGCAGAGCTCGCGCATCAGAGCGAGCACGCGCATAATCTCCGCTCGCAGCGTATGCCAGCGCCAGTTCGAAAGCATTGCCAACATGGTCGGGGTTCAGCCTGAGAGCCCCTTTTAGGTAGGGGATGCCTTCCTCGGGTCTACCGTCATCGACCAGCCACTTTCCCAGGCGAAAATTCGTGTCGAAGTCTTTCGGCTGGCGCGCCGCAGCCTCGCGCAGCGATCTTTCCCTTGCGACTTTGGATGAATCGGATGGGGGACTGCTTAGCGATTGCTTGCTGAGAGAAGCGGTGGCCTGGGCGAGTGCCTCTCGGTTGCGCACCACTGTGTCGGAGCCGTGGCCGCCGAGATTCGTCGTATCCGCAACGCCCGCCACGGTGAAGTGAGGCTCGTCGAAAAACTCGGGTTGTGCTTCCGAGGATTTTGCCGGGGCGCGGGACTTCGGAGGAACGAGACCAAGGTCTACCGTTCTATTTGTCACTCCGAGAGCGAGTGGGCCGGACGAGGCTTTGTCATAGCCGGCCATTTCCGCGCTGAGGATGTAAACTCCCTGCCGAACGTCGGGAAAAAGATAGGCTCCTGCCGAATCGGTATGCACTGTGAGAACTTGCGAGCCATTGGCTTGCAAGCAGACGGTAGCTCCGGCCACAGGGTGGTTGAGGGAATCCCGCACAACTCCTTGCAGTGTCGCCACCGGCGGCTCGGGCCGCGGATCAACCTTGTATGCTTGAACAGATTGCCCGCGCACCGTCGACGAAACAAAAAGTACGGTTAGCGCGAGACTGCAAGCTGCGTTGATATAGAGGCGTCGCATAAGGCAAGCGTGAAGCGGGGAAGCCAAACAAAGCTTAGGCGCGCGTCGCACAAAAGTTTATTCGCTCCAATCGCGATCCGCAATCGCCTCTCCGCGGTCCGGCGCGAAAAGGGAGATGTTCTTGGTAGTGGTGCAGTTTGCATGTTTGAATTTGGGCGGCGCTCGCGGATGAACTGCAAGACTGGGCAAGGATGTTCCCAGATGCCTTCTGCTACGAATTGGCGCGATTGGAAGGTATTCACGATTCCCCTGCTCCAGACTCCTGCGCTGGGGCAAATACGTCATGATGTTTGTTTACGATGCTGTGGACAGGGATATCGGGAAAGAGTTAGGCAAGAAAAATCCGGACCCGCACGTCCTGCAAAATCACCGTCAGTGGCTAAAGAAGTTTGGGAGAGAAAGAGTCCATGACCAAATTACGACAGTGGCGACCATTAGGAAGCTTTGCGGGAACATGGACGATTTCAGGCAGAAGTTTGCGCGGCAGTTCAATAAAATCACCGCCGCAGATGGAATTTACTTTTGCTCCGTAGCTTCTCTCGCTACGGCTTCGGACGTGGCATTGGGAAAGAGGCTGGCTTCGCGATAATCTTCAGGAAATAACATCCCCCATGAACAGCCCTTCCAAGTTCATCAACCGTTGCCAATTGAAGCTTAACCGGCTTATTGCAGATGTAACAAATTGGGCGAAACGATAGCGGCGCAGTCATGGAAATGGCCTCCAGAACGTGCAACGTGCATCAGATTGCACAAGAGACCGACGCCCAGAAGGAGGTCCGGCGGAGGGATGTGTAAGAGACCTCAAAACCCTAGCACGGGACAGGGCGATTGTATGTATTATGTCGGACAGTTCCCAGTCGTAGAACCTAGTCTTCGGTAGCTTCTCTGACCACCCGCAAAGCGTTCTGGCTTTGGTTCAGTTCGTCGAGATAAGTGAGGGTCGTCCACGGAATGCCCTTTTCTACCAAATCCAGTTTGGCAGAACCTTTCAACGGGCTAAGATCAACCACGTCAGGGTTGCGATGTACCTCCTCGACGACGAAGGATGAGGTTCGAGGCGAGGAGAGATGATCGATTTCCCTCCTGATTCGCGCATGAGTAAGTGAGAGCTGTCGCACACGTGCATAAACACTCCTACTGAATCTCGATCATCTGCACGACTTTCAGGGGACGAGCCAGATTCTCGATCTCGACCAGCACTGACCTCTCACTTTACTGGTCCGAGATAACGATCGAGCCAGTCGAGCGACTCCTTCATCTTGGGAACATCTGGCACCGCATGTCCTGAATCGAAAACAATATGGCGCTTGTCTTGCGGAGACGTGCCCAGCGAGCGAAACAGTGGTTCCTGACAAGTGTCCAAAGGGTCCATAAAGTCATACCTGCCGCTCATCATCAGCGTCGGGATTATTACGTGGGGAGCAAAGTTCAAGGGGTCCGCCTCAGGCAATTCCTTCTGCGTGTCGCACGCACCGGCCACCAGCACCGCAACCGTGATGCGATTTTCCACAGCGAGCATGATCGACCCCAGTTCCGCGCCCCAACTCACGGCGTAATAGGCAAGTCGGTTGGGGTCAATATCCGTCCGTGTCTCAAGGTAGTCGACGGCCCGACGCAGATCTTTTGCCTGCTGAATCGTCTCTTCACGGTAGGCAATCGTGCCTGCATCGGGCACCTTGCCCAGCCGTTCATAGCTGTCTTTGTAGATCGGAAACATCACCGCCCGGCCCGCCCTAACCAGGAAGTCGACCCCCTCAAACTGCCCATCCTCGATGGAATGAAAAATCTGTGCCGCGCCATGCGGAAAGTACACCACAGTCTGGTAGGGCGGCGAAGCGTTCTTCGGCAGAAAGAGATAAGCGGGTACGCGTTCGTTGCCGTACGCGGCGTTGAAGCTGACCCGCTGTCTCTTCCAGTCCGGCGCGCTGTCGTCCTCCGATTCTATTTTTGCTTCAAGAGGAGCCTGGTCGTACGAGTAAAGTCCCTGATAGATACGGAAGGTGGCGTCCGAAACCGGCTTCGCTTTGCGGTAATCGATGGTTCTCGAAACATTCGGAATCGGGGCGGTGAGGGCATCCGGCAGAGCTTCAGACCGAAGATACTTGGCCAAACGAATGCCATGTGTAGACAAGCGCTCGAATGGCGGACGAGCGTCTGGTTCCTCATACATGTAGGAGAGGTCGGTGGAAGCGCCGCCGAGGATGTAGCGGCGATCTCCGCTGGCGTTAAAGCACCATTCTTTGACGTTCCCGGCCATGTCATAGGTCCCAAAAGGACCGATCCCAGAATAGCTGCCAACCGGTGCAGGGCCTTTGCCTGAGAAGTTGCTGTGAAACAGGATGTCGGAGAAAAGGATGTCACGGGCGAAGCCAGCTTCGTACCAGTGGTACACGGTGGGCAGACTCTTCCCGACAAACTCGGCATACGCAGCCGCCTCATACCAACTCACTCCGCCAACCGGGTAGTCGTCTTGTCCAGACGGGAAGCTGCCAAGTTCCCAAGTCGACGGTCCGGGGCGGTCAGTCTTGTCGCGGAATCGAGCCACCGCCCGCTCGAAGGTGAGGATGCGGCCGGCGTCGACGAAGGGCTGCTTCCAGTACTTGGGGTCCCGGTAGCCGCTGGCGTCGACGAATTTCTTGAATTCGCGATTGGTGACCTCATACTTGTCGATGAAGAAATCATCAATCTTTTGGCTGGCGCTGGAACCTGCCGCGCTAGCGACCGGCCCACCCGAGGTGAGATTCACTTGCCCGCCCGAAACTCGTACCATGCGGAGCGGCAAACTGCCGGCGGGAAGGAGATCGACGCTTATCCGGCCTGAGGCCGTCGCGGACTCTACAGTCTCGTAGCCCTCCTTTCGGAACTGAAGGACGTAGTGGTCGTGTGGCAAGCGGATACCCTGAAGTGGTGTCTTACCCATGTATTGAAAGTCGCTCTTAGGCTCGTTGTAGTCCCGCAGGAATACATCCGCTCCAGGCGGATTAGTACTAAACTGACGCGGCCAGAACGTAAGCAACGCTAGACGCCTCAGTGACAGATCATCGGGGCTCATCCGCTCGGCTTGCCGAAAAAGAAGATATGCAGCCACCGGCTTTCGGTTGACGACCAGCTGTTGAATCTGGGGCACCGCCTGCTCACGAACCCACCGGATGCGCGCATAGTGACGATAGAAGAGTGCACTGACCGCCGCGAGGACGGCAAGCACGACGACGAGCACAATAGAAACCCGAAACCTGCCGTTGCGTGGGACCGCTGTCAGTGCGGCCGGATCCGGAGCGCCTGACGGTTTGGGATTTGGCTCGGTTACGGACCGCAGGATGTGGGAGGGCGAACCTGGCTGACCGTAGCCTACATGTTCGTCCGCTTCGATGATCGGGGCAATGAAACGGTATCCCTTTCCCGCGATGGTCTGGACGAATCGCGGTTGATCCCGGTCGTCTCTCAGTGCGTGGCGAATCTTCCGGATGGCCGTGTTGATGCTGTTGTCGGTATCGAGGAAAACGTTCTTGCCCCAGAGCTTCTCAATGATCTCTTCGCGGGTCACAAGCAGGCCCCGGCGCTCGACCAGAAACAGGAGCAGTTCCATCGGGATGCGCTCTAACTTCAGCTCGCGCCCGGAGCGGCGGAGCGAGTAGCGGCTCGCATCCAGTTCGACGTCCTCAAATCTGACGAGATCACTCGGCACGACAACAACTCCCGATGGGACCCCAATTCTACATCGAATCGGAGCGGTCAATAACTCCTGGAAATGTAGTGACTTACCGGTTCAGAACGCTACAGGTTTCCTACAGGTTTCCTCCATTGTGTTTCGCCTTCGCCCGCTCCAGGATGCGCTCACCAGGCAGCGTTGCCCTCGATCAGCGACTAGCGCAAACCGGCAAACCGGCAAACCAGCAAACCAGGAGGTCCCACATGCCAGTCAATAGGTTTTCCAGACGCGTGACCTTGGCCCTTGCGGCTATCTCGGTCCTATTTCTTCTCGGCTTCGTTCGTCAGTCCAGAGGCGACAAGGAAGCGAACTCCGAACAAGTGCGTATTCAACGGGGATTCGAGATCGCTCCCGTGTCGCTCAACCTGGGGGGGAAGGACCGCAATCTGGTAGGCCTGGGAAGCTACATTGTCAATACGAGCGGTTGCATCGACTGTCACACATGGCCGAACTGGGCTCCGGGCGGGAATCCGTTTCTCGGCGAACGCGAGCAGATCAACACCGCCGTCTACCTGGCGGGGGGAAGACCACTGTTGAACCAACCCGGCGTCAAGTCGCGCAACATCACGCCCGATCCAACCTTTGGTTTGCCTGCAGGTCTGACGTTGAACGAGTTCATGAATGTCATGCATTACGGGCAAGACCAACAACATCCTGGACGAATCCTGCAGGGCATGCCTTGGCCGGTATTTGGGAAGAAGACAGACTACGAACTGCGGGCGATCTATGAGTACCTGCGCGCGATTCCGTCTTTGCCGAACAACTACCAGAAGCCCTCAAACAAGTAAGTCAGACGCAACCCCGGAGCTACCGATGCGGCCACGTAAGACGAACGGCCGGTTGATGGATGGCGTTTTCGCGCTTAATGAGTTCGTTACGAATTCAGGAACGCCCGTAATGCGGCCTGTGTTTCGTCGGGTATTTCTTCCGGCAAGAAATGCCCTCCAGGCAAAGGCTTGCCGCTCACATTGGCGGCGCCTTCCCGCCAGACCCGCGCCGAGAGTAGGTAGCCCGAGGGGGAACATCGCGCCCGATGCAGATCAATTTTTGTCCAGAGCGTGACAAGCAATTTCCCAAAAAGCCAAGCGCGGGAACTGCGGTCGTCATGCTCGGGCACATGCCCCAGTTGGGCAAGGCTCTTCAGTCAGTTAAACACCAGCTCAATTTGCCCGTAAGATCTCAAAACGTCCGCCGTCGAACCGCGGGAGCGCGTCGTAAACACGATCAGGTACTCAGCCAATTCGAGTGTTTCCGGCCTAGTGATCATTTGCTTCTGCTTCTTACTCGCTTTGCGCTGCAAGCTCCGATGACCCTGCTGAATCGCGCGGTCGCTCTTTCGTACTGCACACAACCGCCCCGCAAACGCCGGACCTTGACCGTGCAAGACAAGCCTATCTAATCTAAGCTGCCTGTCGTCAATCTGCTTGAAAGCTCACGACCTTTACGTTAACTTCGGGACGCCTTAGCATTTCAAACCCTCTCGAGGATATGAATGAGATCTTACCGAATGCGGCATCTGGCAGCCCTCTTAATGTTGACGACCTGCCTTGCGTGCTGGGGACAGGAGAAGCGAAAGGTCATCATTGATCAGGACGCGGCTGGGCCTGCGGGAACGGATCAGCAGTCGATGCTTCTTCTGATCCAGTCGCCCCAGGCGGAAGTCTTGGGCATCACCGTAGTGACGGGCGATCAATGGTTGCACGAAGAAGTCGCACACACGCTGCGCATGCTGGAATTCATCGGGCGAACCGACATTCCAGTCGTGCCCGGAGCGGAGTATCCACTGGTGCGGCGCGAATCTGACACGGAGCGGTGGGAGCAGCAATACGGCAGCGTGCCGTGGCTGGGTGCCTGGACGCCGAGGTTCTATCATCCGCACGATCAGTTGGGAGAAATGCCGGAAGGCAAGCCCACGAGTAAGCCATCCGACGAAGACGCGGCCCATTTTCTGACCCGCATGGTTCATAAGTTTCCGAACCAGATAACAATCTATGAGGGTGGCCCCTTTACAAACCTGGCGCTCGCGATTTCCATCGATCCCGAATTCGCGGGGCTGGCCAAAGAGCTGGTATTCATGGGCGGGAGCCTCAATCCGCGGACTGACGATCCGGAGTTTGCC
>Ga0073928_10010394_pt1 | contig 11098 bp, 9 predicted proteins | sample PaiPotPPA55metaG_FD_76969 | JGI IMG/M metagenome (GOLD analysis project Ga0073928, IMG submission 76969) | Iron sulfur acid spring bacterial and archeal communities from Banff, Canada, to study Microbial Dark Matter (Phase II) - Paint Pots PPA... ...
CGGCCCTGCTGGGTACGCTTGCGGACAACTGGTGGCTGCTGCTGCTACGTGGCCTCGTGGCGATCGCCTTTGGTGTGATCGCCTTCCTCTGGCCGAACATCACGCTGGTGGCGCTGACCTATCTGTGGGGCGCCTACGCGATTGTCGACGGCGCCATCGCCATGTGGGCGGCGTTCAATCTCTCCGGCGGCGATGCCGGTCCGCGCTGGTGGCTCGGGCTCACCGGCGTCGTCGGCATTCTCGCCGGCATCGTCGCGTTCGTCTATCCCGGGATGACGGCGCTGGTGCTGCTGATGTTTATCGCGGTTTGGGCGATTATCATCGGTGCGCTGCAGCTTTATGCCGCCATGCAGCTCTGGAAAGTCATCGACAACGCGTGGTGGCTCATCCTGAGCGGGCTGATCTCGATTGCCTTCGGCGTCGTGCTGATTGGCTGGCCGAGCGCTGGAGCACTGGCGGTCATCTGGACCATCGCTTGGTATGCGGTGTTTTTCGGCTGCATGCTGATCGGCCTGTCGTTTGAGCTGAAGAAGTTCAAGCGGAGCTAACAACCATGCCCACAGGGCTCTGGTGAATTCGCCTGAGAATGGTGAATTCACCAGCCCGGCATCGTGACAACCCGTCGGTTTTTGCTAAATTCGACTCGCGGTCGGAATCGGCCACTCCGCTTATCGTGCCGAAGGACCCGGCCGAGCAATTCGTCTGGCCGTGAGAGCCGCCTAAAGCGTTCCATTACTAACTTACCCGCGGCAATCTTCTGACTAAGCGGTGAACCTCAATGTCGCAGCAGGAGCGGACAATTAAGCCGGCCAACGCAACGGCGCTGGTTTTGATAGTCGCCAGTCTTCTCTTCGCGTTCGGCTTCATCGCCCAAGAGGTGGTCAAAGGGAAGACTTTAGCCTTCGACCGCGAAATCATGCTCGCCTTGCGCAGCACGTCTGATCCGTCTGTCCCGATCGGGCCTGATTGGTTGCCGGAAGCGGCGCGCGACGTGACCAGCCTGGGCAGCATGGTCGTACTCGGGATCGTGACGCTGGCGGCGGTGGGCTATCTGTTTTTGGCTGGCAAGTCTGCAGTGGGGTGGCTGTTGTTGATTGCTGTGGTCGGCGGGATTGCTCTCGGCGATCTGCTCAAGTTTGCATTCGGACGCGCTCGACCAGATGTTGTGGCTCCAATGGCGCGCGTCTTCACAACGAGCTTCCCGAGCGCCCACGCCACCATGTCCGCGATCACTTATCTCACAATCGGAGCCATTTTGGCGCGGAGCCAATCCGCATCGACGATAAGCCTCTATTTCATATCGCTAGCGGCACTTCTGACCATGCTCATCGGCGTGAGCCGGATATATCTTGGGGTCCATTATCCAACTGATGTGCTCGCTGGCTGGTGCATCGGGGGCGCCTGGGCCTTGGGCTGCTGGGCGGTGAGTGTCCGTTTCCAAAGCGTCGGCCAGCTCGTACCGCACGGGCGGCGGTGACTCGGCGCGCGAACAGAGCAAGAGGTCAAAGCCTGTGCCAACAATCCGCATCGTTCTGCACGGCAAGGCGGCGGGCGACGCTCGGGTGCGAAATGCGGTCCACGCGCTTCGGAAGGACGGTTATGGCGTGGAAGTGCGCGTTACATGGGAGCCGGGAGACGCCGCGCGCTTGACGGCCGAAGCGGTTGCCGACGCCGGCGTGGGCAAAGTCAACTGCATCGTCGCCGGCGGCGGCGACGGCACGATCAATGAGGTATTCGCCGCGGCTTACACTTCCGGTTTGCCCGCGGCATGTTCTCTTGGCGTCCTGCCGCTTGGCACCGCCAACGATTTTGCTCACGCCACGGGCGTGCCGGTGCAAGATCTCACGGCTGCCTTGCAACTTGCAGCAACCGCCAAGCCCCAGTGGATCGACGTCGGCCTTCTCAACGGCAAGCCGTTCATCAACCTTGTGTCGGGCGGCTTCGGCTCACGCGTCACGGTGGAAACTGACCCGGAGCTTAAGCGACGACTCGGTGGCCTGGCCTACGTGCTCACCGGCATCTCTCGCTTTGCAGAGCTGTCGGCGAACCACGGCAGCTTTCGTGCGGAAGGCTTCTCATGGAAAGGAAATTTTGTCGCTGTTGCGATCGGTAATGGCCGCCAGGCTGGAGGCGGCGTGCCGCTTTGTCCGGATGCTTTGCTCGATGACGGTCTCCTGGATTTGATGATCTTGCCTGAACTCGACCATGCGGCGCGGCTGGACGCCTTTTCCCACTTGCTGCGCGAGGGTGCCGCGGGCGTTCGAGCCGAACTGGTTGCGGCACGAAGTTCATGGATCGAGTATGAAGCGGAGAACGAGTTAAACGTGAACCTCGATGGCGAGCCGATGCTCGCCAAGCGGTTTCGCGTCGAGTGCCGTCGGCGCGTGCTGCCGGTGCGTCTCGGCGAAAGTCCTCTCGTTTCGAACGCGCAACCGTGACAGGCCCCATGCTGATAGTGTTCGCCATACTGGCCGGCGCCATCGCGCTGTTTGCCTGGGGCCGCCCGCGCGTCGATATCGTCGCCATCCTCGTCGTCCTGGCGCTAATGCTGACCCGCTTGCTAACGCCGCGCGAGGCTCTGGCGGGTTTCGGCGACCCGGTGGTGGTTCTGATCGCCGCGATCTTCGTCGTCGGCGAGGCGCTGGTGAATACCGGGGTCGTGCACCGCCTCGGCGAGGCGGTGATGAAGCTCGGCGGCGGCAATGAGACCCGTTTGATCGTGCTCATCATGGTGCTTGCCGGCGGCATCGGCGCGTTTATGAGCTCCTCGGCGATCGTCGCCATGTTCATCCCGCTGGTCCTGACGGTGACGAGGAAGACGGGTTTGAACAGCAAACGCATGCTCATGCCCTTGTCGGTCGCCGCACTGATCAGCGGCATGATGACCCTGATCGCATCCTCGCCCAACATGATTATTGAGGGCGCGTTGCGCGGGCACGGCCTCGCGCCGCTCGATTTCTTCAGTTGGACTCCGTTCGGCCTTGCGGTGCTGGCGGCCGCCATTGCTTTCATGCTGGCGGCGCGAGGTCTGCTAAGCAAGCAAGTTGTCGTGAAAGACGCTTCGGCCACATCGCCAAGCGCCTACGATCTAGTCGGTTCCTACGGTCTTGCCGACCGCTTGCGTCGGCTGCGCGTCCCCGCCATCTCGCCGCTGATCGGCCGATCGGTCGCTCAACTGCAGCAATCGGACAACGATCCCGGCGCTGTGCTGGTGGGTTTTGAGAAACATCCGCGCGGCAAACCGCAATTTCTCTCTGCGCTTCCGGAGTCCGTGTTCGAAGCTGACGACACTATTTTTGTCGTCGCCGAAATGGACCGGGCGCGACGACTCATTCAAACCCAACGGCTCGTCGAGCTGCCCCACCTTGACGAGCGGCAGCGCGCCGAAGCGCTGCAACAACTCGGCGTCGCCGAGCTGATGTTGGCGCCGGAGTCGAGATTGATCGGCAAGCTGTTAGGCGATGCCCAATTCCGCTCGCGCCACCGACTGTCCGTGCTGGCTATTCGCCATCGCGGCGAGCCGCTGACGACGAACTTGGCCAATCGCACGCTGGATTTTGGTGACACTCTTCTGGTGGCGGGCGATTGGGCCGACATCGGCAAATTATGGGACGACCGTGAAGACTTCGTGGTCCTGACCTTGCCGGCGGAATATCAGGAGCGATTGCCGGCCCGCCAGCGCGCGCCCGTTGCCATTGGCATTCTCATCGCCATGGTTGTGGGGATGGCCTTCCAACTCATCCCGAATTCCGCCGCGGCTCTGCTCGCCGCGCTGGCGATGATCGGCGGCGGCTGCGTCAGGCTAGACGCCATCTACCGCGTTATCAGTTGGAAGACGGTGGTGCTGATTGCTGGCATGCTGCCGCTGGCGACGGCTTTGACCAAGACCGGGGCGACCGACCTGATGGCGAAGGAGCTGGTCGCGGCGCTGGGATCGCTCGGGCCGATCGCGATGCTCGTGGTCGTGTTTCTGGTTACGGCGCTAGTCGGGCTATTTGTTTCGAACTCGGCGACGGCGGTCTTGATTGGCCCGATTGCGATCGACGCCGCTCAAGCCTTGCAGGTTTCGCCGTACGCGTTTGCGATGACGGTGTCGATCGCCTGCTGTGCCGCCTATGTGACGCCGGTATCGTCGCCGGTGAACATGCTGGTGATGGAGCCCGGCGGCTACGCCTTTGGCGACTACGTCAAGGTGGGGCTGCCGCTGCTGGTGCTGACCATGCTTATTACCGTTGCGCTGGTCGCAGTGATTTATCCGGTTTAGGACGCAAGGTGTTGGCTCAACAGAAATGGTGGGAACAACATGGCTAAGAACGCAACGCGGACCGCTCCGGTCGCCGACAGCAAACAAGGTCACTATAGCGACGGCCATCCACTCGATGAGGTTCAGTATCTCGAGTGCAAACTGATACTCAAGCCTGACCGTTTTACGGCCGCGAAAGTCTTTTTTGACTATGGGAAGCTGGTGGCGAAGACGGCAAAGGAATTTGGCGTCGGCTTCACCAACAAGGGCGTGGAACTAAAACCCGCGATCCGTGAAGTGGTGTTCCTGGATACCGCCGACTTCCGGCTCTACAATCACGCCTTCATCCTGCGACAGCGTATCGCCTACGAATCCGGCTTCCCCGCGGGCGAGCCGGAAATCGTTTTCAAGTTCCGCCACGAAGACATGAACAAGGCCGCGGCACTGGACGTGCGGCCAAACATTGCCGGCAATTACCTGATCAAGTTCAAGGCCGAGGCCCTGCCGCTGAAAGACCAGATTGGCGGGTACCGGATGCTGTTCTCACACAACGCGCAATTCCCCTTGAGCCAGGCGCCCGAGGGCGATCGCGAATCGATGGCGACTCTCGCGCGGGTGTTCCCGGCCCTGGAGGTACTGAAGTCCTCCAAGACTGACAGGGTCGAATTGGTCAACCAGACCATTGTCGAGGAAGTGCTTCAGGACCTCGGGGTTCTGGACTTTGGCAAGGGCATCACCGCCGACGCCAATGTCGGCATCTGGCGCGAGCGCGGCACTCACCATCCATTGTGTGGCGAGTTCGCGTTTCAGGCCAAATTCAAGCGGCGGGACGATGTCCACGACAAGGCGATCAACCGCTGTCAGCAATTCTTCATCGCGCTGCAGCAGTCCGGTCACGACTGGCTGTTTCTCGGCACCACCAAGACCGGGCTCGTTTATCGGCTTAAGGGCAATCCGCCCCAAAGCCATGAGTAAAGAGCCAAGAACAATCAGCTCGACTCACATCTGTCATAATTCGTCGCGCAAGGCGCAAATGGATGCGCACGACGACGGGCCGCGTTAATCTCCAGCCTGCTCACTTGGTGTGGGCAGCTGGTTCTGATCGCGTGTGCAGATGGTTGACGGCAAAAGAACCACCGCCGGGCTACGCGCCCTTGCCCGGGCGCGAGCGGCAGTGATTGCCGCGCCCGTGCTGTTGTTGCTGGCATCGGCAACCGCCGAGCCGGTTCACGCCGAGACTGCCCAACAGTCTACCAAAGACGACGCAGCCAGCACGATCGATCTCGGCGCTCGCGGGGCGCCTGGTTCAGCAGGTCCCGCCGGCGCCGCGGCGCCATCGTCGAATTTGGCGATTGGGCCGGTTCAGTTTAGTCCGCGCGCCGGATTTGCCACCGAATACCTGTCCCGCGGCACCACGCAATCGGCGCACCAGCCTGCGGCCGGCGCCGTCATCGAGGCGACGCTCGCCGACAAGCTTTACGCCAGCGCTGGCGTCACCAGTGTCAGGTTGCCGGGCAACGCGACCGCCGAGGTCGCGCTGGGCTACGGCATTAGGCCAAGCATTTCGAGCGTCGATTTCGACATCAGCTGGAACTATTACGCTTATCCCGGCCAGGGAGCGGCCACCGCCAACGGTGGCAGTCAGTACGGGGAAGGGGTCGTTCGCGCCGACACCAAGCTTGGTGAGAAGCTGCATTTGGCCGCGGGCTTTGGCGTTTCGCCAAACTATTCGAACACTGGGGCATGGAGCGAGTACACCGCGGCCGGGCTGGGCTATGAATTGCCACGCAGCGCGCTGCCGGAAAAGGTCGGCGCCGTCATCAGTGGCGGCGCCGGCTATTTTGTGTTCGGCAACCAGTCAGCCGCGATCGGCGGCTTTCCGTTGCCGGCTTATCTCAACTGGAATTTCGGCGTGACCTTTGAGCGCGGCAATTTGCATTTCGATCTGCGCTACTTCGACACCAACCTGTCCAGGGCAAGTTGTTTCGTCCTCACCGGAGATCCGAACGCCACGGCGGGCGGGCCCATTAACCCGCTCACCAATCCGCGCGGCCTCGAATCCGACTGGTGCAGCGCCACGTTGGTCGCCAAATTCTGGTTCGCGCTGAACTAGGTTCGCTGGATAGAAGCCACGTTGAGATTTTCGCGCCGGGCCCGCGCCTGCACTAGCCGCGACTTTTTCGCTACATGTGCTGAGGGGCTCATTCCGCTTCACCTTGAGCACGGCGATGTGGTGCATTTCGTCAAGGCGCTTGATGAAGATAAGATAGGTGGTCTGCTCGATCACCTGGAGCGGATTGGCAAGGCCGCCTGACCAGAAATCGTTCCAAATACCGTCGATCTGGTTGCGCAATTCGCCCGTCAACATCGGTGCCTCGCTAGCGGTGTCCTTCAACAAGGTGGGAATGCATTATTGCGGTTGGCGCGCGCGCCGCAAGGCGCGAACTGCACCGGCGCCTTTCTGTCCACGGAAAGAAAAATCTACACCTAAGGAAATTAATGGGCCAAAAAGCACAACATTAAGAGGCATTCCTCGCGTTGAGGCGCAAGCAAAGACAGCGCGCGGGCAACATTGGACCGTGATGCACCCGGTGGCCCGCGTCGCTACTTGACAAGAAAGCATTCGGCGGAGCTGCGATTATCGTCAATCTGGCGCGCCGCTCTATTGCACCGTGCGGTTTTGGTAGGCCGCGTGCATTAGCTCCTTTTAAGAGCGCCCGATGCTTCACCGTCGGGGATTAAGCAGACCTAAGGCTGTCGATAGTCGCTATACTAATTATCTGTCCGACAAAACGGAGGGAACGTCATGCCAGTGATGTCTGGCTTCGGCGCGCTCGCGGGACTGCCGTGGGAGCGCATCACCGATAAAATTGAACGGCGTATCCTTGCCGGGAAACAAGGCATGATCGTGTGGTGGAAAATGAAGGCGGGCGCACATGCCGCTTCGCACCGACATCCCCACGAGCAGATTGTTTGGATGCTCAATGGCAGAATGGATTTTCGCATCGGGAACGATAGGCGGTCGATGGTCGGGGGTGATGTTGCCGTAATTTCGGGCAACGTCGAGCACGAAGGTTTCTTCCCCGAGGACACGGAGGTCGTTGACGTCTTCGCGCCGCCGCGTGAAGATTTCCTCGCTGGGGGCACGCCGTCTTATATGCGTGCCACGTAATCCCGCGCCATCACGTGCGTAGGAAGCGCGAGAAGCCGCAACCGTTTTACCTTTCCGCCTCTTGTGGTGGGTCCGATTTGAGACCATTTCCGACTTGGTTGCCGAGGCCAAGCCCAATTCGCCATCTTGTTGGATGAAGGGTTTGGCCCGGCATGACGGTCGACGTGACCGGCACTCAGGATTCCTGACATTCCTGGTACGCATTCCTCATGGCCGACATACGCATTAACCGCAAACTGGCGGCAATCCTCGCGGCCGATGTAGTCGGCTATTCACGCCTGATGGGAGCCGACGAGGCGGGCACGCTGGTTGCTCTGAAGCGGCACCGAGAAGCGGTCTTCGACCCAGCCGTCGCCGCCCATAGCGGCCGCATTGTGAAGCTGATCGGCGATGGCGTCATCGCCGAGTTTGGCAGCGTGGTCGATGCCGTAAATTGTGCACTTTCGGTGCAACGGTCTGGCGCCACGACGCCGGATCAAAGCGCGTCGCAACCGATCATCGTGCTGCGCATCGGTATCAATCTTGGCGATGTCATTGTCGAAGGCGAGGACATTTATGGCGATGGCGTCAATATCGCCGCACGCTTGGAGCCGCTCGCCGAGCCCGGCGGAATCTGCGTCTCCTCGATCGTCAACGAGAGCGTTGGCAATCGGATCGACGCTCGCTTCCAGGATGGCGGCGAAATCAGCGTCAAGAATATCGACCGGTCAATCCGGGTCTGGAAATGGCACCCCAGCACGGCAACACCTACCGCCGCTCGATCCAACGCCGCCAAACCGCAGCCGAATGTCGCTACTGCGTCGATTGCCGTGCTGCCGTTCACCAACATGTCGGGCGACCCGGAGCAGGAGTACTTCTCCGACGGCATCAGCGAAGACATTATCACCGACTTGTCGAAGATCGCCGGCCTGACCGTGATCGCGCGCAACTCTAGCTTCACCTTTAAGGGGCGCTTGGTCGACGTTCGTACCGTCGGCCACGATCTTGGCGTGCGCTCGGTGCTCGAAGGCTCGATCCGCCGCGCCGGCAACCGGGTGCGGATCACCGCGCAGCTCGTCGACGCCGCGACCGGCGCGCACCTCTGGGCCGACCGCTACGACCGCGATTTGACGGATATCTTTGAGGTCCAGGACGACGTCACGCGCCGAATCGTCGACGCGCTCAAAGTCACGCTCAGCCCAGCCGAAAAGGCGCGCCTGACCGACACCGAGACGACCAACATGGAGGCTTACAATTGGTCTCTTCGCGGCCGCGAGTTTTTACTTGGGAGCACCAAGAACCGCGACACATTCGAACAGTCGAAAGCGTCTTTCATGCGGGCGATCGAACTCGATCCCAGCTATGCACAAGCCTATGCGGGCCTCGGTTTTGCGTACACGTTGGACTACCAAAACCGTTGGAGCGATGACCCAGATGGCTCGCTTCCGCTTGCCAAACATTACGCGGAACAGGCGATAGAAAAGAATCCGAAAGAACCGGCCGCGCGAGTTGTCGCGGCGATGGTCGCATCGCGCGAAAGAGACCTCGACCGGGCGACGTCCGAGGCCCAAATTGCGCTGTCGCTAAACCCGAATTACGCTTTAGCCTACAACGTTCTTGGTGGCATTCGCAGCTATTCGGGTCAACCGCTAGAGGCTATTCCACTACTCGAACGGGCCATGCGCCTGGACCCGGCTCACTCTGAGCAATATCTCCACTTCCTCGGAATGGCTTACCTGCTGGCCGGCAAGTACGAAACAGCGGTAACTCTTTTCCGGGAGCGCATTGTCCTCGTGCCCAGAACGGATTTTTCACGCGCCCCGCTTGCGTCGGCCCTTGGTCATCTCGGCGAGGTTGACGAGGCTCGGCGTATCTGGCGCGAACTCATGGAGATCAATCCGAAATACTCGTTCAGCGAACATTTCGGCCGGCTACCTTTCCAGAGACAAGAGGATGTCCAGAGGATCGTAGACGGTCTTGCGAAGGCCGGATTGGCGACCTAACAAGCCTGACAAGTCCCCAAAAAACCAATACCCCAATTTCCTTGACCGCGGTACCCAAAACGAAAGTACAGGCTGAAATTCGCGATTAGCAAAGACGAGGGCGTTATGAGGGGCAAGACTGTTGTCATCACGGGCGGTACGTCCGGAATTGGCGAAGTCGCTGCGGTAGTACTGGCAAAAATGGGCGCCAGGATCGTCTTGGTCGCACGAGACAAGATCCGCGCGGACGCGACCGTCGCGCGGCTTCGCGACAACGCGCCCGGTATCGCCCACTCGGTATATTTTGCCGATCTCTTACGCTTGGCCGAGATGAAACGCATTGCGGCTCAAATCGCCGACGACGAGTCGCGCATCGACGTGTTGATCAACAATGCAGGTGCATTATTCGGGACCCGTCGACTCACGGAAGATGGACTTGAATGCACCTTCGCACTCAATCACATGTCTTATTTCGTCGTGACTGAGGGATTGCGCGAGCGGCTTTTAGCCTCGGGTACCGCACGCATCATCAACACGGCCTCCGCCGCGCATCAAGGCGCCACTTGGATTTCGAGGACCTTCAATCTGCAAAGAACTTCGGAGCCATGAAAGCCTATAGTCGGTCGAAGCTCTGCAACATCCTGTTTACGCGGGAGCTCGCTCGCCGCCTTCACGGCACGGGTGTCACGGCGAATTGCCTGCATCCGGGCTTCGTAGCCACGCGCTTTGGCGACCAAAGCGGTGCCTTTATGTCGCGCGTAGTTTGGGTTGCCAAGTTTTTCGCGATATCTCCTGCTAGAGGCGCACAAACGATTGTCTATCTCGCGTCCTCGCCAGACGCGGCCAAGACGACGGGAAAATACTTTTACGAGTCCGTTCCGGTTATCCCGTCTCCGCCGGCCCAGGACGACCAAGCCGCTTTATTGCTCTGGCAGCGCAGCGCGGCACTGGCCCACATGAACGAATAGCCGTAGCGGGATAGCCGACGACCGCCTGCGGTCACTTGTGTGTTCACGTCCGAGGGAAGCTACGGCCGCGTCCAATCGCTCGGGTCAGGTTGTCACGATTACACTGAACGGCGCGCGAGAAGCTGTAACCGTTTTACCGTTCTTCCCTTTGTCTGCTTCGAGTCCCATTCCTGAACTCACTGGTAGCGATTGACGCTTAACGGAAACTAGGCCCGGACCCAAGATTGGTCAATGGTAAGGAGAGGTAAACAGGCATTGGCCGATCAACGGAGCCATATTCAGAAGTCGGAATCACAAAAGAGTGAGCAAAAGATACCGACTCGCGCAGGCGACCGAGTGAAGCGTTTCAAAAGTGGCACCAACTACGTGCGCGCTCATTGCTTGAAGAAGGACCTGTCGCGCGATTGATCCGCCAGGCAGCGCCAAAGTCGCGCACTGGGACCCGATCAAGCCATTTCCGCCTGGTGCGGACCTCTCGGCGCCAGCCTGCGATGAATCCGACGAACGTGCAGAGAACAAATTCCCCGGATTTTCCCCGGCAATGGGTCGCATGTTCTAGCGGCGTTCTGCGGCGAGTTGCGAATTGCCACGCTCGCGAGAATGCACAAAGCCTTTGATTTATAGAGAAATTGCTGGTGGGCGCTGTAGGGATTGAACCTACGACCTCTCCCGTGTGAAGGGAACGCTCTCCCGCTGAGCTAAGCGCCCGGTCCAGTTCGGCGCGGATTTAAGGAACGGCGCGGCAGGGTGTCAA
>Ga0073928_10010396_pt1 | contig 11098 bp, 12 predicted proteins | sample PaiPotPPA55metaG_FD_76969 | JGI IMG/M metagenome (GOLD analysis project Ga0073928, IMG submission 76969) | Iron sulfur acid spring bacterial and archeal communities from Banff, Canada, to study Microbial Dark Matter (Phase II) - Paint Pots PPA... ...
AAATCTTAGGAAACGCCGATAATGTCCTCGTGATCGTTGGAGAACAGCATCGTGCGAGCGTAACGGAGCGCTTGAAGAAAGAAGGTCTTCTTGTCGAATCCGCACGGTTTTAGAAATGCTTCCGTGGCAATAGACGCCAAGGACGACACCAGAGAAAGGGACGAACCGTTTACTGCTTCTTATGACGAACACGGCTGCCGCGCACGCGAACTCGCTTACCACCAATCTTGACCATCAGCTTGAACAAGCCCCTGAACTTCGCAATCTGGCCTATTCGGTCATCGTGGCGGAGGGTTTGCGTGATTTGAAGACAGAACAGCGCGTCGCCCTTACCATGTTCTATCGTAGCCTCCAGACGCATGAAGCAATCGAGATTTTGCTCCGGCAAAAACTAGTAGAGGACGCTCGGGTTCTGGTGCGCGTGTTGGTCGAGCACGAAGTGAACTGCGCTTACATGCTGTTGGTGGGCGATGAGGAGACCGCAACTGACTTCTCTGAATATCCAAGATTCTGGAACTACGTACTCATGACAGGCCTGAAGTCCGTTGATGAGGGCCGATTTCGGAAGCAAGTTTCTGTTGAGTTGGAGGACATGGCTCGCAAGGAATACGAGGCTCTGCTTCCACGATTCGAGAAGAGGCGAAGCGGCGAATGGTGCGTCGATGCCAAGCTCCACCAACGGGCAGGCAAGGTTGATGAAAAGCTCGCTGAATTCGTCAAACAGCCTTACAACGAGTTTCGCTGGCTGGTGAACTCAGAGTGGCGGTTCGACGGCTCGCACGTTCACGGAAACGCTGACGCTCTCCTTGAGCAGGTCAGCCGGTCCGAAAACGTGATAACAATCGAGCAGAAGTACGACGCAGAGGACGCGGCCGAAGCACTGTACGCAGCGAACTTGGCCCTTGCCCTAGTTCTTCACCTCATCGACAGCCTGCTCGGAGCGAAGAATGCGGCTGCGGTATTGGCTCGATTGAGCAAGTTCAACGGCCACGCGTAGCCGATTCAGATCCCAGCGCTTCGCGCGACGCGCGTCGATCCCATGGTAGCCTTGCGTTACCAATGATTGGCGCATTCTGAATTTCGCAGGACCTTGGTGTCTTTGGTGTCTGCTTAGGCCCGAAATTAAACCCAAACGGCTGAAATGGAAGAGGCAGTTGAAAAAGGCGAAATCGTTGAAATAGCCAATATCCATGCCGTTTTCATGCAAGTTGCTGAAAAGATGTTAGGATAACAAAAGCGGCTGGGTGAGTATCCCACCCTCTCCGCCATTTCTTTAGAATCAGTGGGTTAGAGCCTTCCTAAATTCAAATCCTAAGAAATCTCCAGAACTCAGTATTAGCCAGCCTGGAGACTCTTATGGCTCAGTCCAAATTCACGCTGTACAAGTACATAAAGTTAGCAGACGGCTCTTGGCGCTATTGCAAGGCTGCCTTTTATTCGAACGGAAAAATCAAGCCCAACCGCTGCACCGTCGGCGGTAAAGAAGAAGAACATCCCGAAGGTTCCTACTATCTTTATCACAAGAAGAGTTGGATTCCTGTGGGCGCAGATGCATTGGATGCACAGCGCCGGCGGAATGCGCAGCTGGACAATTTTGAGCTGAAGCGGTTGAACGGAACAGTACCGGCGCAAAGCCCGGCAGCCGCAACAATCGTCGGCAAGACCCCGCTAGCGACGGCAAGCCAACATTATTTCTCGAACCTTGAAGCACGTGGTGCAGACCCGAAGACCATCCGGACGTATCGCAGTGCCGTCGATCCATTCATTGAAAATTGCGCCAAGAGCTACGTGGAGGATGTGATCAAGCAGGACATCATCAACTTCATGGGCTGGCTCCGGAAACAGCCGGCGCCGCAGCGGAGAAACTCAAATCCTGATCGCACCTACGCCAACAAGGTTGGTCACGTCGCAATCTTCTTGAAGACGTTTGGCGTGAGCAGGCTACTTAAGAAATCCGAATATCCGCAGTACGAGGAAAAGACGGTAACCGCTCATATAGATGATGAACTCGAATACCTGTATGCCCACGCAGACGCCGAACAGCGCTTCTTACTCGATTTCGGTCTTAACAGCGGATTTCGTGATGGTGAGCTTGCGCATGCCGAATACAGTGACTTAGTTGGGAACACGCTCGAAGTGAAACGCAAGCCTCACTTACGCTGGAAGCCCAAGAAGCATCACTGCCGCAAGGTGACGGTCAGCCAGAAGTTTGCCGATGCGTTCCGTGCTCGTGGCAAAAATTCCAAGAACTCGCTCGTGTTCCCGAATGAGTCAGGCAAACCGAACCAGCACCTCTTGCGTGACCTGCAGGCTTTGACCCCGAACGATAAGCCGTTTCACACCGACCTGCACAAACTCCGCAAGACGTGGGCGACTCGCCTTGCCCTTGCTGGGCTGCCGGTTCACGTTTTGCAGAAGCGGCTCGGTCACAAAAACTTGGCCACCACGCAGAAGTACCTCGCCGATGTGGACCTTACCTGCAAAGAGCACACCGATGTGGTAGAGAAAGCCACCTACACGCCAAAGCCGAAGGTCGTGAAGACGGGAACGGGCAGAAAATAGTTCATTCGTGTAGGCGGTCCGCTTTTTCCCTACCCACGAACGAGGCAGTGAACGTAGTCGCACATTACCTGAGGTTTGCTTCACGCGAAATTCTCGGCACATTCGCGGTGAACCGTCAAAGCCATTCGTCCCGGGGCTTCTTACGGGTCGAATACATTTGCATTACTGCGCGACGCCGACAGGGCAAATTTATGCGCTCGGCGCGATGCCAGGCGGCTGCTTCTTTCGTAGAATTCTTATTCCCTTTTTTCTTCCGCTTCCATCTTTTCCAACCTGCCTAAACTTTGGCGATTCTATTCTGGTAGGCGAGTCCGCGCTTCTGTCGCGCCATCTCGCCTGCTCGTTCCTTCAGCGCGATCCGCATCATTCCGCCATCGCGTCTCGCCAGGGTTTCTGCCCACGCCCGCATAGAAAGGCAAGTTTCTCTGGGAGACAGTTCAAGGATACGCGATGACCGAGTGCGCGAAGACTTTCGGTTCGCCGAGACTGTGCCGCAAGACAAGGCGGATGCTTCGGCAAACCGCCGACGACAGAGCAAAAGCATTTCCTCTAGCCGACCCTAATCAGATCATCGAGGACGCGTTATGAGACACCAGCTGAACTCGAAGAAAGTCGAAGTGCGCGTGACTCTCCGGCTGCTCGCAAATCAGGCGCTCCAATCCCATCCCGATCGTCTACCGGTCCCCCGAAGGAGGTGTTGCGAACGGCTGATTTACGCACCGTTTTGTAACTCTTGTCTTCGTCGATCAGGCCCTCTACTCAGCGAGATCGCGGATTGACACCCGTATTTTGTCGTGGGGCATTCGATCAATTTCCCGTTTCCCAATGAGGCCGCGCCGGATGGCTTCATGAACCGCCTGCTTCAGCAGGCTGCGATCAACGTGCCCAGTCCTTAGTAGATCAACGACGGTTCGCAGAGGACGCGTGACCCGCACGCCGTGTATTGCTTGGACATCATTCTGATCGAGCTGCGCTCGGTGGAGGACGAGAATCGCCGGAATCTCGCTCGCCCGGCGAAACGCTTTCGGTACAGTCATATACAGTTTCGATGGCATGAGATCAGAAAGTTCGTACAGGCTGAGCGCGGTGTGGTGACTATAAGTCCCTTCCGGAACTTCCCCTCGATTCTGCGACCAAAGGTACCAGCGCATAAGGTCCGGAAGCTCGACCGTCGGGAAATCGGCAAGTCTGTAGATGCCCCGATGCTCGCGGATCCAGTTTCTCGCATTCACATGGTAGGAGTGCGTCTTCTCCCCGAATCCCGCCCGAATCGCTTGTTTAGCCGTGAAAAATCCCTGCTGCGATTGGGCTACTTGGTTTAGCCGCCGCTCGGCTTCTTTACGTGGGCCGACCATAGCATAATCCCCTAACTTACTTGGGTAAGTATACGAACTAACGCCATCAAGGCAAGAATTCATCTCAGTGCATCGAGTCAGGCGCCAAACGGAAACCTGAACGAGGGAAAGCTCATTGACCTCTCATCGGTTGTTTGTAGACGGTAGATACATGTATGCAGAATCTGGCCGATTCCAGGAAGAAAGGGATCGCTTTGGAAAAGTACGAAATCCTCGACAGAGGTCGACAGACACAACCTGGTTCAGCGACGAAAGGTGGTGCTGGGCGTAGACCCCTACGGTCATGCAATCTTGATGCCCTAGAAAATCAGCGATTTCTTGCAACGTCATCTCTTCGGTTAAGAGCCGAGTCGCGCACGCATGGCGAAGATATCTTGGCCCACCATAAGCGCGCTTAATCCCAACATGATCCATTCTTTTGTTAATGATCTGTGCTACGTCGTGAACGCGTAATGGGCGGTAGGGAGAGTGAAGCGTCACGATGACATACTCGCTCCGACAATTTGGCCGCCCGAACTCCAGATACTTTTTGAGCGCCGACTCGAACGACCGCACAATTGGAAAACGCTGCAGTGCGTAATTCTTGGCTCTTCGCACGGTAAAAGTTTTTGTTTTCCAATCAATATTTTTTGACAGGAGGCCGGTTGCTTCACTCGTGCGCAGCCCATACAACGCAAAAAGTGTGATCAAGACCTGAGCTCGCATGGAAGCCCGTGTTTCCAGCTTGTCGCATCGAAGCAGACGTTGAACATCGTCCCACTGCGGACTTGGGCCAGTATAAGTTTCACGGGGAAAGACTGCCTTTATTGCGTTTGCATTGACCCTTCGGCACCAACGCTTCGCATATGCGTACCGAAATAGACATCGGAGGATGTTGGCCGCTTCAGCCAAGGTCCTCCCATTCCATTTCTCGGATTTATGTAGGAAATAGGCGTCGATGTCCGCCAGAGCTGCCTGGGAAAACGCTTTATGCAGAGTGGCGTACCATTTCAAAAACTGCGATGCATGCCAGTAATACGAACTGACGGACGCAGGCCTCAAACCATGTTCCAATCTCATGAACTTCTCAAAGCGTTCGAGATTCTTGGAAAAGGGCTGAACGGGCCGTGGTCTAACGAGTCGGTCATGAAACTTAAGAAACTGCTTTGAGATAGAAGCAAAACGGTCTACGAGATTCCGCTGATTCTTTGGAAGAACTTTGCGTCGTCGTTCGTTAAGCCAAAGTAGTGCTGCCGCCGTCACTTCATCGGTGCTCACAGTGCGGAGATTCTTGAGGCGCAGTATGCGAATAATGTGCAACAGCGTGCTGGCATACTGCTGAAGGTTCTTGCGCGGAATCGCTCGCTGACTTACATGTTCAAGAAACCGTTCTCGTTCATATCGCAACGGAGCGGACTTATGCCTCACGACGGCGGATCGAACTATAAACAGCGAGTCGAACATGCTCCGACCATCTAATACGATCTAAACTCGTGAACCAATCAAGGCTTTGAGCTGAGGTCGAAATCTTTCTGGCACCATGCGGAGGTATCGCTCGGGTGTGGTGAACTTCACTAGTCCCATATACGCCGACAACGCTGGGAGACTCCTTCGCAAGTCCTTTCCTTGATTGAGCCAAGCGGTCAGCGTATGGACCGCAAAAGTATGTCGGAAGTCGTGCAATCGAGGTTGAACGCGGATGCCGTCGGTCCTATATATGCCCGCTCTACGTCGCAGTTTCTGGTACGTCTTGCTAACAGTGGTTGCATTCAGCGAATTTCCCAGTTTGTCCACAAAAATGCGCTCGATTCCCGATATGATTCCGGTAATGCGCTTCGGGCGCCCGAGATGCGCCGGAGTTTGATCGTACTTTCATCAAAATCGAGATCGGATGTTCTCAAGCGAAGGGCTTCGCCAACAAATGCTCCTGTTCCGTAGAGAAATAGGAGAAACGCTCTTACGGTCCTTCCATCCAAGATGCAGTTCAGCGAACGCTGATTCGGTTCGATCATTTTGAGCAGTCTTCGAATCTGTGCCCGCGAGTAGATGTGTGGTAACAACGCGTTTAGCTTTTCGCGGGGACGCGGAAGTGGGATCGCCCTCACTTCGCCGCGCTGCGCCCAGTGGTGAACGAATCGCGCTAAAACCTTGTACTGCTTTCCTTGAAACCGCGCGGCTTTCTTCTCATGAGTTCTGACGAATGAAGATATGTGCCCTTTGCGGATGTCTGACAGCTCGACATCACCTATAAACCTGAGAAAACTCAGTAGCGTTTTTTCCCCGGTTGCAAACTCGCGCCCGCAGAATCTCTTCCACTCCACATATCGACGAATGCCGCTAGAGAGTTTCATAGCGCACCACAAAGATCGATCTTGGCGACCTTGCTTAGCGCCTTGAAATCGTGCTTTGCATAGATTCCGACGGACAGACAATCTTTGTGTCCCAAAAAATCAGCGATCTCTTCGAGAGACATGTTCTTGTTAAGGAGCCGCGTTGCGCAGGAGTGACGAAGGGCGATTGGCCCCTTTCGAATACTCCGAATTCCCAAGCTTTTCATGCGCTGATGTATGTCTTGAGAAACCGCGTGCGAATCCAAGCGTCGATATGTCGTCCTGTGCGTCACAAGGAGGTATTCGCTGCCGCAATTTGGACGGCCCAGTTTCAAGTATTTCCGAAGCGCGGCTTCTAGCGCGGGACAAATCAAGCGTATAGGTCTTAGATCGACGGACGGTGAACGTCTTCTTTTTCCAGTCAACATCGTTCAGAAGAAGGCCGGTGGCTTCGCTTGTCCTCAGACCATATAGTGCGAACAGCAAGAGCAATACATGCACTCGCATGGAACCGGGGTTATCTCGCTTCTCGTATCGAAGCAGTCTCCAAACGATTGCTGCGACAACCATTTCAAGAACTGCACTATGTGCCAGCGATATCCTCGGACTGTTTCCGGACTCAGAGCCTTTTCCCTGGTTACAAAGAACACGAATTTCTCAAGCTGGTATGGAAATGGTTGAGGAGGCCTTGGCGGGTCAATGAAACAGCCGTGAAATCTCAGAAACTTCTTAGCAAGGCCCATGAAACCGTAAACCGCCGAAGGATTGAATACGCGCACCCTTTCGGGCTCCCGATTGTTGACCCAAACCTTAGCCGCTCGTCGAATTTCATCTGTGGCTATCGGGCGAAGATTCGAGAGGTTCAAATAGTGGACTATATAAATCAGCTTGCTCGCTGCTTGGAGCAACAGTTGTCGCGAGGCTCCCTGCCGACGTAAATCATCTAGAACGTTTCTCTCTCAATGCGTAGGGGTGCGGACCGATGCCGGCGCATCGCGAGTTGAAACGTGAACAGAGCGTCAAACACGACTAACCTGCGGAAGTTCAGTATTATGCGCCAGTCGCGGAGAATCGGACAAAAATTGCAAATAAGCTATGCGAATATTTGCTTCGGACCTTGAAGCTGGATTATATACTTGACACAAGGTCGCATTCCTGTTAACCTTTCTTTGTGCTTGAACGCTCCAACTTGGCGACGTGCTTCTTGATGATCTTGTGGCCTTTAGGAGTGAAGAGGTGCTTCATAGCCTCTTCAGTAGTCATGTCCTTGGGATGCTTCTCAGCTTTCTTTTTCATGGTGCCTCAATGAGCGAATTGGACCTTTGTACCCTGATCGAAGACTTTGGCGACGAAACTAAATGCCGCTCCTACATTGAGCGCCTTCGTTGGCCTAACGGCATTGCCTGTCCCGCGTGCAAGTCGGACAAGATTTCTCGCATTATCAAGCGCCATCAGTTTGACTGCGATGCTTGCCGCTATCAGTTTAGCGCGACGGCGGGAACGATCTTCCACGATACCCACCTGCCACTGTGGAAGTGGTTTCTTGCGACCTACCTGCTCTGTGAGTCGCGCAAGGGCATGTCTGCGAATCAAATGAAACGCCAACTCAAGATTAGCTACAAAACGGCATGGTACCTCTGCCATCGCATTCGCGCGGCCATGCTGGAAACAGCGCAGGAGAAATTGGGCGGTACCGTCGAGATTGACGAAACCTACGTTGGTGGCAAGGCGCGTCGTTGGCGTCCGCGTTCGGACAAACAGGTCGTAATCGGCATCCGACAGCGCAATGGCGATCTGCGAATGATTCGCGCCAAGGATGCCAAGTCTGCAACGGTGCGCCAGATCATTGACGCCAACATCGGCGGTCACGTCGAAGTGATTATGACGGATGAATCCGCGATCTATCCTTGGGCCTTGGACGAATTGAAGCGCGGAGTTCACAAGACGATCAATCACACGCGGGAATACGCACACGGTGACATTCACACCAATACCGTTGAGTCGGCATTCTCTCTGCTCAAGCGCGGCATCGTGGGCACGTGGCATAAAGTCTCTGCGAAACATCTCCCAGCCTATCTAGACGAAATGTGCTTCCGTTTCAATAACCGCAAAAACGACTTCCTGTTCCGGGACACGATGCTGAAACTCATTGGTTCCCCGAATCTAGAATACAAACACCTTACTGCCAAAGTGCAGGATGCGGCCTGAATTGGCGCCATGAACGACGATCTGAAAACCCAAGAAGAGGGCACAAAACCCACAAGCACACCAGACAAAGCCACACCACCAATCCCTCCTGCTAGTGCAGTACAAGCCAATCCAGGAAGCGAAGCAGCCAAAGGCAGTCAAAAGCCACGCCGTAAGAAATACAATCCAATCCTTAGGTTTGTTCGGATAATAAGAAAGCACCGTCGCGAGTTTCCTAAGTGGACTGACATGGCCATAGTTATACTCACGGCTGGAATCGTCTTTCTCGCTTATATGCAGCATCGCGACTTGATCGGCGCCGGAACCCAAACCGACAAAATCATTGCTGCCGACCAACGAATGGCGACTGCCATGGAAGGAGTACTTACGCAGGCTCAGAACACCCTTGACGCTACGGTAAAACAGGGGCAGCAAGAACAGCGACCATGGATAAATATCGCTTTTACTGATTTCCATTGGTCCGAGAATGCGCCCTTGAACGTACGAATGCACTTGATAAATAGCGGGCGAACCCCAGCCGAAACTCTGCGAGGGCACGCTATTGTCGAAAAAATCTCGCGTGGTAATGTTCCCCACTTCTCGGAACGATATCCCGGCAATGATTTTGGAACTGGCCTTTTGGTTCCAAACCTCGTGATCGACCAATGGGCTTTTCAAAGCCTGCGTGCCAAAGGAATTCTTTGGAAGGCGTCTGCACCCGATGTCGCGGAAATCAATCGAGGCTATGCTTATATCGCGGTACACGGAATCGCGCGATACGATGATGTTTACGGAAGGCCCCACTGGATCAAATTTTGCTCCTACTCTAGCGGTGATATGCCAGCGGTACAAAGATTTGTAAGTCCGTGTAGCAACTACAACGATGTAGATAAATAAAACCAGCCCTGTCACGGCAAGACATAATAGCGCACCTTGCGTGAAGTATACAATCCCGCCTTTTACGCCGTCGGCGGCAGTGGTTCAGATAAAGCCACGGTGCGAGAAATTGGGAGAATTGCAGGTATTTTTTCCAACTTTCAATTCACTGCCCTGCAACCTAGTATAGCGCTCCGTTACTCGACTGCAGACGCCGTTGTTCGCGCTCAAGTGACGGTCCTAACTGTTGCGCCTCCAATTGCTGCGCAGAGTGGTGAGGCCGAACCGGCACCTCCGAGCGAACATGATCCGAAGTATCAAACGTGGACGCTCAAGATTGACCAAGTCCTCAAAGGAAAGGTCAATGGCAAATTGGTGAGTGTGTTGGTTGCGACCAATCCGGACATAGCCTATGCAGGAACCGGTGATACACCGACGCCGACGACCCCTGGAGAAACTAGAGTGATGATCAACTTTTCAGCGAAAGTCCGATGACTGAGGTTGTAACGCGAAAAGTGACCGACATAAAGCACATCATTGATCAACCATATTTTCATGTCGGTGAAGGAGCCGAGGAGACTGTCCTGGTTGGTGAAAACGACTGGCGCACATATGGAGCAACAAACAAGAAAACCGCTTCAGTCGATGGCACGAACAATACTGACGGCAGCCAGAATTTTACGGTCGCGGCACTGGATCCCAGGAACATTGAATTTGACGACGCATCTATTCGTCCCGCAATTGCCCAGGACGGGACCGCGTATGTGGCTTTCATCTCGGTGAAGAAATGGGATGGCATCTTGTTTACCGCCGACGTTGTTGTCAGTCACGATTTTGCGTCCCGGCAAGTTGTCGGCTGGATCTAGCAGCGCGGTAAATTCCGGCTTGCCCACATCTCGCCGGGCGACAGAATTATTCCGTGGGGCTGTTGTTTAGGTCAGCAAAGATACGGTTCGCATCTAAGCATTGCTATCGATCCTAGTGATTCGAAGAAACTATACGTAGCTTGGGCTGATGGATTCGGCCCCAACGATTATAATATGCACGTTAGAAGTTCTCAGGACGCCGGCCAAAAATGGACACCCAACGATATTTGGTTAGTGAATGGTGCGATTAATCCCGCCTTGGCAATCAACAATAAGGGGGTCGTGGGCTTTCTGTATCAACGCTTGGACAGCTCCAAGCCCCAGGAACGATGGAAGACCGAATTGATTTTTGCCGGGAAGCCTCCGATTATTTTAGCCGATACTCCAGCTGATGTTCCAAAGGTCTCAAGCTGGCAGCCCTACCTTGGGGACTATTTAAATCTCTTGGCTATCGGCGCAGATTTCTTCGGTGTCTTTTCAGCAAACAATACTTCCGTCCCAGACTTTTTCCCTGCCAAAATGCCACTGTATAACCGAAACTGTAAAGGAAAAGCTCTGGTCGGAAAGGATGGATCTAGCCCCATACCGCCGTCTATAGACCCATTTTTCTTCCACATCAGCGATTTACCAGAGGGAGCAAAAAATGAATAGCGTTCCGTGGTTGCTGGGCTGGTTATGAATCTCTGCTCGTTTCCTATTTTCGCGGTGAATCTCTCAAAGAAATGTCAGCGTCCGTTATCTTCATGTCCTGGATTAATTCATATAGGGACGTGACAGGGATGATGCCCGCGACATCATAGTCCACGCGGACGGGTGTGTCGTATCCCTGGCCCGGCTCTATCCCGTGCAAGGCAAATGATTGGACCCCGAGTAAAGTTGGCAGTGGGCCGGACCAATCGTAGACTGGTGCCCCGCTACTTCCCTCATTCATGTGCGACGCAAT
>Ga0073928_10010397_pt1 | contig 11097 bp, 8 predicted proteins | sample PaiPotPPA55metaG_FD_76969 | JGI IMG/M metagenome (GOLD analysis project Ga0073928, IMG submission 76969) | Iron sulfur acid spring bacterial and archeal communities from Banff, Canada, to study Microbial Dark Matter (Phase II) - Paint Pots PPA... ...
GCCAGCGCTTCGAGCGCCGCGGCTTTTCCCTTGAAGACCGTGAGTGCCGCGAAGGCATTTCGAGTGAGGCGCCGCGCGATTTTGCGCGATTCGTCCATGCCGACGATTGCCGGATAAGTCGCCTTCTGCGCCTGATGATCTTTGCCGGCGGTCTTGCCAAGCTTCTCGCTGGTCTGCGTCACATCCAGGATATCGTCGATGACCTGGAAGGCGAGCCCGACGTTGCGCCCGAACACAGTGAGCGCCTGCAATTGGGCCGGCGTACAGTTGGCGCTCATGCCGCCAAGGCGGACGGAACCGGCCAGCAGGGCCGATGTTTTTCGTTCGTGGATGTAGCGAAGTTGCTGAGCGGAAATCTTTTTGCCTTCGGCTTCCAAATCGGCAACCTGACCGGCGATCAACTGCAACGAACCGGCGGCCCGCGCCACCTCCAGGATGATTTGCCGATGCGGATAGCGCGGCCAACCGCGGCACTGGGCGGCGATCTCGAAGGCCTGGGTCAGCAGCGCGTCGCCCGCCAGGACGGCAATGCCTTCGCCGAAAACTTTGTGGTTCGTGAGTTTGCCGCGCCGGTAATCGTCATTGTCCATGGCAGGCAAATCGTCGTGGACGAGAGAATAGGTATGGACACATTCGACTGCGCAGGCGAGCGGCATGGCTTCCGATTCCCTGCCGCCGCAAGCCGCCGCCGCCGCGAGGCATAGCGCCGGGCGCATCCGCTTGCCGCCGGCAAACAAGGAATAGCGCATGGCGCGGTGAATGGTCGCGGGCCGGGTGTTTGCCGAAGGCAGGAAAGCATCCAATGCGCGGTTGACCGCCTTGGTGTGCGAGTCGAGAAAGCGCGGCAGATCGAATGGAGGTGGCGATGGCGCGCCTGGGGTTTTGCGTGTGACAGACATCCGACATTGTTTTATGGAAAGGCAATCGAGCGCGCAAGCCGATTCACCATTCCACGCATAAGCTCCCCAAGGCCGAAATAGCCCGTTTTTTGGTATTGCTTCCCCGTAATCAAACTGTTACTTTGATTCGCTTGCGGAATACCTTGGAAAGTGCCTTGAACGCTGAACTCACGAAAAAAGCATTGGAGAAAGTTGGCAACCCCAACGTTCTGGTCAACATGATCTCGCGCCGCGTCCGGCAATTGAATTCCGGAGGAGGCGCCGCCAGCCGCCCGTTGGTGGCTGACACGGGCGCTTTGGGGGCGGCAGACATCGCCTTGCGCGAAATCGTCGAGGAGAAAATGGCGTTCGAGATGCCGGAGTTGGTCGAGTTGACCCGGCCAGTGGCCAAGAAGCGCAAGAAGCATTAGGCTTGCCTCCCATTCGCTCCGGGTGCGCGGCCCCGGCGGGTTTTGAATCCTCCCTAATCGGCGTTGCGCTCGGAGAAACGCGATGTCCGACATATTGACCAATCCCAAGGCCCGGCGCGATTTTCACATCCTCGAAACTTTCGAGGCGGGTATTGTTTTGCATGGAACGGAGGTCAAGGCCTTGCGCGCCGGAAAAGGTCAAATCAGCGATGCCTTTGGACGGGTGGAGAACAATCAGGTCGTGCTCTACAACGCTCACATCGACGAATATTCTCACGGCAATTCGCAAAACCACCAGCCCAAAGCGCCGCGCAAATTGCTGCTGCACAAATCGGAAATCCGCAAACTCTTCGGCCTGGCGGCCGTCAAAGGCAATACTTTGCTGCCGCTGTCGTTCTATTGGAAGAACAACAAGGTGAAAGTGGCTCTCGCGGTGGGCAAGGGCAAACTCGAGTTCGACAAGCGCCAGGATCTCAAAGAGCGCGAGGCCGATCGGGAACTCAAGCGCGCCACGATGCGCCGCACCAGGGAAAGCTGAGCGCCTTCTGCCTGATCTGCTTCCGGGGCAAAAGGCACGGGGATGCGTCGGCTTTTATCCATTTCGAGCAAATCCCGACATCACTTCTCTCCAAACCTCGTAACTTTCCGGGTGCTGATATTCGAAATTGCCGCATCCGGCAGGCTCCTGTATCGTTCGGACTCGGGAGCAAGGGGTCTGGCCTGTCCCCTGCTAGCCCAGTACGACGAAACAGATCGACCAAGCGCCGGCCTGACGCGGCGGCGGATTCTTTTGGATGAAACGCATCGGCATATTCAACGCCGGGGGCGATACTCCCGCCCTCAACGCGACGACGCGATCGTTGGGGCCTGATCCATGCTCGCAAATTGCATCCGGCGTTGTATGATTCCAAGGTGATGAAACCGTCCAAACTGGGCATGGACTATTTGCTGCCAATCTTTGCGGATGCCATCGGCGAAGATGACATGGAGCATACGCGGCGGACTTTGTTCGCCGCCGGCAGCCTTTCGCAGCCGTATCGCTCCATCAACACCGCCGTGCATAAACGCATCCGCTACATTGCGCAGGAAGCTGCATGAATTCCGCCGACCCTAACTCCGCCGAGAGCTTGATCGAATACCTCAACGTCAAACTTTCGCTCATGGGCCTTCCCACGGTCACCGGTGACAATGGCACCGGCATCCCCAAATTCGTCTCTTCTCTGATCGCGCAATATCGCCAGAAAGAACGATTACTGTCGGATCATCTCTGCCCCGCTGATCAGAGGATTCAAACATTTCTCTATGATTACCTCCAGGACGTGCCCGTGCCCAGGCTGCCCGCCCGGACCCTGGTCTTGGACCAGCCCAACATGGCGCGCGTGTTGTCGCTGCCGGTGGACCGCGATGAATTCGCTTCGAGCATTCTTAGCTCTTATCGGGTCAAGCAGGGCGTGCTCCACAATCCCCGCAGCGACCGCCGCACGACGCAGGGCATCTTTCATATCGCCGAAGGGGGTCTTCCGATTCCGGATGACAAGCTCGGCGTGCCGAAGGCGGCGTTCGCCAAAATGCTTGGCTTCGCGTTCAATCCGCCGCGCGAATCGTTGCGCCTGCCTTTCACGGCCAGCCAGCCGCAACCGGCCGAATGTTTTGTTTCGTTGCTCCTGCGGCCGCTGGTCGCGCCTGCCGTGGCGGGCCTCTGGCCGGAAAAGTCCATGGAAATTCGCTTTTTCGCGCCGGGCACACTGGTCAGCAATCTCGATTTCGTGGAAAGCATCTTCGGCAATGCCGGCGATCCGGCGCTTCCCGAGAATGACGCCGGCCTGGACTCCGAGCATTGGACTGGCCATACCGGCTGCGTAGTCCTGGCCCCGCATCTGGTCAAGGTGACGAAAAAGGCGGCTGGCCTGCCGGCGTGGGAAGAAGCCTCCCCGCGCCAACGCCGCGACGGCATGTGCTGGCGCGACGAATGGGAATTCTACAACAACGGCCAGCCCTTCAAACTTACCTGCCGCGATGAGTCCGGCGTCATTGTGACCATCATCGCCGACAATTATTTCGGTTACTGCAAGAAGGAAGTGAAGACGCAGATAAGTTACGCTGCCAATCTATTCGGGTTGTGCGAGGAGGAACACGCCGGCGGCGCGCTTGTATTCACGAGCTACGATCTGGGAGAAGATTTCAGCGGGGACCTTCATGTCAAAGCCCTCGGGCATACCTTTTCCGGCGTCAGCACTATTTTGCGCGGCGCGGTCGAGCTCCAGCCCGAGGGATACGCCGTGGACAATAAATACCCGGACATCATTTACGTGCCGGAAGATGCTCATTTCGATTTGCACAAGCAACGGGTGTCATGGCCGGGCGGCAAGACCGAACGCGCCATCAAGCTGTTGCCGGGCAAGACGTATGTCCGGCCCTCCGGCTATAAAATACGCATGGAGCGACCGTCGCAAAACCGCGCCTGGCGATTGGTGGGCACGGTGGGCGAAGGTCTGTTGTGCCACAAACCCTGCACGGTCTCCGGCGGGGGTAAATCCGAAATTTCCAAACCCCTGACGGACGCCATTCTGACCGGACCGGTCTTCGTGGCCGATTTCAAGCGGGATTTCGACCAGGTCGCCGAACTGCTGTCCCGTGACTATTGCGGTCGTTTCAAAGATCCGGCCCGGGTGGATAACCGGCCGATTCTCAGCACCGACCGCTCACTCGGCTCGGTCATCAAGCTGCTGACTCCCGACGAACGTGATTACACGACTGAGTACAATCAGTGGCTCTCCTCGGTCCCTCAGCACATCAAGGAACTGGTCTTCGTCGTCAAGCGTTTCGCGAAGCCTGACTGGGGAAACCAATGGCGCGAGCATTTCAGCGTGGATATCATCAACGGCACACCTGCCAACGAATTAAAATGCCACAATCGCAAACTCGTAACGACTTATCTGCGCGTCGGGTTCGAGGCCGACGGCGCCTGGCGGACTTTTGGCCTGCGCAAAGATTTTCATCCGGCCGTCAAAGTTCAAGTCGAAGACGACATCACCGCCTCGGTCGTGGTGCCGCACGAGAAGTTCGCGGGCCTGCCTGCCGTGGCCGAGGGGGTCTCGCTCAAATTCGTCCAGAACGCCGAACAAAGATTATTCCAAAGGCCCGACGATGCCATCCATCCCGGTTACGACAAACAGACTGAGTCCGACTTCGTGCGCTCCGACAATTTCTTTTCGAACTACGAACCGCTGACGCCGGCCATGGCGCGCGAGATGGTCGAAGACGCCATTGGCTTTCATAAGTTCACCCTCCCGATGCAGGGCCTTATCCGCGAAGTCGCCGCGAATGACAAGACCGGCTATTTCGTCTGCGGCGCTCATCCGCGTCTCGTCGAGGGCAAGCCGAGCAAAAATCCGCGCTACCTGCAGATCCGGCCGGACTTGTTGAACAAGCGTCAATCCTACCTGGCGGAGGTTTCGGCCCGGCTCCAACGACGCCTATCCCCGGATCAACCCGTCTATAATCCAGTTGCGGCAGTATTGCCCGGCCGCCGGAATAACCCGCCGGAAAGCTCGATCCGATCCCTGGCCGTCTTCAACCCGATACACTATTTCGAGTTGCCGGAATTGTTCCTCGAATTCATCTGCAGCATGACCGGCAAATCTCCCTCCACGACGGGCGCCGGCTCGGAAGGGGCGCTCACCAAGGGTCCGTTCAACGCGCTGCCTCCCATCATCGATCTCAATAATGCGCTTGTCTCGTGGCTGCTTACCGGCCACCAGGCGTTCGTCACAGCAGCGGGTTACGTCGGGCCGCGCTTCCGGGTGGATCACGACGTCAGCCTCCTTGTTCCCGAAGTCTGGTGTCGGATGCGGCCGGCGGAACGCGACCCGCGGCACCTCATCGCGAACCATTACCTGGAAAAGTGCGAAGATTTTGATTACGGCGGCAAGCGCGTGCTGGCCAGCCGTTTGGGCTATCGGATTAACACGCGGTTCGTTCACGCCTTCTTTGGCCGCGTCTTCAATCATCCTCACGCCGTGTTCACCGACGAGATGCTGCGACCGGAATTGCAGGGCATGGAGGTGTTCGTGGATGGCATGGATAACATCGTCACCACGCAGAAACGGGTGGCGCAAATGTATTTCGACGATGGCAGCGTGGCTCGAGCCTGCCCGCCCTTGAAGGCGCTGATCCATATCATGCGTGATGATCGATACGAAGGCCGGGAATTGTCCGATCCCGAACTGCGCCGCCTCTTCACCCGCGAAGCGCTGGTTGCCAGCGACTGGTATCGCGCCCGACTGCAAGCCAAGCAACAACTCGACCGCGTCCTTTGGCGGCGCCACGTGGATTATCTGGACCGGTTCCTCAAAAAAGCCAGCCACGCCGACGAAGCCGAGCGCCTGGGGATTGCCGCGCGCCTCAGCCGCGCCCGCCAAACGTTCGACGCCGTGGATTCACCCGCTTATCTGCGCCAGTTACACGGCACGCTCGGCGTCGAACCACTGGCAGCCTGGACTAGCCCGGCTCCGCTTCCGGCGCAAGCACCGGGAATCCCAAGCCTCGCGGCCACGCAGGCGGAATGAATTAACGCCTGATTGCTGCGGCAGGGGCCGCTTGCTTGCGCCCCGCGATTTGACTCGAACCGGACGAAAATCTCTAGTGCGCGCTGCGAACTCCGACTTCATCCAAATGCCGCAGCAAATCGGCCGGATCCTGATAGACTCGATAGGCGCCGGCCCTCTCCAATTCATCCTGGCCATAGCCGCCGGAAAGAAAGCCTACCCCGAGTGCCAGGGCACGACGAGCCGCAAGCAGATCCCAGACGCTGTCGCCCACGACGATGGACGCGGTGATCTGCACCCCCAAACTGTCGGCCGCCGCAAGAAACAAATCCGGATCGGGTTTTGCATATCGCACCTGGTCCCGAGTAATCACGGTCTCCTTCCGCGGGTCAACGCCGAGAACGCGCAACGCAAGGCCGGCGCTTTCCATGCGTCCGCTGGTGGCGATGGCCCAGGGGACTTTTTTCTCCGAGAGATGGGTGAGAAGTTCTCGCGCGCCGGGCAATGGCCGAACCTGGTTTATCATGCGCGCATACGCTTCGGCATGCCATCGCTGCATGTTCGCGATTTCGGATTTCGCCAGATGACGGCCCGTCTCGCGCAAGAGCGCGTTTAGGAACAGACCGCCGCTCATCCCGATCCGCCGGTGGATGCGCCAGACGGACAACTCGATGCCCGCCTTTTCCAACGCTTCGCGCCACGCCAGCACATGTTGATAAACGCTATCCACCAGTGTCCCATCCAGGTCGAACAGAAACGCCGGTAAATTCCCGTGCTTTCGTCGTGATTTCATGGTTACAAGTTTTTTTGAATTTGCTCCAACGGCACTCCCTTCGTCTCGGGAACCATCGTTTTGACCCAGATGAGTTGGAGAACCATCATGAAGGCGAAAAAGGAGAAGACACAGCCGGGCGGGTAAGCCAATACCATTTTCGGAAAAAAAGACGTCAGCAGCGCGGCAAAAAACCAATGCGTGAAACTGCCGAGGGCCTGGCCTTCGGCGCGATGGCGATTCGGAAATATCTCGGCGATGAATACCCAGATGACCGCCCCCTGGCCGACCGCGTGCGCGGCGATGAAAGCGAAGATGCAAACCGGAACGATGCCGTAATGCCCGGTGAAAAAAGCCCACGCCACCAGTCCCAGCGAGAGGATGTAACCGTAAGAGCCGATGAACAGCAGAGTTCGGCGGCCCAGGCGGTCGATGAGCCACAGGCCGACGAAAGTGAAGATAAGATTGGTGACGCCGATGCCCACCGATTGCAGGAGAGCGGCCTTGGCTCCCAGGCCCGTCATCTGAAAAATTCGCGGCGCGAAATAAAGGATGGCGTTGATGCCGGAGAGCTGGTTGAAGAATGCGATGAGAATCGCCAGCAGGATCGGGACGCGAAGCCGCCGCGTCCAGAAGCGCTCCGACGAGCTCCCTTCCGACGAGGCGGCCATGATCTCGTTCGCCTCGACTTCGATCTCGCTTTGGCTGGCGCCGGGCTCGATGAGTTGGAGAACCCTTATGCCTGCCTCGCGGTCGCCCTTTCGGACCAGGAGCCAGCGCGGGCTTTCTGGAATTCCAAGACACAACGCGGTATAAAGAAAGGATGGGAACGCGGCCACTCCGAGCATCCAGCGCCAGGCCTGCTCGCCGGTACTGGCGAGCAGCGCGTTGGACAGATACGCGACGAGAATGCCGAATACGATGTTAAACTGAAACATGCCGGCCAGGCGTCCGCGCATCTTTGGCGGCGCGATTTCCGAGATATAAAGCGGGGCCACCACGGTCGAGATGCCAATGCCCAGGCCTCCGATGGCCCGCGCGAGGATGAAAGAGTATACGTCGGTGGCAAGCCCCGACCAGACCGCGCCTACGAGGTAAAGAATACCGATGAATAGAAGTGTGGGTTTGCGTCCAAACCGGTCCGTCGGCCAGCCTCCGAGCAATGATCCCAGGACGGTGCCATAAAGGGCCGAGCCCATCGCGATGCCGTGCAGGCCGGCAGCCAGTTGCCACAGCGACTGAATTTTTTGTTCCGCGCCGGAAATGACGACCGTATCAAAACCGAAGAGTAAACCGGCCAATGCCGACGTGAGGGACCAGAAGATGATGCGGCCTTTCATATATTTCGGTTTTGCCAGGAATCGCGCGCGCTCAGACGACAAACTTGGAGTTCGAACCCGAGGCCAACACTTTGATTTCCAAGTGGGAACAGTCTGACACACGAGTCCTAAAAATGGAACCCCAAAAGCTGAGCGCATCAACGACGAGGCAGTCGAATCCGGCGGACAGAGCAGGATCGCACCAAAAAATGACGGTTTTGACAAAAAAAGGGCTTAAGCAATCCAATATTGAGACGATAAACTGGGCGGTCACGTGTATTCGACCACGCCCAAACCCGATGAACACAGTTGAAGAGACAAACGAAATATGTCCTGACGGCCTTTCGCGCCGGGGGTCGTTTGGGCTTTCTCGCGCTGCGCGGTCCTGGCGGCGCGAGTATTGCTGCGATCGCGAGAGAATTTCGCCTGACACCGGTTCGGGACTTTGCCAGAATGATTTCGCTATGCGCCGACCGCCGCTGATTTTGATTTCGCCCAATATCGAGAAGAAGGGGGACGAATTTGGCGATGCTTCCATCAGCTTGTCCGAGACCTATCAACAGGTGCTCATGGGCGTCGGCGCCCTGCCGCTCGCGATGCCGGCGACGCTTTCGCGCCCGCTCATCGCGGAGTGCGTGCGCCGCGCCGATGGCGTCTTGCTTACGGGCGGCGAGGATGTCAATCCGGAGCTTTACGCGGACAAAGTATCAGCGCGCCTGCGCGAGACCGTGACGCTGACACCGGACGGTGGCGCCCGGGATTACCGCGAATTGGCGCTGATCGACGAAGTATTTCGGCAGCGCAAGCCGTTGATGGCGATTTGCCGGGGCCACCAGGTTTTGAATGTGGCGCTGGGCGGCACGCTAATGCTGGATATCCGCCGCCAGATGCCCGGGGCCGCCAACCACCGGCGCATGGACAAACGCAGCGAAGTCGTCCATGAAGCGCGGTTGACAGCAGGTTCTTTACTGGCCAAGATAACCGGCAGGCAATGTTTGAGCGTGAACAGCACGCACCATCAAGCCATCGCGCGCGTGGCGGGCCCTTTGACCCCCACCGCCGTCAGTCCTGACGGTGTGGTGGAGGGCTGTGAGTTGAAACCGGCCGCGGCCCATTGGTTGCCGTTTCTGTTGAGCGTGCAGTTTCACCCGGAGCGGCTCGCCGATCGTTATACGGAGCACCGGGCCATATTCTGTGGTTTCACGCAGGCCTGTATCCTGCATCGCAAGAAAAAATATGAAGGGCAAAATTCTAATTGTTGACGACGAAGAGAAGTGGCGCAACATGTTCAACGACTGGCTGGCCGGCGATTACCAGGTCATCCAGGCGGACAGCGGCGGCGCTTTGCAAAAGGCCCTCGCACTCGAGCAGCCGGACATCGTGCTGCTTGACGTAAACCTGCGCGATGCCAACGGCCTCGAGTTGCTGCCGACCGTCAAAAAACGCTGGCCGGAAACCGAGGTCATCGTCGTCACCGGCGCGGCCAAGGACGATAACGAAGCGTTGTCGTGGGCTGTGGAAGCGACCAAACGGGGGGCCTTCAACTTTATTCGGCGCTCGGGCGAGGGATTCGATGGGGCCAAGTTTCTGGCCGATGTTGGCAATGCCGTCGAACGCCGGCAGCAGACCGAGGAAACCAGCCTTTTGCGCCGCGCTCTCGAAACGATGAGCGGCGCCAGTTCCCCGATATTCCAGAGCGCCGCCATGCGGGACGTCGTTCGCACCATCGAACGCATCGCTCCCAGCGACGTTGCCGTGCTCATTACCGGAGAGAGCGGCACCGGCAAGGAAGTCATCGCCGACCTCGTCCATGCCTTCAGTCCCCGGAGCAAGGCGCGGATCATCAAAATCAACTGCGCGGCTTTGCCCCGCGAACTGATCGAGAGCGAATTGTTCGGCTCCGTCAAAGGCGCTTTCACGGGAGCGCACACCGACCGCGAAGGCCTCTTTCGCCAGGCCGAGGGCGGCACGCTTTTCCTGGACGAAATTTCCGAGATGCCGGTGGACACCCAAAGTAAATTGCTGCGAGTGCTGCAGGATCAGGAAGTGCGCCCCGTCGGCGGCAAGAGCAGCTACAAAACCAACTGTCGTTTGGTCGCCGCCACCAACCGCCGGCCCGAAGAGGCCATTCAGGAAGGCAAACTGCGGGAAGATTTGTTTTACCGCATCAGCGCGATTTCGGTGCATTTGCCGCCCTTGCGCGAACGCCGAGAAGACATCATGCCGCTGGCAAACGCCTTTCTCAAGCGCTTTTCCGCCCAGGCCAACCGGGTCATCCGCGGCTATACCCCTGCCGCAATCGAACGGATCACTGCTTTCGAGTGGCCCGGCAACGTTCGTCAGTTGCAAAACGAAGTTCAGCGCGCCGTCCTTTTGTCGGAGGGCGACGTGGTGGACGCCGCCGATTTGTCGATTACCAAAACAAAGGCCCAGGGCGATGAGACGGCCGACACGAACTTTACGCTTTTGGAAGGCGTCGAACGCAATGCCATCGTTCAAATGCTGAAGGAAACCGGCGGCAACAAGCTCGAAACCGCCAAGCGCCTCGGCATTGGCCGCCAAACGCTCTACAACAAAATCAAGGCCTACGGGATAGAAGTGTAATCTGAATCCCCGATCATCGTCGGCCTCAGGCTTCGCCCAGTTCGTCCAGTTCGCGCCGCACCAATTCGAAAAGCGGACGCATCGTTTCGGCGCTGAAATCGAACCGGCATCCCGCCGCCGAAAACAGTTCCGGCAGTGGCCGCGATCCGCCCAGTCCCAACGCCTGTTTGTATTCGCGCAGGGCTTTGGACCTGTCTTGTTTCGCATTCGCCCAGATTTGCAATGCGCCGAGTTGGGCGATGCCATACTCGATGTAATAGAAAGCGTGAATAAAAATGTGTAATTGCCGGTGCCACAATTTCGCCCGCGCTTCCTCGTGGCCGCTCCAGTCCGCGTCGCCGCCAAAGCGATCCATCAACGCGAGCCAGGCTGCCGTCCGCTCGGCGCGCGTGTGGCCGGCGTGCGTGTAGATCCAGTGCTGGAAAGCATCCACCGTCGCGATCCACGGAAAGATGTTCAAGATGCCTTCCAGGTGCGCGCGCCGGGCGCGGCGCGCTTCGGGCGTGGAGTAAAATTCCTCGATGAATTCGTTGCCCAGCAGTTCCA
>Ga0073928_10010398_pt1 | contig 11097 bp, 9 predicted proteins | sample PaiPotPPA55metaG_FD_76969 | JGI IMG/M metagenome (GOLD analysis project Ga0073928, IMG submission 76969) | Iron sulfur acid spring bacterial and archeal communities from Banff, Canada, to study Microbial Dark Matter (Phase II) - Paint Pots PPA... ...
CGGTCCACCAGGATATCGCGGAAATTGCCCATCCAGATGCCGAAGCCGGGCTCGCCGTAAAGCTTCTCCCAGAACGCCTCCCGCTCCTCGCGCGTCACCTCATAGGTGGCGCGCGGGTCGGTCGCATGGATAAAGCAGCCATAGGTCTCCTGGCAACGCGCAAAAATCTCCGGATAACCGGCCCGGATCCGGTTCATTTCCTCTTTGCCGATCTTTGCGTTGTGCAATGGCGCGCACCATTGGGGGGTGCGCTGGAAAACCGTCAAATGGCCTGCGGTCTTGGCCACTTCGGTGATGGTCTGCACGCCGGTCGCGCCGGTGCCGATCACCGCCACACGCTTGCCTTCGAAGCGGACCGGGTCCTTGGGCCAGTAATGGGTGTGGCAGGACTGGCCGCGGAACGTTTCGACGCCAGGAATGGTTGGCATGGTTGCCGCCGAGAGGACGCCGACCGCGGTGATCAACAGGCGGGTGGTGTAGCGCCGGCCGTCCTCCAGGATCACGTCCCAGCTGCGCGTGTCTTCCTGGTATTGGGCAGCGGCCACGCGGCTCTTGAATTGGATGTCGCGGCGTAGGTCGAACTTGTCGGCGACATAGTTGAGGTACCGCTCGGTCTCGGGTTGGCCCGCGAAGTGCTCTTCCCAATTCCATTCCTCCAGCAACTCCTGCGAAAAAGAGTAGCCGTAGGTCCAGCTTTCGGAATCGAAGCGCGCGCCGGGATAGCGGTTCCAGTACCAGGTGCCGCCAACGCCGGTGCCGGTTTCGAACACGCGCGCCTTGAGCCCGAGTTCGCGCAGCCGGTAGAGCTGATAAAGGCCGGAAACGCCGGCGCCGATGACGATGGCATCGAGATCGAGGGCCGCCTTTGTCGGAGTTCCGTGGGGAACCGCTTGCAAATTATCCATGCCTTTGTCCCCAAAACGAATTGATGGACGAGAGATCCGAGGCGCTACCTCACCCGAGACGCAGCAATCGCGCGCTCTCGGACAACCGCGCCGCGGCCGATTGCATTGCCCGGCTGAGCGGCGCCAGCGCCTCCTCCGCATCGAGCTCATGCGAGTGCCCCGCCGCCGTCAGGATCAACAACAATTCCCATGACGGCGACAGGACCGGTACCGATACGAGCGTGATGCCCTGAAACATGGCGCCGCGATCCACCGCGAAACCAGCTTTTTTTGCGTCTTTGACGCGGGTGAGGAAATCGGCAAACGACGGCTTCTGATACCAGGCGACCGGCGAGAACAGTGCTTCGAGTTCCGCTTCGCTGCTATGGCCGAACGCGGCCATCAGCACTCCCGACGCGCCCGCCGGGCCGGGGTACTGGCGCCCAACGGTGACGTAAAGATCGGTGCGGAACGCCGCCCCAACCCAGTCCAACAGCAGCAGCGACGAGGGTCCCAGCACCTTCGACAGGTAGACCGACACTCCATGCGTATCCGAAACCGCGTGCATCACCGGACGCGCCAAGTCCATCAGCCCGCTGCGCCGCAAAACGCCATAGGCAAACTCGAGAATATGGAGGCTCACCGAATAGCTGCGGGTCGCATCGTCGTAGCCGACAAAACCCTCGGCTTGCAGGGTCCGCAGGATATTGTAGGCGGTTCCGCGATGGAGACCGGCGGCACGGGCGACCTCGCTTGCGTTCAACGGCCGCTCCGAACCATGCAAGGCGCGCAGCACATTCGCCGCGGCCACAACCGCGCCAACCGGCTTGCCCGGAACGGCGCGGTCGAGATCGGCGACGAGCACCGGCTGTCGGGCGGCGCGGCTTCGCTCGCCTTCAAGGCCTTTTGCCTGGAGGGTGCCGGCTAATGAAGCCGCTGGATGCGGCTGGCCCATCTCGCGCCTGATCAAAGCTTATTGACGCACGCGAAACGCACGGTACCTCGCGCGAGAGTCCGCCGCAATAAAAATCATCTGTCTTCTATAGAGGACAAACGTAAAGACAGGACTGCGACGACAAGCTGCAACGAGCTAAGACGGCGATGTGGACCCGTTAATGACGCTTAGAACGATCTGGTAGCCGCAGGCGATCGTGCAGGTGTTCCACCAGGGCGCCAGATCGTCGCCCGAATGGGTGTCAGCTTGTAGCCGTTGCAGGGGTTATGCATCTGCGGGCAGTTTGACAGCACCGCCAGCACGTCGCGTTCGGCCCGCAAATCGACGTAGCTCCCTGCTTTCGAATGGCTAGCGACATTGACGGCTGCGCCGTCGGCGGCGATCGGCACCTGCATGAAAAAGTTCACGTTTCCGACGATCGCGCCGCGGTCGAGCCCGAACCGCGTCAGAATTTCGACGAAATTGGCAAAGCAGCTATGGGTGTCGCGGACGCCGTAGCGCAGAAAGTTGTTGGCCTCGCTGCAGCAGCCATAGATCGTGTCGTGTTCGCCGCACGTGTCGGCGACGACGGTGAATAGCGCGTTGCCTAGATCGGAATAGAGAACCGTGTCCTCGCCGACAAAGAGCCTGCCCTGCACTTTGACCGTATTGGTCGCGGAGTAGCGGTCGGTCGGGTCGGCCGCATCGTAGCACAGGAGATCAACGGCCTGCTGGCCTTCGAGGTCGATCAGCCGCAGCATGTCGCCCTTGCCGACATGGTGTCCCCAGGGTCGGCCGGGTGGCACCACCTGGTCCACGATGATCGTGCCGGGAGGCGGAGGCGTTTCAGTCATGGCTTGATCCTCGCCCGGGCCGCGGCAACGGAAATCGGCGTTGGATAGCAACTAGAAAGGTGGGCAGCAGATGGCGCTCCACTTCACACCTCAGGAATTGGCCGCTCGCCGGAGCCGGGCCTGCGCCGAAATGGCGAAGACCGGTCTGGACGGGCTGCTGCTGTTTCGACAGGAAAGCATGTACTACCTGACCGGTTACGACACCAGCGGCTACAGCATGTTCCAGGGCATGTATCTGGCCGCGGATGGCAGGTTTGCGCTGCTGACGCGTTCGGCCGACCTGTGCCAGGCGCGACTCACTTCGGTCATCGACGACATCCACATCTGGACCGACCGCGAGGGCGCCGATCCCGCCGCGGAGCTGCGTGACCTCGTGGCGGAATATGGCGGACGCGGCAAGCGGATCGGGGTTGAATACCACGCCTACGGCCTCACTGCGCAACGCGGCAAGATGGTCGACGCGGCCTTTGCCAGGGTTTGTGAACTGGTTGACGCTTCCGACCTCGTGCGCCTGCTGCGCCTGGTCAAAAGCCCTGCCGAGCTTGCCTATCTGCGCGCGGCCGGCCGGCTTGTCGGTGAGGCCTGCGCCGTGTCGCAGCGGTTGACCGTTCCCGGCGCCTCGGTCGGAGCGATTTACGGCGAGATGATCGACGCGATCATGCGCGGCGACGGCGACCCGAGCGCCAGCCGCTGGCCGATGGGCGCCGGCGAGGAAGCGCTGCTGGTGCGGTACCACACCGGTCACGGCACGGTCGCGCCGCGCGACCAGGTGCAGTTCGAGATCGCCGCCGCATACCGTCACTATCACGCCGCGCTGATGTATGTGATCGTGACCGGCGAACCCGATCCGCGGCACCGGCCGATGTTCGACGCCTGCACCGAAGCGCTCGACGCCTGCGAGGCGGTGCTGCGGCCCGGCAACACCGTCGGGCAAGTGTTCGAGACGCATGCCCGGGCCTTGACCAAAGGCGGCTATGCCGGGCATTTCCTCAATGCCTGCGGCTATACGATGGGCGCGACCTATCCGCCGACATGGATGGACTGGCCGATGGTCTATGCCGGCGAGCCGCAGGTGCTGGCGCCGAACATGGTCTTCTTCCTGCACATGATCCTGTTGAACAGCGGCACCGGGCTCAGCATGTCGCTCGGGGAGACCGTGATCGTCACCGAGGCCGGGTGCGAACCAGTGAGCCACGCGCCGCGCCAATTTCTGACCACAGGCGCGTGACGGACGTATTCAGGCCGGCGCCCGCCTTCGCCGCTGTTCGAATTGGCGACGCAGGACGGCCTCGGCGATCAGGATCAACGTCGTAACGCCGATCAGGAAGGCGCTGACCGCGGCGATCGTCGGCTCGACCTGCAGGTTCAGGCTGTTCCAGATCCGCACCGGCAGCGTCTGGGTGTGCACGCCCGCCAGAAACAGCGAGATCAGCAGCTCGTCGAACGAGGCGAGGAACGCGAACAGCGCCGCCGACAGCAGCCCGGGCAGGACGAGCGGCACCACGATGCGGCAGAATACCCGGACGCGGCCGGCACCGAGGCCGAGCGCGGCGCGTTCCAGGTTCGGATCGACCGCGTGCAACGCCGACAACAGGATCAGCAATACGATCGGCATGGCGATGACGGCGTGGCACAGCCCGAGCCATAGATAACTGCCGATCAGCCCGAGCTTGCCGGCCAGATAATACATTGCGATCGCGGTGATGATGCTGGGCACGACGATGGGGGTCAGCAGCAGCGACAGCAGCAGCTTCTTGCCGCGGAACTCGCAGCGCAGAAACGCATAGGCGGCAAAGAAGCCGATCGCCGTCGAGACGATGCAGGCGATTGCGCCAATGATCAGGCTGGATGCGAGCGCCCGCTGCCACTGCAGATTGCCGAAGAAGCGAGCGAACCATTGCAGCGACAGCGCCGTCGGCGGAAACCGTAGATAGCCGTCACCGCTGAAGGCGAGGATCACGACGATGACGATCGGCGCCAACAGAAAGAGGCACATCAGGGCGATATAGAGGCGCAGCAGGGCGGCGGGCCAATGGCGCATTTTCATCGCGCCCCGATCAGCCGGCGGATGTCGGTGACGCGGAAATAGGCCGCGTAAAACATCAAGGTCACGACCAGCAGGACCAGCGACATCAGCGCGGCCGCGGGCCAATCGACGGCGACTTCGAGCGAGCGGTCTATCAGCATCGCGATCATCACGTCGTGCTGGCCGCCCATCAGCGCCGGCGTGATGAAAAACCCGATCGACAGAATATAGACGATCAACGCGCCGGACAGCACGCCATGCAGGCTCAGCGGAAAATAGACCCGGCGGAACGTATAGAAGGCACTTGCACCGAGGCCGGCGGCGGCGCGCAGCAGCGACGAGTCGATGGCCCGCATCGCCGCATAGAGCGTCAGCACCATGTAAGGCAGCAGCACGTAGCTCATCCCGATCAGCACGCCGAGCCGGTTGTACATCAGCGGCAAGGGTTGCCGGATCAACCCGGCCGCAACCAGCGTGTCGTTAACGAGGCCATGCTCGCCGAGCAGCACCATCCACGAGAAGGTACGGACGATGATGCTGGTGAAATAGGGCAGTACGATCGACAGGATGACGATCCGGACCGGGGTGCCACTCGCGGTCGTCAAGTAATAGGCGACCGGATAGCCGATCAGGAGAACCGTCGCAGTGACGATCAGCGCAATCCAGTTCGTCGTAACCAGCGCGGTCAGGAAGGCCTCCGACAGCAGCAGATCCCGCGCCTGGTCGATAAACTCGGCGGTACTGCCGTCGAATTCGGTGAACGCGCGGACAAAGAACAGCGCGAGCGGCACAAGGAACAAGAACACGAGCATCATCACGGCCGGCAGCATCAGCAGCGGGATACGGTCGCGTCGCGCCTTCGGCGCGCTGGCCGAACCCGGCCCAGCTGCCGCCAGGGTGATCGTCATTGCGGGTTCGATTACGGTTCGCCCGGGAGGATCAGGCTGTCGCCGACCGGCCAGCGCAAGACCACTGCCGCGCCGGTCGGCAGCGGCGCGATGCCAGCCGCGTTCTGCAAATCGACCGTGATCGGCGAGAGACCATCGATGTCGATGGCGTAACGCAAAATATTGCCGAGAAACGAGCAGCGACGCACGGTCCCGGCCAGCATGTTGGCGCTCGGATCGCCTAGTACGGAATTTCCCGGCGCGATTCCGATCCGCTCGGGGCGCACGAACAGCAGCCCCGGTCCCTCCATGACACCGTCGGCGCGCGTCGCCCGGAGTTCACGGCCGGAAGCCGAGCGGAGGCGGACCAGGTCACCGGACGCCCCGACCACCGTCCCGACGATCAAATTCGCCTCGCCGAGAAAGCGGCCGACAAAAGGGTTCGCAGGGCGCTCGTACACCTCGCCCGGCGGTCCGATTTGGTTGATCCGGCCACGGTTCAGGATCGCGATGCGGTCGGACATGCTCATCGCCTCCTCCTGGTCGTGCGTGACGTACAGCACGGTCATCCCGAGGCGCTGCTGGATGTCCTTGATCTCGACCTGCATCTCGAAGCGAAGGTTCTTGTCGAGCGCGCCGAGCGGCTCGTCCATCAGCACGATCGGCGGGTGGAAGACGATCGCGCGGGCAAGTGCGACGCGCTGTTGCTGGCCGCCGGAAAGCTGGCGCGCATCGCGGTCGGCAAAGCGGCGGAGGCGCACCAATTCGAGCGCCCAACCGACCCGCTCGGCGACGGCATCCTCCACCCAGCGCCGCGCCCGAAGCGGAAACGCAACATTTTCGAACACATTGAGGTGTGGGAAGATCGCGTAGTTCTGGAACACCATGCCGAAACCGCGCTTCTGCGGCGGTGCTGCGGTGACGTCTTCGCCATCGACGAGGATCGCGCCGCCGTCCGGGTGGACGAAGCCGGCAATCATCATCAGCGTCGTGGTCTTGCCGGAACCCGATGGGCCGAGCAGCGAGAAGAACTCGCCGGGCGCTATCGATACGGCGGCGCCGTCGACGACGGTTTCGTCGCCGTAGCGCTTGGTCAGGCCGCGCAACTCGATCGCGCCGCACCGGGTAGCGGCGACCGGCACCGGTGCCGCCGGTTCAGCCGCCGGGGTCGCCGTCTGCCGGGGCTCGGCTATGACAGAATCCATTTCGACCAGATCGAATTGACCCTCGCGCGGTTCTCGTCCCACCAGTTCACGTCCTGGATGAAGCAGCGCTTCATCTGTTCGGGACTGCCGGGCAGCCTGGCAAGCGCTTCCGCCGGCAGCAGGTCGAAGGTCTTGCGGTTGGTCGGCCCGTAATTCAGCTCCTTGGGCAGACCGAGCTGCGCTTTCGGGGTCATCGCGTAGTCGAGGAACAGCTGCGCCGCTTTCGGGTTCTTGGCGTCCTTGAAGATGCCGTAAGCCTGGACCTGCAGCATATGCTGGTTCCATTCGATCGCCAGCGGCGCGCCCTTGTCGGCGATCGCCTGCAGCCGGCCGTTCCAAATCGAGCCGAGCACGACATCCTTGTCGGCCAGCATCTGCGCCGACAGGGCGCCGGTGTCCCAGAACTTCCTGATGTGCGCCTTGATCCGCGACAGCGACTTGAAGGCGCGGTCGAGATCGATCGGAAATACCTTGTCCATCGGCACGCCGTCGGCGATCAGCGCGAATTCGAGGTTCGGGGTGCTCGCGGCCATGTCCTCGAGCATGCGCGGACCGGGGAACTTTGCGGCATCCCAGAACTCGGCCCAGCTCTTGGGCTGCTTGCCCTCGGGGAAGACCTCCTTGTTGTAGCCGAGCACCGTTGCGTAGAGCGCCAGCCCGAGCGTCGTCGAAGTTTTGTATTCGGCCGGCACATCCTTCGGGTCCGCGTACTTCCAGGCGGCGTAGTCGATCGGCGCCAGCGCGCCCTCGCGGTTCAGCGTCACGAGGCCGTCGAGCCCGCCATCGACGACATCGAGTTCGGCGTTGCCCGATTTCACCATCGCCAGCATCTTCGTCATCGTGCTGGCGACGACGACAACCTCGATCCCGGTCTCCTTTGTGAACGGCTCATAGACGTAGCGCCGCTGGGTCTCGTCCCAGGCGCCGCCGGGGTTGCGGACAACCAGCTGCCCGGCGGCGCGCGCCGGCCGCGGCCATATCGACGGCGTCGCCAAGATCGTGGCGCCGGCCGCCATTATGCTTCGCCTTGTCGGGATCGGTCGCATCGCAAGTCTCCCTGTGTCAGCTCTCCGGATCAATCGCGCGCGGGCGGGAACGCCGATTTCGGTACGCAAGAAGCAGGCCGCGCCGCCGCGCCCGCTTGAAGGGTCGGCAACTCTCGGGCCGTCGCTCAGCCATCCCGTCTGCGGTTTCCTTGTGTTTTCTTTGGCATTCTAGTCACGAATGGCGCCTTGTCGCCACTATGGCGGAAAGCCGGCCGTGAGCTTCGCCGGCCGCGGCGGCTGGGCCTTGTTAGCGGCAGAAGCGGCCCGTAAATTGCTCCGGCCAGCTCCGCTATAGCTCAGGGGCCCAGCCGATGATTCCGGAAAGCGAGATCTTCGATCCACGGCTTTACGACGGGGTTCGCCGGCCACTGCTCGACGCCGAGCCGATGCCGGTCTGGTGCTACACGTCGCTGGCGTTCTACCGCCGCGAGGTCGAGCGCGTCTTCCACAAGGTGTGGAACTTCATCGGCGCCGCCGATCGGCTGCGCCGGCCCGGCGATTATTTCACAATCACTTTTACGGGGGTGCCGGTCATCGTGTTGCGCGACACGGAGGGCCAGCTTCGCGCCTTCGCCAATTCGTGCCGGCACCGCGGCTCGGCGCTGCTCGAAAGCGAGGGAAACTGCCACCGGATCGTCTGCCCGTATCACAGCTGGAGCTACGATCTCGACGGGCGGCTCGCTGGCGCGCCGCAAATGCACAAGACCCAAGGCTTCGACGCGGCCGATTACGGCCTCGTGCCGATCGCACTCGACAGCTGGGGCGGGTTTCTGTTCATCAACTTCGACCCGAACGCGGAGCCGCTCGCCGCATATCTCGGCGATCTGCCGGAACGGGTGGCGCCGTACCGGCTCGACGAAATGGCCTGCGCGCGCCGCAAGGAATACGTGATCGACTGCAATTGGAAATTGTTCGTCGAGAACGCCAAGGAATCGTATCACATCGCCACCGTGCACCGGCAGACGATCAACAAATATGCGTCGGCGCGCAGCTCCGGCTACTGGGTCGAGGAGGCGAACGGGCAGTACTGCATCACCTTCGCCGAGCACGAAAACAGCATGGCGCTGCTGAAAGGCGATGCCGGTTTTCCGCCGAACGAAAAGCTCGCGGGCCGGCGCGAGGCCGGCGGCACCACCGCCCCGCTGATCTATCCGAGCACTTACCTCGCCTGCACGATCGATTGCGCCTGGTATCTCGAATTGCACCCGCTCGGGCCGTCGCGCACCCGGCTGATCCATGGCGCGCTGTTCCCGAAGGACCGTCTGTCGCGCAACGATTTCGGGAATGTCGCGAAGAACTATTACAAGCGCTGGGACATCACGATCGAGGAGGATATCGTCGCCTCCGAACGGCAACAGCGCGGCCTCGACTCGCCGTTGGCGCGGCCCGGGCGGTTCTCCTACCGCGAGCCGCTGGTGCACGAGATCGACAACTGGATTCTCGACCGCGTGCTCGACGCGTGAGCACGACAGGAGGACCGGCCATGGACGGGCGCAAGGCGGAACTGCTGCAGCGCATCGAACGCGACCGCGATGTGCTGCTCGACTTTTTTCGCGGCTTCATCCGGTGCCGGAGCCCGAACCCGCCCGGCGACACCCGCGAGGCGGCGGCGCACATCCGTCAATTGTTGACCCGGCGGGGCGCCGATTTTCGCGTCATCGCGCCGAACGACATCATGCCAAACATAGTCACGACATTCGAGGCCGGAAAACCGGGGCGCCACCTGGCGCTTAACGGGCATATCGACGTGTTCCCGGTCGGTGACGGCGAGGGCTGGACGCGGGATCCCTGGGGCGGCGAACTCGTCGACGGCCGCATCTACGGCCGCGGCGCCTGCGACATGAAATGCGGCACCACGGCCTCGCTCTTCACCTTCCTGTACCTGCGCGAGTTGCGTGATGAATTGCACGGCCGGCTGACCCTGTCGGCGGTGTCGGACGAAGAGACCTTTGGTCCGTATGGGGCGCGGTACCTGTCCGAGCACCATCCGGAAGTGTTCGGCGATTGCTGCCTCAATGGCGAGCCGAGCAGCCCTTGGACCGTGCGCTTCGGCGAAAAGGGTCCGCTGTGGCTCGAATTCACGGTGCGCACCAAGGGCGCCCATGGCGCCTACACGCACGCCAGCAAGAGCGCCACCGCGATTGCCGCCAAGGTCATCGGCGAGCTCGAGCGGCTGGAGGACATTCCGGCACCGGAAGGCAGCAACCTAGCCGCCGCACTCGACGAGGCGGCGCCCGTCATCGACAAGGCTTATGGCGAAGGCGCCTCCAGGATCATTCGCCGCGTCACGGTCAATCCCGGCGTCGTCCGCGGCGGGCTCAAGGTCAACATGGTGGCCGCGGAGTGCAGCTTCGAAATGGACATCCGGGTGCCGAACGGGCTCGACGCGCCGCCGATCCTCGCCGAGATCGACAGGATTATCGCCCGCTATCCGGAAGTGTCATACCGGCAGGTCAACTACAACCCGCCGAGCTGGTGTCCGCCCGACAGCGAGATGGCGCTTTTGGTGCGCGCCAACGCGCAGGCGGTTTCCGGCATCGATCCGACGCCGGTGGTGAGCCTCGGCGGCACCGATGCGCGGCTATGGCGGTACAAGGACATCCCGGCCATCGTCTACGGTCCGTCGCCGACCGGCATGGGCAGCGTCGACGAGCACGTGACGGTCGAGGAATTCTTCCACGTCGTCAAATGCCATGTGCTGTCGGCGTACGACTATATGAGCCGTCCCGACTGAACGGGAGCAAAGAGGGGCACAATGGTTGTCGTCGCAATCCCGGCTCGCAAGGGCAAGGCCGCGCAGGTGCAGAAGGGCCAGACGGTCAAGGTCATCAACACTCATGGCCAGCAGGTCGTCGACACCTGGGCGTTCAGCGCTGTCGATCTGCGCGAATTCATGTCGATGGAGCATTCGCGGGTGTCGCTCGGCGGGATCCTCCCCAAGCTCGGCGGCGTCTTTGTCACCAACAGGCGGCAGCCGATCCTGACCGTTGTCGAGGACACGTCCGGCGGTATCCATGACACGCTGATCGCGGCCTGCGACCGCTACCGGTACGAGGGCCTGGGGCATGTCGGCCACCACGACAACTGCACCGATAACCTCGCGGCCGGCCGCGCTACGCTCGGGCTGGCGCCGCCGGAGAGGCCGGCGCCGCTGAACCTGTTCATGAACATCCCGGTCATCGACGGCAATGCGATCGAATTCCGCCAGCCGGTCAGCACGCCGGGCAGCTACATCGCGCTGTGCGCCGAAATCGATTCGTC
>Ga0073928_10010399_pt1 | contig 11097 bp, 11 predicted proteins | sample PaiPotPPA55metaG_FD_76969 | JGI IMG/M metagenome (GOLD analysis project Ga0073928, IMG submission 76969) | Iron sulfur acid spring bacterial and archeal communities from Banff, Canada, to study Microbial Dark Matter (Phase II) - Paint Pots PPA... ...
CCAATTGGCATGGGCGACACCGCCGGTACGAGCACCGCGGCGGAGGCCGTCAGAGCGGCGGTTGCCGAGGCGATGAGCCAGCGGCGAATTCGAGTCAATGGCACAAGAAATGATAGCGCCAAGTTTGGCTAAACTATGCCAGCGACGAAGTTCGCGGCCTGATCAGTCAGTCCTGCGGTCACGTAATCGCTGTGAGCGAACGGGTTCCGGCCGCGAGAGCAAATCGGATCGCCGTCCTTGCACAAGTCGATCGCCCTGCCGCCGAAAACCGACGACGTGATCGGATTGCTGAACTTCGTTGCCGGGTTCCCGAACACGGCCACCGCGGTGATGTAGGGGATCAGGTTGCTCGGCAGAGGAGGTCCCGACCCGATCTCACCGATTTTGTTGCCGAGGGGCGGGATGCCGGCGAGCATATCGACCACCGCCGCGCCCTGCGAGTACCCCCCGAGCACGATTTTGGTCGCCGGGCATTGCGCCACCAAGGACGAGATGTAGTTGGTGGCGTCCGCGGCGCCGTCGGCGGCGGTCAGGAAGTCATAGGAGGCGGGATAGTTGACGCCATAGGTGGTCACGGTGCGGCCGGTGAGAAGACCGGTGAGCGTATCGGCGAAGGCCTGGCCGGGACGCCCGAGGCCAGGCGCGTCGTTGGTGCCACGGGCGAAGACCACCTTGACGTCCGAGCACGGATCCGCCGTCGCCGATGGGGCGACGGCAAGCATCGTGGCCGCACAGACCAAGGCCGAAGTGATTGCGGCCAGCCGGGCTGATATCCGGAGCAAAGTCACGCGGGTCATCTTCACATATCGGATTCAGGTACGGCCAACCGCCTGCGCCTAGCGAAGGCGTTTTGACCTGCGCGGACGGCCGCAGGTAAGCTGCTCGGTTGGCGTGCGGTGCGCAAGCCGGGGCTCGGGTCGACGTCGGTCGCCGGGAACCACCCCGAACCGCCAACGCTTGACCGGCACCCGGGTCACCGGGATCCAACCCGAGAGAAGAGAAGGTAAGCGCTGTGCCTACGTACACGCCGAAGGCGGGTGACACCACGCGTTCGTGGTACGTCATCGACGCCACCGACGTGGTGCTCGGCCGGCTCGCCGTCGCGGCTGCCAATCTGCTGCGCGGCAAGCACAAGCCGACATTCACGCCCAACGTCGACGGTGGCGACTTCGTCATCGTCATCAACGCCGAAAAGGTCGCCATCAGCGGCGACAAGCTGCAGAACAAGTTCGCCTACCGCCACTCGGGTTATCCCGGCGGTCTGCGGGCGCGGTCGATCGGTGACGAGATGGAGAAGCACGCCGACCGGGTCGTCGAGAAGGCGATCCTTGGCATGATCCCCCACACCAAGCTCGGTCGTCAGATCCAGAAGAAGCTGCGGGTCTACGTCGGGCCGGAGCACCCCCACACCGCCCAGCAGCCCGTTCCGTACGAGATCAAGCAGGTGGCCCAGTGACCGAGAACGTTGAGACGACAGAGGCCGTGGCCCCGACTGAGACCGCGGCTCCGACTGAGACCGCGGCTCCGACTGAGACCGCGGCTCCGACTGAGACCGCGGCTGCGCCCGAAGCGGCCCCGCGTGAGCCCGTCATCATCGACCGCCCCATCCAGACTGTCGGCCGCCGCAAAGAGGCCGTGGTGCGGGTGCGTCTGGTGCCCGGCAGCGGCCAGTTCCATCTGGACGGCCGCACCCTCGAGGCCTACTTTCCGAACAAGGTGCACCAGCAGCTGATCAAGGCCCCGCTGGTGACCGTGGACCGGGTGGAGAGCTTCGACATCTTCGCCCATCTCGATGGTGGCGGCCCGTCAGGGCAGGCCGGCGCGCTGCGCCTGGCCATCGCGCGGGCGCTGATCCTGGTGCAGCCGGAGGACCGGCCCGCGCTGAAGAAGGCCGGCTTCCTGACCCGCGACCCGCGGGCCATCGAGCGCAAGAAGTACGGCCTCAAGAAGGCCCGCAAGGCGCCTCAGTACAGCAAGCGCTGACGTCGACGGCTAGCCCTTTGGCGGCGATCTGTGAGAAGTTTGTCGGCATGGCTCGACTTTTCGGCACCGACGGGGTGCGCGGAGTCGCCAATCAGGATCTGACCGCCGAGTTGGCGCTGGGACTGGGCTCGGCGGCCGCGCGCCGGTTGGGCAGCGTTGGGGGTCACGCGCGCCGGATAGCCGTGGTGGGCCGCGATCCACGGGCCAGCAGCGAGATGCTCGAGGCGGCGGTGATCGCCGGGGTGACCAGTGAAGGGGTCGACGCGCTGCGCGTCGGTGTCCTGCCGACGCCCGCGGTGGCGTACCTGACCAGCGCCTACGATGCCGACTTCGGCGTGATGATCTCGGCCTCGCACAACCCGATGCCCGATAACGGCATCAAGATCTTCGGGCCGGGCGGGCACAAGCTCGACGACGCCGCCGAGGACCGCATCGAAGAACTCGTCAACCAGGGCCCGGGGAGCCGGCCGACCGGTGCAGGCATCGGCCGCGTCGTCGACGCAGAGGACGCGCTCGACCGCTACCTGCGGCACGCTGGCAAGGCGCTGACCGCCCGGCTCGACCACCTCACCGTCGTGGTGGATTGCGCGCACGGCGCCGCGTCCACCGCCGCGCCGCGCGCGTACCGGGCGGCGGGCGCGAACGTGATCCCCATCAACGCCGAGCCCAACGGGCTGAACATCAACGACGGCTGCGGGTCGACGCACATGGAGGCGTTGCAGTCGGCGGTGGTGTCTCACGGCGCCGACCTCGGGCTTGCGCACGACGGTGATGCCGACCGCTGCCTTGCGGTCGACGCCGCCGGCCGGGTCATCGACGGCGACGCGATCATGCTGATCCTGGCACTGGCGATGCGCGACGCCGGCGAGCTGGCGTCCAACACGCTGGTGACGACCGTGATGAGCAATCTTGGGTTGCATCTGGCGATGCGCACGGCGGGCATCGAGGTCCGCACCACCGGGGTCGGCGACCGCTACGTGCTCGAAGAGCTGAGGGCGGGCAAATACTCGCTCGGTGGCGAGCAGTCGGGCCACATCGTGATGCCGGCGCTGGGCACAACCGGAGACGGCATCGTCGTCGGCCTGCGGCTGATGTCGAGGATGGCGCACACCCGCTGGTCGCTGGCCGCGCTGGCCGAGCCGATGCAGACGCTGCCCCAGGTGTTGATCAACGTGCAGGTCACGGATAAGGCCACGGTGGCCGATGCGCCGTCGGTGCGCTCGGCGGTGGCCGAGGCCGAGGTCGAACTCGGCGACAGCGGCCGAATTCTGTTGCGGCCATCGGGAACTGAGCAGGTGGTCCGCGTGATGGTCGAGGCCGCCGACGAGGCCACCGCGCGGCAGGTCGCCGTTCGGGTCGCCGAATCGGTCAGCAACCAGCGCTGAAATTCGTGGAACCGGGCCGGGGTTCGTCGGCGGTGTTCGGATTGCCCGCGTACTGAGCGACAATTTGTCGGCGCTGCCTGGATGAACCCAAGTTGTCGCTATGAGGCGGGCACACCGACGATATCCACCTCCGGCCCGCAGCGTTGAATCAACATCACTGAGCAAACTCTTGGGCGGCCAGTAATGCGGTGGTCGGCACGTTATCGTCGCCGCCGGTAGATCGATCCGAGAACCGCCAGGCCAGTGCGGATGGCGGGCTCGGCGATTGCGCCATAGCCGATCACCAAAGCCGGTGGCGCCCCACGCGGCACCGACCAATGCCAGCTGGCGCCCTCCACAAGGACACCCCGCTTGCGTGCTGATTCGACGAGGTCCACCTCATCGCACCAAGCCGGCAGTCGCAGGTACATGTGAAGGCCTGCGGCCACACCCGTCGGAATCGCATCCGGCAGCGACGTGGCGATCGAAGCCAGTGCGGTGTCGCGTCGGCGACGATAGATCGGCCGAACCCGACGGAGATGCCTCGCGAGCCCACCCGTTTCGATGAACCGCGCCATGGCCAACTGCTCGAGCACGGTATTTCCCATGTCGTCCAACAGCTTTTGCCTGACTACCTCGTCGACGAGCCAGTCCGGTGCGGCCAGCCAACCGAGTCGCAGTGCGGGCGTGAGGGTCTTGCTTGCGCAGCCGGTGTAGACCACCCGCTGCGGTGCGAGCCCCTGTAACGCGCCGATCGGTGCGCGGTCGTACCGAAATTCGGCGTCGTAATCGTCTTCGATGATCAGTCCGTCGTTGTCGTGCGCCCATCTGACGAGCGCGGCGCGCCGTGCTGGGCTGAGGACTGTTCCCGTCGGATAGGAATGCGCTGGCGCCACAAGCACCGCTCCGACGTTGTGCACCAACAGCTTTGACACGTCGAGGCCCTCATCGTCAACTGGAATCGGCACCACTCGTAATCCCGCATTGGACACGGCTTCTCGGTGAAATCCGAAGCACGGGTCCTCGACGGCGATCGCGGCGATGCCCCGAGACCGCAATGACCGGGCCACCAGGACCACCGCCTGCGTCAACCCCGACGTGATGAGCACGTGATCGGGCGTGGTCGCAACGCCGCGCACGCGTGCTGTGTAGTTGGCGAGTGCTTGGCGTAATCCCAGCGTCCCGTGCGGACCCGGATAACCCAGGTGTTGATTGGGCACACCGTTGAGGGCGGCGCGATAGTGGCGCAGCCATTCAGTTCGGGGGAACAGGGCAGGGTCGGGCAGTCCGCCGATGAGACGGACGCCGACACCCCCTTCGCCGGTCGTCGACGGCGATTCCGACATCGACTGAGCGATCGGCAACACCCGGGTACCGGATCCTTGGCGCCCGCTCAGGTAGCCGTCGGCCGCGAGGTGCTCGTACGCGACCACCACCACACTTCGTGCGACGCCGAGATCGCGGGCCAATGTTCGCGTTGGCGGAAGCATCGTCCCTGACGACAGGCGCCCCTGTTGGATGGCGGACCGCAACTGTTGCTGCAGTTGCGCGGAAAGCCCCCGTCGGTCGGAGCGATCGAGCCTCACAAGAAGGTCCGATGGGAACCCCGAATCGTCGTGATTGGTCTGTTCGGAAATGTCCTGATTGGACCCTGACACACACCAATTATGGGTTGAAGCTAGTGGCATGTCAGCAGTGAACGGCACAACGGTGGCGGTGACGGCTCCCGTACTCACACCGTGGATGCCCGGCCCCGTCGATCCTCGAGATGCCCCCGTGGTGGTCAGTGTCACCGAGTTCTCGGCGAATCACCGACGCGACCTACCCGGCGTCGCGGTTAAGGGGATGCGCATGCGGATGGGCTGGTATGCCATGGCCGGAGCCGTCGGCATGTGGCTGTGGATGACGGCGGCCGGGCGCGGCGGTTCGATCTCCGTGTGGGAGACCGAGGAGGACCTCGAACGGTTCATCACCCTTCCGCATCACGTCGACATCATGCGGCGCTACGGCGATCGCGGAACTGTCCGCTCCACCACGTGGGCAGCGGACCGATTTGATCGCGCCGTCATCGTCGACCGGGCTCGCACGTGGATCACGTCGGCGTCATGAAGTCGTTGAGGCGGAGTAGCGCGAGCCTCAGATCGTCTGTTTCCGGCACGCCAGCGCCGCGCTGACGAACGCGTCGCGGGCCGGGTTCTCGGTCGCCGCATCCCAGATCAGCGTCACATGGCTCGGGCCGATGTCCTCAACCGGCATCACCCGAACATCGGGCCTGCGGTAGTACGACGTCGTGGAGCGCGGCAGGATCACGAAACCAGCCTGCGCGGCAACAAGTTCCAGCTTCTCCTCCACGGTGTGCGCCATCTGTCCCGGGCGGCGGTGCTCGGGGGTGGCGATCGCATACCACTCCGGCAAAGTGGCAGGATCCTGCAGCAACCGCCTGGATGCCAGGTCGGCGAGTCGCACGGGGCGCTTCTTCTTCGCCAGCGGATCGGTGGCAGGCAGCACGACGTCCCGCGGTTCCTCCAGCAACGGTGCGGTGCCAAGCCCGCTGCGGTCGATGGGTTCGCGCGCGTACACCACGTCGACGTCACCGCTGCGGACCACGTCGACCTGTTCGGCCCACCCGACTTGCACCACGACGGCACGCCGCGACGGGTCATCGTCTTCGAACGCCGCCGCGGCAGCCGTCGCCAACAGGCCGGGCATGACTCCGACAGTTACCGTCACCGTCGGCTCGGCAACTCGAAACAGGCGCTGCCGCAATGCTTTCGACTCGGCGAGTAAGAAATGGGCATCCGTGAGCAATTGCTTGCCCGCGGCGGACAACCGAGTTCCGCGCGAGTCGCGGGTGAACAGCTCCACGCCGAGCTCACCTTCGAACGAGCGGATCTGGCGCGACAGCACCGGCTGTGCGATGTGCAGCCGCTCGGCGGCGCGGCCGAAGTTCAGTTCTTCGGCGACTGCCACGAAGTAGCGAAGTTTGCGCATGTCGAGGTCGTGCGTGGCCATACCCGAAGGGTATCGCTCTCGCGACGAAAATGGTCTTGGACGGTTCATCCGAGCCGGCCGAGAATGGATGCATGAGCCTGAAGAATGCGCGAGTCCTCGTCATCGGCGGCACCTCCGGCATCGGCCTTGGTGTCGCGTCCGCAGCCGCCGAACGCGGTGCCATCCCGATCGTGGTGTCACGGCAGCAGTCCAGCGTCGACCGTGCCCTCTCCGAACTACCCGAGCAGGCGCGCGGCGCCACCGTCGACCTCACCGATCTGTCGGCAGTGGAGCGGCTGGCCGCCGACATCGGCGACCTCGAGCACCTCGTGTTCACCGCGGGCGACTCACTCGAGCTGGCACCGCTGGCCGAGCTCACCCCGGAGATCATCACGCGCTTCTTTCAAACCCGGTTCGTTGGTGCGCTGACCGCCGTGCGCGTGTTCGCACCGCGCATCACGGCCGGCGGGTCGATCACGCTGACCAGCGGCACCGCCGCCGAGCAACCCGAATTCGGTGCTCTGCCGGTGAGCATTTGCGGCGCGATGAACGCGCTGGCCAAGGCGCTTGCAGTGGAGCTGGCGCCGACCAGGGTCAACGTCGTAGCCCCTGGCGTGGTGCGCACCCCGCTGTGGGCCGCGATGAGCGAAGCGGATCGGCAGGCAATGTACAACCAAACCGCACAACAAGTTCCACTGGGTCGCATCGGCGAAGTGGCCGATATCGCGCGCGCGTACCTGTATTGCATGGAGCAGGAGTTCGGCACCGGCATCGTGCTGACGGTCGACGGTGGAACCGTCCTCGTCTAAGGGGCGCTACGGCAGTAGCCCGCGCAGCTCCTCGACGTAGCGCACCGTCTCGCGGCGGTCCCCTGACAGCGGCTGTAACAGCAGCGTCGTGACCCCGGCCTCGGCGTGGGCGGCCAGCCGCTCTTTGACGAAACCGCGCGGGCCCACCAGCGACACATTGCGCACCAGGTCATCGGGCACCGCTTCGATGGCCTCCTGCTTCTTGCCCGCCAGGTAGAGATCCTGGATGTGGTCGGCGACCTCGCCGAACCCGTAGCGGGTGGCCAGGTTGTGGTAGAAGTTCTTGCCACGGGCACCCATGCCGCCGATGTACAGCGCCAATTGCGGCTTCGCCCAGGACAATCGGCCATCGACATCGTCGCCGATGGCCAGCGGGGCGCTCACCATGATGTCGAGCGGACCCAGCACCGGATCGCGTTTGGCGTACCCGGACCGCAGCGACTCGCCCCAGACGTCGTCCACCTTTTCCGGGAGAAAGAACACCGGCTGCCAGCCCTCGGCGATCTCGGCTGTGAGCTCGACGTTCTTCGGTCCCAGTGCCGCGATGGTGATCGGGATACGTTCGCGGACAGGGTGATTGATCAGTTGCAGCGGCTTGCCCAGGCCGGTGCCCTGGTCGGGCGGCAGCGGAATCTGGTAGTACTTCCCGGCATAGGTCACCCGTTCGCGGCGCCACACCTGCCGGCAGATGTCGACCACCTCGCGAGTCCGGCCGAGCGGCGCGTCGAACGGCACGCCGTGGAAGCCCTCCATGACCTGCGGTCCCGACGTGCCGATGCCCAGCCGGAAGCGGCCGTCGGAGACGTAGTCGAGTCCGGCTGCGGTCATGGCCAGCAGCGAGGGGGTGCGGATGAAGATGGGCACCACGCCGGTGCCCAGTTCGATCCGCGACGTCTTGGCCGCCAGGAAACCGAGCTGGCTGATCGCGTCGTAGGAGTAGGCCTCGGCCACCAGCGCGATGTCGACGCCGAGCTGCTCCAGCTCGACGACCTGGTCGACGGCCTCCAGGAAGCCGCCGGCGTAGTTGAGAAAGATGCCAGTCCGCATTGTGGATTTATACACCCAACCGGTTGGTTGGCCTCCCCTCAGGTCTTCAGAAGAGCGACGACTTTGTTTTCGATGTTCACCGGATCGTCGGCGAATGGGTCCACCACGGGTGCCTTCGGCAGGTCGATCTCGGGGTCGGCGAAGTCGCGGTAGGTCTTGTCGCCGGTCAGCATGTGCAGCAGATAGCCGGTCAGCAATGCCCGCGCCACCTTCTGGGTACTGCGGTCGGCGCCAGGCAGCCCAACCACCCTGGCCAGCCGCCTTCCTTCGATCAGACCACCGGCCTTGGCCTTGTTCACCGTGCGAAGCGTCGCGCCCTTCCACACCCGGGCCAGGTCAACGGCGTTGGAGCGCAACGTCATCGGGTCACCCGGCGCGGTGAGCACCAGACCGGGCACCGGCAACGACGCCGCGGGCTGCTGCGCCGGCGGCTTGGTCACCGTCGGAAACATCGCAACCAGAGCTGTTGGCCGAGGCCCAGCAGGCATGCCTGCGGCAGCGAACACGGCCGCGGACCCGCCGAAACCGTGCCCGACGACGCCCAACTTCGTCGGATGCACACTGATCGTTCCCGGACCCAGCCGCACGCCCGCGATGATGTCCAAGGTGGTGCCCAGGTCGAAGGCCAGATTGAGGACCGACGGCGCGATACCGGTCTCGGTGTCGGGTGCAGCGGCGACGATGCCCCATGACGCCAGATGCTCCAGCGTCCCGCAGTAGCGGTCCGCACCCGCGACCCAATCGTGACCGAACGCCACACCCGCCAGATTCATCCCCGATTCCGGGGTGTAAACGACGCCGGACAATCCGGCAAACGCCAGGTCACCGCGCAAAACGCGGTGCGGACCCCGGCGGGTCAAAGCGGCAAACAGCTTCTTCGTGCGGGCCACCCCACGACCGTAGCCCACCCGGGTGTGACCTGCTCCTGCACTATCCTGAATGGCTATGTGTGGAATCGTCGGCTACGTCGGGCAGCGTCCTGCCCGCGACATCGTCGTCGACGCGCTGCGCCGCATGGAGTACCGGGGTTACGACTCGGCCGGGGTCGCCCTGCTCGACGGGCGTGGCGGTCTCACGGTGCGCCGCAGCGCGGGTCGGCTGGCTAACCTTGAGGCCACGCTCGACGAGACAGCCGACGCCAGCCTCATCGGCAGCACCGGGCTCGGTCACACTCGCTGGGCCACCCACGGCCGCCCCACCGACCGCAACGCCCACCCGCACCGCGACGCCACCGGACAGATCGCGGTCGTGCACAACGGGATCATCGAAAACTTCGCCGCGCTGCGCGCCGAGTTGGAAGCCGTCGGGGTCGAATTCGCCAGCGACACCGACACCGAGGTCGCTGTTCATCTGGTCTCCCGGCAGTACCACCGCGGCGACACCGCAGGCGATTTCACGGCCTCCGTGCTTGCCGTGCTGCGCCGGTTGGAGGGCCACTTCACGCTCGTCTTCGCCAATGCTGACGAGCCGGGCACGATCATCGCCGCCCGGCGGTCCACACCGCTGGTGGTCGGTGTCGGGGACGGCGAGATGTTCATCGGTTCCGATGTCGCCGCGTTCATCGAGCACACCCGCGACGCCGTCGAACTCGGCCAGGACCAGGCGGTTGTCATCACCGCGGGCGGTTACCGGATCACCGACTTCGACGGCAACGATATGACCGCCAGTGCTCGCACCTTTCATATCGACTGGGACATGTCGGCCGCCGAAAAGGGTGGCTACGAGTACTTCATGCTCAAGGAAATCGCCGAGCAACCCGCCGCGGTCTCCGACACCCTGCTCGGCCACTTCGTCGACGGCCGGATCGTGCTCGACGAGCAGCGGCTGTCCGATCAGGAACTGCGCGAGATCGACAAGGTGTTCGTGGTGGCTTGTGGCACTGCGTATCACTCAGGGCTGCTGGCCAAGTACGCGATCGAGCACTGGACGCGGCTGCCCGTCGAGGTGGAGCTGGCCAGCGAATTCCGTTACCGCGATCCGGTGTTGGATCAGCACACGCTCGTCGTCGCCATCTCGCAATCCGGCGAAACTGCCGACACGCTTGAGGCGGTGCGGCACGCCAAGACGCAGAAGGCCAAGGTGCTTGGCATCTGCAACACCAACGGCAGCCAGATCCCGAGGGAATGCGACGCGGTGCTCTACACCAGGGCCGGGCCGGAGATCGGCGTGGCGTCCACCAAGACGTTCCTCGCGCAGATCACCGCCAATTACCTTGTCGGACTGGCGCTGGCGCAGGCCCGGGGTACCAAGTATCCCGACGAGGTAGAACGCGAATATCGAGACCTGGAAGCCATGCCGGACCTGGTGGCGCGGGTGCTGGACACCGTCGAGCCAGTCGTCGCGCTGGCCCACCGGTTTGCGAAGTCGCAGACGGTGCTGTTCCTCGGCCGCCACGTCGGCTACCCCGTCGCGCTCGAAGGTGCACTCAAGCTCAAGGAATTGGCGTACATGCACGCCGAGGGGTTCGCCGCAGGTGAACTCAAGCACGGGCCGATCGCGCTGATCGAAGACGACCTGCCGGTGATCGTCGTGATGCCGTCGCTGAAGAATTCCCCGACGCTGCACGCCAAGCTGTTGTCGAACATCCGGGAGGTCCAGGCCCGCGGCGCCGTCACCATCGTGATCGCCGAGGAAGGCGACGACACCGTCCGGCCCTACGCCGACCACCTCATCGAAATACCGTCGGTGCCAACACTTTTCCAGCCGCTGCTGTCGACGATTCCGCTGCAGGTGTTCGCGGCGGGCGTCGCGCAGGCGCGGGGCTACGACGTGGACAAGCCGCGCAACCTGGCGAAATCCGTCACCGTCGAGTAGCGCGGTGGCGGTCGGTGGCCGGTCGGTGGCGGTCGGTGGCCGGTCGGTGGCCTGGGCTGGCCGGTCGGTGGCGGTCGGTGGCCGCGGAG
>Ga0073928_10010400_pt1 | contig 11096 bp, 12 predicted proteins | sample PaiPotPPA55metaG_FD_76969 | JGI IMG/M metagenome (GOLD analysis project Ga0073928, IMG submission 76969) | Iron sulfur acid spring bacterial and archeal communities from Banff, Canada, to study Microbial Dark Matter (Phase II) - Paint Pots PPA... ...
AAGAATCGAACGCCATCGCACCGAGTCACATCTGGATCCCACCAAGACGCTCGCCACCTTCGACTTCGGCGTTGTCCCCATGGTATCGAAGGCGCATGTGATGGCGCTGGCCACCGGTGATTCGTGGCTCGAGAAAGGCGCCACGATTCTGCTGTTCGGGCCGCCTGGTGGGGGTAAAAGTCACCTTGGAAGCGCCATCGGACACGCCCTAATCGACGCTGGATATCGGGTGCTGTTCACGCGCACCGGCGAAATCGTGCAGAAACTCCAGGTCGCACGCCAAAATCTGCAGCTGCCTTCGGCGCTCGCCAAACTCGACCGGTTCGACCTGATCATCCTGGACGATCTGTCGTATGTGAGGAAGGACCAGGCCGAAACCAGCGTGCTGTTCGAGCTGATCGCTGAGAGGTATGAGCGGAAAAGTCTTCTGATAACGGCCAATCAGCCGTTCTCGGGGTGGAATGACGTGTTCCCCGACCCCGGCATGACGGTGGCCGCCATTGACCGGCTCGTCCATCACTCGACGATCTTCGAGCTGAATGTTGAAAGCTATCGGCGCCGCGCCGCTGGCGACAAACAGAAAGAGCGTCGCCGTCAATTACCCGACGACAATCAGAGCGGAGCGACAACCATGAGCACCTGACGCAGCGACAATCATCCCAACCGACCGGCCAAGATGATTGTCGGTAAACCGGACATGCTGCTTGACGTTATCCATGATGCGTAGTCACAGGGACGACGATACGTCTAAGCCATTGCTCGATGCAATGCGGAAGGCCGCCACTCAGCTTTCTGGCCAGCTCCCGGGATTCATTGCCGTCCAGGAACATGGAATGGATGTCGAGGAATTAATGTTGCCGCACGTCCACCGTAGGTCGATAGTCTTGTCGTACGCTCTATTCGGCCATTACGGTGCGACTCATGTGAACGCCGTCTATGTCACCTGCTTTGGAGCAATCGACTTGCATGACGGCAGACTTCGAACCCCATGTTTCACGGTCGCAAATCCGGAACCCGCTTTTGCAATCAAAGGAATGGACTTGGGTCGGCTTTTGAGGTTTCACCTAGGCGTCAAACCAATGAGCGCATTCTCTGATGTTAAGGGTGCATCGGTAAACGACACAGACGGTTGTCCCGTCTGAACGGGGCAAGTCGACACTTGGACATCGCAATCAGACAGCGTGAGTGGATGTGAGTGACGAATTCTGGCGCAACTTGAGACCCAGGCAATAGCTCTGATCCCGGACAGCCCTAGACGAACGTGCGCTCTGTACCCACACCCTCAATTGACCCTCGGCTCACGTTTTATGGGTTGGGACAGCCGTGATTACCGCGGTTGCGGTAGCAATCTGACTATCGCCGGAGCAGGAAATATGCAGGACGGGCTTATGGCCTGTTGGCGTTATACGCACCAGCCACTCAAGCGCACCGCCGGATAAGCATAGGACCGCAAGGGGCGGAGTTTGGATAACTTCGATATCGCGCCAGCCGACACCTTCGCTCATGCCTGTTCCCAAGGCTTTTGCGCACGCCTCCTTCCCACAGAAAGCACGTGCATACAGGGACGAGGGATCCACTCCCGCATCGCAGGGCTCGCGTTCCGCGGGTGAAAACAAGTGTTCAAGATAAGCGTCGCCGAATCGGCTCAGCGAGCGGCGTATTCCGCTTACAAAACACACGTCACTGCCGATACCCAAGATCATGTTGACTTACCAGAGCACTCGAACCGCCAGTACTATCGCCAGAAAAGAAAGGGCCCATGCAGTTGCGGTAGCACTCGCGCCTTCGGCCTTGAGCCCGAGTACCTCAAACCGGATCGGGCCATCGAGGATACGCGCGATGGCAACGACAATGAATGCACTGAGGGCTGCGGCGGGGACACCCAACACGGCGGGGCCGTGTTGGTCTGCAATCGCAGCTAGCTGAGTCGGATTTACGGCACCCAGAAGGTAACGACCGGTCGAGAACAGCGCGATCATGGCGGCGGCTGTCACTACGCCGTAACCAATTTTCACTCCCCAATCGGGTTTGCGATCGGTCGCCGCAGGCGACGCAGTCGTATCGTTCCTCTCGGTCATGCGAAGAACTCTTCTCGTCCAAGATTTCGCCTTGCAGACGCGACCGCCGACTTGCCAGGCAAAATCTTGAGATTCCATCGAGGCGGATACATGGGGTCTGGAATCGGTTGCGGGTCGTGTCGGTAAGTCTGCTTGATCCGCGTCCGTCCTGAAACGCCAGGGGCTTCGGGATGGACCACCCGAGCATACTTGGATATCTCACAAAACAGGTTCTGACAATCGATGGGCTGCAAGCGTCGGCCGTAGAGAGTACGAAATTTCAGGCCGGCATCCTTGAAAGCTCTATCCTGCATTTCACAGACGCGGTAGATCACTGCCTCCGGACTATGACCGCCCGTATCTGCGAAGCATTTGGCGATGCCGTCCAATGCACCCGGACCTGCGACTACAAAGTCTTCCTCGGAGTGATTGAGGAGCGTCGAGTAGTTGAGGTCGATCGTATATTGGAATGCAAGGAACGGGCCGATGCCAGGGTAGCGGAGCAGTTGCTCGTAGACTGCTCTCAGGCTTGTAGCCCGCTGCAAGCTCACAGGCAGATTGTCTTCCATCATTCGCGATAGCAACGCGAGATGGTTTGCATGCTTGCGAGCGTGGCCAAACGCCGGTGATGGCATGATGTAGGCTGCAGAGTAAAGCCGCTGACCGCCATCAATCAACTCGTCGAGTACGTGGACGATCGCGTTCAAATCGGTACGCTCCCACGTAATGGGGCCGAGCCTTCGTTCAAGCGTTTCCCAGGTGTCGATCCGGTTGAAGATCTTGAAAAGCAACGTACGGAAGAACAGTTCACCTGCGGTGGAAGGTCGATCGGCGTGATATTGCACTTCCCGGATCAGATATTGACTGACCCGATCGCTTGCTCTATAGGCGTTCGTGAAGCGGTAAGTGCCAAGGACAGGATCGGTGGTCCAAGGTCCAACTGGATCTGTCAGGCGGCGGAAGTGAATAGCCTGCCGTTCGGCGGCGAAACGCCAATAACTGTCAAAAACGGATGTCGGATCCATGAGCCCTTGAGCAAGTGCGAGGTAACCGACCGGCGGCCGTGTCCGCGCCAGTTAGGCGCCCACACGCCGGTTGAAATGGCTCGATGGTAGCAGGTTTGCGACGCTTCGTTAACAGGGTTCCAGGCGTGGTGATATCAATGCCGGAGTGATGCCGGATCAGGCGGCGAGGGCGCAATCGCGGCAGCTTTTGGCGAGTCCGAGCTTGGACGGCTAATACTGCACTCGCGCAATCCGAGCGTGAGGAGTGCGCCGACTGCGAGCGCGGTCGCCCATTTCAGGACCGCCTGGTCGCGTTCGAGGACGCTAATGCGTTCGTTGAGTTTTTTGTCATTCTCGTTAATCTTCGTTCGCAGGCCTGCAAAGGATTCTACGCCACGCGCGACAGGATTCATCATGTGGGACGGTATGCTGTTAAATCCCGTTTTCTTCTTTACGTCAGCCGGACGGTCAAGGTCAGCGTACCAGATGAGGAAGCACGGTTCCCCACGCTTAAGATGAACTGGTCCGGGTCCAGCGTTGAAAACCGAGAAAATCAGGCGCCCCTCATAATTCGGATCGACATGGAAGCCTGAAACGTTAACAAGGCCCTGGAATTTATAGGTCGCCCGGATCGAAATGAAGGCGATTGCTTCCTTTGGGACGGTGACCTGCTCCTCGGTCAGAATGAAACCAAACTGCCCTGCCGGGATCACGAAGGGTTGATCCGCAGCCAACAAGGTTTTAGGTTTGTTGATCGGATCATCGGGTTCACCCGTTGGCGACACGTACACTTCCGGGCCAACGCGAAGCTGATAAGCGGCGGCATCGATCCGCTGGGGGCTGTAGTCGCTAATGAGCGTGCCCAGTTGTTCTTGCAAACGTTGAGCGCCCCAGAACATTACGCTTTACTCCCTGCGTCTTCATGAGAATAGCGCGCAAATATCGAGCGGTTTTCGATTTCACAAATGCGAGCCTTGTAGGTATCAGCCAGATGTAGTCCCCGGGCGCTTGCCTCCGCCAGGAGTGCCTTGAAAAGCTCGGCATTGCCGTTTTTCATCGTCTCGAGAAATGGTACGGCTTCTAGATGATCCCAGGATTCGCATGCTTTTGCGAGTCGACCGGTATGACGGGCGAACGCCCGCACGAGCCAGAGAGGATCCGCACTGCTTCGGTTTAGGTCCGTGGCGAATCGATTTCCAAGCATCGTCAACGACGGTGAGGCCTCAGTAATTTCTCCGAGTTCGAGACCAAGATCCTGGTTAAGCGTGTTAGCACTGGCTAGCGCGATAATGAACGCGTCGGTCACGGTTTTTGCAAGACGCGTGTCGTCGTCACGTTCGACAGCGTCCAAAATGTGCGCCGTGTATTTCGTGTAGTGTAGCGTCATGTGCTTCATGCGCTGCGCGGGGGGCAGGATGACAATGTCTTTGTGATAGGACTCGTCGTGCTTGAGTTGCGCCCATTGAAGAGCAAGGATCTGTTCCCTGGCTGTCACTTTCTGGTCCCCTTAGGCCGCTACCGAAAAATCAGCGTCATATATCGCGCGGCAGCGCGCGATCAGTTCATGTACATCGCCCTTGCCCCAATGTCCACCAGTGCCCTCCCCAGAGCCGGTGTCGAGACGAGCGAACGTGGAGTTAATCGTCAAGCCACCAACATCGAGGCCTGTTTCTCGCGCCAGAAAGTACTGTAGCCGACCGAGTCCGACCAGATTGCCGAGCAATCGTCGAATGTAATAGTGCGACCGGTATGTGGCGTTCAATCGAATTTTACCATCGTGCACCTTAATGCTGAGGTGACTAAGACAGGGGCCTCCGTAGAGCCGTTTTCGGTCAGTGACAGGATCGTATATCGGAACGTCGGCCTCAAAGGGATGGCCAAGTCCAAGTTCAAAGGATGCCCGGTATTTACCATGATTCTTGACCTTCTCCACAAGGTCCTCGAGCGGATTGAATATCTTGCCGTGCGAGTCCTTCTGGCGCAGAAAGCGGTAAGCGTAGGAGCCCCAATTGTGGTCGTCGCGCGCTTTTTGAATCGCACGGATCTTCTCGGGGAAGTCGTCAAAAACGCTGCGTGCGCCTCCGTGCTCGTACTCGTCAAGCGGGAAGATGGTTTCGGCGACGGTATGGACGCTAAAAGCTCCGTGGGCCTTCAGGAACCTGTCCACCTCGTCGTACACAGCCGAGTCTGATGCAGTCAGTACAGTCGGCTGAGGCACGTGCAAGATGACATCGAAGTCTTCTTCGTGCGGACAGCCTCGCAGATATTCAACTGCCGCCAGCCAAACAGATGGCGCCGTTTTGTGGTCCCGTATCATCTCCATCGTAACCTCTACGTCATGACTGCAGTTTCATGAAGCCGCCGTTCGATGTAGTCGCGTGAGAGCCACGCATGACCACCCAAACCCCAGTCTTTACCCCAGCTGTTTCTGATGAGCAGCGTGGGGGATCCGTCAATGCAGGCACCATGTCCCACGGCCAGAACAGCATGGCCGCCACGCTCAGTGTCGGATGCCGCGTCAAGGACGCGGCCGAACGCATCTGGACGAAAGAATGCGTCGGTGATGACGAGGCCAAGAATGACAGGATGGCCAGCGTCGAGCGCCGAAATAAGCTGCTCGAACGCTAGCTTGCCCTGCAACATTGCAATGGTGTAGCAGGCTGTCGTAATAGACGGCGGCTTCCAAGGCGTGACTTGAGTCAGGCCATACGGCCAGGCTGCTTCCACTGGCTGCCCCTCACACGCTAGCGCGGCTGTTAAAGCGGCCATCGTGGTGCCACGTGCTGGGTCGGCACCTATCGTACGGGCAACCGCATGGTAAAACAGGTACTCAACCGACAGATGTTCACCTGGCTCGGCCGCGTATTCGTGTGCGGCCGAGCTGGCAAAAGCAAGGCACGAATGGCGGCGTCCTTGTTGGCGCACGGGCAGCAATTTTGAACGAAGATCAACGCTTGGTTCGATCAAAACGGCAACCCCAATCGACGACGATACGCGCGTGACAGACCGGCGGTCTCTGGGCCTTGCAATGCGAGTGTGACAGAGAAAGACGGATCCTCTGCGGATGCTTTATTCCAAGGTTGGCTCTCCTGCATGGTTACCGCGCCGCCTCCGCCCACTGGCGGCCGTGCAATAACAGTGCGTATGGCTGGCGCCCCGTACAGTAGCGGATCGCGGTCGAACGCAGACTCGTCAGACAGCACGTCGTAGCCAGCTTCCCGCAGCAACCCGACCTGCCACTGATGGCCACTGCTTGAGGCTTCCTCGAGCTCAATTCGGAGAAGGTCGTCGGGATTCCCGACAATATTTGCTCCGTCGTCTCTTCCGGTAAGTCGCCAGACGTCGGCCCACGAGTTTCCCGGCTTGTAGTCGCCTCCGAGTCTGGCCTTCATCTGCGCGACGTTGGCCTTGCTCAATACGTCTATTTCCCCGCGATGTAGAATCTGATGACCGAGAAGTCCCCAGCAGGTCGCTTCGTAGCTGGCTCCCATTCGCAGCGAGAGCTGGTACACGATGTCGGGATTGGGCAGGTGGCCCGCTACTGTCCAGCCTTGGGTCTGGATGTGATGCCGGTAGAGCCAGCGGGGCAGCAAAAACTCTGCGGCAAAGGCATCTGCCGCGACTTCCTGTAGATCGCGTCCAGTACTTGGTGCCAGAGGCCCTCGCTCTAGGATTTCGCGGTCAATACTACCGTGGTGCTCAAGGATCACGTGGCCCAGTTCATGGGCTGCCGTAAAGCGCTGGATATGCAAGCCACGGCGCGTCGTAATCATGATGCCTTTCAGCGGGGCGGGCAGGCAAAGTCCGAGCGCCGAGGTCAGGGGTTTAAACACCAGCGGAATGTCGAGCTCAGTTATTACCTGGAATACATCCACGATGCCAGCGCCCTCGGACACTCGTCGTTGGAGTTCAAGCTCGCGGTGAAGCCGCTTTGCGGCGGCAATGGCATCTAGGCGAGCTGCCTCAACTGGAGATCTGCCCACTATTCGCCCTCCCGCGGATTTCGCGCCTGAAGGAACTGGGCAAACCGAAGAAGCTCATCACGGTCATTCGCAGATAGCTCAGTGGCAGCGCGTGCCAACGCCTGAACGCTTTCAGGTAATGGGGGGGTCTCGGTCGTCCCTGTTAGCGCTTCGATTGATTGGCCGTAGACCTCGGCGAAACGACCAAGCTCCACTGCGTCCACCTTTCGGCGCCCATTTTCGACCATTGATATAGCAGACCGCGACAGGCCGACCGCCTCGGCCGCATCTTCCTGTTTAAGCTCAAGATATTCGCGAGCTTTCCGAAGCCGATCGCCAATTTGTTGCCACTTGTCGGTTTCGCTGCTCATGGTTCAATCCTTACACGGTAGCCAGCTCTTTGGCAGGTTTGCATTGTTTGACTTTTATCTCTCCCGTGAAAACCTTCTCAAGCTTGGGGATGATGTCTTTAATCAACTCGTCAAAACTGACATAACCGCCGGGCTTGATGATCTCGGGCGGGAGCTCGATTCCGAGGACCTTCTTCGTTACGATCGTGGCGTCGACAACGCGCTTCGAATCAATGACAGGGCGCTTTGCGACTATTGAACCACCGCCACCAGACGGCGCCTCAGCCGAGACCGTCCCGTCGATCGACGCGGTTTCTTCCTCGAACCACTCATGAAGCTCGGCGATAAGCATTGCCGCTTTCGCATCGAACACCTTCTTCAGCTCGCTTTTGGTCTCGTTCATCGGTCGCCCCGTGTTCGATTTTCAAACATTATTGGGCGATTGAGTGCGAAAAGTCAACGGGAAAATGCGCGCACATCTGCGGTGACACTCGTGGAGCGTTCCGGCGGGGCTATCAGTCATTTATGCTGGGCTTCGGGGCTTCGGGGCTTCGGGGCTTCGCGGGCTGCGACTAGCGTGACAGACGCAATAATGAAGTGCGCTGCCGACGATTTCACGATCAAAAGCGCAGACCTGTGCGGCAACGTCGCAACGAGGATCCATGAGCTGCCAACTGTCAATGTCTAGAATTCGTTTGCCCTACGATCCGTCGAAGGCACCTGTTGAACCCGATTAGGAAGAGGCCTATTCAAGCCAGTGGCGTCAGAGACCACAAGTCCGCGATGCCGGTGCGCTCGGGGCTCCGTGATTGACAACGTATTCACGGCGGCGGCATGCATTGTCATTGCAAGAGCCGTCAACATCCGCTCATCGCATGGATGTAATAACAATTGGGTTTCGTGGGAACGCACTCCAGCGGATGGGTTTCGTGTGGATGTCGGCACCTATGTTTATCACGGTGCCTGGCGCGTCACGGCGACGACTTCACACATGTCTCGAGCCTATGCGTGGGCGCAGCGCCTTGGCCGTCGCGGCGAAGCCGTTGGCAGCACGCGTTGGCTTGGCCGCATGGATGCATGGCCGAACGGCGCATAGCGTCGCGACGGGGACGTTTCGCACTCTTGCAGGGGGCCTAGATCAGTAGGTCAAACACCAGAGAAGTCATCATGCCCGATGCATGCTGACCTGCTTGTGCCTGAACAGGTACCGGTCTGGGTCAGGCGTGAGCGTCTGTGGTTGACTGGTACTCGGTCATGTCCAGGTGACGCGACCGGCAGGTGGGCTCAACTCAATGACTTCGGTCGGTGCTTGCCATTTGGCTTCTTTGTCCCCTCTGTTTTTTGTGATTCGCGCGATCGATTTTCGCTACGCGATGAGATAATCTGGCTCTCAATTATTAATAAAAGCGAGAGAGGGCATTCGTGTATCTGGCGCAGATGGAAGTCGTTAATTTCAGAAAACTGCTCAAAGCGCAGTTGCAGTTTCAACCGGGCTTGAATGTAGTGGTCGGGGCCAATAATGTCGGCAAGACGGCGATTGTGGACGGACTACGGGCTCTGCTGGCAGGACACGATGAACCCTTTCCAAGGCTGGATGCGGAGGATATCCATCGGCCACTTGGTGGAAAACCCGAGGGAGATATCGTCTTTCGATACATCTTCCGAGGTCTCGATGCAGATGACGAGGCCGACTTCCTTGGCGCGTTAAAGCCTGACAACGCCGGCAAGATAGAGGCGCATATCACTATTCGTTATTCGGAAGCGGACAAGACCGGTCGGCTTCGGGCGAAGCGCTGGTGCGGCGATCACGAGGATGTGGGCCTGACGACGGACATGATGGAAAACCTCCGGGGTGTCTATCTGCCGCCGTTACGCGACGCCGCGCAAAGCCTCAAGCCGAGTCGCGCCAGTCAGCTAGCCCGGCTGTTCCAGCTACTCGCGGACGATGCTGGGCGTGAAGGGATCAATGATGCGCTGAAGAAGCTGGACGATGAGCTGAAGAAGCACCAACCGGTCATCACCACCCACAGCGCCATCAAAAGCCGGCACGACACGATGCTTGGTCCGCAACTCGCTCAAGCCCTGAACCTCGGGCTCAGCGGGAGTGACTTTCAGCGCCTAGCGGCCCGCCTGTCCATTCTGGTCGACGCCTTTGAGATCGAACAGAACGGACTAGGTTTCAACAACCTCATTTTCATGGCGGTGGTACTCAGCGAACTGGCCAAAAATCCCGAGTCGAGCTATCGCGGCTTGATTGTCGAGGAGCCCGAAGCGCATCTGCATCCCCAGCTGCAGGCCGTGCTGCTCAGTTACCTAGAGACGATCAAGGCCGTGGAAGGGGAGAAGCCTGTACAGCTTTTTGTCACCAGTCACTCGCCCAATTTCGCCAGTATTGCCAACCTCGACAGTCTGACGTGCTTGGTGGACACCGGCACGATCGTGGAAACGTTTTTCCCAAGAACGATCGTTTTCGATAAGGGCAAGCGAGAGAAGCTGGAACGCTATCTGGACATTACCCGTGCCGAAATTTTCTTCGCACGTCGTGTCATCTTCGTCGAAGGCGCTGCCGAACTCATGCTGGTCAGTGTGCTGGCGGAGAAACTCGGTTTCAAGTTGCGGGAGCACGGCGTTAGCCTGATCAGTGTGGAGGGTTTGAACTTCGACTCGTTCATGCCGCTATTCGGGGACAACGCGTTGAAGATTCCAGTAGCGCTTATCACCGACGCCGATCCAATGAGCGAGCCCGTCGACGGCAGTGATCCGGAGGCGCTTTACCCGTCGCTCGACGATGCCGTGAAGGTGTCCGACAACACCACAAAGATGAAGGGAAGGCAAGATGCCTTCGTCAAGGTTTTCCACGGTGTCAAGACCTTGGAATATGACCTCGCCTTGCACGCGGAGAACCGGGCCGCCATGCTCAAGGCGCTCAAGGAAATGCATCCGAAAATCGGAGAGGGTGTCGAGGTCGCGGTGAACGCCGCGCCCGATGATGCGGCCAAGGCCCGCGCCTTGTTCAGTGGCATGTTCGAACGAAAACAGAACAATGTCCAGAAAGGCCGATTCGGTCAGGCGCTCGCGCAAATTCTGGCCGACGGCGCAGCGTGCAAGGTACCGAAGTATCTGCATGACGCCGTCCAGCATGCCTGCCAAACAGTTAAGGTGCGGCCATGAGTCAATCATCGGCAGAGCAGTTGGCGGTTGTCCATGCACCGCTGACCTCGATATCGGTCATCGCGTGCGCAGGCAGTGGAAAGACGCGGACCGCCGTGCGCCGATTGGCGGAGATTCGCAAACTGCTGGGCGATCAGCGCGGACGGGTGGCGCTGCTGTCCTTCTCCAACGTGGCCGTGGACACATTCAACCAGAGCTATCAGACCCTTGCCCGGGAGATGGGCGTCGGCGCCAGCGGCCACCGCGTGGAGATCGATACGCTCGATGGCTTCATCACTCGCAATGTGCTTCATCCCCATGCCTACCGCACCATGGGAGCGGGACAGGCGGCATATCTGGTGACCGGCGAGGAGTCGTTTCTGGGCCGTTATACCTTCTGGAACGGAACCTATCCGCTCAACATCACGCAGATGCAGGTCGGCGCCCGCGGCGCGGAAATCTACTTCTTCTACGCGAACAACGATCAGATCGCCGAACTGGACACCAACTATGCGAGCGATCTCGTTCGACGCCTAGGCCGTGCCGGTGCCTATACACATAACCTGGGGCGCT
>Ga0073928_10010401_pt1 | contig 11096 bp, 9 predicted proteins | sample PaiPotPPA55metaG_FD_76969 | JGI IMG/M metagenome (GOLD analysis project Ga0073928, IMG submission 76969) | Iron sulfur acid spring bacterial and archeal communities from Banff, Canada, to study Microbial Dark Matter (Phase II) - Paint Pots PPA... ...
CCACTCACGTCGAACCGATTAAGGCTGACCTTGTTGGAATCTTCCATTTTAGCCGCCCGCCCGTTGGGGAAGGCGAACGGCTCGAGGGCGACCGCGAACTCGCCTACGTCGAAGCGCTCGGGATTCGCAACCCGGTGCGTTCGCTGGGCGGCGGCCGCGTCGTGAGCGTTCTGTGTCATGACGGCGAACCGGTAGAGTACGGCCAAGTCCTCTTCGAGATCGATCGTGGCTAATGCTTAAAAAGGTTTTGATCGCGAACCGGGGAGAGATCGCGCTGCGCATCAATCGCGCCTGTCGTGAGCTCGGCGTGCGAACGGTCGCGATCTTCTCCGAACCGGATCGCAACTCACTTCACGTTCGTCATGCGGACGAAGCGTTCTGCGTTGGTCCAGGTCCGGTTGCACGTTCCTATTTGAGCATTCCAAACATCATTTCCACGGCACTGATCACCGGATGCGATGCCGTTCACCCTGGGTACGGTTTTTTGTCGGAAAACGCGCGCTTTGCAGAGATCTGCGCCGACCACGGTTTAACGTTCATAGGACCCAAGCCCGACGTCATCGCGGCGATGGGCGATAAAGCAACAGCGAAGCGCGTTATGCAGCGGGCCGGCGTCGCGACGACACCGGGCACCGATATTCTGGCTTCCGTCGATGAAGCGCGGGTCGCCGCGGAGACGATTGGGTATCCCGTTTTACTCAAGGCAACGGCGGGCGGCGGCGGTAAAGGTATGCGCGCGGTCAACGGTCCGGACGAGCTGGAGCGCGCATATGCTTCTGCCACCGCGGAAGCGGAAGCCAGCTTCAAAGACGGTCGCGTCTACATGGAAAAACTGATCGTCAAGCCGCGCCACATCGAAGTGCAAGTCTTGGGCGATAATTTCGGCAACGTCGTCCATTTAGGCGAACGCGATTGTTCCGTGCAGAAACCCTCGCACCAAAAACTCATCGAAGAAGCGCCCGCGCCGAACCTGCATGAAAGCGCGCGCCGGACGCTGCACGACGTGGCCGTGCGTGCCGCCAAAGCTGTGAATTACAGCAACGCGGGGACGCTCGAGTTTCTGGTGAGCGGAGACAAGATCTATTTCATGGAGATGAACACCCGCATTCAGGTCGAGCATCCCGTGACGGAGATGGTTTATAACATCGACCTAGTCAAGGAGCAGATTCGCGTAGCAGCCGGGGAACCGCTCGGCTACACGCAACGCGATCTCAAAGCGGTCGGGCACGCGATCGAATGCCGCATCAATGCAGAAGACCCGCGAAATAATTTTGCGCCGGCAGCAGGCACGCTCACGAACGTTGTTTTTCCGGGCGGCCCCGGAATCCGCGTCGACACACACGTGTATTCGGGAGCGAGCGTCCCACCGTTTTACGATTCGATGATTGCAAAGATCGTTGCGCTGGGCGAAACGCGCGAGGCCGCGATTGCACGAATGGAGCGCGCCCTTCGCGAAACCGTGATCGAGGGAGTTAACACGACGATCGCGCAATGCCTCGAGGTATTAGCCAGCGAGCCGTTCGTGCGCGGCCGCTACGCCATCGACTTTTTACCGAACCTGATGGCTTCGGCCGCCCGCGTTGCTTAGGAGTAGCGTCAGCTTCATGCCTTCCCGCCGAATGGCCCGCGAACTCGCGCTGCAAGCCCTTTTTTCGGTTGAGATCGGGCACCGCGATCCTGCGGAAGTGCTCGATGAATATCTCGCCACGTTTAGCGAGAGCGCGCACCGCCTCTTCGTCAAGGATTTGGTGCTCGGCACCCTCGAGCACACCGGTGAAAGCGATGAGGCGATCGGGCCGCTTTTGGAAGGCTGGACGATCGAACGTTTGCCGACCATCGATCGTTTGCTCCTGCGTATGGGCACATTCGAACTGCGCCACCATCCGGAAACGCCGCGTCCGGTAATTATCAACGAAGCGGTCGAACTCGCCAAACGCTTCTCAACCGAGGATTCGGGGCGTTTCGTCAACGGCGTGCTTTCTGCGCTAAGCAAGGCGAACGGCCATGCGTAAGGCGCTGCGCTGGTTCGCGGTCGTCGTTTTGTTGCTCGTGCTCTTCGCTGCGGGTTCGGTTGCGGGGATCGTTGCGGCGTACTCGCGCAATTTACCCGACATCAGCCGCATGGCGGACTATCAGCCGGCGCGCTCGACGCGCATCTACGCACGCGACGGATCCCTGCTGGCGACGCTCTACAAAGAGAACCGCATCTGGGTTCCCATCGACAAGATCCCGCCCGTTGTGCGCGACGCGTTCATCGCCAACGAGGACCACAACTTTTACCGGCATCACGGCGTCGATTTCTTCGGCATCGCACGCGCTGCCGCATCGAACCTGACGCATCATCAAATCGAGCAAGGCGCATCGACGATCACGCAGCAGCTCGCCCGCGGATTGTTCTTGACCGACAAACAGACCATCTCACGCAAAGTTCAGGAAGCGCTGCTCGCGATGGAGATCGAGCGCTACTACACGAAGGATGAAATTCTCGAGCGTTACCTCAATCTTATTTATCTTGGCTCGGGAGCCTACGGTGTCGATGCGGCCGCGCACACGTATTTCGGCCGCGGCGTCGATAAACTCACGACGGGTCAGGCGGCACTGCTCGCCGGTCTGGTAGCCGCGCCCTCGGACTACTCCCCTTACGTAAATCGCGCGCTCGCGCGCGAACGTCAGCGCCACGTTCTGGATCGCATGGCCGAGAGCGGGTATATTACGCGCGTGCAGGCGAACGAAGCCTACGCTGCACGGCTCGAATTGGCAGGCGAACGTCCCGCGGGTTTGCAAGGATTCAACGCTCCGTGGTTTACGACGTTTGCCGTCGACCGGCTCGAGAGTTCGTTCGGAAAGCAGGCGACGTACGAGGGCGGCCTGCAGGTTTATACGACGCTCGACCGCCGGATGGAAAAAATCGGACAAGATGCCATTGATTGGGGCGTGAACCAAGGCAAGCTCGAAGGCATCGGCGCCGACGAAGCTGCGCTCGTGGCAATTCGCCCTTCGACCGGTGAGATTCTAACGATGGTCGGCGGCACGCACTTCTCGCTTGCGAACCAGTTCAATCGCGCATGGCAAGCGCATCGCCAGCCGGGATCTTCGTTCAAGGTGTACGTGTATACGTCTGCAATCGACAGCGGTATGCCGCCTTCCACGATTATCGATGATTCGCCGGTCAGTTATCCCGACGGCATGGGCGGGACATGGTCCCCCCACGATGACGACAATAGTTACATGGGTGCGATTTCGCTGCGCGTTGCGCTGGCACAGAGCCGCAATATCGTCGCGGTGAAGCTGCTCGAGCAAGTCGGTATCGACCGCGTCATCGAGTATGCGAAACGCATGGGCATCACAGCACCGCTCGAACCCAATCTTTCGCTCGCGCTCGGAACCTCGGTTATCTCGCCGCTCGATCAGGCAGCGGGCTATGCTACGCTTGCGAATCAGGGCGTGCATATTCCGCCCTCCCCGTTCCGCGTCGTCAAGGACTCGCTCGGAAACGTCGTGCTCGACAACCAATATCCGGAGCAAACCGAAGTCGTCAGCGCGGGCACCGCATATATCATGACTACGATGATGGAAGACGTCATCAATCACGGCACGGGTTATCCGAACGCGATCATCGGGCGTCCTGCTGCCGGAAAAACCGGGACGACGTCGGATTTCCGCGACGCGTGGTTCGTCGGCTTTACGCCGGATCTCGTGACGGCCGTGTGGATCGGCAACGACAATTACCACCCGATGAACGAATCGTACGGGGGCAACATCCCCGCGCGCATTTGGGCGCGTTTTATGAAAGATGCGCTCCAGAACGTCGCAAAGCACGACTTTGTGTATCCCGGAGACGAAGTCAAAAAAATTGCCAGCTGCGGCCGCGGCTATGGCGCGTACGAGTATTACTTGAGCGGAACCGAGCCGCTCTCGCCATGCGGCAGACCGCAGGCGCCGCAGCCGAATACATTCGCGGGTCCGCTCGGCCTTTCGAATAACTCCGCGAGCATGCCGCCCGCGCCCACGTTTTCGCCCGAACCGACGGCGCCGCCGCCACCGCTGGAAGCGACGCAGCCGCCCGAGGGCGCCGGTGACGGAACGAACGACGTTCCGCTGGATTCGCCCTCGCCGTCCGGAACGGCGCGGCCCAGACACAGGTAAGCACGATGCAAGACTCACTGTTTTCTCACCCGCGAGCGCCGGCGCAGCCGATCGTCGAACAGGTGCAAGGTGTCAGCCGCGTCGTCGATTACATTCGCCGCCTCATCTCGCAAAATAAAACGCTTGCCGGCATTCGCGTGCGGGGAGAAGTCTCGGGCTTCAGCAACGTCAACGGACGCCTGTACTTCGATCTCAAGGAGAACACCGACGTCCTCAAGTGCGTCGTTTGGGCGAGCGATGCCCAGCGGTTGCCGCCGTTCAAGGACGGTGATGAGATTATCTGCGGCGGTGAGTACGACGCGTTTGCCCAGCGCAGTCAATATCAGCTCTTCGTTAAAAACGTCGAACTCAGCGGCATCGGCGCATTGTATGCGCAGTTCGAGGCGCTTAAGGAAAAATTCCGCAAGGAAGGGCTTTTCGAACAAGAACGCAAGCGGGCGCTGCCGGCATTCCCGCGCCGGATCGTTCTGGTTTCTGCTCGCGGTAAAGGTGCCGAGGACTTTCTGGCCACGATTGGCAAACGCGCCCCATTCATCGACGTTCAATTCGTCGAGACGCGCGTGCAAGGCGACGGCGCGCAAATCGACATCGGGGAGGCAATAGATAGGGCTTCCAAGCTTGATGTCGATCTGATCGTGGTCACGCGCGGCGGCGGGTCGTACGAAGATCTTTTTCCGTTCAATTTGGAGCCGGTCGTGCGCGCCATCGTTCGCGCGCGTCATCCCGTGCTCTCGGCGATCGGTCATACAGGCGACGTGCACGTGAGCGACTACGTGGCCGACCTCGTGTGCGAGACGCCCTCGAACGCCGCGCAGTATTTCGGCGAGATCGGCGACCGCTTTTTGAGCCGCGTCCAACGGGCGCAGACTCAGCTCGAACGTTCGATCCGCACGACGCTCGGCAATGCCGGACAGCGCATGGATTCGGGCAGCAAGGATCTGCGTCACGCCGCACGCGGATACGTGCCGTCGCGCCAGAGCATGCTTCACGTTCTGGAGCGCCGTTTGAACGCGCAAACGCCGCAGCAGCGCCTCGCGCAGCGTTTTGCGCGCTTGACCGAGCTGCGTTCGCAGTTGGCCGCCGCCGCTCGCTATTACGCCGCGCCGCGCATGGAACGCCTAAACCGTTTGCGCGAGAGTTTCGAGAGGCTGCACGGCGCCGCACTTCGTTCGCATCAGGAACGTTTGCGACACCTGGACACCCGTTTGACCGGCTTGGACCCGCAGGCCCTGCTTGCCCGCGGATACGCGATCGTCACATTCGAGGGCCGCGCGGTTCGCGATCCGGCCGCGGTTCCGGTGGGCGCTCGCATCGAAGTGGAGGTGCAGCGCGGAAAGCTCATCGCTCGCGTCGAAGAAAAAGAGTCGAATGGCTGAACAAAAACCGGGTGCATTCGAGCAAAAAGTCGCCGAACTGGAATCGATCGTCAAGCAGCTCGAGAAAGGCGACGTCGAGCTGGACCGCGCGGTTGAACTGTTCAAGCGCGGCAAAACGCTTGCGGCCGAATGCGAGGAATTACTCAAAGGCGCGCAAGCCCAAATCGATCGTGCGATGGAACAAACGCCGGCGCCGCAAGAGCCCGCGGACAGCGAAGAGATTCCGTTTTAAGTGCGAGTTCCGGTCATCGAGACGGAGCGCTTACGACTGCGCGCGCATCGTCTTGACGACTTGGCGGATTGTGGTGCGATGTGGCGGGATCCTGTTGTAACTCGATACATCGGCGTCAGGCGATCCTCGGAGCAGGATATCTGGTTCCGGCTGCTGCGTTACGCCGGGCATTGGTCGCTCTTGGGATTCGGCTATTGGGCAGTTGAAGAAAAATCCAGCGGGTCGTTCGTCGGGGAACTCGGATTTGCGGATAACAAGCGCTCGATGGAGCCGTCGATCCAAGACGCGCCCGAGCTTGGCTGGGCGCTCGTTTCAAGCGTGCACGGGAAAGGCTACGCGACGGAGGCCGTGCGTGCCGCGGTTGCCTGGAGCGACGCGCACCTTTCGTGCGTTCGAACCGTCTGTATTGTTCATCCGGAAAACACTGCATCGCTTCATGTCGCGGCCAAGTGCGGCTATGAGGAATTTCAACGCGCGACTTATAACGGAGAGCCCACGATTCTGCTCGAGCGCCGCGCGTTGAGCCAGGAAACCAGCGTTCGCAATACGGCTGGATCGATGTAGGACGGAACGGTGAGGTATTGATGCAGTGCCGCCTGCGGCGTGTTGGGCTCGTTTGAAGCGATCTTCATGAAGAGATGATTGTCCCCGGGGAAAACGCGCGCCGTTACATCGTGGTTTGCCGATCTGGCTGCAGCGACGAGACGCGGAAGATCGTGTGGCAAGACCTGGATGTCGCCCCCGCCTTGTAAAATAAGAATTGGTGCGTGCACCTGCTTTATGGCGATGACCGGATCGATGTCGAGCGACGTGCGCACCCAGGCCATTCCTCGCCCCTTTGCCTGACCGCTGCGAATTTTTTGCAGGGCCGTCGTCTCTTCACGCCGCGCTGCCGCGCGCTGGGAGGGCGGGACCGAATCCATTACCTGCTGCATGATAACTTGGCCCAGGGGCAGTGCCGGCGGCGCCATGAGAATGATACCGGCTACCCCACGATGCGTTGCGGCGACGCTGGGAACGAGCTCGCCGCCTTCGCTATGTCCGAGCAGAAAGACGCGGCTCGAGTCAATAACGGGCAAGCTGCGAGCGAACGCGTACGCGGCCGTTACATCTGCGATCAGCTGATCGCGCGTCATGCTTGCCGCATTTCCTTCGCTCTTGTCGACGCCGCGCTTGTCGTAGCGCAGCACGGCATAGCCTGCGTTTGAAAGCGCGTTGCTCAACTGCAGGAAAACCGGATTGGGCCCCACCGTTTCGTCGCGGTCCTGGGCACCGCTGCCGTGGACCAATATTACCGCGGGAACGCGACCACCGGCATTTTGCGGAACTGTTAGCGTTCCGGCGAGCCGCGTTCCATCGCGCGAACGGAACGTTACCTCTTCGCTTGTGAAATGCGGCACCGGCGTCGGCAGCGCTTTCACCAGCGGAGCGGGGGTTACAGGCGCGACTGCGCCTGCCGTGCTGCTTGTTAGGCGAATCTCGGCATTCTGCGATGGAATCTCGACCGCATGCACCAGATAGGTCGCCGGATCGAACCAGTAGATTTCCTGCAGCTGTGCACTTTGAAAGGTCAACGAACGATCCGTCGCCGGAACACCGTGCGGGCGCGCCGCGTTCTGCGCCGTTGCGGCATGAAATGGAATCGTGAGTCCGCCTGTGAGGACCGCGAGCGTCACAGCTTCGGCTTGGTTTGCATGCAGCACTGCGGGTATCATCACGGCGGTGCCCGCAAGATTGTCGGTGACCAGTTCCAAAGGTGCGGAAGGATCGGCTTTGAGATCGACGGTCTGTCCGGGTACGCGCACCGAGATTACGCCCGGCCTGAAGGTGGTGTCGGTATGTTGCGTGCCGCTCGGAAGATTGAAATCGGCGGTGTAGCCGTTTTCAATCAACGAGTTTGGATCGTACGTTGCCGTGGCTATGGCAGTAATACTGCGGACCGGAATGCCGGCCGCGTCTCTTACCGAAACTACTGACACACTCGAACTGATAACCACGACATCGGTTTCAATCGTGACGCCGCCGGCGGTAAGCGTATACGCATACGTGCCGTCCGGCGGGCGAGCCGGAAGCGCGGGAGTCGCGGCGGCGAGCGCCATTGCCAACAAAACGAACATCGGACCTCCTAACAAACGCTCATTAGTACTGCATTCGGCGGGGATGGTTTCGACCGATGCTCGAAGCGGCAGGTCATGGCTGAGCGCCTCGATACTCTCGTCGCCCAACGCGAAGGAATCACTCGCTCGCAGGCGCGCAGCCTCATTATGGAAGGGCGCGTAAAAGTTAACGGCGATCCGGCCAACAAACCGGGCGCAAACGTGCGGCCCGGCGCGCAGATCGACATCGAGCGTCCGCGACGTTTCGTCAGCCGCGGCGGCGAGAAGCTCGAGCATGCGCTCGAGGCATTCGGGATCGATGCAACCGGAAAACGCGTGCTCGATGTCGGTGCGTCGACAGGCGGGTTCACGGATTGTCTCTTACAGAGAGGCGCGGCACACGTCGTTGCCGTCGACGTAGGGTACGGACAACTCGATTGGCGCCTTCGCAACGATTCGCGCGTGACCGTCATGGAGCGCACGAACTTCCGGCACCTTCCCAATGATGCGTTCGACGAGGCGTTCGACCTGATCGTCGCCGACGCGTCATTTATCTCGGTGCGGACGATCCTCGCGCGGGCGGTCGCGTACCTTGCGCCGCACGGCGAGATCGTGGCGCTGGTCAAGCCGCAGTTCGAGGCGGGACGCGAACGTCTGGGAAGCGGCGGAGTCGTGCGCGATCCGCAATTGCACGGCGAGATATTGCGTGAAGTGCGGGACGCCACGGCGCAGCTCGGTTTGGTTGCCGTTGACCTGGCCGGATCGCCGCTGCTCGGGCCGGCGGGGAACAGAGAATTCCTGATCCGGCTGCGCCGCAGCGGGACGCCCATCGGCGATGAAGTGATTGACGCGCTGGTTTCCGAAGGTCCTCCGGCGTGACCGTTTCGGTGAAAAAGCGCGTGGTGGCCCTTTACGTCGACAGCAACCGTGAGAATGCGCGGTCGCTTGCGGCGCGAGTCGGCCAAGGTTTTCGCGAGAGCGGTTACGCCGTCTCGCCGGTCAGCGATGGCGGTTCGCTCGACGAAGCCGCGCTGCTGATCACGATCGGCGGGGACGGCACGCTGTTGCGCGCGGCGCGGCTCGCTGTCGACGTCGGCGTTCCCATCATCGGCATCAACACGGGACGCCTCGGCTTTCTGACGGAGTTCGATGAAGACGACGAGCACATAGACGAACTGCCGGACCTTCTCGAACGTGGGCTTGTGATCGAGGAGCGCATTGCACTTCAAGCCTCGTTCAACGGCAAACGGTATTTTGCGCTCAACGACGCCGTCGTACACAAGGGCGGCATCTCGCGCATCGTGCCGTTCGGGTTATGCCTGAACGACGAACAAGTGGCGCACGTGCCGGCCGACGGCATCTGCGTTGCCACGCCAACCGGATCCACCGCGTATTTTCTATCTGCGGGCGGCTCGATTATCTCACCTCAGGTCGATGCGTTCGGGATCGTTCCGCTTTTGCCGCACACGCTGTTCTCGCGACCGCTCATCGTGCCGGCCGGCTCGCGGGTGACCATTACGTGTGACGCGGAGCTCTCGCATGCGAATCTGGAATGTGACGGAGAGGTCGTCAGCGATCTTGGCGGCGGCGCGACCGTCGTGATTGAACGCTATCCGCGCGCGGTGCGCTTTGCGCGCGTGGAACGCTTGCGTTTTTTCGAGCGCCTGGAGGAAAAGTTGAGCTGGGGTGTTTCGATCAAGGATCAGCGCTTCCGCTGATGCTGCAGCGCCTGACGATCGAAGACTATGGTCTGATACCGCGGGCAGAGATTTCATTCGCCGCCGGCGCCTCGATCTTCACCGGCGAGACCGGATCGGGCAAAACGATGGTACTGGGCGCAGTCGCGTTCGTACTTGGCGAACGCGCGAGTGCGGATACCGTGCGCCGCGGACGCGCCCGGGCGATGGTCACGCTCGAATTCGAAGCGGACGATGCGTTACGCGAACGGTTTGCGCGCGACGGATTCGAACTGGATCTCGATGAAGATGCAACGATCTCGCGCGAGGTCTCGGCGCAAACGGGCAAATCGTCAATCCGCTTGAACGGGCGTCCGGCCACCGCTGGATACGTTCGCGAGATTGCCTCACAAATCGTGGACATTGCGGGGCAGCACGAAGCGCAGCGTCTGCTCGCGCCCGCTTATCACGTCGAACTGCTCGATCGGTTTGCCGGCGAGGGCGCGCTTCAATCTCGCCAAACCGTTGGCGCACTCTACGCGCGGCGAGCGGAGATCGCGGAAATGCTGCGTTCGCTGGATTTTGACGAACGGCGCGCGCAAGAGCAGCTTGCGTTCGCAAAGTTTGCGCTCGAAGAGATCGAGTCGGCTGCCGCTCAAATCGATGAAGACGAGCAGCTGACACGGCGCCGCCGCGTATTGGACAACGCCGAAAAAATCGCGCTGTCGCTGCGCACCGCACACGAGGCATTGGCCGGTGAGGACGGTGCGGCTGCCGATGCGCTGGGTACCGCATCCAGCGCGCTGCATCAGATCGCCGACATCGGCGCAGATTTTACCGGGATCGCGCGCGCAGCCGATGCGCTGCAGAGCGAAGTAAATGACCTCGCCGTGCAAATCTCGCGCGAGCTGGACGCGTTGGAGTTCGACTCCGGTGAGCTGGAGGCGATTAATGCGCGGCTGGATATTCTCGATACGCTAAAGCGAAAGTATGGTGGGACGCTGCAAGCGGTGCTCGAGTCGGCGCAGGAATTTCGCTCCACGGTCGATCTCTTCGGCAACAAGGACGAGCGAAAAGCGCAGTTGCGGCGCGATTTCGACGAAAATGCAAAGCTGCTGCAACAAGCCGCCGAACAGCTATCGCGCTTGCGTCACGGCGCGGCAGACCGGCTGCGAAAGGCGGTGGAGGCCGAGCTCAAAGACCTCGCACTGCCTTCCGGGCGCTTGGGCGTGCAGTTCGAGGCGCTCAAAGAGATAAGTTCGGGCGGCGCGGAGGGACTGCAGTTCGCTTTTGCCGCCAATAAAGGCGAGGTAGAACGGCCGCTGGCGCGTGTTGCCTCGGGCGGCGAGCTCTCGCGCGTTTTGCTGGCCCTGATCGTCGTTCTCGCCGGCGCGCGTGGTAGAACTGCGCTGATCTTCGATGAGATCGACATGGGTGTCGGGGGAGCGACCGCGACCGCGGTCGGCGTGCGCCTCGGGCGCCTCGCGCAGCACGCGCAAGTGGTGTGCGTAACGCACCTTGCGCAGATAGCATCGTGGGCCGACACGCATTACGTGCTCGACAAAACCGA
>Ga0073928_10010402_pt1 | contig 11095 bp, 8 predicted proteins | sample PaiPotPPA55metaG_FD_76969 | JGI IMG/M metagenome (GOLD analysis project Ga0073928, IMG submission 76969) | Iron sulfur acid spring bacterial and archeal communities from Banff, Canada, to study Microbial Dark Matter (Phase II) - Paint Pots PPA... ...
ATGAAACCGGCCAGCCTCGGATTCGTGACACCGGGGATGCGGACGGAATACGGGGTGGATCGGGCGACCGTGGCTTTGCTGCCGCTATCCGCGCTATTCGGCACCGCGGCGGGTTCCTTCATATGGGGAGCGCTCGCGGACCTGTACGGTCGGCGTGCGTCGATTCTGCTGTCATCCGTCATGTTCGTCGGGACGTCGATTTGCGGCGCCATGCCTTCGTTCTGGTGGAATGTCGCGATGTGCTTCCTGATGGGCGCCGCCGCCGGCGGGATGCTGCCGGTTGCCTATGCGCTGCTCGCGGAAATCATGCCGACGAAGCACCGCGGCTGGTGCCTGGTGCTGGTGGGCGGCATCGGCACCATCGGCGGTTATTTCGCGGCCAGCGCACTCTCAGCGCTGCTGCAGCCATTTTTCGGGTGGCGCATCATGTGGTTCCTCAACCTGCCCACCGGCCTGCTGCTGATCGCGCTCAGCCCGTTCATTCCCGAATCCGCGCGCTTCCTTCAGCACATGGGGCGTCTCGATGAGGCGCGCGCAACGCTGGCCCGCTTTGGAGCGGTTGTCAGCCTCGCACAGGAAGCGGCGCTCGACCGAGGCGTGATCCAGGACGCCGGCGTGCGCACGCGCGACCCTCATCTGTTGGGCACCATCGTCGCGCTCACACTCGCGGCTCTTGCCTGGGGTTTCGTCAATTTCGGCGTGTTGCTGTGGCTGCCCAGCGCCTTGGTCGCCGAGGGACGCAGCGTCGGCCTCGCGAGCACCGTCATCGCACGGTCCACGCTGATCGCGGCGCCGACCATCGTCGTGTCGGCCTACTTGTACAGCGTGTGGAGCACCAAGGCATCGCTCATTCTGGCGATCGGAATCACCTCGTTGGGACTGCTGGCGATTCTGCTGCGCGGTACCGGGACGTTGCCCTTCCTGACCAATCCCGTCATGCCGCTCTCTCTTCTCATCGTCGGTTCCAGTGCGATGGTTTCGATTCTTCTGCCGTACGCGGCGGAGAGCTATCCCGTCAGAGTGCGCGGCCGCGCAACCGGCTGGGTGGCGGGCTGGAGCAAAATCGGTGGATTGATTGCGCAGGCGTTGAGCGCGTTGGCCCTCGTTCCGGCGCTCGGGGTGGCCGCGGCGGTGATCTCGATACCGGCGGCTTTATCCTTGGCGCTGGTCTGGACCTTCGGCCGTGAAACGCTGGGGCGTGATTTGCGCGAACTCGAGTCCGTGGTTGGCGCCAGCACTGACGTGCTGCGAAGATAAAGCATGCATTGGCGATCGAAACTCATCCATCCCGGCGCTCACGCACCCGCTGATTTTCGTTCGCTGACGACGCCCACCTATCGCGGCTCGACGGTCGTGTTCGAGCGTCAGGCCGATGTGTCGGACGACTGGCGGCAGACCGAAAACGGATACACTTACGGTCTCTACGGCACGCCGACGGTGCTGGAGCTTGGCGCGCGGATCGCGGAAATCGAGGGAGCCCATCATAGCTTCGTCGTTCCCGGAGGCCAGGCAGCGATATCCCTGATCTATCTTGCCTACTGCAAGACCGGGACTCATGCCTTGGTCCCAATCACCGCCTACGGCCCGAACCGTGAGTTGGCCGGAGGATTGCTGAAGCGCCTTGGAATTTCAGTGGAAGCGTATGACCCGCTGATCGGCTCGGGGATTGCGAATCTGATTCGCGATGACACGGCGCTGATCTGGACCGAAAGTCCGGGGTCCGTGACCATGGAGATTCAAGATGTGCCGGCCATCGTCGCCGCAGCCCACGAGCGCAAAGTGCCGGTGGCGCTCGACAATACCTATGCCGCCGGAGTGCTCTTCGACGCCTTCGCGCACGGCGTCGACGTCAGCATGCAGGCGTTGACCAAGTATGTGGGCGGGCACAGCGACTTGTTGCTGGGGACGGTGTCCGTCGCCGGCGCCGCCGCGTATGAAGCGATCGGTTCCGTCTGTAAGCAGCTTGGCATGGCCGTTTCGCCGGACGATTGCAGTTTGGCGATCCGTGGTCTACTGAGTTTGGGCGTGCGGTTGGAACGGCTCGAGAAGACAGCTCTCGAGGTGGCGCGGTGGTTGGCGAAGCACCCGAATGTCAGTTTCGTATTGCATCCGGCTCTCGAGTCGTGCCCCGGGCACGAATATTGGCATCGCGACTTCACCGGTTCCTCCAGCATCTTCTCGATCGTTTTCGATGAACGATTCACTCCCGCGCAGGTGATCTCCTTCGTGGATCGGCTGACGCTATTCAAAATCGGCTTCAGTTGGGGCGGCGTCACCAGCCTGGCCGTCGTCTATCCGAATCTTGATCGTCCGGGACGAGACTACGGCGGGCGGCTCGTGCGGCTCAACGTGGGACTCGAAGAATCGTCGGATCTGATCGCCGATCTCGATCAGGCGCTGAACACGATGGACGCGCCGGCCTAGGCGATGTCCATCGGTGCGGCAAGCTCGTTGCGATTCACAGCCACCTTGCTGGCGACGCTCATCGTGGGATCATCCGCGATTTGGGGCGCATGCGCGCTCTGGTTCCAGGTGCAGGGCGGTCAAGCGCTGAAGACGCTGAGCATGCTCCTATGGGCGGGCTTCAGCCTCACGCTGATGATTGCCCTGTGGCAGGGGCGGACCGCCGCCGGCCTGGTGACATTCACCGCGGCGTTCGGCGCGCTCCTGATCTGGTGGCAGCGAATTGCGCCGTCGAACGATCGAATCTGGGCCGACGACGTGGCGCAAATGACCACCGGCACGGTCGACGGCGGTCGAGTCACCTTGCGCAACGTGCGCAATTTCGATTGGCGCAGCAATACCGATTACACGCAGCGCTGGGAGACCCGTCACTACGACCTCGACCGCCTGAATTCGGTCGACATGATCGTGTCCTATTGGACCGGGCCGGCTATCGCGCACATGCTGATTTCATTCGGCTTCGATGACGGCGAGCATGTCGTCTTCTCCGTGGAAATTCGCCGCGAACGGATCGAGAGCTTTTCCGAGATCGGCGGTTTCTTCAAGGAGTTCGAGCTCAGCGTCATCGCGGCCGACGAACGCGACGTGATCCGCGTTCGAACCAATGTCCGCGGCGAGGACACCTACCTATACCGGCTCCGCATGCCGGTATCCGCGATGCGCTCGCTGTTCCTCGGCTACATCGATGAGGCCAATGCTCTCGTGCGGACGCCGCGCTTCTACAACACACTTACGGTCAATTGCACCACGCTCGTCTACCAAATGATGCAACGCATAGTCGGCTATCTGCCGTTGAACTACCGGTTGATTTTCTCCGGTTATCTCCCCGAATACGTGTACCGCGTCGGCGGTCTCGATCAGCGCTATTCCATCAAGGAGCTGCGCGCGCTCGGGCGCATCTCCGAGCGGGCCAAAGAATCTGATCGCAGCGCGGCCTTCTCTGCGGACATCCGGCGAGGCATACCCGGATGATTCGCTTGAAATCGGCGCTCACCGATCCTGCGCGGCAGCCGCCTCAACCAAGGCACCGAGGGCGGCGATATTTTTCACCAGATCAGCAGGAAATCCGTGCCGTGCCCGAACGTATTCGGGTTCGTTATACGCCACCCAAATTTGACCCTGCGCGTCCTCCCAGGCGAGTACCTTGAGCGGCAGGTCGATCGCCACCGTGGGCGTTGCAACCATCAGCGGCGTACCGCCCTTTGGATTGCCCAGGATCACAAGTCCCGTCGGACGGAGCGCGAGACCGGATCGTTCGGCATCGCCGCTGAAATCTATTTGCGCGAATATCGTCAACCCTCGTGACCGCGCCAGTGTTTGAACCCGATTCAACACTTCAGCGACGCTGTGTTGTGTGGGCAATATCCGCAGGCCAGCAACGGCGGCATCTGTGCTCATGGCGTACCCCTTAAGATCGCGTTCCTGTGTGTGCGGCTGATTCTACGGGGGATCCGATAAACGCGCGAATTAGCCTTAGGTCTACCGCAAAGGCGTGAAGCCGTAGGCTTTGAATGCGGCATCGCCTGCGGGCCCGCGGATATACGCGACAAATCCGGCCGCATTGGGCTTGGCTGCGCGGGTCAAGGCGGTGGGATAGATAATGGGCAAGTGACTATTCTCGGGAAACACGTCCACCACGCGCACACGCTTGTCGACCAACGCATCGGTCTCATACACGATGCCGAGCAGCGCCTCGCCTCGATCCACGAACGCAAGCGCCGAGCGCACGCTGTCCGCGCGCACCATGCGGTCCGACACCTCGTTCCAGACCCCTAAGGTGGTCAAAGCCTCTCGAGCGTAGCGGCCCACCGGCACCGAATCGGGATCGCCGGTAGCCAGGCGGCCGGTGCCCAGCGCCTTCGCCAGGGGAAAACGAGGGGCAATCTTCAGGTCGATTTTGCTGTCAGCGGGCGCGATCAGGACCAACCGATTGCCGAGCAGGTCGTGCCGAGTGTCGCGCTGAATGAGATTTCTCGCCTGCAGATAGTCCATCCACTCCACATCTGCCGAAAGGAAGACGTCGGCGGGCGCGCCGTTTTCGATCTGGCGGGCGAGCGCGGAGCTCGCCGCGAACGAGAATCTGACGGGAATCGACGTTTCCTTCGTAAAGCCGTCCCCCAGCTCCTGCAGCGCATTGGTCAATGAAGCCGCCGCGAACACGGTGATCGGCGGCTTGTCCGCGTCAGCCGCAACGCTCGTCGAGCCGAACCATGTCAGCCACAGTATCAACCCCACGCCGACGATTTTTTTCATGATCGAACCCCGCGTTATGCTCATTGGTATACTACGACTTTGTCCGGCCGGCCGGGTAATCCGCCGGAATTTGAGCGCGGCGTTCAATGCTCGCTCCTGAGGTTTTCATTGCCTGCGCGGTGACCGGCGCTCAGGTTCCGCAGAATGTCTTGTGGACGCGCTCGCCCGGCTGCGGGGGATCGGCGTAGGACTCGAATCCTTTCTGGGACCGGTACGGCTGCGACAACACGGCCGACAACTTGGCAAAGGGCTCGAAATCCTCGCCGCCGACGGCCGCGTTGATGACTTGTTCGATTCGATGATTGCGTGGGATGACTGCGGGGTTGACCTGCCGCATCGCCTCGGCGCGCGCCCGCGGTTGCACGGGTTCCCGCGCCGTACGCGCCCGCCACCGGCTCGCCCACTCGTCGTAGTCCCTTGGATTCACGAATAAAGATCCTACGCCCGCATCCCCGGCTTCCTCCTCCGCGGCGTCGCACAGCCGGCGGAAGGTCAGAGTGAAATCCGCCTGATTCCGATGCATCGCATCGAGCAAATCCTCAGCGAGCGCCGCATCGCCGTCTTCGTGCGACGACAGACCCAGCTTGCGGCGCACGCCGGCCAGCGCCAGGTCCGAAAAGCGCGGCGAAAATGTCGCGAGCGCCTCAGTGGCGAGTTCCACCGCCCGATCCGCGCCGGCATCGATGATGGGAAGCAGCGCCTCCGCGAACCGCGCGAGATTCCACAGGGCGGCGTGAGGTTGATTGCCGTAGGCGTAGCGGCCCTGCCGGTCGATCGAACTGAACACCGCCGCCGGATCGTAGGCATCCAGGAAGGCGCAGGGGCCAAAATCGATGGTTTCTCCCGACACCGCCATGTTGTCGGTATTCATGACGCCATGAATGAAGCCCACGTGCATCCAACTGGCGATGAGCGATGCCTGGGCGCCGGCGACGGCTCGCAGCAGCGCCAGATACGGCTGCGGGTCGGCTTTAGCTTCCGGAAAATGGCGATCGATCACGTAGTCGGCGAGCAGTCGAACGGCATCCACATCGTCGCGCGCGGCGAAGTACTGGAACGTGCCCACGCGCACGAAGCTTGCCGCCACTCGCGTCAGTATCGCTCCCGGCAGCGCTTCCTCGCGGAACACCGGCTCGCCGGTGGCCACCGCGGCGAGCGCGCGCGTGGCGGGAATGCCGAGCGCATGCATGGCTTCGCTGACGAGATACTCTCGCAATACCGGGCCGAGCGCGGCGCGCCCATCGCCGTCCCGCGAAAAGGGGGTTCGGCCCGTGCCCTTCAAATGAACGTCGCGGCGCATGCCGGCGCGGCCCTGCACCTCCCCGAGCAGGATGGCGCGGCCATCTCCAAGCTGCGGTACGAAATGGCCGAATTGATGGCCGGCATAGGCCATGGCGATGGGCTCCACCCTCGGCGGCAGGACATTACCGGAAAAAGCGGCCGCCAGCGCCTCCGCGTCGAGGTCGCCGATGTCGAGCCCCAACTCCGCGGCGAGCGCATGATTGAATCGCAGCAGCCGCGGTTTGGCGACCGGCACCGGGTTGACCCGCGCGAAGAAGCGTTCCGGCAAACCGGCATAACTGCTGCGATTCAAGAGCTCGAGTGATTCAGTGGTTTGCGCCATACATGGACTCGTGATATTCAAATCCCGATCGCATCGATCAGGCGGTAGGCAAACACCGAAGGCGCCAGAAACCACGGCCTCCCGTGATAGTACGGGCGCGACGGGAACGGCAGTCCGTCGAGAGCGGTGCGCCCCTCCTTGAGCCCGAGCATTTGCTGCCCGATGCGGCTGCCGAAATACGGCGCGAGCGGCACGCCCTGGCCGCAATATCCCATGCAGTAGTAAATGCCGTCGTGTTGGCCCAGATGCGGCAGGGTATCGAAAGTGTACGCGACCCACCCCACCCATGCATGGCTCACGCGCACGGATTTCAATTGCGGAAATATCCGCGCCATCATCGTCCGCAGGCGCGGCACGCAGGCGAGCGGGTCCTTCTCGGCCAAAGCAGCCCGGCCCCCGAATATGATGCGCTCGCCGTCCGCCGACGGCCTGTAGTACACGACGACCCGCCGCGAGTCGACGATGTTTCGTCCGCGCGGAATCAGCGCACGAACTTGATCCGCGCCCAGAGACTCGGTCGCGATCTGATAGCTGCCGATGGGGATGACTCGCCGCCGATGCCACGGCGATAGAGGACCCGAGTAGCCATTGGTCGCCAGCAGAACTTGCCGCGCGCGCACGACTCCGCGCGGTGTCAGGACTTCAAAGCCGTCGCCGCTGGATTGGATGCCGCTCACCGGACAGCGATCCATCACCGATGCCCCGCCCTCCTCTGCACGGCGCAGCAGCGAAACCAAGAGACGCGTGGGATCGACGGAGGCATCGTCGTGGTACACGCAGCCGCCGTGATAGAAATCGCTGGCGATCTCGCCGCGCTGCTCTGTTCTGGGAACGACGCTGATCCTCTGCTCGAGTCCCCGCGGCTGGTTCTCGGCGTCGCGCGCCATTTGCCTGAAGTGCTTCGCTGTGTGGGCTCCGAAAAAACATCCATCCTCGCGCCAACCGCAATCGTCCCGCTGTTTGGCCAGCGAGCGCAGGTACGTCACGGCGTCGAGGCCTTCGCGGCAGATTCTGAAGGCCAAATCCTCTCCGAACTTCGCCTTCAAGGAATTGAACGCGGGCTTGATGCTGTAGGCGACCTGGCCTCCGTTGCGGCTCGAACACCCCGCGCCCAATTCGCCGGCGTCGAGGACCAGCGTGGAACGCCCCGCCGCCGCGGTCTCGCGAGCCGCCGAAAGTCCGGTGTAACCCGCGCCGATGACGAGCACGTCGACGCTGCTTGGAAACGGCCGCGCGGACGGCGGCGGCATGTCGGCATTCTGCATCCACAGCGGCGTTATGGAAATCGTGTTTGGCATCTTAGGAGCGTTGCACGCGATTTTCCGGGCGATGGCACGGCGCTTAGACTATCGCTTCGCCCGCCCGCCCATACTGCGCGCCGGTCGCCCGAGTCGCCAGCCAGGAGCCGAGCAGGATGAGTACGAAGGCGAGGATTCCGCCCAGTCCCAAGCGCTCATGCAACAGCCACACGCCGAGCAACGCCGCCACCGCGGGATTGATGTAGGTGATCACGGCCGCGCGCGACGCGCCGGCGTGCCCCACGAGATAGAACATCAACAACATCGCCAGGGCCGTGCACACCACGCCGAGTATCGCCATCGAAGAGAGCGCGAGCATCGACGGGATCTGGGTGGGAAAGGCGAGGATGGCCGGGACGAGGAGCACGGCGCTCGCCACTCCTAGGCTCGCGGCGAGCGGGCCGTAGGGATCGAGACCGCCCAGGTGCCGCTGAATGATCAGGGGTCCGATCGCATAGCCGAGCGTGGCAATCAGCATGCAGCCAACCCCCGCCCAGCCTAGCGGGCCTGAAATCGTGCCGAATCCGAGCAAGGCCGCGACGCCGACGAATCCCAGCCCAAGACCCAGGATGCGCCACAACCCCAAGCGCTCCTGCACTCCGAAGAACCGCTGGATCAGCGCTATCGACAGCGGCACCATGGCAATGAGAATGCCGGTCACCGAGGAACTGATCCACCGTTCGCCGAACGAAATGACCAAAAAGGGAATGACGAACTCGGCCAATGCAAACGCGAAGATCGCCGCCTTGTGCTTCCCCAAGGATCGTAAGGCGCCGCGCCGCCACGCGATCGGCAGCAAGATCACTGTGCCCAGCGCCACTCGGCCGAAGGCCACCACCACGGGCGAGAGTTCCTGCACCGACAGCTTGATAAAGAAATACGGCAGCCCCCAGATGATGCCAAGCGCCGCGAAAGCCCCCCAACCTCGCCAACTCACCGGTAACGCCTTCCTCAGTGTCGAATTGCAGTTGAAGCCGAGCGTCAATGCTAACAGGGATTGGCTTGCGTCCGGTGCTCAATATCCGCGGGGCGCCGCAATTTCCGGCTAGACGCCGGTGCCCGTTCTTCTCGCCTTCGCGAGGCGCGAATAGAGCTTCAGATAGTTCTGCGCCATGTGCTGAGCCGTGAAGCGCCGGTCGAACTCCGCGCGAATGCGGTCGCGATCCAGCGCGCCGATCCTGCCCGCCGCCGCCGCGGCTTGATTTTCATTCTGCACGATGAACCCGGTGACGCCGTCCTCGAGAACCTCCGGCACCGAGCCGTTTTCAAAGGCAATCACCGGGGTGCCGCAAGCCATCGCTTCGATCATCACCAGGCCAAAAGGCTCGCGCCACGCAATTGGAAACAACAATCCCGCGGCATTGCCGAGAAATTCGCCCTTTTGGTGCTCGCCGATTTCACCGATGAATTCCACGTGGTCCTGAGACAACAAGGGCTCTATTGTGGTCTTGAAGTACTCCTCATCGACCTTATCGACCTTTGCCGCGATCTTGAGCCGCATGCCGGCCCTGGCGGCGATACGGATGGCCGCGTCCGGCGCCTTCTCCGGCGAAATACGCCCGAGAAACGCCAGATAGCCGCCTGTGCCCTGACCTTTCGCCAACAAGTCCTGCGGCAAACCGTGGAGGATCGTCGCCACATAGTGCGCTTGCGGCAGCGGCGCTCGCTGCGAGTCGGAAATCGACACCACCGGGACGTCCCCGTATACCCCATACAGGGCCGGCAACTCCGGCAGATCGAGGCGACCATGCAGAGTCGTCACGGAAGGGACATTGAGCAGCCGCAGGAGGGGATACCCAAAATAATCTAGATGCGAGTGAATCACGTCGAATTCATGGGCGCGCCGCGCCACCATTTCCAACTCCATGAACACGGGCGCGAAAAAGTCCTTCACGCTGGGATCGAGGCGCAGCGCGCGCGGCCAGATCGGCGCGAGTTTCGCTTTCGTCAGACTGTCGCCGGAGGCAAACAGCGTCACCTCGTGCCCAAGTTCCACCAATGCATCGGCCAGATAGGCGACGACCCGCTCGGTGCCGCCGTAGAATTTCGGCGGCACGGCCTCGGTGAGCGGAGCAACCTGGGCAATCTGCATGACGAATCTCCCTGGAGCGGTGGCGACAAGCGCATAGTTTGACGCGGCGAAATCGATTCAGTTCCAATGCGCATACTGGCGACCATTGAACGGATCGTCGCGAGTAGACTCTGACTAGCTTGTGTTTATCCGAAACCGGACTTTGTAATTTCTGCAACCCCTACTGCGACCCCGGAGCACTCACGTGAATGATTTGTCCACGGACGAAACGTCGGTCCCGCAGTTCTACATAGCCGCCAGCGCCGCGCTGCAGGCACGGCGAACCCTGACTTTGAAGCACGGCGACACCTTCGCTGTATTCGATCATCGCGGCGACATCGGCGCGGAGTCCGGCAGTTCCGAAGGGTTATATCACCGCGACACCCGTATCCTGTCGCAGTTCAAGCTGCTGCTCGAGGACGCGCGGCCTTTGTTGCTGAGCTCCATGACACAGGACGACAACGCAATATTCAGCGCCGACCTCAGTAATCCGGATCTCCTGGTCAATGGTCAAATCGCCCTGCGGCACGAACAGATCCACTTGCATCGGCTCAAGTTCGTATGGGAAGGCGCGTGTTACGAGCGGCTCCTGATACGCAACTTCACAGACCGGCTATGGCGCATACGCGTCGCGCTGCAATTCGGCGCCGACTTCGCCGACTTGTTCGAGGTGCGTGGCGAACGCCGCAGCGCGCGCGGCGACTCGTCGGCAATCAGGGACAGTGATCACAGCGCCGCGCTGCACTATACGGGACTCGACAAGATTGAGCGCATAACCACCCTGGATTTCGATCCCGCGCCGCAGACCCTCACGACCGAGCGCGCCGGGTTCGATACGACGCTGAATGCGCACCAGGTCAGGCGAATCTTCATTCGGGTGGGGGTGCCCGACGCGGATCCTGGCCATTGGAGTGGACGCCTGTTCTATCGGCGCATGCGGGCCGCGCGCCACGGTTTACGCCAATCGAGCGCGCGCGCGGCGAGCGTCGACAGCTCGAATTCCGTGTTCAACGAGATAGCACGGCGTGCGGTGTCCGACCTATACATGCTGATCACCGACACCGCGGAGGGACCCTATCCCTATGCCGGCACGCCCTGGTTCAGCACGCCCTTCGGACGCGACGGCATCATTACGGCGCTCATGACGCTGTGGGCCGATCCGAGCATTGCGAAAGGCGTGCTGCGATTTCTCGCGTCGACCCAAGCCACCGCCGTCGAACCGGAGCGCGACGCCGAGCCGGGGAAGATTCTGCACGAGATGCGTCACGGCGAAATGGCCAATTTGCGTGAGGTGCCGTTTGGCCGGTACTACGGCAGCGTGGATGCGACTCCGCTCTTCGTGCTGTTGCTCGGCGAATATTTTGCCCGCACCGGCGATCTCGATAC
>Ga0073928_10010403_pt1 | contig 11094 bp, 16 predicted proteins | sample PaiPotPPA55metaG_FD_76969 | JGI IMG/M metagenome (GOLD analysis project Ga0073928, IMG submission 76969) | Iron sulfur acid spring bacterial and archeal communities from Banff, Canada, to study Microbial Dark Matter (Phase II) - Paint Pots PPA... ...
GCGCATCACCGTGCAGAACGAGGGGCTCAGGCTGGCGCGCGACGAGTACCGCACTTTCACTCCTAACGGGAGCTGCGTTGCATTTGCAACGCCCCCGCCCAGCCGCCCAGAGGCCGCTGCAGGCGCGTCATCCGCCTTCTTATCCAGGACCCCGACGAGGTTCGCCCAGCGGGCTGGCACAGTCAGCGTCCAGATCTCGACTCTACTCCATCAGGCCGCCGCGCAACCAAGACTCTCCGCGAGCACGATCAGTCCGCAGGACGCCGGGTGACGGGAGCGGACAAGCATCTACGCAGAACGCGGTCATCGTCACAGCCATCGCGGCAGCCCACGCTGCTGCTTCGTCAGTCCGACGCCACAGGCCCCCGCGAGCGCGGTCTTAGCTCGGCGCTGATGCTTGGCCGCCCCGCCCGCGGACGGCGCAGCCAAACCTCAACCCGTCCGACACTACTCCGATCCCAACCGAATACAAGCCATTCACAGCCCGCGTTCGAGTACGCTCAGAATGCATTGGCGTTGAGCCGCGTGTCCGCTTCAGGCGCACAAGCTCAAACGGCGGAGAACTCGCACCGGTGAGCACCACAGACAGCAGAGCACGACGAGGTCGGCGATGAGCGAACCCGGGGCCGACGATCGCGCCACGCGACCGCTCGTCGGTGGCAGGTTGCTCGCCGAGATCACCAACCGGATCGTCGCGTTCATGCGCGAGCACTACGGCCGCGGACCGATCAAAGCCAAGACCTACGTGCTCGACAACCTGATCGTCTGCGTCCTCACAGACGGGTTCACCGCGATCGAGCGCACGATGATGCAAGGCGGCGAACCCGACCGCGTGCTCGAGATGCGCCGCGACTTCCAACGGATGATGAAGGAGCGCTACAGCGAAATGATCGAGGCGCTCACCGGCCGCAAAGTGCTCGCGTTCCTCAGCCAAGCACACGTCGAACCCGACCTCACGATCGAGATCTTCCTGATGGACGGGCCGCTAGCCGGATTCGGCGCACTGGAGCTCGTCGACCCAGCGCCGCCCAACCCCAGCACCGGCGACGACTAACCGGCGCCCCGGTGCGCAGACGGGCCGACCGCCTACACAGGCCCCTACAGCGGACGGTTGTGACGCACGTTTCACCCAATTCGCATGATGCCGTCTCGCTGTCAGGTGCCTAGATTCGGCAGTGCGATTTACCGGGTGCTGAGTCTGGACCGATTGTCGCGAACGCGATCTGGCCCAGAGCAATAGCGAATTGAAGAGGTGGCGAGATTGTCATGTCAGAGACAGATGTGTCCCTAGATGAGCTCGGTCCTGTTGATTACGTGGTCGTGGAGTTTCCGGCGGGCGCCAGCAACTTCACGGGTGAGATGGCCGCGGAGCTGCTGGCGTTGGTTGACTCGGGAACGATCCGCGTGATTGACGCAGTGATCCTCACCAAGAACGAGGACGGCAGCGTCGAGGCGTCCGAGCTTTCCGACGTCGGCGAGCTCGGAGAGCTGCAGGCGCTCGAGGCCCAGCTTGCGGAGCTGTTGGCCGCCGAAGACGTCGAGCAGTTCGCAGCGGCGATGGAGCCGGGAAGCACCGCCGGCGTGCTGATCTGGGAGAACCTGTGGGCAGCCCCATTTGCATCGGCGGCGCGACGGTCAGGTGGCCAGCTGATCGCCAATGGACGGATCCCGATTCAGGCGATCATCGCCTCGATCGAGGCCGAGGAAGCACTAACGACCGTAGGAGACTGAACATGCCTCTCAGAGCAGCACGTGTCGGAAGGGTCGGCGTGATCCGCGCGCCGGTGGCGAAGACGGCGGTCGTGGCCAGGGCAGTCACACCTGGCCCCGCGCCGATTGCGAGAACCGCAGTCGTAGCCGCGGCCGTCACACCCGGGCGGCGCCGCCGACGCATCTAGCCTCGATCCGTCGTATCGATTCGTCTGCCGGACGGCCCGAAACGGGCACGCCGGCGACTAGCCGTACGGTTCCCAGAGGCGCCTGAGCAAGGCTCCGCAGAGCCTCTCCTTCGGAACGATCTCCCCGGTAGTGCCAGGGCCGCCGCCATGGCTTGGCGGCGGCTCGGCGGTGACGAGCACAACGATCGCTCGAAGCCCGCGTGATGCGATCTGCCGCGCCGCCTCAACCCCCCCGATACCGGGCATGCGAACGTCCATCAACACCAGATCGGGCCGAAGACGCTCGGCCTCCTCGACGCCCTCCTCGCCACACCTCGCCCCCCCAATCCACTCAAACCCAGCCGTCGCGTCGATCACCGCACGCGCGGCGTCGCGGAACACGAGCTGGTCGTCGACAACGAGAACCCGGACCGTCGGGGTCATAGACCCAGGGCCGCCATCGCACCATGCTGACGGCGAAGCCTTCGCCGATCCACAGTACGCGCATGTGTACATGGTGTGAGCACGCACGCCTTCTCCTGCTTGCCGACGACCTCCGCCGCGTTCGCTTACCGGTCTGCAGAGGACAAGCGAGTCATTTGTCTTCACGCGTGCGGGTGTTTGGGTGCAGGTAAGGTCAGCTGTGTGACGCTCGTTGTGCTCACAGGAGCCACTCGCGGCATCGGGCGAGCGGCTGCGATCGAACTCGCGCGGCGAGGGGCCGAAGTCGCTCTCGTCGGACGAGATCCCGAGCGCGTCAAGTCAGTCGCTGAAGAAGCAACGGCGGCCGGTGGCGGTGCGCGCGTCCAAGTGCACGTGGCCGACTTGGCGCTCCTGTCCAACGTCCGGGTCTTGGCCAACGAGATCCGCGGGCGCTACGAGCACGTCGACGTCCTTGCCAACAATGCCGGCGCGCTGTTCGCCTCGCGCAAGGAGACCTCCGAGGGCTTCGAGCAGACCTTCGCACTGAACCATCTCGCGCCGTTCCTGCTCACTAACCTGCTCCGGGATCGCCTTGAGGGCGGCCGCGTCGTGACCACCGCGTCGGGCGCTCACCGATCCGGGCGTCTGGATCTCGATGACCTGCAATCAGAGAGGTCCTACTCCCCGCGCGTCTACGGCACCACCAAGCTGTGCAACGTTCTGTTCACGCGCGAGCTGGCCAAGCGCGCACCGGAGCTGCACGCCAACTGCTTTCACCCCGGTGTTGTCCGCACCGGTTTCGCCAAGAACGAAAAAGGGATCTGGAAGACCGTCGCAACGCTCGGCGCGCCCTTCTTCCGCTCCCCGGCGCGCGGCGCCCGCTCGCTGGTCTGGCTCGCGCTGTCCGACGCCGCCGCTGGTCTCACCGGCGACTACATCGAAGACGAGAAGGTGGTCGCCCCCAGCACCCAAGCCCAAGACGACGCCCTCGCACACGCCCTCTGGGAACGCAGCGCCCAACTCGTCGGCTTGCCCGCCGCCGCGAGCGCTTGACGGCGTGTCAGACCTTCTGTCTCGATCGCCCACTCCCAATGCAACGGCTCCCACGCGCGTCCCGGCGCCCCACAGTCGGCGCGCTCGAGTCGCTGGTGTCGATCGGCGGGCCCCGGCCACGGGTGGTCGCTGGCGATCCTCGCCCTCTGCGTGTCCGTCCTGCAGGGCGCGATCGTCTTCGAGACATGACAGCCACCAGCTGACGACCGCCTCAGCGCGACGGACGAGACCAGGCGAGATATCACATCTGGTAGGTGACGCTGGCCGACGCAGGGAGCGCTTCTGGGGCACCGAACTACCCGAGGGTGGATACGCAACCCCGTCCTCGTCGGTTCGAGCGATGGCTCGAGAAGCGCATCGAGCGCAAGGGTCTGCGTCCCCGCGACGCCGCGTACCTGATAGCGGCTTTCTGGGCGATCGCTGTCCTGGCGTTCGGGGCAGTCGAACGGCTCGTGGACCCGAAATCGTTTCACAGCATCTGGCTGGGGATGTGGTGGGCGGTCGAAACGGTGACGACGGTCGGCTACGGGGACATCGTCCCCGACCAGACGGCCGGCAAGATCATCGGTGCGTTCCTGATGCTCGGGGGCCTGTCCTTGATCGCGGTGGTAACGGCCGCGATCACCAGCGGCTTCGTGTCCCGCGCGGACGCCGAACGGCAAGCCGCCGGAGAGGACCCGGTCATGCAAAAGCTCGAACAGATCGCCGCGGAGCTCAAGGCCGTCAAGACCGAACTCGACCACCTGCGGCCAACGACGGGCATCGACGGCCCCTCGTGAACAGCGTTCCGGTCAGCTCACGAGCTCAGCTATCCCCTTGATGACGAGCGCGCCGCCGAGCACCGTGAGCGTAATCACAGCCGCCTTATGAGCGTTGCGCCCGGCCCACGCTTTCGTTCGCTCCACGGCGCCGGGGGTCCACTCCGGAGCGAACGTGTAGCCGAGCAGCGGAAGCTCGAGCAATATCAGCATGACCAGGTTGAATCCGATCACCGTCAGCACGGTGGCCGGCGTGCTCAGCTTCTGCTTCTCGATGTGATCGAGCCCCGCCAGATACGAGCCGCCGGGGAGCGTCAGCACGGCTCCGACGACGAACGTGGTCCGCGCCGAGCCTTTGCTCAGAGCCTGCTGCCAGCGCGGCGGGCCCTTCTCCTCCTTCGGGCCTTTGCGCGCTCGCCGGCGCTCGGCGATCTGCTTGTCACGTCCCGTGCCGAGTACTACAGCCCCGACAAGCAGGATCCCGCCGAGGGCGAGGTCGACGCCCGGGCTAATCGTGTTCTGCGTCGTGCTGACGGCGCTTCAGCCTTTCAGTGCGTACACGATCACGAGCCCGAGCGTGATGCTCGTCATCAGCGCCCCGAGCAGATAGCCCAACATCAACCGCTTCGGGTTCGGCAGCAGCAACATCACCGTGGAGGCCCCCACGAGAACCGGGTTCAACGCCGCCGCCAGAGAGAGGAGAAAGACTTGTCCCATAGACGTATCAGACCAGCTCAGGAATCGTCGTTGGTGGCCGAAGCCCCGTGACGCGGCGCGGGTTCAGTCGTGGGACATCTGGTCGATGCAGACGACAACAGCGAGGATCAGCGCGTCGTCCTGGCCGGGAGCAATCTCGACGCCGTAGGTGTCCCGAACCCGGAACCAGCGCTTGGAGACCTCAGCGACGTGGTCACCGTCGCGCTCGACCTTGTACTCGTGGTCGACGATATTCCCCTTCGCCTCGAGGTCCTCGCCGCCGTCGACCTCGACCGAGAATCGGTCGCGGACGACGTGGACGAGCGCCTTCTTGACCGTCGCGATGATGTCGCCGTCGCGCTCGATCTCCATTGTGTCCCGGACGCGCAACGCCTTCTTCTGGACCTTGAATAGCTCGCTGCCGGACGGGTCCTGCAGGATCAGCGTGTCCCTGAGACGGAGCGCCTTGCCGTCGACCTTGAACGCCCGTTCGCCCGCCTGGTTCTCGATCCAGAAGTCCTCGCCGATCGAGAACATCTTCTCGCGCATCTGGTAATGCGTCTGATCGCCATCATGATCGCGTCGGAGTAGTGGCATCTAGGCCGTCGAGATTGCCTCTCGAGCGCCTGCGGCGCATCACCCCATGCGGGTGATTCGGTCGCTCTCGCCCGTCGAGTTCGAGGAAGCGCCTCGCCGGGTCCTCAGCGGCCTCGTGGTCGTCGAGCTCGCGGTTGTCGCCGCTTGGCGAGCAGCCGGACAATGCGGAGGTGTACGTCGGTTACGGCCGTCCTCCAGGCGGATCGGTGATTGGGATCGAGACGGCCACCGCCTCAGGCAGCGTGTGGGGCTCGTCGTCCGGGACGAAGACCCTGAATCCGACGACGCTCTCCGCGCCGACAATCGGTTGCAGCGGCCGGCCGCACTCCGGACAGGCGACAAGGTACGCAGCCGCGGCCGGAGTGAACCGCAAGCGGCAACTGGGACAGCCAACGTGGGTCATAGCGACCCCTTTCTTTCGATCGAAGCCCGCGCGTCGCTCGCGGTGCCACCGCGAACACTGCAGGCCGCCCAAGAGTGGCCGTTCGTTGTTGCGGTGGCCATGGCCGACCGCCTCTCTGCCCCTCTGGATGGGAACGTCGCCCTGAAAGCGAGAAGAGCGAGGGCTCACCGAGCGCGACGCGAGCGTAGCACGTCACAGCTCGCCCCTCGGCGAGTTTCGAGGACCTGCTCACGCGGACAACCCGCTCGGCGTGCTCGTCGTGTCCAGCTGCCCCGGATCCGCGTGCGGGCCGATCCGTCAAGTGACCGGACCGCTAGACTCGTGTCAAGGTCGAGAGTCTGTCTCGGCCCAAAGCGGTGCCCCGCGTTTTCGCAGTCGTTGCTTCGTCGCACCCTCCGCGTTTCGCAGCGCACATACCTCGTGGAGGAACGATGGCAACTGGAACCGTGAAGTGGTTCAACGACGACAAGGGCTTCGGGTTCATCACCCCCGATGACTCCGGCAAGGATCTGTTCGTGCATCACAGTGCGATCCAGGGCAACGGCTTCAAGTCGCTGGCTGAGGGCGCGAAGGTGAGCTACGACGCCGAGCAGGGCCCCAAGGGTCCGGCGGCCGCGAACGTCCAAACGCTCTAGAGCCCGACCGACCAAGGCAGCGCGGGAGGACGCGGCCGCCCTCGCGTTGCGAGCGCGAGGCGTCCCGCGGCAAGTGCTGCGCACGACGCATACGAAGAACGGACACGCATGGCCTCAGCCGGCAAGAAGAAGACAACGAGGGCAAAGCTCACCCGCGAGAGCAGGCTCCGCGAGCGTCGGCTGGAGAAGGAGGCCAGGAAGCGCGCCAGAAGGGACGCCGCTGCGCACCCCCCAGGCGAGCCCGAGGCCGCCTGGCCCGAAGGTCACGTCGTAGTCGCTCCCGCCGCGGACGACACGGTGAGCTAACCCAATCGTCCCGTGCCCCGAGTCACCTCGGCTACACGCAGGCGGGGAGAATCGACGTTACGCGAGCCGGAGACCCGCTGGCCACCGGGAGGTCGTGTGGATCACGCCGGGGGCTCGCCGGTCGTGCTGAGAGAGCGGAGCGTCATCACATACTCAGGGTTAACGCCAAATGTCTCTGCGGTCTGCGAGTCGGTCAGCCATGCGAACTGCATGATCGACCCCCGCGCCGCGTCCAGGATCAACCGCTCCACCTCTGTGACGTCGCCGTCGACGCGATGGCGCTCGCCGCCGAGGAGGGTGATCTCGGTCATCGATCCCATCACGCCAGCAGGGAGCCCCAGGACCGACTCTCGTAGCGTCGAGTGCGACGTTTTTGGGGCTTGGCCGCCCGGCGGGTTTCGATCATTGCCTCAGGTTCCTCGCCCGACCGCCTCCGCGCCTCCGTGGCATGTGAGCCCGGGCCGGAAATCGTGCTCGCGGGTCCACCGGGTTGGCGAGGCTACTCCCCTCCGGCGATCGCCGCACATCCGCCATCGCGCAGCCGGACGGGTATCCGGTGCTACCGTAACCATGCGGGCGATGTTGTCTCCCGTGGGGTTCCTTGCGCCGACGCCGCGAATCTCCCTCCGATCAGCCGCCGGTGAAGGAAGGAGGCTGATGTCGACTTATCTTGGCGAGCAACGGGATCCGTCAGGGACCGAGGCTCTGGTCGCGCGCGCGACGACGGCGTTCGTATCCTGTCGGCGGATACGACTCGCGAGCGAGGGGCTGTGAAAACGGCGGCTCAGCGAGCGGAGGAGCAGCGCCAGGAGAAGCTGGAACTCGTCCGCCAGCAGGTGGAGAGCGGCTCGCTGGTGGTCCGCCAGATGACCGAGGAGGAGCGTCGGCGCTACCCACCGCGCGCCGCTCGGCCGAAACCGCTCCGTGGGCGAGGACGATGAGCGATCGCGACGGGCTGATCGCACGGATCCGCCAGGTTCGTCGTCTCGCCACGGTCCGCGAACGACCGAGGAGCGACGCGGGCGGGCCGCCGCCGGATCGCCTCCAGCTGCTCGAAGTGCGGGTGGCGCACCTCGAGCAGCTGCTTGAGGGGCTACAGGACTCGGTGCACCGGGAATCTGAGCGACACTCCAGGCTGATCGCCGAGCTCGAGGCCCGCCTCCAGCCCGGAGCGATGGGCGCAGCGCTCGCGGAAGATGCTCGTAACCGCGGGCTCTGAGCTCACCATGAGCACGTTCTTCATCCCGGGAACCGGCGACGACCGCCGGCTCACTGAGCGCGCCTACGCCGACATGCGAGTCGAGCTCGAACGTGATCTCGGAATTCGTCCCAACCGGCGGCGGATCGCGAAGCTGTGGGCCCGGCGCGGGAGCACCGATTGCGTCACCGAGGTCGGACGGCCAGACCCGCTGCGCGGCGGCGTCGTGCTGGCGATCTTCGACATGGGCCCCCGTCAGCCGTTCGTCGTTTGGCGGCAGCCGCACGACGCCGCCTTGGCGGGACTGCGGGAGATCCTCGGACCCCACGCATACGCGGTGGTCGAGTTCGACCTGTGAGTTCCGACGCGCCCGAACTGGCGCATCGGATGGTGGTTGGCCGACCCGCACGCGGCGCGAGGTGCTCGAACGGTTGCTTGGACACCGATCGGCTTAGCCGGGACCGATCGTCGCCAAGCTCGTTGCGCTGGCTTTCCCGCTCGGCGGCCAAGGCCTGCAAGTTCCACTGATTCCAGTGTTCACGAACTGCCTCCGGGCCACCGGTTCGGCTGGGAAGGATGGCGGGCGTGTCGGCGTCTGCTTGGAGGGAGGGGCCCACTCGAAAGGAGAACCTGTGAAAAGACTCGCGTTCGTGGCCGTTGCGGTCCTTGCCGCAGTCACGGCAGCGCCGTCCTTTGCTGCCACCACCTGGACGGTAGATCCCGTGCCGCAGCCCTCGGGGGTCGACTTCACCGGCTTCGATGGTGCTTTCGTCGCCTCGCCGACGCAGGCGTGGGCCGTCGGTATTCAGCGCCAGTCGAGCTCACTCGACTTCACCCAGCTGCTCGATTCCTGGAACGGGCGTTCATGGAAGACGGCAACGCCGGCGAGCGTGCCAGGAGCGAGCATCACCGAGCTCAACGCCGTCAGTGGCAGCGGCCCCGATGACGTGTGGGCGGTCGGCGACCAGAATGGCGAATCGAACTCCACGCTCGTCGAGCACTTCGACGGCAGCTCGTGGAGCAACTTCCCGTCGCCCAGAATCGCCGACGGTGACCTGGCAGCGGTGAGCGCGGACGGCCCGGCGGACGCCTGGGCGGTAGGCAGCAAGTTCGTGGTCCAGGGATCCAACTCGTTCACGACCACACTCACCGAGCACTGGAACGGCACGGCGTGGCAGGTCGTGAGCAACCCGTTCGGCAGCAAGTCGAGTGCGACTCGCGACTCGCTTGTCTCGGTCGTGGCGATCTCGCCGAGCGACGCGTGGGCGATTGGGGTTACGTTCGCTGGCTACCACTCTCGCTCCTCGGTGCTCGAGAACTGGAACGGCCGCAGCTGGAGCATCGTGTCGCAGCCGGTCGCCGGCGCCGTTCTCAACGGCCTGGCGGCGACGGGCCCGGATGACGTCTGGGCTGTCGGAGACGGCGGGGTCATCGAGCACTTCAACGGGACGTCATGGATCCAGCTCCCCAACCCGGCGGGAGGAGACGAGAGTCTCAGCTCGGTCGCCGCGCTCAGTCCTACCGACGCGTGGACGATGAGCTCCGACGGCACGCTCACCGAGCAGTGGAAAGGCACAAAGTGGAGCGCGGTCCCGACCGCGACCACGCTTCCGTCTGGCTTTCGGCTGGGTGCGCTGGCTGGACTGTCCGGCGGCCCGATGTTCGCGGCGGGCGGCAACGATGACGGGGGAAACAACCTGAGCTCGATCCTGCAGCAGCCACAGCCCTGACACTGGAGTCCGCGCCTGGGGGGCTATCCCCAAAATGTTGGTGCATCGCCGAGATCTAGATACCTGACGTCCGCCGCGATCCGGGAAGGACAACGCGCGGTCGGCGTCTACCTGAGCAGTAGCCGACCGAGGGAGAGGGAGATGTCGCATCGACTGTGGATGGCGCCCTGCATTTGCGCGGCGATCGTTGCCGGGCACGCGACGACTGCGCTGGCGTCGTGGCAGATCGTTTCGAGCCCTGAGCCGCAGGGCACGAACTACGCGCAGCTGACGGGCACCGTGGCGACGGGCGCGGGCTCGGCATGGGCCGTGGGGTATGCCCGCACGGGCAACAACCCGTACCGCGCGTTGATCGAGCGCTGGTCGGCGAGTTCCTGGTCGCTCGCGCAGTCGGCGGCCGTCAAAGCCTCGGACACGACGTTTCTGAACGGGACCGCGGAGACGAGCGGGAGCGATGTATGGGCGGTCGGTAGCGACGCGACCACTGCGGACAACCCGCCGCACGGTCTGATCGAGCATTGGAACGGCGTCTCTTGGACCCGAAACCCGGTCGCCACCGGGGAGCCGGCGGGGAGCACGCTGCTCGCGGTGAGCGCCGACTCTACGTCGGATGCCTGGGCCGTCGGCTACACGAACAACGCCTCGACCTTCGGCTTCACGCCGCTGATCGAGCACTTCACCGGTACCTCGTGGCGCGCCGTGCCGGGCGCGGCTGCCTACCCGGTCAGCGGCCACGACCGCTTGCTGGCGGTTGCGGCACTCGGCCCAACCGATGTCTGGGCGTTCGGAGTCACGGGGGAGCACCCGGACCCGGTGATCGAGCACTTCAACGGCAGCGTCTGGAGCATCGTCTCCCAGCCCGCGAGCGGCTACGACACGTTCCTCGATGGCGTCACCGCAATCTCCTCGACCAACATCTGGGCCGTTGGCGGCACGGAGGTGACCAACACGCTGATCGAGCACTGGAACGGGAGCAGCTGGAGCATCGTCGCAAGCCCCAACGTCACCGGAGCGGGCAGCGTCCTCAACTACCTGACCGGCGCGTCGGCGCTCGGCGCGAATGACATCTGGGCGGTCGGCACGACCGACAACAACTCGACCGGCGAGACGCTGACAGAGCAATGGAACGGGTCGAAGTGGAGCATCACCCCGAGCCCTGACTCGGGGTCCTCGGGTCTGGACTCCGTCTCCGGACTCGCCGGAGGGCCGCTGTTCGCAGTTGGCATCGGCGACAACACCGCCGGGATCCCATCGCCACTGGTCCTCCAGCACTTCTAGACGAGCCGATGCGGTGACGCCGCCGCGGTCGCGCTAACCCGGCTGCCCGCTCTGAGCCGTCCCCGTCGCATCTGAGCTGACGGCCGTGAGCTGGTCGCGGTTCAGCAGCGCCAACAGCGGCGCAGCAGCGTCTCGGAGCC
>Ga0073928_10010404_pt1 | contig 11094 bp, 11 predicted proteins | sample PaiPotPPA55metaG_FD_76969 | JGI IMG/M metagenome (GOLD analysis project Ga0073928, IMG submission 76969) | Iron sulfur acid spring bacterial and archeal communities from Banff, Canada, to study Microbial Dark Matter (Phase II) - Paint Pots PPA... ...
AAGCTCAATCGTGAACTCCGCCACTGGGAAAAAATCTATAACACCGTACGCCCTCACCAGTCCTTGGCCTACCTAACCCCTCAACAATTCTTGCACCAATTCCCATCTCAACGAAAGGAATGAAAGTGTCACCAATCTACTGGACGAGTACACCAAATTGCCTTTATTCCCACGATGGGATAGACTAAAAGATGTGCAGTTCTTCTGTTCCCCCGCTCTCCTCGACGGTTCTCTATGTTAAGCGGTGAAAGCAGTTTCCACATAGGCGATAAAGTCGTCTATCCCAACCATGGGGTAGGGATCATTGAACAAATTAGCAGCCGCACTATGGGCGCCACCGTTGAGCAGTTCTACCTCCTTAAAATTCAATCCAGTAGCCTGAAAGTGATGGTGCCGTTCCACAATGTGGGGATGGTGGGCTTAAGGCGTGTAATTCGAAACGGGGAGATTCAGAAAATCGTTGATTTTCTCACTAATGGCGAGTGCGACAGCAACGCCGACTGGAAGTATCGCTTCAAGGAAAATTCGGAGCGAATGCGGACCGGGTCACTTTTGGAAGTGGCTGCTGTCCTGAAAGGCCTGTTGGTCCTACACCAGGCAAAATCCCTTTCCTTCCGGGAAAAGAAAATGCTGGAGCGGGCCCGCTATTTGCTGGTAAGCGAAATGGCAATGGCAAAGAATTGCCAGGAATCGGAAATCGAAGAATTACTCTCCAAAGCTCTGTCCAAGAGCAAGCTCCGGTTGCCGGAAGCCTCAGAATTTCAAGCTTAATAAGTTTCGTTCACTCTCCCAACCACACTCCATAAGGTTTCAGCGGTTCGACGTGGTCGAAAATAATCTTCATCGCTGCCGTGATCGGAATGGCAAGAACAAGTCCGATTGCGCCCCACAGCGACGCCCAAATCAGCAACGCCATGGTCACCGCCAATGGGTTGAGTTGCAAACGCCTTCCCAGAATCTTCGGATATAGGACATTCAACGCGAGAACGTGCAGTCCGAGAACGGCCATAACGATGTAGACAATCTCGGTCGAAGGGACGTGTCCCAAGCCGACGAAGATCGGCGGAGCAAGTGCCAGCACAACCCCTAGATAAGGCACCAGGCTTAAAAAACCGCTGATAAATCCGACAATATAGAAGAATGGCAGATGGAGGAGCCAAAAGACCACCGTGGTCATTGCTCCCAGAAAAATTCCAATAAGCAGATTTCCAACCATGAAACTGCGAATCATTGCCGAGATCAAGCCAAGCGTGACGTAGGCCGTATTTCGACTCTTCATTGGAAAGAGCATGACTGTGGCGGATCGCACATGCTCCTGCCATGTCAGCATGAAGTAAGCCAGAAACGGAATGAATGACCCTGCCAGGAAAATTTCGCTGAACGAGCCCACTCCGTGAGTCAAGACTCCAGTCCAATCCGTTGCCGTGCGTACGCTCACCACACCTTTTTCGTGTTCAGGTTCCAATACTTCGAGGCTTTCGGCCTTCTTGCGGTAGCGCATCGCCTCTTCGCGAAGCTTGCTTGTATACTTCGGCAAATCGTCCACCAGCGACGCGGCTTGGTTGTAAGACACATATACGACCCCGACGAGGGCGGCTAGCAATAACAGAATTGCTATAGCAGCAGATAATCCGCGTGGCGCACGCGCCCGCGTCAGTCCATCGACGACAGGCGCCAATACAAACGACAAAAGCACCGCGACCAACATTACCGCCAGCACAATTTCGCAGTAATAACAAAGAGCCAGAATGGCGCCGATGCCGATGAGGTTTTGAGTCCAGTTCCTCTTGGGACCGGGAAGGGTAGGCTCCGCCGACGTTACTGGCCGCAGGGACTCAATTTGTATTTCGGCAGTTTCCGTCATATGCGATATCGTAGCTTACTCCGCTTCAGCGCGACCGACATATAATCACTTAATGCCCCCCCAGGAAGGTACTTACGTACCGCACCAGTCTCATCCTCGGATTCTGGGCCTGGACGTGGGTTCCAAAACGATCGGGATGGCGGTTTCCGATCCTCTTGGCATCACAGCACAGGGGTTGGATACTATCCGTCGCCAAAATAGAAGGCTGGATTTCGGCCAACTTAGAGAAGTAATTGTGAAATATGCTGTCACGGAAATTGTGGTCGGATATCCGTTGCGGATGAGCGGCGCCGAAGGGACTCAGGCTGAAAAGATGCAGATTTTTGCCGAAGACCTGCGAAAGCACTTTCGAATTCCGGTGCACCTGTGCGACGAGCGCCTGACTTCGGCACAGGCCAACCGCCTATTGAGAGATTCCGAGATGTCGATCAAGCGTCGGGGAGAAGTCGTAGACAAACTGGCGGCAGTGCTGATTCTGCAGAGTTGGATGGAGACCAGAACGTCAGGGAATGGCCTCTAGCTGCATCACAAACCAACTTGTCGGGATCACCCCAAATCCATAAGACCAACGTAACTACTATTCGCGACGCCATCATCTAAAATATCCATCTTGCGCACCCTTTTTAAACTGTTTCTGCTCGCGTTAATCGCCGGAGCAGCCTGGCTAGCTTGGGGACTTGCGATACCGGTTTCCCCACCAGGACAGAAATTTGTTTTATTGCGACCAGGCTTCTCTACGCGGCGCATCGCAGGTGAGTTGAAATCGGCTGGAATCATTCGCAACGCAGATGCATTTATCCTCTGGCATTATTTGCATCACGGTCGATCACTCAAAGCCGGCGAATATCTCTTCGAGAAAACTGCAAATGCCGTCGAAGTACATAAGCGTCTCGTGCGTGGAGATATTTACGTACATACGGTGGTTATTCCAGAAGGCTTTAACATCTTTGAAATTGCCCAGGCCATGCAGGATGCGGGGCTATGTCCGAGGCAGGAGTTTATTGACGCCGCCATGAACGGCTCGGCACTGATTTCCGATTTAGCCCCAGAGTCCACTAGTCTTGAGGGCTATCTTTTTCCTAATACTTATGAGTTCACTCGCACGCAGACCACGAACGAGATGTTGGCAGCCATGGTGAAGCAATTCCGTCAGGTCGCCAGAGAAATAGGATTGAATTCAGACGTACACAAAACGGTGACACTAGCGTCCATCATCGAGAAAGAGACGTCGGTGCCCGACGAGACGACTATGGTTGCCAGTGTCTATTACAACCGGCTCCAAAAAAATATGCCGTTGCAGGCAGATCCCAGTGTAATTTATGCCGAATTGCTGAAGGGCTCGTATACAGGGGCTCTGCATCACCCCGACATGCAGTTCAACTCCGCTTACAACACTTACATTCATCCAGGGCTGCCTCCGGGACCAATTGCAAATCCTGGCAAAACCTCGCTCGAAGCCGCAATGCATCCCGGCACGACCGACTACATCTATTTTGTTAGCGACGGCAACGGACATCATCGTTTCGCTCAGTCGCTGGAAGAACACAATCGCAACGTCGCCGCATATAGAAAAGCGGTGGAAGGGAAATAGGTTTTTAATCTCCAAGGGGATCGAAGCACGCAGGCAATATCAGCGACTAGATGCGTAGCCCATCCGTAAGAATTTTTCTTCGAGGGTACGACGCGACAAATAGGCGACGCCGATGGCCAGAGCGGTGCCGGTGAAGAAGCGAAGTAACATCGCGACAGTTGGCATACCGGCGGAAATTAGCAGAACAAAGGCACGCGCAAAGAGGATTTCTACCAGCTTGAATGCCAGCACATGAATAAGATACAGACCATAGCTAATAAAGCCAAAAAACTTCAGAACCGAGCTATGAACAAGAAAACTCCAACGGTTCGTCCCCATTAGCAGCATGCTCGACAATAAACCGACGCAAGCTAGATTGCATGCAGTGCCCAAAAAAGCTGCTTCGGCACGGGGATAGCTCAGCAAAAATGCAAAGCTGATTGATCCAACGATTAGCAGCGGCAGGGCAATCGCAGACAATTGCTTTCTCTCAAAAGAAGGCAGTCGTAGCCAGATGGCTAATAATGCTCCTAGTGCGATTCCGTCCAAGTTGCACCATGTGTAAAGCGACACGAAGTGCCGCTGGTAGTTCGTAAAAATCGCGGTAATTAGACGGATGATTGGGGTTCCCGCAACGATGATTGCAAGAATAAGTAGAAGACGCTGAGGGGAAGACTTGCGAACGCCCAAGGGCCAGATCATATAGAAATGCTCTTCCACGGCTAAGGACCAGAGGGGCCCATACTGAATTGGCACTCCCACCAGATTCGCACTGTTCGCAAGAAACAAAATACTCGCGAAAAGGAAACGCCATCCAATCCATCCGCCCAACGTCAGAAGAAGAAGAGTTGCGTAAAAGGCAGGCAAGATTCGGAGCGCGCGACGAGTGTAGAAACGGCAATAGTAGTCGGGATTGCTTCGGCTGTTGACGAGAATCCCAGTAATAAGGAATCCCGATAGTACAAAGAACAAATTCACCCCGACTCCACCGTAGTTGCAGATGGCAAGCATCAGATTACCGGTACGAGAGAGTTCCGCATTCAGGGGTCGCGCCATCCCATGAAGAAGCAAAACCAACAATATTGCGATGCCTCGTACGGAGTCTAGTTCTGGCATGTAGGGGCGGATTATTGGAGAGGGTTGGTCGGAATACATAGGGGGTACCGGCCTCAGCAGCGACCTAACGTGAACTCGACATGTTACTCCCCGGGAGGTCCGCCTCCTAGATAGCTTGATCACACAATAGAAAACCTCAATCAGCCAACGCAGGGCTCGCCGAAATTGTTGAGCAATTGAGAGCCCGGCGCAGCGGTTTTCATCTTTAATTAAGGGTTCTGGCTTTCAGCCGGACCATTCACTGCGACTCCGCATCGCTTATACTCATCTAAAGCCAACTAGATGCCCCCTTTGCGTAGACTAAGTGCAGCTATTCTTTTTTTGGTGGTATCCCCCCTAAGTGGATGTCTTTTCAGATCGCGCCCAGTGCAGCCTCAGGTTACGGTTGCTCCCCTAAAATCCGCAACACAACAGCAACTGATCGATTCAATCAATGAGCAGGCTGCCAGAATTCAATCCATGCAAGCCACCGTCGATATTGACACTTCGGTCGGAGGCGCAAAAAAGGGGAAAATTACAGACTATGAGCAGATTCGCGGCTACGTTCTTGCCCGCAAACCCGCGATGCTGCGAATGACCGGACTAATGCCCGTTGTTCGCACTCGAGCCTTTGACATGGTGAGCGATGGCAGCAACTTCAAGCTCTGGATTCCGCCCAAGAACCGTTTTGTGATAGGTCGCAACGATGTGCCGTCCAACAATACTCAACAGCCATTGGAAAATTTGCGGCCCCAAGTCATTTTTGACGCGTTGCTAATCCGGCAGATCGATCCGGAGCACGATATCGCCGTCAAAGAGAATCAATCGCACATGGTTGTTGACGCGAAGGGTCATAGATACTCGCGATCGGAATATGTAATTGATGTCATCGAGAAGGGCCACCAGGGATGGTTCCGCGCCCGTACTATTGTTTTTGGCCGAGATGACCTCCTACCGTCACGGCAGTTGATTTATACCCAAGACGGCGAGGTGCTTACGGATGCGCGGTACGAGAACTATAAGAAGGATGAGCATGGAATCGAATTCCCATGGCGAATCGAGATTGCGCGGCCGCAGGAGGAGTACGATATCACCCTCACCTTCGTGAAGTTGGAGCTGAACACTCCTCTGCCGGATGACAAGTTCGAGCTTGAGCAACCGCCCGATGCGGAGGTCGTTCGTTTGGATCAGCCCCAAGCATCAACTGTAAAATCGGCCGACCCGAATAAGAAATAGGAAAAGTCACTACCTATGAACAAAATGATCGTGGCCAATTTGGTGCACCGGCCCATCCGCTCATTAATCAGTATTGTTGCCATCGCGCTTGAGGTGACGCTGATTCTGCTGATTGTCGGATTATCGGTCGGAATGCTAACCGATGCACGAGACCGTCAAGCTGGAATTGGAGCGGACGTGATCGTGCAGCCGCCGAACTCCTCTTTCATACAAGGATTGTCCAGTGCGCCGGTTCCGATAAAAGTTGGCGACATTATTCGGCGTCTTCCGCACGTGGCGCAGGTTTCACCTGTGATCACGATGGTCTCCACGGTTGGTACGGTTGAAGTAATTTATGGGATTGACCTGAAGAGTTTCGAGGCCCTTGGCAGTCCCTTTCGCTACATTGAAGGAGGGCCATTCCAGACGGCACAAGATGTACTCGTCGACGATTATTTCGCACGTTCTCAGCATGCGAATGTCGGTGATAGCATCACTATTCTGAATCATCAATTTCGCATCGCCGGAATCGTGGAACACGGCAAAGGCGCGCGCAAGTTTCTCCCCATTACCGCCCTGCAGGACATCAATGGCAGTCAGGGAAAGGCTTCCGTCTTTTACGTGAAGTTAGACGATCCCGCAAATGCTGATGCCGTTGTGAAAGAGGTGCGGGGCGTTCCTGGAATGGAACAATATGCAGTCCGCTCCATGCGCGAATACCTTTCGATGTATACCCCTACCAACTATCCCGGGCTATCGAGTTTCATTGATGTGGTCATTTGGATATCCGTAATTATCGGTTTTATCGTCATCTTCCAAGCCATGTACACGGCGGTGATGGAGCGCACTCGCGAAATTGGGATTCTCAAGTCACTTGGCGCGTCAAAGTTTTACATCGTAAACGTAATTCTGCGGGAAACCGTATTGCTGGCTATTGCCGGAATTCTGGTCGGAATTGTTTTCAGCATGGTTGCACGTGCAGGAATCCATCATCGTTTGCCAACCCTGAATGTCATCGTCAATTTGGAATGGATATTAAAAGCCACGGGGATTGCCGTCGTCGGCGCGATTGCCGGGGCACTGTATCCCGCTTACAAGGCAGCGCAGAAAGATCCCATCGACGCGCTGGCGTACGAATAGGGTAAATGCCTCTTTCTGTCCCGATCTGATCACGACAGAACGGGGAAGAGCGGCTCTTTAGAGCCGCGTTACCGGGATGTACCCTGCACGCGGCCATGAATGGCCGCTCTTTCCACGGATATCGATCCAATGTTGTAGGAGCAACGCTGCGTGACGTCCGTCACATCGCTCAACAAATCTACCGGTCTAAACTTGAGCGAAAACAACCATGTTTTCCGGCCGCATTACTCACGCAACGCTTAAAATCCTCGACTTCTTTGCCGCGCACACTCTTCCGCAAAGAAATCTCGCAAGCCATACACGCACCGGACGCCGGGGCGAAGAAGACGCCTATTTTTACCTACGGCGATTGGGATACGTGATGGTCGCCCGCAATTTTCGTTCGCCCCGCGGCCGCGGCGAGATCGACCTGATCGGATGGCACAAAGACGTGCTTTGCTTTATTGAAGTCAAGACGCGCACTTCTCACGACGTGAAGCCTGCGGAAGCTGCAGTGGATCGCGACAAATGGCGTCAGCTCTCTGCCACCGCTCGGGAATATCTGCGACATCTTCCTGAGGATTTGCAGTGGCGCTTTGATGTCATCAGCGTGTATTATGATCGGCATTCCAGCCCGCCCCAATTCCAGCTGTTTCAGAATGCCCTTCCCGCATCATAAAGTTAAATTCGCTGGCGGGCTGAATAAGGAGCTAGCAGTTGCCTGAGCTTAGAAAAGATCCAATTGTAGGACGGTGGGTCATAATTTCAACCGACCGCGCGAAACGCCCGACCGACTTTTCGCGTGAGGCAATCAGAATGAAGGGCGGCTTCTGTCCCTTTTGCTATGGCAATGAAACGAAGACGCCTCCTGAGGTCCAGGCTTACCGGCCCAACGCTAACGGCGGACCTGCGCCCCAGCGTGATTCTCCCGGATGGACAGTTCGTGTGGTTCCGAACAAATTCCCAGCGCTTGGGATTGAAGGGAATCTAAACCGGCAGGCCGAGGGCATGTTCGACAAGATGAACGGCATAGGCGCGCATGAGGTAATCATCGAGACCCCGGACCACAGCGCCACGCTCTCGACACTTCCTCCAAAGCGGATTGAAGATGTGCTGTGGACCTTCCGCGATCGCATACTCGATCTTAGAAAAGATCAGCGCTTTAAATATATTTTGATCTTTAAAAACCACGGCGAAGCGGCAGGTGCTTCCCTGGAGCATTCGCACTCTCAACTTATCGCGCTCCCGATTCTGCCAATTTATGTGAGCGAGGAAATCGAAGGGGCCAAGCAGTATTACCTTTACAAAGAGCGCTGTGTGTTTTGCGACATTATCCACCAGGAAAGCGAATCCGGCATTCGCGTGGTTGCCGAGAATGAGAGCTTTCTGACCATTGCGCCATACGCGCCGCGATTTCCATTCGAGACCTGGATTCTTCCGAAGCAGCACGAATCGGCGTTTGAAAATTCTTCCTCGCACATGTTTGAGAACCTGGCAAAGGCTTTGAAGATTCTGCTAACCAGGGCGGATCGCGTGCTGGATAATCCACCGTACAATCTGGTGATCCATAGTTCTCCCGTGCAGGACCCCATCAACGACCACTACCACTGGCACATCGAGTTCATGCCAAAACTGACTAAGACCGCTGGATTTGAGTGGGGAACGGGTTTTTATATCAATCCAACGCCGCCCGAGGAGGCAGCGAAATTCTTGCGTGAGGCGAGCGTGGAAGACGCGGTGCCTGCGGCGACGAGCAAGTAACCGATTTATCCCTGGGTCTTATCCAGAAATTCCGCGTGCCAGGCCATCTGGATGCTTTCGAGTTTGCCCTCGGTCGACTTCTTTGAATCACCCTTGAATTCGGGAAGCTCGGTTACATAGCGATGTAAGTCCGTGAATCGGACTTCGAGCGGATTTATGTTCGGATGTTTTTCGGAAAGCAGAATTCCAATATCGTCGGGGTCATCCCAGGTAAGATCTTTCGGCATGTATTCTCCTCGAAGATGAAGAACCAGCTTATACGGAACGGAGGTTTATTATCTCTGAAAAGCCACTTTTAGCGAGGAAAAATTAATCAGCGGCGAACGGCGACGACTCGATTCTTAGTGTTCTTCCGAGACGTAGTTACGATTCCACGCCGGAATTTCCACCACTACTTTGCCTGGTTTCGCAATGGTGGCCTGACAACCCAACCTCGAGTTTAACTGCAGATCGGCAGCCATATCGAGCCGGTCGGCTTCGTCATCATCCATTTCGGAAAGATTTTCCGCACCCTGCTTTACCCATATGTGACAGGTTGTGCAGGCGCAATTGCCTCCGCAAGCATGGTCCAGCTTGATGCCGTTGTTTAGCGCGACGTCGAGAAGAGATTCTTCCTTGCCGTGATCTTTATACGGCAGCTTGCCATGCTCGAATTGCACGGTCTTGCCCTCGGGCAGGAAAGTCACTTCGACGATATTTTCGCCCAAGGGCTCTTCGGTCATGGTCGCTGCGTTGCTGTTTTTCAGTTCTGTCATTGTCTCATTCATTCGAAGTCTGCTTTCGCGACGGGGTGTGCGGTAGCGATTCCTTCCGCCATATTATTTTGATCCATCGATTTGCCTTTGAGCGCGGTGGTGACGGCTGTATCCATCATTAATTCGGCAAGACGCATAGTGCCTTGATTTAGTTCGTCGATTGCGCCGCGGATGGCATGGTAGTCGTCCTTATTCTTCGCTTCTTTGAGGTTTCTTTCCTGATCGGCGATTCTTTGCTTTTCGATGGTGGTGAGCTGTCCCCAAGCGGGGCTGGTTCTGCCCTTTTCCAGCGCCGCGAGGATGGTATCGGCTTCGTTCCGCGCTTCGATCACCTGGCGCTGTTTCAAATCATCTTCCGCGTAGTCGAACGATTCGAGAATCATGCCTTCGACTTGCTCGTCGGTGAGTCCGTAGCTCGGTTGCACTTCGATTTCGGATTCTTTCCCACTTCGCTGTTCGCGCGCAGTTACGTGCAGAATGCCGTTGGCGTCGATGAGGAATTTCACTTCGATGCGAGGAAGCCCAGCCTGCATGGGAGGAATGCCTTTTAGATCGAAGCGCGCCAGCGATCGGCAATCTTTCGCCAATTCGCGCTCCCCCTGCAAAACGTGGATGGCGACATTCGCTTGTCCGTCAACTTGAGTTGTGTAGTGCTGCGTCGCTGAAGCGGGAATCGTCGAATTGCGCAGAATAATTTTGTCGGTTACGCCTCCAGCCACTTCGATCCCAAGCGATAGCGGCGTGACGTCAAGAAGCAACATGTCTTGGGTGGCCTCGGATCCGCCGGAAAGGATGTTGGCCTGGACCGCTGCTCCGAGAGCAACAACTTCGTCGGGATTTAGATCGGTGTGGGGCTTGCGCTGATATAACTCCTCAACGAGTGCGCGCACTTTTGGGATTCTGGTCGAGCCTCCGACGAGAACCACTTCGTCGAGCTGTTCGGGCTTCAAACCTGCATCTTTCAGGGCTTGTTTGCAGAGGCCGATGGTGCGGGTGATTACTGGATCAATCAGCGTTTCAAATTGCTCACGCGTGATTTCGCGAAGGTAGCTCTTGCCCCCCGGAAGATCGAGAGCGAGTTTGGTTGAGGCTTGCGAAGACAGCGCGATCTTGGCGTTGATTACAACTTTGCGGATGGTCGCCACCACTTCACCGTTGCGAGAAACATCAAGACCAAGATCACCTTTGATGTCGGTGATAGCGATCGCAATTAACAGATTGTCGATGTCATCACCGCCGAGATGAGTGTCACCGTTAGTGGCGATGACTTCGAAGATTCCGTCGTGTAGTTTCAGGATCGATACGTCGAAAGTTCCACCGCCCAAATCGTAAACCGCGACGATTCCGTTTTGCTTTTTATCGAGGCCGTAGGCCAAAGAAGCTGCCGTCGGCTCATTTACCAGGCGCAGAACTTCAAGGCCCGCGATTCGCCCGGCGTCTTTTGTCGCCTGGCGTTGGGCATCGTTGAAATATGCGGGGACGGTAATGACCGCTTGAGTTACAGGCGCGCCGAAGAAACGCTCCGCGTTGCGTTTGAGCTGGCGCAGAATGAAAGCTGAAATTTCGGGTGGCGTAAAAGTTTTTTCGCCCAGCTTGATGCGGAGAACTTCTCCTGATTCGAGATCGTCCGCCAAGTGGAATGGGAACAGTTTCAGTTCGTCGGCGACGTCTTCACTGCCGCGTCCCATCAGGCGTTTGATGGAATAGACGGCGCG
>Ga0073928_10010407_pt1 | contig 11093 bp, 10 predicted proteins | sample PaiPotPPA55metaG_FD_76969 | JGI IMG/M metagenome (GOLD analysis project Ga0073928, IMG submission 76969) | Iron sulfur acid spring bacterial and archeal communities from Banff, Canada, to study Microbial Dark Matter (Phase II) - Paint Pots PPA... ...
GAACGACGACTCGAACCTCCGGCCCACAAGCGCTTAACTCACTGAACCGCCGTATGCGGACCCGCACGTACGGTGGTGTGGCAGGGGAGGACGGGCAACCGTCCCCCCTATGCCGATTCTTTTGACTTTGAGTCTGCTCCTTTTTTGTGAATGGTCATCCCGAGCGAGGCGCTTCGTAGCGCCGAGCTTCAGCCGGGCATCTTGTTGCTGACTTTCATTGTCATACTGGGCATCGGTGGCTACTTACATCGGCGGTTCGATCGTAACCCTCAGGCCATAGCTGCACGTCGCATCCTCAGTCCACCTGATTGGCACACTGCCGTACCCGGTCGTAAGCGTCAGCATATGCGTTTTACGAGGCAGATTGTCGTTCACTCCCACCCAAATATCGATCGTCCTATCCATGTCGCCGACGTGGGTTTTGAATTCGTACCGAAACGTCGGCGCTCCATCGACGCTCTCGCTCCCAGCCAGCTTCAAATCTCCGTCCTGATAGCCAAACATCAAGGCGTCGGGAATCAGCGCACCGGCTGACGTGTCAATCTGCGCCTGGAACGGCTGCGCTTTTTGCCAAGTTTCATTTCCTTTCCTGCCGTACACATCTCTGCCGATGATGATCGTTTCGTAGCGTCCCGGATTCGTTTTCAACTGAGTCGTGACGATATGATAGCGGTCCGGCGCGGCCGCTTCCGTCACACGATCGTCCGCCCAACCCGGTCCGCTGTTGTTCACCGTTTCCCGGCGGCAGCTATGCGCCGTATCGTGAAAAAGAAGATTGGCCGCTTTTTTCACCACCTCCGCCGGGGGGGCCGTAGCCGACACCGGTGCCGGCGGAGCAGGTTTAAAATCGTCATTCGTCACAACTTTTTTCGCTTGCGGCGATTCAGACTTCTGCGCTCGCGCCTCGCGCGCCACGTCTCCCAGCGGCTTATCCTGCGCAAACGCCAGATTCCCGCAATTAAAAGTCCCGGAGAGAAAAGTTCCGGAAACTAAAGCCGCCGCCGCGATCCAACCTGCGTGCATTTTCCTCCTCAGCGCTCACTATACTATTCCCGTCAAGTTTCGGCGTTCTGCCTTCAGCTGGTCTGTAATGTAGATCACTTCTGGAGAGCGTGAGTTGCCGGCTAAACTGGCATTTACAAGTCAGTTATGCGCAGGATTTTTCATATTCCAGCAACAATCCTGCCAAGCCTCTGCTCGAACTACTGGGCCGGGCTTGCATCTGCATGAATAAGAGTTACTTAAAATCGGCCAAAATGTTTCGCGAGCTTCATCCAGTGGCGACTGAATTGCCATGTCTGAGGCTAGAACCGGCGCCGGGCTGTTTGCGTCGGCTTTTTTTCGGGAATATGGGCAGTTAGTCCAGGGGACCGTGAATGAAAAGGACATTTTTTGTCGGCCTGCTCGCCGCTTTGATGCTGACTTGGGGTACATCCGTGAAGGCTGACGGTGGCAATGTCGCCTCCGGTGACCTGGATCACGACGGCGGCTGCCAAGGTTGTGGAGACGTATCTTCGGTTCTGTCAAGCCATATGCACGATGGAGACAGCGATCTGCTTCACCTGATCGATTTTGACAAGAAATTCAAAGACGGCAAAAAGGGCGACCACGACAAGAAGAAAGGCGATAACGACGGAGGGAATGGCGGCGGTGTTCCTGTTCCGGAACCCGCAACGCTCACCATGTTTGGCGCAGGACTTCTCGGCGTGGCAGCTATTGCGCGCCGACGTTTCCTGAAATCCTAGTCGTTTCGAATTACCTCCTGATCCCCGCATCGAAGTCTTGGTGCGGGGTTTCTTTTTGCTCTTCCACGTTTTGCTCTGGCCTACCGTGCCAGGCTGGTTCGCCCGCGCAATGTATTCGACTTTGAATTCCCACGTTTCGCGTAGGTGCATCCGCCGGAAATGACAAAGTGATTATTCCTGCGAGGCTGTTTACTTAGCGGGTTTCCTGTGGGACGTCTTGGCCTTTACGTGAATGAGGGGTGTGGGCCGGAGCGTGGCCACTACGAATTCAGAACTCTTGAGAAGGGCGCGTTTTTTCATTTTTCCTCCCGCTATGCTGAGCTGACTGGGGAGCTTTCTGGTAGTGCGCCTTTCGACCGAGGCGGACAAACGAGGAAGGTCCATTTCTTTGGTGACGTTGGCGAGAGTCGCTTCCCTTAGACGTTTATTGTCATTTTTGTCGATCATATTGTGACGTTAGCCGATCGTGTGAAGGAAGTCCGTTCAAAACAGCACACTTTCTGGCTTAATTCCAGGACGGAAGAGGCGGGAAGTAAGACCAGGGTACAAAACGTCCATCGCGGGCTGCGCCTGGCTGTGGCAATAACGCCAACCAATGGAAGCGATGACAGAAGCGGTTCAGCCGATTGATTTAGCTTTTCGTTCGAGTTCTTTTCTTCTGATTCTGCACACCGGCTGTTCAAGGGGCTTCTAAGCGGTCCTCAATTTCCAGCTAGATCGTTGCTGGTGGGGATGTTCCGGCGTCAACGGGAGAACATGTGACCGCGTGGGTGGTCAATCACGCCTTCAGTTGACGAGGGACGCGGCTATTCCCGTTTCGAGTAAGTGACCGAATTGCACGGCGCCGACCGGCGGGCTCAGTAGATAGCCTTGACCTTCTTCACAGTGTTGAGATTGGAGATAGGTTATCTGTTCGTGGGTTTCTATGCCTTCGGCTATGACAATGTGGTGAAGGTTCCTGCCCATGCCAATTATTGCGGAAATAATTGTTGAGTCATCCAAACTGGAGGTGATCTTTTGGATGAAGGACTGGTCGATTTTGAGGACGTCAATGGGAAATTGGCGCAAGTAACTAAGGCTGGAGTAGCCGGTCCCGAAGTCATCTACTGCAAGCTGTACTCCCATGGTTTTGAGTTCTTCGAGCACTAGGGCCGTGGATTTGGCATTTTCCATAAGAACACGTTCTGTGAGCTCGAGCACGAGATAGTGCGCGTCCAAGCCAGTGTCGGAGAGTATCATCCGGACATAATCGACAAAACCCTTCTCGCGAAACTCAACGGCAGAAACATTGACGGCCATGCGCAGATGGCGCAATCCGGCATCCTGCCAGGCACGCGCCTGCTTGCAAGCCTCTCGCATCACCCAGCGGCCAATGGGGACAATCAAGCCGCAATCTTCCGCAATGGGCACGAAATCTGCTGGCGGGATGAGATCTCCGTAAGGTTGCTGCCAGCGTATCAAGGCTTCCGCGCCCGTGATGTCTCCGGTATCGAGGTTTACCTTTGGCTGATAATGTAGCAAGAACTCTTGGTTCTTGAGGGCGCGGCGCAATTCGCTTTCCATGGATTGCCGTTGTACCGCCTTCAAATTCATAGCGGCTTCGAAGAACTGGAAATTGCCGCGCCCACGTTCTTTGGCGTGGTACATGGCCATATCAGCATTCTTGAGGAGCGTTTCGGAATCTCCTCCGTCTCTCGGGTACAAGCTGATACCAATGCTGGCCCCGATGTGCACAGTCCGAACGCCAATGATATAAGGCGCGTTGAGAGCTATCAGGATTTTGGCGGCGCAGGTGGCCGCGTCTTCTGCATGGGTGATCTCTGGAAGCAGGACTGCAAATTCATCGCCGCCCTGGCGGCTCACGGTATCCGAACCGCGCACGCAAGACAGCAATCGTTTTGAAACGGATCGAAGAAGCTCGTCGCCGCCCGCGTGTCCCAGCGAATCATTGACAATCTTAAAGTTATCCAAATCCAGAAATAGCACGGCGAATGGTCTGCTTTGGCGAAGAGCCATAGAAATGGATTGGGTGATGCGGTCGTTGAGCAACAGGCGATTGGGAAGGCTGGTTACCACATCGTGGTGCGCGGTATGTGTCATTTGCAGCGACATGGCCCGCGCGGCGCTCACATCGTGGAAAACAATCACTGCGCCTATTACGCGGCCAGACCGGTCGTGGATGGGCGCGGCGGAATCCTCAATCGCGGATTCGTACCCGTCGCGACGGATGAGCACGCAGTTGATTGTGAGTCCGACCGTCGCGTTTTGTTCGACGGCCATCTCCATGGGATCTCGAGCAGTCTGGCGCGTGCCGCCATCAATAATTCGAAAGACTTCGGCGAGAGGTTTGCCAGTGGCTTCTGCACGGAGCCATCCAGTCATCTTTTCTGCAACGATATTCAGATAGGTGATCTTGCCGAAGATGTCGGTACACAAAACGGCGTCACCAATCGAGTTGAGTGTAACCACAGCGCGCTCTTTTTCTACGAACAGCGCGTCTTCAATGCCTTTGCGTTCGACCGCATTCCGCAGCGCGCGCTGGAGCGAATAGGTATCCAGGTGGGCCGCCACCAGATAATCCTGCGCGCCACGGGTTACCGCCTCCTTCGCCAATACTTCGGACCCGTCTCCAGCAAGGATAAGTATGGGAACATCCGGTGAGGCGGCGAACAATTTGTCAAAAGTCTCGACGCCTTGGCTGTCCGGCAGTGACAAATCAAGCAAGATGGCGGCGATCCCTTTTTTGCTCAGTCGTTCCAGGCCCTGAGAAAGCTGCCGCGCCCATTCCACTTCGAACGAACCTGCGTCCCCCGCGGCTAATGCCACGCCAATCTGACCGGCGACGGCCGGGTTGTCTTGAATCAGAAGTATTGTGAGACACGCAGTATGGTGAGTCATTGAGAGATTCCTTCCACCTGATGGTCGCCGACCCTCGGCTGCAATCGCAGACGTGCACTAGCTGGCTAACATTCGCGGCTTGACGATGTCCGGCTTTCGAGCCTTCTTGATTTCAATCGGAACTTTGAGTATTTCTCGTCTAAGTACTGCCAACCCTGAAATAGCATCTTCAATGGCCTGCCACTCTTCTTCTCCGTCTGAACTCATACACAATTCTCCGACACGTGCCAAGATTACTCTTTCCGCGATCTCGACCCGTGGCGCGAGATTCAGTGGATCTCTTTCGAGCAATGCTTCCACGTAGCACTGCTGCCATTCCGATGCCCATGGCAAACCCATTGGCTCCTCCTTTACGCGTGAACACAAAGTGTAGAGGCTGAAGTTGGAGCTGGCTGTGCGTTTTTGCACACTCGCTTAACTCGAGAATAAATATGTCTAATAAGCTAACTCTGAACGAGTAGTGTGCAGTTTTGCACACAACCAGCTCACTGATTTGAACTACCGTGAGCGTGCTTAGTATGTGCCCGATTCCGGGGGCTTGGAGCTGGGTCCGGCTCCCGTGAATCTGGGTCGCTTTAGGAACAGGGAGTACTTTCTAGGCCAGTAAAAATGGACCTTTTCACCCCTCACCTGGGACCTGCTAAGGGAAGCGCCACAATTCGGTATACCTGCGCGCGCAGTAGCAGCAAACGGTCCGCAATTCTATGAAATTCCCAGCGAGCGCTCCCATTCCCATCCAGGTTCCGGGAGCGCGGCCGGACCCAACGTTCACTAGCGAGGAAGCAATAATAATGCGGGGCCTAGTAGCGGGAAAAACGGACAAGGAGATCCGTAACAATCTTCGCCTGCCGGCCAATTCATTCCACCGCCTGATGCGCGACCTGCGCGAAAAGACAGGCACCGATAATAATTTGTCTCTGACCATTTGGGCGCAACGGCGGATGAAAAACTGCGACCAACGAGTGAATACCCGGGACCGGTATGAACGGCCTGTTTCAATTCACAGAGTCGCTTAACGTCAGCGCGATGGCGTGACGGCGCACTGTTAATCGTGCGGGATTCCATCGAGCGCACATTAGCGGCCCTATAAAAACCCCCAGACCCGCAGGCCCTTGGTTAACAGTCTGCATACCCATCTAAAAGTAAATTTCGCTGGTAATTAGAGTACGGTACCGTACATACTATTACGGTACGGTGGGAAGTCCTCTGGGGGCATGCCATGAATCAAACCCGCGGCCCGACAGGCAGAAAACCCCGAAGAAAAAGCAAGTTTGACGCGCAAGCGTTTCTGGATTCTGCAGGCGTGGACAAAAAGATAGCGGAGTTCAGCGTCCGCGAAATTATTTTCCGCCAGGGCGATCCCTCCGACCAAGTTTTCTACATTCAGAAAGGCGGCGTAAAACTCTCGGTATTAAACAATGTAGGCAAAGAGGCCGTCATAGCGGTCCTGGGGCTGGGCGAGTTTTTTGGTGAAGGATGCCTGCTCGGGCTGCCACTTCGTATGGCAACAGCGACGGCCATTACCCATTGCATTGTTCTGGCCATAAAGAAAGATGAGATGCTCCGCGAACTCCACGCTGAGCCCGCCCTCGCTGACCTTTTTCTGTCGTACTTGCTATCTCGCAGTATCCGCCTGGAAGAGGATTTGGTGGATCAGCTCTTTAACTCCAGCGAAAAACGTCTGGCGCGTACACTTTTGTTGCTCGCTCGTTATGGAGAGCAGGACCAGCCGCAAAAGTTGATAGCCAAAGTATCGCAAGAGATGCTGGCGGAAATGGTCGGCACCACGCGCTCTCGCGTCAATGTTTTTATGAATAAATTCAAGAGACTGGGATTTATTCAATACGAGGGTGGACTCCACATCAACCCGTCACTTCTAAACGTTATCCTGCACGATTAAATCTTCGCGAGCTCCATCGGCGCGATGTTTTTGAGTTTTGAATTTCTATCTTTTGAGCAGCCTCACTGGCGCAACGCTTTGAGTCTCCACCTCCACGAAGTGGCCGGAACAATATCTGCTAATCGGCAGGGTGAGGGATCGCTTTCCCCGAGAATGTAATGGTGATCAGGAAGCCATTTGTTCCTTTGTAGTCGAACTCATGGCCCTGTCCGGAATAGTTTTCCTCTTTCGTTTTCCACATGCGAAAACCGTTGTTCGATTGCGCCTGCCAATACTGCAGGTTGGGAATCACCACCTCCTGGTTCGGATTCGTTCCTACCACGCGTTCCAGTATCACCTCTCCTTTCCCATTGTTCATTTTGGCGTGCGCCACACCCGTTTTCTCGTCCACGTTCCAGGAAAAAGCTGCCGTGTCGGTTGCCGCCTTTTCCCACTTGAAAGGATATAGCTGTCCAAGAATATCGGTAAGGGCCGCCTTTTGTTCCGGCGTGTCGCTGGGATCAAACGTCATCACCACCCAGGAATCCTTTCCGGTGCTCCAATTGCTGCCGAGATCGGTTGAGACCCACACCTTTGCGCCATCGAGCTTGGTGGACCTGTAATAGCCGGTGTCCACCTTCAGCACCAGATTGGCCCGGCAGAATTGCATGTCGCCGTGCATGGTGGAGTGACTGTTGAAGTAGCAGGGGCAGAACATGTCGCAGCTGCAGGCTTCTATGTAAGAAGCGGTCATCGAGAAGTCAGGTTTCGCGGGCTGCGATGCATCTGCAGGTTTCGCGGGTTGGTCGTATTGCGCGAGAGTGGCACTCGAGAAGGCACAGCAGAGAGTGAACAAGAAAAATACTTTTCGCATCGGCTCCTCCTTCGCAGGTGGTGCGTAGATTGGGGCCCGGCAAAGCAGTGCCGGAATTGTAAGCCTCAAGCCCGCTAGCCGCAAGCCCGTGAAGCGAAGGCGAGCAGCCGATCTCACATGCGGCGACATTTTAGGATATTTTCGCCCCAACGACCGTTGGGGAAGTTAATGCGCTGAAATAAAATCACACACACAGGTCCTTCCAAAGCATCCCTCTTCGTGCTAGCGTGATTCTGGCGCTATGATGTTGGAGCACAGAAGACGGGCAAGCGAGGATAGTTCGACAAAAAGCCGCTGCATCCCCGCCCACAACTACCCGAGCCGGCGAGCCACTCTCAAGCCAAAAAGCTCACCAATTTCGTCCACATTTTGCAAGTGGTCTAGAGCGCTTCTGAGCGGTTCTGCACCACAACGAGAATTCGACGTAACTCACCCAAAACAAAGGACCGGGAAAATTCTAACCGGGGCCAGAATGCACATCGGGATTTTCGAGATCTGGCGAAAATCCAGTCGCAGTCTTGCGTCGGTAAATCGGCAAAACACGCCCGGATTCGCGATATCGAGAGCATTTCGAATCGAAACTGCACAACAATCAGAAAGCGCCGTAAACCACTCAAAACAAACGCTGCACAAAATTCTAACCGAAACTAGAATCGCATCTTTGGCTCACCGCAAATCATCGAATAGCAGCAGAAAATCATCGGAGGATGCGCATGGCTACTGCAGTAGCGCCAAAAACTTTCAAGAATTACATCAATGGGGAGTGGGTCGAGACGCGCGGGGGGAAAGCAATCGAGAATCGCAACCCGGCGAACACCAACGATCTGGTGGGAATTTTTCCGGCGTCCACAGAAGAAGATGTGGCGGCGGCGATTGACGCGGCCAGCAACGCGTTTGAGAAATGGCGGCTGACGCCGGCGCCCAAGCGCGGCGAGATTCTTTATCGCGCGGCCGAAATCCTGACCCAGCGCAAAGAAGACTTTGCGCGCGACATGACGCGCGAAATGGGCAAAGTGTTGGAAGAAACGCGCGGCGACGTGCAGGAAGCCATCGACATGACCTATCTGATGGCGGGAGAAGGAAGGCGGCAGTTTGGGCAGACCACTCCTTCCGAGCTGCCGAACAAATTTGCGATGTCGGTGCGCACGCCGGTGGGCGTAAACGGATTTATTACACCGTGGAATTTTCCGATGGCCATTCCGTCGTGGAAAATCATGCCTGCGTTGATTTGCGGGAACACGGTGGTGATCAAGCCGGCGGAAGACACTCCGCTATCGACCTACAACCTGATTCACGTGATGGCGGAAGCCGGGCTGCCGCCGGGCGTGTTGAACATAGTGGCGGGGAAAGGCACGGTGGTAGGCACCGCGATTCTGCAAAACGCGGGGACACAACTGATCAGCTTTACAGGGTCCACGGAAGTGGGACGGATTATCAGCGAGGCGTGCGCGCCCACGTTTAAGAAATGCCATCTAGAGATGGGCGGAAAAAACATCATCATCGTGATGGACGACGCGAACCTGGACTTGGCGGTGGATGGCGCGATATGGGGCGGGTTTGGAACAAGCGGGCAGCGTTGTACGGCGGCGAGCCGCGTGGCGGTGCACAAGAAAGTTTACGGCGAATTTGTGGCGAAATTTACGGAGCGCGCGAAATCGCTGCGGGTTGGCGACGGGCTGGATGCCGCCACGGACATGGGGCCGTGCGTTAGCGAACAGCAACTGAAGACGGTGATGAGCTACGTCGAGATTGGGAAGAATGAAGGAGCGAAGCTGGGAGCGGGCGGAAAACGCATTGAGGATGGAGAGTTCGGGCGTGGATGGTTCCACCAGCCGACTGTGTTTACCGATTGCGACCCGAAGATGCGTATCTGCCAGGAAGAAATTTTCGGGCCGGTGGTCAGCGTGATTCCGTTTGAGACCTTTGACGATGCGCTCGCGATTGCGAACGGCGTGCAATATGGCTTGTCCGCCGCGATTTACACGCGCAACGTGAACTACGCCTTCCGCGCGCAACGCGACCTGCAAACCGGGATCGTGTACGTCAACGCGCCGACGATTGGTGCCGAAACGCATCTACCCTTCGGCGGAATCAAGAACACAGGCAACGGCCACCGCGAGTCGGGCGAAGCGGCGCTCGATTTTTACTCCGAGTGGAAGACCATCTACATCGACTACAGCGACCGCCTGCAGCGCGCCCAAATCGACAACGCGGAATAAAGGCGACAAGGTAAAGACAAGATGGGGGGCGGAAGCCCGGCGCGCTAGGAAGGCTGTGCAACGGCTCGCCACAGCGAGAGCGCGTCGCCTGCGGCGCATATCGCGAACCTCGCAGCTATGTGTGGTGATGGTGGAGGAAAGAAGTCGCCGTCGTCCAGCAACTACCGTCGAATTGATGTGGAAAGATGCCCGGTCTAGACCAAGGAAGGAGGAACGAGAGATTGAGAAATTGCTGGCTACGAGCGTTGGTGCAGCGTCGAACGGCTGCTGCGACGGCTACTACAGCGGTTAGCGCAAGTCGCCGGGCGGAACTCCGTTGTGACGCGCGTTGTCTTCAACAGTGTTGATTTGCTGCTGAATTTCGTTCCGTGCTTTATTGAGCTGCTTCAAGTAATCCGCGGTAAAACCTCCCCCATATTTATTTTCCGGCAGCAGCGTGACTTTTTGCGCGGCGGCTTTTTGATGCATGGCGGTTTCCGTGTCGCGGACTTCGGCCAGGTCAGCTTGCAGACGGTCCAACTCCCCGCGGGTGGTGATCAATTGTTCGCGTGCATCCAGCGGCGCGATATTCTCCGCGCGCTCGGCGATCTGCGAGGCGTTGCGCAACACCTCCGGCGCAATGCCGTTCGTGCGTGCGCGATCTTCCAGCTCGGACATTTCGGACTGGATCGCGGCGCGCTGCGTTAGAAGCTGCTGGATTTGAACGTCGGTAGAGATACCACCATCCGTGGGCGCGTAAATATTCAGCCCCACGGTGAATCCCGGAGCCGAAGTGCCGGGCGCCACATGGGCCGCGCGGAAGTTGCGGAGGCGCTCCAATTCATTGTCGATGTCGGCGATGCGCGCGTTCAAGGTGACGTACTGCTGCGCGTAGAACACCGGGTCTTTCTCCGGCGCAAGCGGCACCGCTGCCCTTGGTTGCGCGATTAGGATTGTTTGGCCAGGGACGAGAACTGCCCCGGACGCGGGCTCCTCGTCGCGGGCGGGGAAGGCGTTGCCGACTGAGGTGGCGCCATTGCGGGCGACCGCGGCGACGTCGTCATTGGTGTAAACCTTTCGGTCGCGGTCGGGCTTGGGGCGCGATGACGTAGCGTTTGCTGCGTCGACGACGTTCGAGGGTTTGGCGGCGGTGGCGGAATTGTCGTCAGTGGATTGCGCGATCGTGTTCGCGAAGGCGGAAGACGGCGCGCAGGGAATCGTTAGGGCGCAAAGAAGTGCCGCTGAGAAGATGAGGCGGTCGGCGGAGCAGTACCTGTTTCTAGCGCGGCGCTCCAAGATGCGCTCAAGGTTCGGGCTGCCCTCAAGTTGGTCCGCGACGATGGGCGGGTTACCAGTGCGATCGGAGAGAGAAGTTATCTTGGTGGCGGCCATGTCAGTCTCCTTGCTAGACGCGAGCGCGTGTCGAAACCTGGGCGCTAGATTACAGGACCCAGAAGGTCGCATAAACACGGCTTGTTGTATATCGGGTGGATACCTGA
>Ga0073928_10010409_pt1 | contig 11092 bp, 9 predicted proteins | sample PaiPotPPA55metaG_FD_76969 | JGI IMG/M metagenome (GOLD analysis project Ga0073928, IMG submission 76969) | Iron sulfur acid spring bacterial and archeal communities from Banff, Canada, to study Microbial Dark Matter (Phase II) - Paint Pots PPA... ...
CTGAAAGGATGGGCGCGGGCCAAGAAAATCGCTCTGTTGGAGCGCCGCAATCCGCAGTGGAAGGACTTGGCCGCGGGGTGGTATCCGTGGATGGAGACGGGTGAGGGTAGGGATGCTTCGACTCCGCAGTGAGATCGCTTCGCGATCGCACTGCTGCGCTCAGCATGACAAAGGTAGCGGGCGGGCGAGGCGTCCGCCGCTACGCGATTGGTTTCCACGCGATCAGTTTCCGGCGGGGAGGCCGCCGTATTTTTGCAGCCAGTTTAATTCTTCACGCACTTTGATTTTGCCGTGCCAGGGATTTTTGCTTAGGCTGTGGCCTTCGCCGGGGAAGACTAGCAGGGCGTTGGGGATGCCTAGCGAGTAGAGGGCGTGCTCGAGGAGATAGTCTTCCATGACGGCGACGCGGATGTCGTTGGCGCCGGCGACTATGTGGGTGGGCGTTTTGACCTTGTCGATTTGGAAGATGGCGGCTTCGTCGTGGTAGCGCTGGGGGGCTTCCCAGGGGCGTCCGCCGAGGTAGTAGGCGTCGTCGTAGGTGGTGTCGTCGTTGCCCCAGTTGCCGATGTGCTCGACCGCGCCGGCGCCGGTGACGGCGGCTTTGAAGCGCGTGGTTTGGGTGATGAGCCAGTTGGTCATGTATCCGCCGTAGCTGTAGCCGGCGATGGTGAGGTGGTCGGGGTCGGCGATGCCGTCTTTGATGAGGGCGTCGACGCCTTCGAGAATGTCTTTGCCGGGGCGGGAGACGATTTGCGGGACAATCTGCGTGAGGAATTTGTCGCCGTATCCGGTGGAACCGCGGTAGTTGGGTTCGAAGACCAGCCATCCGTTGGTGGCGGCCAGCGTGGCCCACTGGTACCAGTCGGCTTCGAAGTGGTTGCCGTCGGCGTCGGCGGGGCCTCCGTGGATTAGGGTCAGCATGGGCAGGTGTTTGTTTTCAAATTTTCCTGGCGGATAAATGAGCATGCCTTCTACTGTGGTGCCGTCGTCGGCTTGCCATTTATAGGGCTTGCCTTGAGGGAGATCGCGTTCGGTGAAGAGCCGGTTGAAGGACGTGATGGGCTTCGCTTGATCGAGGTTGGCGGCGCCGTCGGCTAGATAAACTTCGTCGGGCTTGCCGAGTGAAGAGTATATGAAGGCTAGTTTTGGGGAGTGAGTGGCGGCGGAGATTTGGGCGTAGGTGCCGGACCAAGTGCTGAGGTGGTGCAGTTCATCGGAGGGTTTGGCCGCGGAATACATTTGGACTTCGGTGCCCAGGCGGGCGGAGGTGAGAACGCTATCGCGGGACACGGCGTAGTGTTCGACGGGGCCGATGAAGGCTTTGGCCCACTGCTCGATTGCGGCGGTTTCGGTGTCGACCGCGTAGAGATGGGGTTGCATGTCGCGGTAGGGGCCGGAGACGTCGCCGACTTCGACGGTGAAGAGGATGTGGCGGCTGTCGGGGGCCCAGTGAGGACGGACTTCGATGGCTTGGTTGTGGGTGATGCGGCGGGGGTGGGCTTCCGCGCTGGTGTTGGGTGCGCTTTCGGCAGTCGCGGGCACCCGCGCCACATTTGTATCTGCCAAATTCAGCGTGTAGATTTCTACGTCTTCGTATTTTTCCTGGCGCTGGTCGATGGCGTTGCTGATGAAGGCTAGCTTGCGGCCATCGGGAGAGGTGATGAGGCTTTCTACTCGCAGTGGAATAGTCGCTATGGCGTGGGCTCCGGGAGTGAGGTCTGGATTTTTTTCGGAATCTTTATTTTGCTTTTTTGTTTTTGTGGGAGCGGCGGCGTAGCGGGCCAGGGCGGCGGAGAGATCGAGGGCGAAGATGGTGTCGCCGCGTTCGGCGGCGCGGTATTGGACGACATCTTTCCATTCTTTTTTGTAGTCGTCTTTTTGCTGCTTGCTCCAGGGTTGGCGCGTAGCGAAGTATATGGTTTGCGAATCGGCGGACCAGGAAAATGTGTGGACTTCTTCTTCGCCCTGAGTTACGGGAAAGGCTTCGCCGCCGTTGGGTGAGATTAGATAGACCTGAGCGGGCTCGCCATTATTCTTAGAATCGGGGTCGGAATCGGAATCGCTGTCGTCATCTTTATCGGCAGCGGACTTGCGTTCGGAGAGGAAGGCGATCCAGCGGCCGTCGGGCGACCACTTGGGCTCGGTGTCGTGGCCGGACTGGGTTAACTGGATTAGGGATCCGGCTTTGCCGTCGTCGCGATAGAGCCAGAGATCTTTGCGGAAGATTTGCCGGTCCCAGTCGGCGCGGTTGGTTTCGATCACGACGGAATTTCCGTCGGGAGAAATCTCGAGCGAGGGGAAGCTGACGGAGTTGAAGAATTCGTCGAGGGTGAGTTTGGGTTTGTTTTGGGCTGCGGCGATAAGGCCGAAGGTCGCGACGATGGCCGCGATACAGACAGGCTTCCGGATTCGCATAGGGTCCAGTGGGAAGAAGGGTTATACAACGGTGGATTCGTTGAACGCAAGTTTGTGAGTTGGGGCTATGGTATGGCGTCACAATATCCACAGCAACGCGGCGAAGGCCGGCACGGAAAGTTGGAGGTGAGTCCAGCGTGATAGCGGCCCCAGGAGAGAGGCAGGACATCAGCGAGCTCCACTGTCTTGGAGTTGACGGTCTTGGAGTTGACGGTCTTGGATTGGACGGTCTTATTGGACGGTCTTATTGGACGGTCTTATTGGGCGGTCACTGGGCAGGCTCGGCATTTTTGAGGGCGTCGTCGAGGGACTGGCCGTAGCGGGAAGCGAGGTGGGCGATGCGCCAGCCGTCGTCGTAGTCGTGAAATCCAACTGTCGAAACGTAATGCAGGTCGCTGGAGTATAGCGCGGCACCCACTTCGTTCACGGGCGCCCATCTCCAGAGGAAATCGACATCGGCCGCGTTGCCTTGTTTGCTGATGCCGGTCACGGCTAAGAGTTCGCGCTTTGCGACGGGAATGAAGAGCAAGGCTTTGTCGGCCTCTTCGGCGGGGATTAGGGAACGAACCGTTTCCACGCCCGACGGGGTGAGAAGAACGTCCCAGCAGGGTGGGGACAGGCCTGGGGAACATGGGGCTTTCGTGGCGGAGATCCAGCCGTGCTGTTGGAGGACAATGTATTCGGGGGAGACGTAGTCTTTGTTGGCGACTGTGCCGGTTTGAAGGGTGAACTGCTGGGGAGTTTGAAACTGCGGGGTGGCGGAGATCAGGTCGGTGGCAAGGCGGCGGGTCAGGAAGTCGCGGGGGGAGCAGGAGGATAGCGCGAGGATGAGTAGAGGACAGAGGACGAGGATTAGTAATTTACGCATCCAGATTTTTCGCATCCAGATTTTTCGCATCTGGGCCGGTTGAGATTGCTGCCGGGCTGCGCCCGGCGGACGGACGAATGCGTCCGTCGCTACGTGTTCAACGACTGGTGATTGTAAATAAACGGGGGCGTTTGTGTGGGGAGAAAGGGCGGGAGGTGATTTGGCCTTCGAAGTGGGCGGGCCAGCATCCGGGGATTTGCGTGGAACAGCGGGGGCAGCGGCCTTCGGGAGTGAGGCGGTAGTCCTGGATGAAATATCCGTAGCGGCTGATTAGAGTCTCGCTGCAATGCGGGCAACGAGTATCTTCCCAGGGGCCGACCATGCCGGGAAGGTTGCCGGCGTAGATATAGCGCAGGCCTGCTTGTTGTCCGATTTCGGCGGCGCGCAATAAATCTTCGGGCGTGGTATCGCGCTGGCCATCGCCCTGCATTTTGTAGTCGGTGTGGAATGCGGTGACGTGCCAGGGAATGTCGGACGAGATGTTGACTAGGAATTCGGTGAGGCGGCGGAGTTCGTCGTTGGAGTCGTTGAAGCCGGGGATGAGCAGGGTGACGATCTCGAGCCACAATCCCATCTGGTGGATGCGGCGGATGCTGTCGAGGATGGGGGCGATGCGGCCGCCGAGTTCGTGATAGTGGCGGTCGTCGAAACTCTTGAGATCGACTTTATAGAAATCGAGATGGGGACGAACGTATTCGAGAACTTGCGGCGTGCCGTTGCCGTTGGAAACGAATCCCGTGAGCAATCCCGCGGCTTTGGCTTCTTTGAAAACGGCGACGGCCCATTCGCTGGTGATCAGCGGCTCGTTGTATGTGCTGACTAAAACTTTCGCGCCTTGGTCGAGGGCGTCGCGAACCAGGGCTTTGGGAGTGGCTTCCAGAGGCGGTGAGACTGCGTTGGGATCGCGGAGAGCTTGCGAGGTGACCCAGTTCTGGCAGTATCCGCAGTGGAGATCGCAGCCCAGCATGCCGAAGCTGTAGGCGAGAGCGCCGGGGTGGGCGTGGAAGAACGGCTTTTTTTCGATGGGATCGCATTGCATTCCGGCGGTGTATCCCCAGGGGACGTAGAGAGTGCCGCCGCGATTGAAGCGGACTTTGCAGACGCCGGGCTGGCCTTCGGGAATGGGGCAGCAGTGGCCGCAGGAGAAGCAGCGGACGCGGTTGTTTTCGAGTTTTTCGTAGAGAGAAGGATCCGCTTCGCGGACTTTCTCGTTTAGGACATCGCGCAGAGTGGGCACAAAAACCTCTTGATTCGATTTTAGCGCGAGATCAAGTACTCCACCCTAACATCGCAAAAGACGCGATGTTAGGATGGGCCACCCGACATCTAGGATGGTGCGCCCGGTGACACTAGGATCGGGCATCCGAAGGATCGGACTTCGCGACTGTGCTTTTGCGGCCTGCGGGCGGCTTCTTGGCCGTGTGTTGTTGGAGCCATAAGTCGGCTCGCTGTTCAATGGCGGCGGCTTGCTCACGGGTCATGCCGGAGGCTAGAACGGCGGCGAGATCTTTATTCTGTTCGTCGCCGCGGGTGCGGGCGATGACAGTCCAGAAATAGGCTTGATTCACGTCCTTGGAAACGCCGCGTCCGCCCCAGTAGAGAAATCCCAACTTGGCCTGGGCGGCGAGGCTGCCATGTTCTGCTGCGCGGCTGAACCAGCGGAAGGCTTGTTTCTCGTCGCGCTTGATTCCGTTGGATTCATCTCCCTGAAAATAACGAAGGCCCAGGGAATTCTCGGCGACGGAATCGCCATTCTGCGCCATCTGCCGCAATTGTTCGAAGGAGCCGGTATCGAAAACTGGAGCGGGCGGAACAGGCTCGGCGGGGTGGGATTTCAGGGAGGGAGACGAGGCCAGCACCGTCTGGATTGGGATTTGCCCGTGTTCTTCCAGCTTGCTTTGGAGGAACGGAGCGAGATTGTAACCGAGAACCATAGCGATCGCTGCGGCGACACAAACCAGAAGGATCAGGTGCGAACGCGGAAGGCTGATTCCGCCGGACATTTTGTCATTGGAGCCTTCCATTTTCTTTTCCGGATCGGGCGCGGCAGGGAAAAGCAAACTTCCCGGGGAGGGCGTGAAATGATCGTGTGCGGTGGAGAGGTCCCGCGGAGCCAGATCCTCGGATCGAGCGGCGCGGTTAACGGACGCAAGCACGGCCTCGGCGAGGCGCTGCAGTACCTGTCCGTCGGTGTCGGAAAAGGTATGCGCCTGACCCGAGAAGACTTCGAGAAGTCCAATCGATTTCTCGCCCGCGCGCACGGGAGCGGCGAGCATAGAGCGAATGCCCAGTGCACGGCAGCCCTCGCGATCCACGCGGGTGTCGACTTCAGTGTCGTCACAACGGAGCAGGGTTCCGGTCTTCACGCACTCTCCGGAAAATCCCGACCCCACCTGCAAGCGTGCGCCGACGGGAGGAGCATCTACGCCCGCACTGGCGCGACAAACCAGGAAATCGGGATCGGCTTCGGCGAGCGCAATGGCAGCGCCCGAGGCTCGAACCAGAGTTTGAGCGCGTTCCGCGACCAGTTTCAGAGCTGGGTCAAGATCGGAACCGAGAGACTCTACCTGGCGTTCGACAGCGGTGACCGCCGCGAGAGTATCGCTGTAGTTGGGACGCGGAGGGACAGCTTCAGGCGAAGCATTTTCTTGGGCCTCTTCTTTTTCTTTGGGCTCTTCTTTTGTTTTTGTTTCGGAACGAGCGGCAAGCATGGCCTCGCCGTTAGCCACTCCAGCCATTACGTTGAGAAAGAGCCACTCCCGCAGGCGGGATAGGGATTCGGGAGAGAGTTCGGAGAAATGAAGGCCGGCGCGACCGGCAGCATTCGACCAGACTACCTGCCCGGTGGTGTAAATATATTCCGCGCAGTCGGCCAGATCCAGGCAAAGATTCAGGTTCTTTTGAACTTCGAGCGGGGAGTGGCACTGGAGGGCAATGCCGTCTTCGCTGATGTCGACGATCTCATGCAGATCGAGCATCGCGCCTTGGGATTCTGCTGTGAAACTGACATAGGCCGGGGTCTGGATTTTATGTCGCACACGCCGGCGGCGGTTGGGTGAGATCGGTCGCAATACCGAGTTCATGGCAGCCATGGGGAGGGCCCGAGTCTTGTGGCTCCATATTAGCGCGGGTTCGCGGAAAAGTAAGCAAGGAAGAAAATTAGTGGGACGACGGGGGGTCGGCTACCTGCGTCGGCAAGAGGCCTGGCGGGCAAGAGTGCCCGCTCCACACGAGGGGGGTTAGCCGGAACGACGCAAAAGTTGGGTCTGGCGGAGGGTGGAGATTCGGGAGATGGCTGCCACCATCATGCTGGAGAGGAGTTGCATGGTGGCTACATCGCTCTCGTCGAAGGCTCCGGGGGACGAGGACAAAACTTCGAAAACGCCCAGGGTACGGCGGTAGTGGCGCAGGGGCGAGACGAGGATGGAGCGGACTCCGAGGCGGCGGCGACTGGCCAGATCCACCCGGGGATTGCGCTCGGCGTCGTGGCAGAGCATGATTTCGCCGGAGCGCACGGCTTCCGCGGAAATGCCGGCGTCGGTTTGCAGACGGACGCCGAGGTCAGGAGCGGTGCGTCCGGCACGGGAGCGGCAGACAATTTCGTCCCCGGCACGTAGGGCGATGGCCGCACCGGTTGCGCCGGTCAGATGCTGGGCGCGCTGGGTAATGGCGCTGATCGCCGGCTCAAGATCAAGTTCCGCGGGATGGATCTCGATGTCGTCTCCCAGGGAGACCGCGCGGAAACCCGATGCGGGATGAGCCGCGTTGGCGACACGAAGCTGGCTGCGCTGAGCCAGGGACGGCGAGCGTGTGTAGTCGCCGACGCTTAAAACGTCAGGGTCGGGCACGGTGCGGAGCAAATCAAAAACCAGGTTGTTGAGTTCCTGGTCGATGATGAGATGCGCGGTGGGCTGGTTGCGCATGGATCCGCCGAGCACACGCGAGAGTCCAAGGAGCGCATGGCTTCCGCAGGCCAGGCAATAGGGCTTGCTGTTGTTACTGATCAGCTCACACTGCACGCAGAAGGTAGCGGATTGCAAAGGGACAAAATTGACGTCTTTAAAGGAAGTGCCGTACAGGGTCTTGCCTGACATAAGTGCTGATTCCTCGCTCTTAACATGGCTCTAAACATGTGGAGTAGTAGGTAAACAGATTGGGGCAGGGGGAGAAAGTAGCGGGAGTGGTTCGGGGTTGTGGAAAAAACGGCGAGGGCTTGCAGATTGGAGGAGCGGCGGGCGGGGACGCCGGCGCTACAACTCGGCGCTACGCGTTTCTACAGAATCTATCTTTTATAGATAGCCATCTTTTCTCCAGACCTTCCAATCCTCGCGGACTGCGTTGACCATTTCTTCGGCGGCCTGGTGCAGCCACTTTGCTTTTTGTTTTTGCATGTGGGTGAGGATCGACTTGCGGGCGTTCCTGGTGCCGAGATGGATGTTTGCGGTTTCCCATCCCATGGCGCGCAACAGGCGCAATTCCTTGCCGGGGGCGCGAAGCGAGGCTAGTTCGATGCGCGAGCAGTGGGGACTGAGGCGGCGAACGATCCAGCGCCCGCGTAACTGGACGAATGGGTCGAGACAGCGCACGGCGCGGCTGATGATCGCCTGATAAAGGATCTCAGGGGGACCTTGATGGTCCTTCGCCCAGTAGCAAGCGGAGGAAACCAGGGCTTTGGCTTCACGGGCGATTCTGCCGCCATGCCAGTCGGCGATGGCGACGTAACGGGCGTGGCCCAGGCTTCCGAGGCCAGCGACGCGTCGAGCCAGGCGATAAAGCAAATCGCGGGCGGGCATCAGGTGCTCAAGAGCATCGATCGCGCTGACGGGGATGTCGCCTCTGACGGTTGGGAGTGCGTCCATTTTCGCCCAGAAGTGGACGGGATCGCGGAGTTTACTCTCTGCGATCTCACGCAACCATTCATGGTTTTCGCCCAGGACGAAGGGCATCCCACTGGAACGCAAGCTTTCGCGATAACCGTCGAGAAGAGAATCGCAGATGTCTTTGTGTTTGAGCGGCAGATGGCCGGCTTCGGAGGCGAGATGTGCGCTCACGGCCAGACGGACTAGATCGTTGGCGTAGGCCATAGGATGAGTTTCGTCGAAGTCGTTGACGCCCCAGATGAGTCGTCCTTCCACATCGCGCCAGGTGCCGAAATTTTCTACGTGGAGGTCGCCCACCGCCAGCACTTGGGGTCCTTTGGCAAGATCGGGACAGACTTTCGGCCAGATTTGTGCCCAGCGATAGAAGGTGGCACGCAAGAAGGGGAAGACCGCGGCCTTCATGTTGGCGTGTTTGATACGCAGATCTTTCTTGACAACATCCGTACGATGGGCCAGCCAGTCTTCGAATTGGCGGGTCGCTTTTACGACGTTCATAGCGGCTGACGATAGTGGGTGAAGCAAATGAAGTCAACGGAAGGAACGCGCCCGGCTTGATCGTCGCTAACATAAGAATGATTTCGGGATGGCCTGTCATCCGCCCACGATCTGCAAACACTATGCGACATTTCGTTGGTAATCTGGCGGTTGAATCCGCGTCGGCTTCCCGAGGTGTTTCTCCGGGCTAGCCGTGTTCGACGCGCGCTTTTATATCCGTGTACGCTGCATCGATGAGCTTGCTCAGCTCTGCCACGTTTGTGGCCGTTTCCGGCCTCAACTTCACATGGCGCATGAACTTGCCGGTGCCTTGCAGCAAGCGCGCCGGATCTCGCAGTGCTGCGCCTTGAAAGAAGCCCACATTTACGTGCGAAGTGAATACATTGACGTAGCCGAACGGCGCATCTCCCAAACATGCAACCGGACAGCCATCATGCAAAAGCTCCCGGACTTCGTCCCCGCATTTTCGCATCACCTCAAACCACCGGTGGGCAATGGCTCCCAACTCACTTGCATGTTCTTTCATCCACGCATCGATGGCTGGATCCCGCTCGACAGCGCCATTGAATCGCAGCAATTCCGTTCTCATCGTCGCTCCACTTCTACTGCTTTCGAGATCTGTTATTACCTAACACCACGATCTTTTATACCCCGGATCGTCCGCGACCGGGTTGTGGGCTAACCGGAATCGCAACCCGCCTCTACCGTTAAAGATCCCCACGTGCCGTGTTCGGATAAACACAGTGTGGCTGCAGGCACACTGAATCAGGGCTGTTCCTGCATCACAACTACCTTTGTTATCAATGGGATACGGTTCGGTCCCAGTCCTGCCTTTGAGATGGGCGGCAAGCAAAGTCTCAGGAGGACATCATGCAAATGGCAATCACATTTTTGGCGGTGGTGGGAGGAATGTTTTTCTCGCTGGCGGTGGCATTGCTTGCAGAGGAATTCATTTTTGGTCAGGTGTTCCGTTTGTTTTTTTCTCAGCAGGCGGTGGCGGTGAAATCGGAGCAGAAGCGGTAGTTGCGAAAAACTCGCAAGGGAGAACGACGATGCTGGCGTTGAGGTATTTGCTGATAACCGGTGGCCTCGGGATGATTCTCGTGGCTGTGGGAATTCTGGGTTATGACCTTTATCGCGAATTGCTGTACCGGCGGGCGTTGGCTATGCCCGGCAGCACGGTGCCGCCGCTGCCGCAGTGGCGCTGGCGCACTTCGCTGGCGTTGGGGCTGCTGGCTTGGGGGCCGATTCTGCTGGCGTTTGCGATTGTGGTGGTGCCGAGCGGGATGGCGGCAGTTCGCGTCAGCGAAATGAGTGGGACGGAGGCGGGCACGCTGTATCCGGGGGCGCATTTTGTAGCGCCGCTGGTCGAGGATGTGGCGCTGTTCGATACGCGGGATCAGGTGTTCAGCACCGGATTGTCCGAGGATGGAAAAAACGCTGCCGCGAACGTCTCCGCGAAATCGCAATTCCTCGACGTGCAGGCCAAAGAGGGGCTGACGCTGGGGCTGGCGATTACAGTGCGTTACCGTCTCGATCCGAAACGGCTGGACTACATTCAGAGCAACCTGCCGCGTCCAGTGGAGAAGGAGATCGTTCCTCCAGTTGTGGCCAGCGTGTGGCGGGAATTGGTTCCGAACTATACGGTGCGCGATGTTTTTTCTGCCAAACGAGAAGAAATACGGCAGAGGGCGGCGGGCATGATCACGCAGAAGCTGGCGGCGGACGGAATCGTGGTGAAAGAAGTGATGCTGCGGGATATTCAGTTGCCGCAGCAGTACGCCGAGGGGCTTGAGACTCTGCTGCTGAAAGAGCAGGAAAATGATCGCATGGGCGTGGAGACGGAACTGAAGCAGAAGCAGGTTCGCATCTCGGAACTGGAAGCCGAGGCGACGAAGGTGCAGCAAATCAAGCAGGCTGAGGGCGAGGCGCAGGTTCACGTCCTGCAGGCGAAGGGGGAATCGGATGCGATGAAATACACGCTGCCGCTGAAGGAGAAGCAGATTCAGCAGAGCAAGCTGGAAGCGGAGGCACGCAAGGAAGCGACGATTCAAAATGCGGAGGCCGCGGCGCAGGCGAAGGTGATCGACAGCAAGGCAGAGAACGAACGGCGGAAGTTGCTGTCGGCGGCGGAAGCGGATCGTATTCGAGTGACGGCGGCTGCGGATGCGGAGCGGCTGTCGAGCGAGGCGGCAATTTTGAAGCAGAATCCGCTGCTGATTAATAAGATCGTGGCGGAACGTCTGTCGGACAAATTGCAGATCATGATGGTGCCGGCGGATGGGAAGTTTTTCTTCGCGAACGATGTGTTGCGGAGCATGAGCGCGGCGGGGCAGGCGGAGCGAGGGGAAGAACAGCAGAGATAATTAGGAGAGTCAAAGTCCCCACTCTAGCCGCAAAGGACGCGGCTAGAGTGGGGCACCCGGCAGCCGGA
>Ga0073928_10010412_pt1 | contig 11085 bp, 12 predicted proteins | sample PaiPotPPA55metaG_FD_76969 | JGI IMG/M metagenome (GOLD analysis project Ga0073928, IMG submission 76969) | Iron sulfur acid spring bacterial and archeal communities from Banff, Canada, to study Microbial Dark Matter (Phase II) - Paint Pots PPA... ...
AAGGTTCGCCACACGGTATCGGTCCATTGCAGAGGCGTCACCACGATAGCCGGCGGTGCCGCTTCGACCGCCATCGCGTCAAGGCTCGTCCTGACCTGCAGCGCGACGCTCGCGCATACGACCACCAGGACGGCGACCGGCATCATCGCGCGTGGCGCCGGTTTCGCGGGGTATCGCCACACGGCTGTGAGCGCCACAAGAAAGACCCAGGTGGCCGCCAGTGCGGCGCCACCGACGGCATCGGAGAAGGTGAAGCGGCCAAAATAAAGTCCCGAGAAGGCAATCGAAGCCAGCACGGCGATGGTCGCCATCGCGACGAATACTCGCGCCACCGCGCCCACCCGGCGCGCCAGCAAAAACGAGAGGAAGCCGTAGATCACGACACTGGCAGCGACGTGGTTGCTCGGGAACGCACGCAGGCTGGACGCCACCGCGCCCGGAAGGGGACGCTGGATCGTGATCTGGATCGCCAGGATCAATAGCTGGGAAAAGGCGACGGCAGTCAGCCAGTACGCAACCGTGCGCCAGCGGCGTTCAAACACCATCCATACGACAACCAGCACCGTTAGCGCGGTCAGTGTCGGCAAGCTGCCCAGGGTGGCGAGCACCGCCAGGAGCGCGTCGCCCCATGACGATCGGAACGATTGCAGGAAGCGATAAACGGACACATCGACTTGAACCAGCGGGTCGCCGTGCGAGACGCCGTGCAACGTGGAAAAGAACACGGTGGCCGAAGCCAGCAGCAGCACGGAGATGACCGCGATAAGCGCCGCGGCCTGGTGCTTCGGGTCCAGGATACCGAGGGCAATCCGGCCGGTCCGGCCGGGGTGATGACGCGCCCAACGCAGCAGGTTCCGGCGTGAAGAATCCGTCCAGGCCCGAGCGTGTGACACCAGAAGGCTCGTCAGCTTGAACGTCAGCCAGGTGACGGCGACCAGGATCGCCAGCACCGCGACGAGCCGGAAGGACACGGCGCCCGCCAGTTCGATCGATGCCCCGAAGACAACGCCGGGAAGGATATGCACGGGCGCCCAGACGAGCGCCGAGATGATGTTGATAACCAGGAACCGGAACGGCCGCATTCCCATCATGCCCGCGACGACGGGAACGACCGCACGCAGCGGTGCAATGAAGCGCGCAAAGATCACGCTTTTTGCGCCGTGCGCCTCGAAGTAGCGTTGCCCCGCCGCCAGCATGCCGGGGTGCGTGCGGAACGGCCACAACCTGGCGATGGTTTCCTTATGGCTGCAACCGAACCAGTAACTCGCGGCGTCGCCTGCTACGGCCCCTGCGAGGGCACACACGAAGACCCAGCCGAGGTTGAGCGAACCGGTGCCGACCAGCGCGCCCGCCACGAACATGGCGGTGCTGCCCGGAACAAACGTGCCTATAAAAGCAATGGATTCAAAGAACGCGGCAAGCAATACGACCGTGAGAGCCCATGCAGGATGCCCCGACAGCAGATGCAGCAATTTGAAGTAGGCATGCTCCATCAGCATCTCCGGACCGTTCTTTCCTTTCAGCAGATTTTAAGACCAGATTTCAGGACTGTCCCCGCGAGGCTGGACGCGCCGTTGAATCTCGCTGTATCGCCTGCGTCGTGCTGGTTCTAATGGTCAGTATGTTCCTGCGACGCTGTTATTGGGTCGACGCGCTTCGGCAACCTCCTCTCGCGAGAGTGCGTGGCAAGTGTCGCGCGCTCAGTCATGACGAGCCAGCCAGGCGCACGCCAATGCGTTCGCCAATAAAATTGGTGGGAGTGTAGAGCACCCTTGGCGGCGCTTATTCAGAGAACGTAGCAAGACTGCGACCTGCCAGGGGCAGCGGTCAGGATCGCAGCACGTTCCAGAACGGCATCCAGATATCGGAGAAAGAGCGCACGCGGTCGGTGGGTGCCGGGTCCTCTTCTTGCTCCTTGCCGTGCGTCTCAGGAGCGATCTCCTCCGGCTGTGCCGATGCAACCTCGGACTGCCTGGACGCGTGCAGCGCAAGGGCGCTGTCGGCAATACGACACGCGAGGTCGTCGCTGCAATCGTGGGCGAGCAGCACGCCGCGGACGACGTCGCGGTTGTAGCCTTGCGTGGCGAAGCGCATTGCCAGCGCGACGCGGTCGGCATATTCCGCCTCCTCCGCAGCGCGCACTGCGGCCTCGCGTTCAGCCTGCTCCTGTTCCTCGCGCCGCCGCTGTTCTTCCTGACGCTTCATTTCTTGAGCAAAAACGGCGTCGTAAACCTGCCTTTGCGCGGGATCGGACAAAATTGCGTAAGCATGCCGAACGTCGAGGAACGCGGCTCGCGCGACATGCTCCTGACCCACATTGCGGTCCGGATGCCAACGCATGACGGCCTTCCGGTAAGCCTGTTTTATCTCTTCGGCCGTCGCATCTTCCGAGACCAACAAGGTCTCATACAAGGTTGTCATTGCTTTACCTCAAACTTATCCGCGAGACATCCTAGCACGGGAAAAAAGACATTTTTTATAGCGTGGCAAGATCTAACCGCGCGCCACGCCCAGGTCAATCCTGAGCTCAACCGGCGCTCCGAATGCGGCCTCCGCCCTGGAACACGCAGAGCGACGCTCCTGTAACATAAACGCTCGAATACGCGAAACGGTCAATGGAATGCAAAACCAATCTTTGGAAGAAAAGCTTCGTTTGCACGCATACCATCTATGGGAAGCGGACGGTCGTCCCGAAGGGCGCTCTATGGAGTATTGGGAAAAAGCGCGCGCTTTGCTGGAGCAAGAGCTTACCGCCGCTTCGCCGCCCGATGAAGCAAACGAAGTGGATACGTCTGCCGCGCAACCCGTAAAGAAGCCGGTCAAGGCAAAGTCAGAAACGACACCGGCTGGCAAGGACAGCGTCAAGACACCGAAGGCCAAGCCGAAAGCTGACGCCAAGGTTGCACGCAAGACGGCGACCAAGACGGCAGCCAAACCGAAGGCCGCCGCGACCGACACAGCGCCGAAAAAACCGAAGACTGCCGCTAAGGCTGCGGCCAAGCCGAAAGCAATCGCCGAGGCTGGTGAGAAACCCGCTAAGAAACCAGCGGTCAAAGCTGCGGCAAAGGTTTCGAAGAACTCGAAAAAGTAGTCTCAAGGGTGCCGTGTTTTCGTTTTGGACGCCTGTTCCGGCTGAAAACCCGGGCTCATTTTTTTATCGCCGGATAGTGCATTGGCGAGTAGACGTTCTGTCCGTATTTTTGTGGAGTACCTATGCGAAGATTTCTCGCGGTCGTCTTGTTGAGCGCTGCGGCAAGCGCCGCCATTCCGTCGGTGGCTGACGCACGGCCCCGGCAGGAATGCCGGCGCGTCTGGGTCCATGGACATTATGTGCGGCGTTGCCGTCCGTTGCCGCCCAGACACTATCATCATCGCCCGCCGCCGCGGTACCGGCCGCCTCCTCAGCGGTATTAAAGCGTTGCGGACGCGCTAACCGCCGGTCCGCCGCACTGGCAAGTATGCGGGCAATCCTCATGCATTAGCGGCTTGCCGGTCAGACGGATCCAGGCTGTTAATCAACACCTCTCCGACAAAAGCATTTAGCCCCGCTCTTTGCTTTCGGCTTGTCCTTCCTGGCGACAATGGCGGCTCTTCTCTGTCGCTACCCGTGCAATCGAGCACTCATTGGCCTCAGCGTTTCGCAAAATTGCATCGATATCCTGTGCATTCACATACGGGCCTGACCGTTGCCAGGACCATCCAACTGAATAGCGCAGTAGAGAGTCGCGAGATATGCACGCCTTCCATTTTGACTAAGCTGCAGCCGGAGTAGAACGATAGCTAAGCATCCAACATGCAAGCCGTAAAGCCGCTATTTTTTGTCATCGATTGAAACAAACTGTATTAATAGATGCAGGTCGTTAATACCAAGGCCTATTGGCCGCTTCCGAAATCGGAGAACGCATGGCATAGTGCGGGCAATCACTCTTAAGGAAACCAAAATGCCTACTCTGGAACAGATTCAAGCCAAGCTGAAAAAACTGCAGGCGCAAGCCGAAGCGTTAATCGCAAAACGAGCGCAATCCGTGCTCGACGAGATCCGCAAGCTAATGGAAAACCATGGCCTGACCACTGCTGATATTGACGCGCATTCATCCACGAAGAGGCCCCGCGGCCGGCCTGCCGGTTCAACGTCCAAAGCCAAGGCACAGGTCAAGGCAAAGGGTGCAACAAAGCCAAAGCTGCCTGCCAAGTATCGCAATCCGAAGACCGGTGAAACGTGGAGTGGCTGGGCTCGACCGCCACTCTGGATCAAGGACGTTAAAGACCGCACGAAATTCCTGATCGATAACCACAGCGGCAGCAATGCGGTCGTAGCAAGCGCGACAAAACCTGCAAGCAAGACGGCAGCAAAGAAAGTTGGAGCCAAGAAAGCGACGGCGAAAACGCTAAGCGCGAAGACGCCTGCTAAGAAAGCGTCGGCTAAGAGCGCGACGGTGGCGAGCGGCCCCGCGAAAAAAGCAGCGGCAAAGAAAGGACCCGCGAAGCGCGCGTTGGCTAAGGAAGCGCCTGCTGCGAAGAAATCCGCAACCGGCGCTGGCAAAACGGCTTCTGCGGCTAGTCAGGATTCAGCATCGGCGGTAGCGGCTACGCCTGCAATTTAACGAAAAGCCAAAGAGCCCCGCTTTAACAAACGAGGGGCTCGCCAAGCGTAAGCGTGCGCGAATTGTTTGGCACGTGGTTTCTCTCAGTCGCCGCCAGGTCTGGAAAATTTGACCGGACTGGCGGGATCGGAGAAGAAGCTTTACCGGAATCTGTGGCTTGTGGCTCGGCGCGTGCCGCTCGCTCTGCTCGTCGCAGTTAGGCGAATGCGCTTCACGCAGCCAAGCGCATTTGCCGGATGCTTGATTACCGGGAAACCGTCCGGCGAGCCGAACGCCTAAGCAGCCGTCTGGTCAGGCCATTCAAGACGTTACTTCCTAACCGCGGCCTCCGCCGTGACCGCCACCGTGGCCGCCACCGCCGCCGCCCTGCCACTGTCCCCCGCCACCGCCGTGCCCGTAGCCGCCACCGTGGCCCCAGCCGCCGCCGTGATAGCCGCCTCCGTACCCGTGGTTCCAGCCATGCCAGTGGTTGTAGTAATGGCCACCGTATCCGCCACCACCAACGTAGATACCTCCACCGTAAACAGCCGGATAACCGTAGTAATACGGCCCATAATCCGTTGCGTAGGAGTCCCCGTATCCGTCGTATCCGTAGCCGTAACCCGGCGCGACGGCACAGCCGCCTAGGCACGCAACAAGTGCGAATAATGCAATTGGCTTAAGCATGTGATGGTCTCCCGCGCTTCTTAAGTAGGAGCGGAGGAAGCTTGCTTAGTTCAAGCGCAATTGTGTCTCTGGATTACAGAGCGAAGCTCGTGGCGGAAGAAGATTTTCGGCTTGAAAGTTTCGCGGCGCTGCACCAAGTCTATGCAAACCAAAGACACTCCAGCCGTCCGCCCAAACGCAACGACGTTACGCCAAGGATATCGAAGGACTGGCGTCCAACGCTCGTTGGCATGACATCCTCTTACTGCACGTTCTTTGCAGCACCCGTGGCGCCGTTCGACGGCATCGCGCCCATGCCGGCGCTATTGTCCATTGCCGGGTTTTGCATAGTGCCGGGCATGGAACTTCTCGGCATGGCGACCGGATCGCCCCAATGCGTCATTCCAGCGGTTGCAGCGCTGTGCGCATTGCCGCCGCCCGAGCCACCATTCCCGTTACCGCCACCCTGCGCGAACGCTGCCGCCGAGCCGCACAAGAACGCAACCGACACGCCCGCCAGCACCGCTTTCCACAATACCTTGCTCATGGTTTTTCTCCATTGGCGCGAGTGCAGGATTGCGTCGCGTCAAGGCTATATACGGAGTCGGCGGGACGCTGGATGCATGGCAGACCGAATTGAAGATGAAGAAATCCGCCGCCGCTCAATGAACGTGCCGATGGTGAATATCCGGGAAATGTCCGTGCGTATGCGTGATCGGCAAATGTTGATGCGGATGGGTGTGCGGTTCGTCGCCATCCCATTTGAAGTCGTGTGTGTGCTGGTGGTGCTCGTCATGCCTATGTCGGTGATTGTGTTCCATCAACACATGCGTATGCGCGTGCTCGTGACGCTCACGAATATGCAGCCATACGCCGAGCACCATCAACGCGGCCGCAGCCCAAAACAACGGGCCCGGGATATCTGGCCACAAGATCAATGACAGCGTCACGCCGAACAGCGGCGCGACTGAAAAATACGCGCCGGTGCGCGCCGTGCCCAGGTTGCGCAACGCGACGACAAACAGAGCCAGGCTGACACCGTATCCGGCCAGACCGGTGAGCATGGCCGCTCCCGTCCTGACCAAACCGGGAAGATGCGCGCCGAGCAAAAGGGCGATACAAAGATTCACCGATCCGGCGATCAGTCCCTTCAGACATGCAATGACCATGGCGTCGTTCGTCGACACTTTTCGCGTCAGGTTGTTATCGATCGCCCAGCAAGCACAGGCGGCAGCGACCAGCAGTGCGCCAATGGATATGCCGGACGTGCCCGGTTGCCATGACAGCGCCACGCCGCCGGCGACTATTGCCACCATGCCGAGAAAAATCTGCGCGTCCACGTTCTCACGAAATACGACCCACGCGATGACCGCCGTAAACACGCCTTCAAGATTCAGCAGGAGGGAGCTCGTCGCGGCTGGCGTGGTGCTCAAGCCGAACATCAGCAGCACCGGACCCGCTATACCGCCCGCGGCAATTGCGCCAAGCAACCAAGGCACTTCAGCCATCTGAATCCGGCTTTCGTTGGCACGCTCTTTATCGGAACGCCTGACGCGCTGGAAGGCGATCGCAACGGCCAGGCCAACGCCGCTGCCTAGATAGAACAAGCCGGCGACCATGAAAGGCGACATGGTGCCGAGCAGCGTCTTGGCTAGCGGCGTGGTCGCGCCAAAGAGGGCGGCAGCGAGAAGCGCCGTGAACGCAGCGTTGTAGCGCACAGACATGGATGTTCCTGACTCTGGGATTACCTGCAATTCTAAAGAAGGTCATGGGGCTTCGCTCGCAGGGTTCTCGCGCGTCAATCCCGAACACGAAAACCTTGAGCAGTTAATAGCGTGACTGGCGCCAAGTGTAAATACATCAGATCATTGTGTCATTTTGCCCGTTGTGATCGACAGACTGCGCGTGACCTGCGCAACCTGTCAGACACCCTCACGGCATGGCTAAAACCATACGCGCGCGGCAACCTGGCCCGCCGTGAACCTAGCGCTTTTGCCACGAGGCCCTGCCCGGCAGGAAGACATACGCTCATGCACACTCCCGGTCACGCTCTTGGTGACGCGCACGAAGCGCATGAAGATGGACTTTCGCACGCTCGGCCGCAACCAGTTCTCGCTTGCCTTTCAAGGTCGCGCTTTTGAACCGGGGGTCGCCCATCGCAGCGACATACTTGTCCCATCGATACTTCTGATAGCGGCGGAAAAAATCCGGCCCGGGCAGGCCGTTGTCGCATGCCAGCAGCACACCGTAGTCAATATCGGGGCTATCGTTGAGTTCTCGCCGAGCGGCATCGAGCACCTCGTATCGCCGGGTCAGCGGAACCGTGCGCGCAAACAGGACATGGAAACGTTTGTACGGCAATACCGTACTTTGCAATGCGGCCCGTTCGAGTGCTCGGATGGCAAGGGGCAGTGGATTCGGGTCCATACGAGTCTCCGGTTGAACAACATTTATCGCCACACGCGGCCGGTCTGAACGTAAATTGCGTTCCGCTCCGCATTGACCGCGCTGATGCCCAGCGCGATAAGCACACTGCGTAGGGGTCGGTGATCGTGTCGTGGCACGTCGTCCCCTTATTGAAAAGTGGCACTGATTGAAAGTTCGACCGCATTTCCCTTCGGGCGGTTACGCACTGCAAATTCATTGACCCATCGCAGCGACGCCGAAACGGGCGTGCAGCTCAGCTTCCCTGACTAGGTCGCCATCGGACCGATCCCGAGGGCGTGGCCGCTGCTGCCGCCGGTCACGTCGGCGAGACCACCGGTGTCGTCGCCTAGCTGCTGAATCCAGCCGCCGACCACACCCACACCCCATCCTCCCGTGAAGCGCTTGAGCGCAAGCAGGTCGAGCACGCTGATCGGGGCGTTGTGATAGTGCGTCTCGTTGTTGGTGGTATAGAACTCGACGCCGTAGTTCGCTGACAGCTCGACGTTGTGCTCGGGCAGGAGCTTCGTGTACGTAACAGTCGGGATGAATGTCCACGTGTTCTGTCCGGCGTTGGCAAGACGGCTAGTACTGTAAGCGCCGGTGGGTGCGTACATCTGGACGCTCAACGCAATATGGTCGGTCTTGGTCAGGTGGTAGCCGGCCACGACCCGGTGAAGTAAATATCGGCGAATTGCGTGGCGTTATCGTTGGGCAGCCGGCCATTGAACGACGACACCGACGTGTATTGAAATCGCACACCGAAAGATGAAGCGAAGTTCCACCCTCCGGCTGTAATGCCCCACGTCTTGACCGCGTTGAGGATGGTGTACGAGACATGGAAACTGAGTCCGGAGGTCACCGTTCCTGCGATTGGAATGGATTTGCTTTTCCCGAGCGCCCCCTCGTAATAGATGGTCGAGACGGAAAATATCCAGTCCGAGGTAGGCGGCACGATACCGGCATAAGGCGCGATCTGCTCGCTTGTTATCGGGCGCCCGATGCCGCCTTCAGTCCCGCGGGCGACGGTTGGAATACCGAGCACAACGGTGGCGAACGCTACTGCCGTCAGCTCCCGCCGCCCGTTTTTACGCGCACCGGCCCGCTTGTTGTACGTGTCCATACTGGCTCCTTCATTCATTGGATTTCGTAGCCTGCATTTCACTGGACGGTGTAACCGCGCCCTTGCATGCACGCGTCATACGCGCGCCAGTACGTATTCATCTCGGCCTGCTGGCTGGCCTGTGCGTTCTGCGCTTGAGCGGCGTGTTGCCGGCGGCTGCGAACGCCGCCGGCCAATGCACCCGCGGTCGCACCGACGGCCGCGCCGTGTCCCGGATCGTTGTGGTTGACATCGCCAATGAGAGCGCCGGCAGCCGCGCCGCGCGCCGCGCCGCCCACCCGCGCGCCCGCGGGTCCCTGCGGCGGCGGTGGAATGCCGGCAACGACCACCGGATCAATGCCGGTGTTTTGCTTGGCCCAGGCGTAGCAAGCGCCGTCATCCTGCGACTGCTTGCTGGCGCTTTGCCCGTGTGCCGGATAGACCGCAGGCTTGGCTGCAAACGCGGGGCTACAGGACAGTGCAAGCGTTGCCGTTAGGAGAAGTGTTTTCATGTCAACCTCAGTATCGATTAGTAAGACTTAATTTTCAATTCTTCCTTATCGATTCGATGTCAACCCCCTCCCACTTTGGTCGGTTTCACGAGATGCCACGTCCCGTCAAGCACCTCGGCGTTCGGCCCATAGATGCGCATGATCAACGTGTAAGCGCCCGTCGGCGCCGGCAACCAGTTCGTTTCTTTCTCCTTGCCCGGTGACTCATGCTGGACATAAAGATCGAGAGAACCATCGGCGCCATACTTCAGGTGTTTAGTCCGGTCACCGATCGAATAGCGATCAATTGGATTGGCGACAAGATGGCGTCCCGGAAGGTCATACAGCGTCATTGACCAGAAGAATTTGGCGGGCGGCAGGCCTTTCTTGTCGAAGTGGAGGACATACGGCTGAGCACCCACGAGTTGGTTCTTGTCCGCATCAACGCGATACCCCACATACACCGCTTCCTGCTTCGCATTGCCGTAAATGCCCATTCCTGCGGCGACCGCGCGCGTCATGTAGTCGCTCTTGAGGTCGTCTCGCGAACCGAACAGGCCAAAGGAGTTGGTCGTTGACTTTTCGGCTGCCACCAACGCCTGCTTGCCATCGGCCACACCGCGTTCCAGCGCGTCACGGGTTGCCGGGTCAAGCGTGGTCACGTCGAATGGCCTGCCGGGCGCAATCCCTATCTTCGCGAAACGCTGCATCAGTTCCGTCTCGGACGGATTGGTCGGCTGCGTGAATTGCAGCATGAAATTCAGGTAGCTAATGAAGTCGACCGATGTTGCCTTGGCTTCATCCCACGCGGTAGAGGTCACGTTCTCGACCACGGGCGGTGGCGTGGTGTGTTCGAAGCTGGTCAGCGGTGTCAGTCTGTATTGGTCTTGTATGCGGACAACGTGCGAGACATCCGAGGGACCATTGAGCGCGGTACGGCCGAGCGTCAGGATCAGATCGGTTTCCGACTTGAAGACCTTGTCGATACCGGCCGGTGTCTGGCCGTTCCAGTTGGGACCAGCCAACATGTAGTGACCAGCGCCGTTGCCGGTGGCGCGCGATCCGACGTAGGCAAAGTTGTAGGTGAACAGGTCGATCCATTGGAATACGTAGTAACGGTCGTCGGGAACCTGTGGCACCGTCAACACCCACGGTTCGCGGCGCAGATCCAGCCACGCCCACGAATACGGTGTGTCGTTGTTAGGCGTGACTAACTCCTTGTTCTCCGGCCCATATAGTTGCGAATAGTGGCGAAATCTCCCGAAACCGCCGACGTACGCCTTGTTGCTCCGGTCCTGCATCTGCTGGTAGAGCGTCTTGTAGTTGAACAACATGGGGACGCATAGATGAATGCGTCCTTGGCGATAGCCTCTGCTTCCTGCGGCGTCACGCCGCCCGGTTCCTGCTGTGCATTCACGGACGATATAAGGACGAGTGCACAGATGCTTTCTCAGCCCGAGAACCGTCCCAGCGTCGTACGCCGCATGACGGCAGGACAGATGCTGCTCGACGGGGCGTCGGTAGATGACATTGCCGAGCAGTTCCACCTGTCCCAGGCGACGGTGAAACGCTTCAAGGCCCTGGTTGACGCAGGAGGCCTAGATGCGTTGAAACAGTTGGGCGTAGGCGGGCGTTCCTCCGTGCTCGATCAACGGGCCCTTGAATGGATATCCGAGGCGCTGCATGGCTCAGCCAAGGATCATGGCTTCGGCAGCGAGGCATGGACCAACGCGCGGCTGCGAGCACTGATTGAGTCCAGGTATGGCGTTCGTTATTCGCGCGTGTACATCTGGCAGATAGCGACCAACCTCGGACTGGG
>Ga0073928_10010413_pt1 | contig 11084 bp, 9 predicted proteins | sample PaiPotPPA55metaG_FD_76969 | JGI IMG/M metagenome (GOLD analysis project Ga0073928, IMG submission 76969) | Iron sulfur acid spring bacterial and archeal communities from Banff, Canada, to study Microbial Dark Matter (Phase II) - Paint Pots PPA... ...
AGAGCTTCACCGTAGAGCGAGAGGAAAGTCGCGTCGGCGTTGGTGGAAGCGAGGGGATCGAGAAGCGCAACGGCCCCCTGGGGATCTCCTTTGCGAAGCTTGGCTTCGGCAAAAAGCATGGCGGCAGTGCGATCGTCGGGCGAAAGCTGGTGGGCGCGGCCAAAATACTCAAGAGCGGCATCCAACGCTCCGGCGGCTTGTATGAGTTGTCCTGCGCGAAGATAACTTCGCGAGGCCATATCGGAATGCTTCAGGCGTTCGGCTTGCTCCCCGAGCACGGCGTGGCGCTCCGGATGGTCGGGATCGATCATGGCCATACTGTCGTAACGTGCGAGCGCTTCAATGCCCTGCCCCTGCTGCTGACAGGCCTCGGCTGCGATTCCAAATTGTTCGATAGCTTCCGCGGGGCGGTTCTGCTTCTGCAGCAGAGTGGCGTAACGCATAAGGCGGTCGGGCGGCTGAGGATGCGGGCGAAGAAAACGCACGAAAACGGCAGAAGCTTTGGCGCCGTCGCCTGATTCGATCAGGCGGTCGAATTGAATGCCGTAATATTGCGCAGCGAGGGCAGGCTCGTTCAGCCTGGTATGAATGTCAGCAAGGGCCTGCAGCGATTCCTGATGGTCGGGAGCGTCTTCGAGAACCGCCTGATACTCGGTGACGGCCTCGCGAAGCTTATTCTTTTCGAGGTTGCGTCGAGCGCGGTCGAGATGTTTGTTTAGATCGGCCATGAGAAGTCGCGCGCTTGGAATTCACGGGCTTGCTGGGGAAGTCCGTTTACTTGCGTCTGCCGCGAAACGCTGCGCTCCGAATCCGCGCACAGCTAAACTACAACTATATACCGGACAGATAGCCTGTCCCAAAATCTAATGCGAAGAAGGTGCAAAGAATAACGGATAAATGCAGGTTTTAGGCGAGGGCGAGGATGATTCTAGGTCGAGCACTGCGCGGATTCCCGGGTGCTGGGCAGGTGAGTAACAGTCTCTCGCATAGACTTAAGAGACAATCCGCTACGCAAAAGCGCCGCAAAACCCAGGAACACGAATGGGACGGTCAGGGCCAGGAATGCGAAGAAAGAAAAGCCGGTGGCAGTGGTTTTCTCGACCTGGAAGACGCTTAACCCCAGCACGCAAAAAAACTGGTAGGAGCCTACGTTTGCCGGCGCGTTTGGAAGCGAAACGCCCAAGTTAATGATCAGCAAAACCACGATCGCGGCCAGGAACGGCAGAGTCAGGTGATAGGATTTCATCATGGCCCATAGCCCCATTACCTGACAAAAGGGCATGAAGAGAGAGGCCAGGACTGCCAGGTAAAAACTGGGCGCGGTGCCCATGGCGTGCAGGCCGAGAAGGGCCCGCATCATTTTTCCAGGCAGCCGGTGCGGTTTGCTCCCCAGCGAAGGATCCTTGGTCAACTTTACTTCGAGGTAAAAAATCATTACGACGATTATGGCGAGAAGGGCGAGGGTTACAACGCCCAGCGTATCGGCCACGCGCTGAAACTTCCGCGGTAAATCCACCATTAAAGAAACGACGGCCAGCGAGGCGGTAGCAATTACGAGATCGACGAGGCGCTCGACTCCTACCGAGCCCGCCACGCGGCCAATGGTGATGTCTTCGGAATCAGAGATTAGATAACACCGAAGCAGCTCGCCGGGGCGCAACGGGAAAACCAGGTTAGCGAAAAGACCGGCGTAGACAGCGCGAATGGCGTGCGTTAGCGGGACCTTTCTGAACGGGGTAAGCAAAAACTTCCAGCGAAGCGCCTGAACGCAGTAGCTAATTACATCGAAAACCATACCGATGAGCACCCACTTCCAGTCTACGTTCGAGAAGTCCTTCATGGCCTGAACGATATGGAAGTCGTGCAGAACCCATATGAGACATCCGATGGAAAGGCTGTAACCGAGGATCAGGGGAAGTTTGGACCTCTCGGGCTCGGCGGTCTGGAACAGGGTGATCAATTCAGAGGGTCCGCTGGTTGTGGTCGTGGGGTGATTTTCTGAATCATCGTGATCGGTCGCGAATCGGGCTCTGAGTTTAGCGATTTCTGGGGTCCCTACTGGTGAACGGAACCCGAAACCCGGTACAGCCTACGACAACAGGGTCGGAGAGGCAATCCGCTAGTTACGCCGGCTTGCTAAGACCGACCATGCCGCCCGTGCTGTTGAGCACCGGCGAAATCTCAGGCTACCAGCGCATTCCCCCTCCCGATTTTTGAGATTAGTACTGAGGGTGCGAGGTTACGCCAACCTGTAACTGGCATACATAGTTCACTGTATGGTTAGCGGGCCAACTTATTGGGAATATTACAGGTTCGACAATGAATAGGAGCGTTTCCCATGAGTATCACGAAAGCTTCCATGTTGGATACTTCCGCATTGGCGCCAGCCGCACCGTGGCGTGAACACGATAACGATTCGCACGGCCATGTGGTGCAATTCTATTCGGAAGACCGGTCTCTGATAGAGACGCTAGGGCACTTTATTGGGTCGGCTCTGGAGGCTGGTGACGCAGCTATCGTGGTAGCGACCGAGGCACACCGGCAGGGGCTAGCAGAGGAATTGAAAGCGCGGGGTGTGGACGTTTCCAGCGCCATCGAACAGGGCCGTTACGTGCCTTTAGATGCGGTGGAGACCATGGCGCAGATTATGCTGGATGGCTGGCCGGATGAAACAAGATTCGCTGACCACATCGGCAGCGTCATCTCAAGGGCTCGGCTTGCGGCTGAACAAGCGAAAGGATCGAATGGGTCGCTGATTATCGAGCCTCGAGTTGTTGCGTTTGGGGAAATGGTGGCTTTGCTCTGGGCGGAAGGAAGGCATCCTTCGGCTATTCGCCTGGAGCAACTGTGGAACGACCTGGCGAAGACGCACCAATTTTCTCTTCGATGTGCTTACCCGATGGGCGGCTTTCACCTGCAGGAACACAGCGAGCCATTTCTAAAGATTTGCACCGAACACTCCGCGGTGATTCCGGGAGAGAGCTATACCTCGTTGAAGAGTGAGGCAGATCGGCTGCGAAACATCAGCCAGCTTCAGCAAAAGGCTCAAGCCCTGGAAGCTGAAATCGAGCAAAGAAAAGAAGCGCAAGAGTCGCTTCGCCAGCGAGAAATCGATCTGCGGGACGCGGAGCAACATGCTGCGATGGGAAAGCTAGCGGCGGTGATTGCTCACGAAATCAATAATCCGCTAGAAGTGATAGCCAATGTGTTTTTCATGCTTCGGGATCATCCGTCACTTGATGAAAGCGCGCGCGGACTGACGCGGATTGCAGAAGAGGAAATTTCGCGCGTGCGACACATCTCCAATCAGACGTTGGCTTTCTATCGTGAATCGGAGAAGCCTATTTGGGTTTCGTTGAATCAAGTTCTTGACGCGGTTCTGGACATTTATGCGCGTCCGCTGAAATTGCACGGCATTGAAGTGGAGAAAAACTACGGCAGCGAGCGGCAGATTCTGGCTTACCCCGTGGAAATCCGGCAAGTTTTCGTCAATCTGATTGGAAACGCGCTGCAGGCCATGCCCGATGGAGGGCTGTTGCGTGTGGGAATGCATGATTCCTCAGAAACGATTCAAGGTTCACGGCGAACGGGCGTGCGTGTGAACATTGCAGACACAGGCGTTGGCGTTCCCGAGAAATACCGGGATAGACTCTTTGAGCCTTTTGTGACCACCAAGGCGGAGAAGGGTACGGGACTGGGATTGTGGGTCAGCCGCGGAATCGTGCAAAAGCTGGGCGGTTCCATACGGTTTCGCAGCGGGAAGATTGGCGGCAAAACTCGCACTTCGTTCTCGGTTTTTATTCCGACTGGTCAAGATGCGCTGGAGAGCGTTTCCTAATTCAAGGGTGACGCGGCGTTCCTAAAAATCAAAGTGCCTGCTATCAAAACTGCAACCATATTGTGTATCGATGATGAGCCTACAGCGCTCGGCGTTCGGCGGCTATTGCTGGAGTCGGCAGGATACCGAGTGGCGACCGCGCACTCTGGTGAGGAAGGCATTTGTGTTTTCAAGTCACAGCCGATCGACGCCGTGATAATGGATTATTGGCTTTCGGGGATGGATGGCATCGAGGCGGCCCGCGAGTTGAAGCGCATCAGTCCGGCGATACCAATCGTCGTGCTTTCGGCGCTCACGGAATTGCCGGGCGAAAGCATCGGGACTGCTGACCGCTGGTTGCTAAAGGGCGAAGACCCCGCCTATCTGTTGAATGCGATTAGTACGCTGCTTAAGGCTCGCGCTTAGATACGCTCTGCATCATTGGTGTGCATTTCCTCGCAAGAACTCGTCGATCGACGTTTGCCACTCGTTGCCCATGTCCCGGTCATCGTTTCCTAACTTGGTCACATGCTCGTTGAAGTTGGGATTTAGCGCGGTGCGCTGGTAGACGACCTTTACATCTGTGGCTGAAGGATCCTTCTCTTGAAGATGAATATCAATCAGTACTGCTTGCGCATCCGGGATTACGTACACGTATTGGACGTGGCCGTTTTCCAGGTCGAACGCGGTATTTACCCAGACACTTTTCAGATGGCTGTGGGCAACGGTGAAGACTTCTCCGAAAGTGTCGCGTTCGGGGGACGGATACAGGAACTTTGGATGCCACTGATCTTTTGCCCATACGCGCTCGGCAGAGGCACCGAATAAAGGGGCTACGATTTTGTACGGCCCATGGGCAGTGAACTCAAACCCGTTTTCGACATGGACAACCGCGCCAGCCGAGTCTCGCTGCGCATGAAAATGGAGAAAAGCGAGGACTGCGATCGTGGTGAGCAATAGAACCGAGATTACGAGTAAGGCGCCTTTCACTTTTGTCGCTCCTTCAGTTGATGGCTGTCGGATGCCTTCAGCGTCAGCCCGTAGATTTTTTTGAATTGCTCAATCTCTTTCAGCGTCTGGGACGAAAAAGGGGCTAGACCTTCGAAAGCGTGAAGTACGACTCCCTCCAACAAATCGCCCAGGGACATGTCCTTCAATTCCGCGATGGCTTTCAAGACCTTTAATAAACGCTTCTCCAGGCGCACTCCGGTTTGTACTCGCTCGACTTCGAGTCGTGGGTCGTTACTTGCCTTGTTCATGGTACATATGTACCACGGTACAGTTACGAGAACAAGTGGCTTTTTCGCGGGAAAGCGTCGCGGACGGATTCGGGAACGCAGGCCGAAGATAGAGATGTAATTACCTTAGCCGGTCTTCGCCAAATAACTACCAGTCGTACTTCTCGACGCCCGTTGGCGGTGGCTCGGCTTGTGAATCTGTGGCACACTCGATAGTTTGAAGGAAGCGGTGGACGACCGTAGACGCACCCGCTTTTAGCGATTACGCGCGCAACGCGAAAAGAGACATGGACCCTCAGTACATCCGGAATTTCTGCATCATTGCACACATCGACCACGGCAAATCTACGCTGGCGGATCGTTTGCTCGAGCTGACCGGCGCGCTCACGCAGCGCGAGATGACGGCGCAGGTGCTCGATTCCATGGACCTGGAGCGCGAGCGCGGAATCACGATCAAGGCGAAGAGCATCCGCCTGCATTACAACGCGAAGGACGGCCACGAATACCGGCTGAATCTGATCGACACGCCTGGGCACGTGGATTTTTCCTACGAAGTATCGCGGGCGCTATCGGCCTGTGAGGGAGCCCTCCTGGTAGTGGACGCGAGCCAGGGAGTCGAAGCGCAAACTGTGGCTAATGCCTTTTTGGCTTCGCGACACAATCTGACGATTATTCCCGTAATCAATAAAATTGATTTGCCTGCTGCGCGGCCGGACCACGTAAAAGAACAAATCGAAAACGTCCTAGCGATCCCTGCGGATGACGCACTGGCGATAAGCGCCAAGAGCGGAATTGGGGTTGACGACGTTCTGGAAGCGATTGTTCGGTTGGTGCCTCCTCCAAAAGGCTCTGCTGATGCTCCGTTACGGGCGCTTATTTTCGATTCGTGGTTTGATTCCTATCGCGGCGCGGTTGTGTTGGTGCGCGTGATGGAAGGACGTCTGACCCGGCATATTAAGATTCGCCTGGCTGCCAGCGACGACGTGTATGAAGTGGAAGATCTCGGTGTGCTGACACCAAAACCCATCGTGCTTGATGAACTTTCCGCCGGCGACGTGGGCTTTATCATCGCGAACATCAAGCGCGTGGCCGACGCCCGTGTGGGAGACACAGTTACGGAAGCGAACCGGCCGGCGCCCCCGCTTCCCGGATTTGAGGCGATTAAGCCCATGGTGTTCGCCGGGCTATTCCCGGTGAATGCCAGCGATTACGAAATGTTGCGCGACGCGCTGGGAAAATTACAGCTCAACGACGCTGCATTTTTTTACGAGCCGGAAAATTCCGTCGCGCTCGGCTTCGGATTTCGCTGCGGGTTCTTGGGCCTGCTGCACATGGAAATCGTGCAGGAACGCCTCGAACGGGAATTCGGCATCGATCTGATAACCACGGCTCCCAGCGTGCAATATCGCATTACGACAAAGGCCAACGTAACGATGGAGGTGGATAATCCCACAAAGTTTCCGCCGCCGGGTTCGATCGAAAAAATCGAAGAGCCGATTTTGATGGCCATGATCATAACGTCGGAAGAGTCGGTGGGCGGGGTTCTGTCTCTGTGTGAGGAAAAGCGCGGGGTGCAGAAGAAATTTGAATATCTCTCGCCAACACGAATCATGCTGACCTACGAAATGCCGCTGAATGAAATCGTGCTGGATTTCTACGACCGGCTGAAGAGCGTCTCGCGCGGCTACGCTTCCTTGGATTATCACTTGTCCGGATATCGCGAGTCGGACCTGGTGAAGCTGGACGTGCTGGTGGGCGGCGAGCCGGTAGATGCGCTGACGATCATTTGCCATCGAGACCAATCTTACGAGCGCGGGCGCGAACTGGTGACCCGGCTGCGAAAATTAATCCCGCGGCAAATGTTTGAGATTGCGGTGCAAGCCGCCATCGGAAGCCACGTGATCGCGCGCGAAACGATCAGCGCAATCCGCAAGAACGTGATCGCCAAATGCTACGGCGGCGACATTTCGCGTAAACGAAAACTGCTCGAGAAACAAAAAGAGGGCAAGAAGCGCATGAAGCGCGTAGGCCGGGTGGACATTCCGCAGGAAGCTTTCCTCGCTGTGCTGAAGGTTACAAGTTCTTCCTCAGATGACGAGTAGGTCCTAAGGCTCCGGTATTTTTTTCGTGCGGACGGTAGCGCTGAGTTCGCCGCGAGCGAGACGGACGGAAATATCGTCGCCCAATGTGACCTGATCTGGCGAGCGCAACACATTTCCGGCAGCATCGTAGGCTATAGCGTAGCCACGTTCGAGGAGCTGAAAAGGACTGCGTTCTTCAAGCTGCAGCGCTGCCGCTTCGAGCCGCCTACGCTTCGCCACGAACGCGCGAAGCACACGTGCTTGCAATTCGGAGCCGCGTTGGTCGAGAGTGCGGCGCAAACGTCCTACGCGAGCGCGCAAGTCCAGCGCGGCAAATTGCACGTGCACGGTGGTAAAGCGCCTGCGTTTGCGGGCGACGACGTGAGTGAGGGCGGCCTGCAGCGCGCTTCGATCCCTTTCGATCAGGCGGCGAAGAACGTGCCCCCGGCTGCGCAGATCGAAAGAAGCCACGCGCTTGCTCGCTTGGACGAGACGCTGGCTCGCCGCTACGAACTTAGTGCGCAGTCCAATGGCAAGAAGAGAGGATAGTTCGTCCACGTGCTGCCGGCGACGGCGTATCAACAGTTCGAGCTGGCGAAAGGCACGATGCGTTTGCAAATCGCGCGAGCGATGGCGCAACTCCGAAAGGTGGTAGCGCATTTGATGGACGAGGCGCCGGGAACGCTCGTCGAGATGATTTTCGAACTCCTGGCGCGAGCGTACGACAATTTCAGCGGCCGCGGAGGGAGTGGGGGCGCGGACATCGGCAACGAAATCGGCAATGGTGAAATCGCTCTCGTGGCCGATGCCGGTAATTACCGCAATTTCGGACGCGACGATCGCGCGCACAACTATTTCTTCGTTGAAGGCCCATAAATCTTCGAGCGAGCCGCCACCGCGCGCGACGATGATTACCTCCACGGAGTTCACTCGATTGAAATGTTTGAGCGCGGCTACAACTTCGCGCGCAGCAAACTCACCCTGAACCTGCACCGGGTACAACATCACATGCGCGTTCGAAAATCGCCGCTTTAGGACGCGCAGAATGTCCAGGATAGCGGCGCCGGTTGGCGACGTCACAACGCCAATGCAGCGCGGCAGCAAGGGGAGAGGCTTTTTTCTATCTTCGCCAAATAGCCCCTCGTCAGCGAGGCGTTTCTTCAGTTGTTCAAAAGCGACTTGCAGCGCGCCAGCGCCAACGGGCTCGATGTGGCTTACGTAAATCTGGTACTCGCCGCGCGGCTCATAGACGCTGAGCGCGCCTCGCACGGTAACGCTAAGCCCGTCTTGCGGACGAAATTTTAAACCGCGCGCTTGATCGCGAAAGCACACGCAACGAATTTGTGAACTCGCGTCTTTCAGAGTGAAATACAAATGGCCTGATTGCGCAGGGCGGTAGTTGGACACTTCTCCCTCCAGCCAAATATCCGGGAGGGTTCCCTCCAGCAACTCGCAGATACGAGCGTTTAGCTCGCTGACCTTCCATACACGCCGCTCGGGCATCAACGAAAATAAATTGGCTTGGCTCATGAAATCAGCGCCGGAACAAATTCAGAATCCACATTAAGAGAGTAAACAATACGCTCACGACGATGCAGGTCACGATGGGAAAATAAAAGCTGCCGTTGCGACCTTGAATCACGATGTCGCCGGGAAGCCGGCCAATCCGGAATGGCAATCTTGCTCCAGACAAGAGCAACACGCCGAAGCCGACCAGGACAGCGCCAATAACCAGCAGGATCTTTCCGATTTCGCGAAGCGGGTCCATCGCGAGCTATTCTACTCTACAGCTTAAACGATTGCTGTCTGACGGACGACTGGCGGATTGGGCGCGGAGCGAGCGCCTAGCCTGAAGGCGAGTTCGCTGGGTGGAAGCCTCGCTAGCTCGGTATTCCTACACTAACTCCGAGCCGGAGAAGAAATAGCCGATTTCGAAGGCTGCGGTGTCCGTAGCATCGGAACCGTGCGTGCAATTGTATTGGATGCTGGCACCGAGTTCTTTTCGAATGGTGCCGGGCGCTGCTTTCGCAGGGTCGGTAGCGCCCATGGTATCGCGCCACTTGGCGATTGCATTTTCAGCCTCGAGCACCATCACGACCGCTTTGCTTGTGCTCATGAATGCCGTCAATTCCTCGAAGAATGGGCGTTCGCGATGAACGGCGTAGAATCCTTCGGCTTCTTTCTTGGTGAGACGCCGCGTCTTGATAACGATAATATGGAATTTAGCGGCGTGGATACGGCTTAAGATTTCTCCGGTTAGACCGCGGCCGACTGCGTCGGGCTTAATAATTGCGAGTGTTCGCTCTATTGCCATTTAATATCTCCGATCGAGAACGTATTTTTTCAAAGATCGCTACTTCTTCTTACGCTTGCTCGCTGGCTTTCTCGTTTTTGCCGACTTCGCTTTTGAACCTTTATTCTTCTTGCCGAGAGCGGCGGCGAGCGTGTGGCCGATTTCGGCGGGACTCTGGACGGTGTGAATTCCTGCTGCACGCATCGCTTTATATTTCGCCGCTGCAGTTCCCTCTCCGCCGCTGATGATTGCTCCGGCGTGGCCCATGCGGCGGCCTGGAGGCGCCGTTTGACCGGCTATGAATCCGATGACCGGCTTTCGTACATTTTTCTTAATGTATTCCGCGGCGACTTCTTCCGCGTTTCCACCGATTTCGCCGATCAGGACGATGGCGTGAGTATCGGGATCCTCGTTGAACATGCGCACGGAATCGAGAAAGCTGGTGCCGATGATCGGATCGCCGCCGATTCCGATACAGGTGGACTGCCCGATGCCAAGGCGCGTGAGCTGATCGACAGCTTCGTAAGTTAACGTACCGCTGCGGCTGACGAGGCCGACATGACCTTGTTTGTGAATCGAACCGGGCATGATTCCGATTTTGCATTTCCCCGGAGAAATAATGCCCGGGCAATTCGGACCGATCAGTCGCGTTTTTGAATTCTTCAAGGCGGCGGCCACGCGAACCATGTCCAGCGTCGGAATTCCTTCCGTAATGCAGATGACGAGCGGCAATCCTGCGTCAGCAGCTTCTAGGATCGCGTCTGCGGCAAACGGCGGGGGCACAAAGATCACGGAAGCATCAGCGCCAGTCGCGGCCACTGCTTCTGAAACGGTATTGAAAACCGGAACGCCGAGATGCTTTGTGCCGCCTTTGCCTGGCGTAACACCGCCAACAACTTTCGTTCCGTAATCGAGCATCTGCTGCGCGTGAAAGCTGCCTTCGCGACCGGTAAGGCCTTGCACCAGAACGCGCGTATTCTTGCCGACCAGGACGCTCAACGCGCACCTCCGGCAAGCTTCACAACTTTCTCGGCGCCGTCTTTCATTCCGCTGGCGATGGTGAAATTCAGGCCGGAGTTGCGCAGGATTTCCTGGCCCTGCTTCACGTTGGTGCCTTCCATTCGAACCACTACCGGAATCTTGAACTTCAACTCGTTTGCCGCATTCACGACGCCGCTAGCAAGAACGTCGCAACGAAGAATGCCACCGAAAATATTCACGAAAACCGCCTTGACGTTGGGATCGCTCAACAAAATGCGGAAGGCGTTCTTCACCTGATCTTCGGAAGCGCCGCCGCCAACATCCAAGAAATTTGCGGGGCTGCCGCCGCTGAGCTTGATGATGTCCATGGTGGCCATGGCCAGACCGGCGCCATTCACCATGCAACCGACGGTGCCATCGAGCTTGATGTAATTCAGCTTGAACTTTGACGCTTCCACTTCGAGCGGTGTCTCTTCGTCTAGATCGCGCAATTCTTTGTATTCTGGATGGCGATACAACGCGTTGTCGTCAAAAATTACTTTTGCATCGAGGGCAATCAGGCGGCCGTCACCGGTAACTACGCACGGGTTGATTTCGATCATGGAAGCGTCTGTTTCGATGAACGCGCGATAGAGCGATTGAAGAAATGGCACAGCGGCGTTCACAACTTCCGG
>Ga0073928_10010414_pt1 | contig 11083 bp, 6 predicted proteins | sample PaiPotPPA55metaG_FD_76969 | JGI IMG/M metagenome (GOLD analysis project Ga0073928, IMG submission 76969) | Iron sulfur acid spring bacterial and archeal communities from Banff, Canada, to study Microbial Dark Matter (Phase II) - Paint Pots PPA... ...
ATGAACCCGGGGATGCCCGTGTCCACAACCGAATTGAGCCTGACTCGCGTACTGATCCCTTGAGTGATCTCTTCGATGGCATCATCGGGAAGAGCCGAGACATCAAAATTTTGCTCGATGTAGCGGAGGGTTGTAGCTGTGGTGAGGGGTGCCGTGCCGCGCTGCATCGCCCACGCCAGTAGGACTTGAGCGGGGGTTTTGTTGACGCGCTTCGCAATGGCGACGACCACACTATCGTCGAGCAACTTGGGTTCTATCCCATGACCCAAAGCGGCGAACGCCTGCATCACGATGCCATTGCTCTTGCAATAGCCGAGCAGCTCCCATTCAGGGAGGTATGGGTGGGATTCGACCTGGACAACCGCCGGCTTTATGCGTGCGCTTTCAAACACCTGTTTCAGCTGTTCCAAATTGACGTTCGATAAGCCGATCGCCTTGCAGCGACCCTCGTCGACCAGGCTCTCCATAGCCTTCCAGGTATTCATCAGAGGCGCGGCATCGTCATAAATTACGTTACCGTCTTTGTCCCTGGGGTCTTGCTCATCCCCGGCTTGGAAAGCGAATGGAGTATGGATGCTATATAGATCGGCATAGTCCAGTTGCAGTCTTCTCAGGCTTGCCTCGAAGGCGGGCTTAACGCGTTCTGGACGATGATTGTTGTTCCAGAGCTTCGTACCTACAAAAACGTCCTTCCGTTTGACCTTGCCCTCCTTGAGCACCGCCCGCATTGCTTCGCCCACCTGTTCTTCATTTCGGTACCGCTCGGCGCAATCGAATTGACGAAAGCGCGCCTCCAGAGAGATCCTAACTGCCTCTTTTGTTGCGATCGGATCAGGAATCAGCGTCCCAAACCCGAGCGCCGGAATTTCATCAGAGCCGTTATTGAGCGGTATCGTGGTATAGCGAAGGCCGTAGGCGTCACTCATAAACCCCCTGTGCAAATCGCATTCTGAGTCGATTGTAACAAAGCGCTCCGAGGAATGACGAATCGTTGCCCGCCAACGAGCTCAGCACGCTCCACAATCGTTGGTCCAAGCCGGGAGCCTGATGATCGACACGGGAAAGTCTTCGCGCGCCGGATCCGTGACCCTTTGGTTCTGCGGCGTCCCTCATATACTGTGCCGAGTGGCCACGAGAATTTGCGCCTCGTCTGATGACGGGCGACGCCGAAGGTTACAGCGACGTCCGCCGTAACCGATCCCGATTAGCAGCATTTGACCGTCGCGACTCCCAAGAGTGCTCGGGATTTGCACGATCTAGAGTCGAGAAGAGAACTTCTTAATAGAGCCACTGTATGTCCGTGCCACTGTATGTCCGTGTTTCTTTCTGTCCCGGCTGCGTGCGACCGCGGTTGTAAAAATCGAGGCACCGCCGAGCGAAGCGCGTGGCAGCATTCATAGAGCAACAGTTCGGCATCCAACGGCCACTTGCCTGGTTGGATCGACTCGAAGCGCTAGTCGCACGCGAACTTGCTCCCAGCGCCCGGAAGATCCGCACCGCCTTTACGCATCTCCACGATTGTGACAATCGCAATTGGACTAGACGCGAGCTGTCACGTCAACAGTCAGCTGGGCGCGGTAATTGTGTGGCTCCTGGCCGGCGCAGGACCGATGATATCCATTCGCAAGGCCCTGGCATGGCAAATCGCGGTGATGCTCGCTCTAATCACGTCGGTGGTGATGGCACGCGCATTCGCGGAGACGCCGTGGTTGATGCTGCCGTTTGTCTTCGTATGGATTTCATTTTCAACCTACGTGGGAACGACGCGCAAGCTTGGCGTGGGCCTGCTCGTTATACAGATAGTCTGCCTCATTACATTCTACGGCGTCGTGTTTGGACCTCAGGAAATCGGTTGGAATGCAGCAGCCTCGTTCGACGGTAGCGCGATTGCCTTCGGCGTGATCGTTCTGTTCGACAACTGGTTGTGGCCGGACCCGGGCGAGCCGATCTTGATGGAGTCTCTCAGAGCGAGCGTTGCGCGTGCCCGTTCGCGGCTTCTCGGGGCTTCGAACTTTTTTCTCGCTGGCGAAAGCGTACCTCGACCGCCATTGCCAGCACCGACTTCCGACCTTCCCGCACATATGGCGCTTCTTGATCAAGCGTTGGCCGAGGGCGCGTCCGAGCATCGCCGGGCGATCCTGCTTGCTGCGATCACGCGCGCGGCTCGCATCAGTCTTGAAGTGGATCGCCTAATCACTACGGCGCGTGAGAACCTACCTCGAGAAATTCGCACGATGGTCCGGGGCGAAATTCAAAGGGCGGTAAATGCGATCGCCGACGCGCTTGACGAGATCCCTCACAAACTACCGGCGCGCATTGTTGTAGGAGCGGACGAGCAGGCTCCCGCTACGCGGACGCATGTGCGTTTGGCTATGGACAATCTGGCCGCGCGCGTCATTCAGATCAGACCAACATACATCGGCAAAATCAGTCCGGCGGAAATCGAAAATTTCGCGGAATTCATCGATTCGCTGGCTGTGCTGACCAGGCACGTCGAGCGCCCGCTGGATGAACCTCCGGGGCCACCGACCACGGATCCGTCGAACAGTGCTGTCCCTCGAAACAGTGCTGTCCCTCGGAACAGTGCTGTCCCTCGATTGACCGATCCTGCAGATCCCGCGCTTGTGCGCTATTGCTTGAAAGTCGCCTTATGCACTGTGGTCGGCTATCTAATCGGCGTCATCAGCCAGCGTCCGGACTTATTCATTATCCTGGTGACCGTAATAACAACCGCGACTCCCACCTACGGCGCAACCCTGCACAAGATGTACCTCCGGATCACCGGAGCGATAATTGGAGGAGCGGTTTCCCTCCTCGCTATCATTATAGTTTCGCCTAACTTTGACGCGCTCCCAACCTATATGCTTGCGGCCTTCGCGGTTTTCTATCCGTTTGCATACTCTTCGCTCGGCAATGCGCGGATGTCGTACGCGGGCAAGCAAATGGGAATCATTTTTTCGTTGGTGTTCGTTGGGTTGAGCCCATCTGTCAATATCTACGAGCCTCTTTGGCGCATTTGGGGCGTCCTGCTTGGTGATTTTGTCGTAGCGATGGTCTTCTTTTCCCTCTGGCCGGAATACGCCGGTGATTCCCTGCTGCCCAGACTGCGAAGAGTCATTGCAAATACTCTCGCGCTAGCGCCAAGCGGCTCAGCTTCGAGCAGCGAGGATCAAATCCTGAAGACGAACTCGGAAACGATGCGCGTGCTGACCGAGTTCCTCGAGATCGCCGATGACGCGCGGATGGAAGGTCACAGCTGCGCCGTCTACCATAATGGGATCGTCGAAGCGGCCGGGACTCTTCGCCGGATTGCGAATCAGCTGTCCTCGATCGCGACAGCGCGAGTCCTTACTCAAGTGCCGCAACTCGACCCTGTAACGGAGTTTGCGCGTGAGCGGGTCGTCGATGCAATTCGTCGGCAGCTTAGGTCGTGGCTGGATTTCTTCGGCGGCGCTGAATGCCTCAGCGCGTCCGCTGCTCGTGCGATCGCGGAGAAACACTCAGCCGGTGAGTTGGCGGAACCGCTCACCGAGTTCAGTTCACACTTGGAGGAGGGAGGGTTTGCCCGATTGGAATCGTGGCCGCTCGAGCCGCGGCGCACGATGATCGCGGAACTCCAGTCGATGCGACGACTTGAGTTTCTATTCTCTGAGCTGAATCGGTATCTGGCGGATATTCCCAAGCCCCCACGACACGCTTCACGCATCGAGGGGTGATCGATCTTCAGTATATTTAATTTATCACCACGGCCTCGATGTGAGAAGCAAACGAGGGTACCCTGAGCCATGCCGCAATCGTGATCGCAAAGCCGCCGATAAGGAGTGAACGGTCGCACGCACCGCTTCATGAACGACGATAAAGCAGTTAAGGAACGGGGCTGATCGCGAGATTCCTCGGAAAACTCTGCTAAGCGATGAACAGCATCCGCCACGGCATGCCGGCAGGCGTTTTGAAATAACGCTTGACGCACTCCACGGTATCTACCGAAGCAGTTGGCCAAGTATGGTTTGATGCTGCACCCGGCCAAGACCCGGTTAGTCGATTTCCGGCGGCCGGACCGGAGAGCGGTGCTGGCGGTCGACGCTAAGGCGGCGAAGTCCCGGCCCGGTACCTTTGACCTGCTGCGCTTCACGCATTACTGGGCCAGATCCCGTAAGGGATACTCGGTATCACCGGAAACTGCGCGGCCCTGAACCACCTCCAGCATCAAGTCGTCGTCCTGTGGCGGAAATGGTTAAGCCGCCGCTCGCAACGGGCACGCATATCATGGCAGGCAATGCGCCGGTTGCTCGCGTGCTATCCCATTGCCGCACTATTCGTCTCGGCGCCATCCGCGGTGCCGAGGGGCGCTAAGTAGTCTTGCGCCTTGGGCTGCGCGGGCGCTGGCGCCAACGCTTTGGTGCCCTGCTCGAGCGCATCGCCGCACTCGCGGTGGCAACTGTGGCGCAGTTTACCGACGACCAAGAAAATCCCTCGCCCAAGGCCCTGGAAACCGCGGCAGTCCCGCTTCCAACCAAACCTACTTCCGGTGCCCGACTGAGTCTTTTGGGCTGAATGGCACGGGAACCTAAGTGTAACGAGACCCAGGCCGAGCTGCGAGTTGCGTTCAGAACGGAGTTAGCGGCGTGTGCGCATAATTGAGGAAGTGCGCTTCTCGCCGGTGACCGTCGCAGCTACGGCGTATGAACCAGCATCCCGTCGAGCAGTTGCTTGAAGTCGGCGTCGCGTTTCTCCGGCGGATAATTAGCAAGTATGTCAAGCAAGCCCCGCCGAAAATCACATGAGGCCGGCTCACCGGTCTTCCTGTTCTTGATCTCCGTATCCAGGATGTGCTGATTCGCTGCCGAGAGACTCGAATATACCTGGCGTTGGTCGGGTGATAATTGACTAGTGCAGTCCTCTGCGCCTCCAGCCGCCACACCCATCGCGACGATCAATGCTCCCGCTGCGACGATCGTGTAAATCTTCATCTAAATCTCCGACTGTGACCTGCCGTAAGTATCCGGCTCGTGCCAAAAATCGCAACCGGCTCCCGGCTGGGCTGAGCGGTGAACCTAATGTAGTGTCCCGCAAGTAACTTCACGATATTGGGTCGCAGCTTGTCTTTACCTAGCGGCCGGATCTGTCATTCCCGCGTGCGTGGCTGCCGCGCGCGAGGCGGCTCTTGCCGTCCTGAGCGAAGCGAAGGAACTACGGCCGCGCCGAGACCCTTCACTTCGTTCAGGGCGGCCGCAGCGGCCGTCCCGGATTCCTTGGGGCGGTTTAACTGGTACCGACCCGTCCGTCGGAGCCTCGGGATTCTTCGCGCGGCAGCCACGCGCGAGAATGACAAGCGCCGGAGATTCACATGCACGCAAAGGTATTTGCGAGAACCCATACAAATGACGAACTAAAATATCATTGTTCCCGGCGGGAGGTTCAGAAACACGCGGCCCGCAACTTCATACACGTTCGATTGCACCACGATATGGGCCGGGATGACGTGCACGTCGCGGAAACAGCGCTCGAGCGGACTGGACTCGAAGATAGCGCTTCCGGCGGCGGCGTTGTACATCAGGTCTACTGCCTCGATTGCTCGTTGCACGCCGTCCACCGCCGCCAGCCGAAGCCATGCGCGTTGTTCAGTGCTCGGTGGGTTGCCCTCGACGACGCTCTGCCAAATTTCGCCAACGGTTTCATGTAAAAAGGTCCGCGCCGAACGCACGCAGGCCTCCGCCCGTGCAAGGTCAACCTGAACCGCAGGCCGTTCGCGCAGCAGGCTGGTCTGACCGGCGGGGGTTTTTGCCAGCGCCAGGTCCTTCAGCGCCTCAATCGCATGACGCGCGATACCGAGGGCGATTGCGGTTTTAACCACGGCGAAGCTCGGAATTAACCCGAAGGCGTAGAGCGGCCCCGGCTCCAGTGGCGCCGCGAAGTGGAGTGATTGCACCAGGCCCTCGGGAACAAAGAGGTTCTCTACTGTAAAGTCATGACTGCCCGTGCCGCGCAGTCCGGTAACGCGCCAGGTGTCGAGAATCGTGACGTCTGCGGCCGGCATCACGATCTGATACATCTCGGGCATTCCATTTGCGCTCGTCACCGGAGCGCCGCCGTCGTGAAGCATGGCGCCGACGATGAACAGATCGGCCTGCTGACATCCGCTACCGAATCGCCATTGGCCGCTCAGGCGATAGCCGCCGACGGCACGGATGAGGCGGCCCGGAGGACTTATGCTGCCCGCCAGAATAGGCTCCGGAATCGAGTTGATAAGCTTCCTGGGTTGTGGCGCATGGAGATAGCCGGCCCACATCCCGGTATCGAACGCGATCATCACGTTCCAGCCGGTGGCACCATCCGCATACGCAATCTCTTCAATTGTCCGCAGCGCTGCAGGGATGGGGGTTTCGGTGCCGCCGAGCGAAGCTGGGAGACCCATCGTGAAAAGCCGTGCCGAGCGCAACGCGTCGACGACCGGTGCAGCGAGGCGGCGGCCGCGCTCGGTCTCGTCTGCATGGGCGCGAATCAGCGGGGTCAACTCTTGGGCACTAGCGATCGGGTCAACGCAGTTACCGGCGGGGCTCGCAACCGGGTTACTTTTCTGCTCGTTCATGCGTTTTCCCTAAGTAAATGACGCCGGCAAAGTAACGCGTGGCAATATCGCCGGTTGGTAAGAGGCCGTGCAAGGCGGTCCCGCGGCGAAAAAGTGCGCCATCTGCTCCGGCCGACGCCCCATAAAGATCAGGCTCGAGGAACGCGTGCCGTAGTCGCCCAGATGCAGGCACAAGGAGTTGGGCCGCCCGGAACGCGGGTCCAGTTGCGTCGAATGGTCCGCCAGGAGCCGGTGCAATTCCTCGCGGCGCGCGACCGGATCGCGCGCAAAATCGGCCCGTAAGCCAAGCTCTTCGAAGTGCCTGCGCGAGCGGCTGATCCGCGGGCATTCAAAGTCGTCGACGTCGAGGTTGGTCAGCAGATGGATCCCGGGCGTCAGGCTGACGACTTCGATCTGGCCCCAGCGGTTGTAGGCAACAAAAGCTTCCTGGCGCGAGGCGATCAACAGATTGAAGGGGTTGTAATTGCGGCCGCTCTGGCAGGCGACGAATCGCGCAGCTTCGGCCGCGCTCGGTGAACGTAATGCATCGAGGCACAGAAGCCCGCGTGAGCGCAGATTGGGATCGTTCTCGAGCGCGCCGTTGCGCCGATTTAGCAGGCCGGCGACCATGCCGTGCTCGTTGATACCCAGCCAGGTGCCGCTGGCACGCAGGTCTTTGCCGCCGACGATATGGGGAGTTTCGACCAGTGTGGTGGGGGGCAGGGCAGGGCGCGCCAGGTACTCATCGCGATTCGCGGCTACTATTACCGGGTAGTCCGCGAACGCCTTGAAATAGATTGCGAGCGTACACATAGCCCCGAACTTGGCAAATCAACCGGTCTACATACAAGGGCTCGAAATACAAGGGCTCGAATGACTGTTTTCCAAGAGCATTGGCCAGCGTTCGATTGCGTAGGCAAGCTCTGATGGACGCGGCTGAAGTGCGTCCCGGATGCCGCTGAGCCGGAGCGGCGGCGTGTGGGCAAGAACGACCCCCCAATTCTCCTTTGATAACCGAGCGCTGATTGATATCCAAAGGTTAACGGCTGATAGCTATGCGACAGCAAGGCCTTTCCCAACATCCGTTTCATTGATCAAGGTGGCCCAGGTCTGACGATCAAACGGAAATTTCGAAGAGGTGAACGTTGGATTGCCTCTGGATGACCAGTTGTGTATTCGCTTGACACCCTGAGGATACGTGCGCTATTGACTGAATGTTTTTACAACATTTCGCTTGACTGCCGTACCACTTCCGCTAGATCTGATAAAACAAGCGTGATCATGAGGAAGGGAAACCAAACGAAACTAGCTGAAACATAGTTCTTCTCTCACGGGGAACAGGGCGCCAAGCCCAATAGCATCTGTTGTTTTTCTCGTCGCGAGGCAAAGGAGGATAGCCATGCGTCGTGGAATGTTGATCACATTGGCGTGTGCCTTGGTGCTGGGAAGTGTGATGGTCGTTCACTCGTTGCTGGCATGGGATGAGCCTGATCCGACGCCTCCCGCGTACAATCCGTATCCCCCGGGCATTCTCCCGGCCGATTTGCTTTCGGAGATACATAGGGTCCAGCGCGAAATTCGAGGTCTCGAAGCTGAAGCGATGGCAAAAGCGAAGACCTTACCACCGCCCAGTTTTACCAGTAATCCCCCGACAATTCATGGCACCGGATATGAATCGGTAGAAACACTGGGCAAACTGTTCCAATACGATTTGAGGATGTCTCCGTTCAAGAATGAGGCTTGCGCTTCCTGCCACATGCCGTACGCCGCCTTCAGCGGACCGATACCGTCAGTCAATCTAACGATGATCGCGTATCCCGGATCGTTTCACTTCCGGGCCGGAAAACGGACGGCGCAGCGCTACACCTATTCACCAGATTTCCCCGTTCTCGAGTTAAACCTAACACAATCGGTACCTGGGGTGAGTGCCGCGTTCTTTGGCGGCAACTTCTGGGACGCACGCGCGACTGGGTACTTGCTACAGAGTCCTGATTCGGAGCAGGCGCAGCATCCTCCAGTCGATACTCAGGAGATGGGCTTCCCCGATACGGCTTGCATCGCATTCCGGCTGCAGACGGCGCCGTATAGGTTTCTCTTTGAGGAGATATATGGTGAAGGTTCCCTCGATATCAACTTCCCAGGGAACACCGAGGAGATCTGCGAGACCCCCGGAGGGGCGTCGGTGTTCGGCACGAGCGTCACGCCTATTCGCCTAAGTCCGCAAGACCGCAGCAGGGCCAACGAGGTTTATAATCACTGGGGGCAGGCGCTTTCCTTCTTCGAGCGCTCAACAAACCTTAGTGCTTTTTCGTCGAAATTCGACGCCTCTCTGGCAACACCGCCGAAGTACACACTTACTGCAAACGAGCTGGCCGGCTACAACCTGTTCCGGGGCAAAGCGAATTGCAACTCATGCCATCTGGACGGCAGGTCAACCGCACCTACCCCACCCCCGCCAGAAGGGACCCTTCCGAACAGCACAGACACAGGCGCCGCGGCCAATACCAGGCCTCTGTTCACCTGCTTCGGCTACTCCAATCTCGGCCTGCCGCTCAATCCGAGGGATGCTTTCTACTATCAGAAAACGCCGGATTTCTTCAACTTCACTCCGAATCCCTATGGCTTCGGCTACAGAGATCTGGGATTAGGCACTTTCCTCAGGAGTGGCTTCGGCTCCGCCGACAGTCCGAACAAAGCCTGGACACAGTTTGCGCCACTTACCGACGGCCAAATGCAGACAATGACCGCCCGCAATGTGGGGTTGACACCACCCCGGTGCCCCACCACTGAAGCACCTGGGCCCTACTTCCAGAAGGAATTCTTTCACAATGGCTATGCTAAGAGCCTGAAGCAACTGGTTCATTTCTACAATACGCGCGACGTGTTTCCATTTCCGGTTACGTCGGGAAACTGCCCGGTGGGAAAGACGGAAAAAGTAGACTGCTGGCCGATGCCCGAGGTGCCGAACAATATCGACATGACGGTCGGAAACCTCGGCTTGAGCGATACGGAGGAGAACCAGATCGTTGCCTTCCTGCAAACGCTCACGGACGGCTTTACGACACCGTATCCCGACATCAATACGTTTACAGGTACTTGCATGTCTGGTGGTATGGCTGCGACCCAAGGTAATGAGTTGCTCATCCCAACCCCGCCGCTTCCGCCTTGCGCGGACGTCATCTGCGGGGTCGCGCCGACGCCTGGGCCGAGCCCAATCCCATAGGATAAGCGCTCGAAGGCCTATGCGAGGCGGACGCGCCGACGAGAGATAGACGCATGGGGGTCGCACGCGCGACCCCCATAGTTTTCTGCATCCGTATTCCAGGTGAAAAGCAATCGGAGGTCCCTATATGAATGGGCTGCTATTGAAACTGGCGATCGCAGCCATGCTCGGCAGCTTGTTCCTGTGCGACCCAACCGCCGCTCAGCTACTTCCTCCGGCTAAGAAGGCTGAGCACGTTGAGATCATCAAAGGGCCAGCGCTCGAGGTGGCCCTCGACGACTTGGCCATCGTCCGGTGGACCACTACCAACCCTGGCGGCGACGACGAGCATTTCGCAGTCGCGCATTATGGCACGAATCCCAGTGACCTTAGCCAGACGGCGAAATCTCACATCCGGCTCAACCGGACCCATGCGGAGACGATTTTTCGTGTGCGCATCCCCGGACTTAAGCCGCAGACGACTTATTACTATTGGGTGACTTCGGCAGGGGCCGGCGGGACCAGCGACGGCGTTAAGAGTGCCGTCAACCAGTTCACCACCCCCGCCCCCGGCAAGCGAATCGTGGCTTATCCTCAACCAAAATAACGGCGAGTGTTGCCACTTGGCAACACCGCGACGCGCATTTTAGCGCACGCTGTCTCTTGCCTCATAGTGAGCATCGAGAGCTGGTTCGGGTGAATACTTCGTCGTGGAGAACTCGCCTTCTGATGCTCGCCGGGCTCCGCGGGCTTGTGCTCGAATCGCTTCGGCGCCGACTTTAAGAACGCTCAAAGCGAATGGCCAGCACTATGTTTCATGCCGCAAGAAATGTTACAAGCTATATTAACCAACACGAACCCTCAAAGACGCTAGACAACCGCATCGTTGGTTATTCGCCCGTAAACCGGGTGCCGGGCGCGCACTTGCACTTCTTGTTCATTACGGGTGGACATCGCCAACCCTTTAAATCCTCGGTATTTCTTCGCTACGCACGAGGATGAGAGACAGCTTCCCGTGCACTCGGATCGAGTGTTGCCTGCGGTGCCGCCGTGGTCATGGCTTTTTCGCGGTGGTAGAATCGTCGCTTCGCAAACGTTATCGCGTTGTTCATTCCCGTTGATATGCCATCGGAAATCAATACTTCTGGTGCCGCTCCCAAGACCCCGGCCGATTCGGTACAGGATAGGCGTTCAGCCGAGAAAGGGGTTTTCCGCAAAGAGGGCGAGTACTGGACCGTAGGCTACGGCGGAAAATCCTTTCGTCTGAAAGATACTAAAGGACTCGGGTACGTCGCTCATCTGCTGCGCTATCC
>Ga0073928_10010415_pt1 | contig 11082 bp, 15 predicted proteins | sample PaiPotPPA55metaG_FD_76969 | JGI IMG/M metagenome (GOLD analysis project Ga0073928, IMG submission 76969) | Iron sulfur acid spring bacterial and archeal communities from Banff, Canada, to study Microbial Dark Matter (Phase II) - Paint Pots PPA... ...
CGAACACCTCACCCGTGCCGACCATGCAGAACTCTTGGTTGACTATCTCGGCGTGTCGGAAAGACAGCTAGTCAAGGCGGTGGAACGCCTGACTGCGGATGGCAAGTACGAGCTTGCCGCCTCTTTGCTTGAATCGACCGGAGATAGGTTCGAGGGCAGCAATTCCGTAGCAAATGTCAAACGGCTTGTCTACTTCAAGCTGATGGAGAAGCACCAGAATACTGACCCGTTCAAATTTATCATCTACTCCGGAAAGATCGGGGAACAAACGCCGCAGATGACTACGCCCAAGTGAGCAGTGGCGCGCCGCTCCTAGCGGCCCGCCTGGCGTCTGCGTAGAGCCACAGGTGCGTTGGAGAGTCCCGGAATGAATGGTGCGCGTTGGTTGACAAACGCCAATTAAGATGTATATACATATTATATGCTTAAGACTGAGGTAGACTCCGAAGCCCGAAGCCCATTGCCGCTCTTGCCCTGTACCTGTTCCAATCTCAGACGGGCGGCGCGGGTGGTGACTCGACTCTACAACCGCGCGTTGCAATCCGACGGAATCGAGATTACCCAGTTCACGCTCCTGATGGCTCTCGACCAGGTGGGCGAGATCTCTCAGGGCGAGTTGGGCGAGATCCTCGCGCTCGATTCGACCAGCCTAACGAGAATGCTGAAGCTCCTCAGAGACCATGGGTGGGTACAGGCGAAAGAGGGCGAGGACCGGCGAATGCGGATTTTTCGTTTAACCAAGGCTGGCCGAGAGAAGTTCCAGCAATCTTTGCGCCACTGGAAGCAGGCCCAGGAGCAATTGCGAACTGCTCTGGGTGCAAAGAGCACAGGCGAACTGAGCGCGCTACTGGCGGAGATTACTCGGGTATCGCAGGAGGCGTAATTCGATCTCGTATGGCTGTATATACATCTTATGGGAAGATCGTCAGACGCAAGGCCCAATCGCGCTGTTTTCATCTCTTACTGCAGCTTTTGCCTACGCCGCTGATGCATTCTTGCCCTCTAAGAACAAAAGCCGTCGTCGCAACGCGGTCTGGCTAATCTTGCGCGCCGGACGACATTCCGGCGAGTCGTACCAGTTGCCGAGTAAATGCTGCCGCTGTCATGAAAATCGCCACTAGGTAATTTGTCGACGATGCTCCCGAAGAATCGAAATACGCCGGTCAGGAATCGGATGTCGTTCTCACGCGCATCGGCCACCGGCTTGCCGTTCTCGAGCGAGAGAAGGTCTGCAAGCTCAGTTGCATGGTCTTCAAGAACGTCCGCGCAGGCAAAAAGCAACTGAGCTCGCTCTGTGCGATTTCGCCAGCGCCAGTCGGTCACAAACGCTCGGTGGGCAGAGGCGATTGCGGCATGCATCTGTTCTGCGCCGCCACCTTGGACAATCGTGATCACCTTTCCAGTTGTGGGATTCTCTACCGGGAACCTGTCGTCGTCATTGTCTGACGACCAGCGATACTTTGTCAGTTCATCGGGTGCCGAAACCGTCACGTTCTTTCCCTTCGGGGCGCGTTGAATCACCCCATATGCTTCTCGAACCAATCCATCATCGGACGCGGGCGGCGCTGGAATTCCAGGTAGCCGTCCCATCGCGCCGAGGTGCCATGGATCCATTGGAGTTTCTTGTCCGCTACTGGGATGTTGTCGAACATTGTCTGTACGTCGTTGGGCCGGGTCAGCACATCATCGTGTACCTGATACAGAAATGTGGGAACGCAGACGTGTTTTGCCCACTCGGTTGGCGCCCTTCGAGCGAATCCGATGCCTGTCCGCAACAACACGCGCCGCTTCAGATCGTTGATGAGATCGGCTGGTGCTCCCAGGAGGATCAGCCGCCGTTCGACGATGATTTTCATCGTGACTGGCTGCGCTCCGACCAGGCAGCGGACGTCACGGAATGCCGCGGGATCGTCGGTCATCGCCCGGAACGTCGAACTGCATCCAAGGCACCGGCTGAAGAGCGCAACTGTCATCTCGCGCGTATCATCGCGGCTGCGGACGTATTTCAGTGAGCCGAGGACATCGCGCGATTCGAAGATCCCGCTCGAGGCGATCCCCCCGTTCGCGGCCCCGCTGTGGCCGAAGTTGCGCAGGTCGTAGGCAAGAACGTTGTATCCGGCATCATGCAGAATTTTGTAGTCGGGCACGAAGTTCACCTCGAAGTCGTTCCCGCTCGAACTCCAAATCGATCTCCACGGTTCGAGGTGAGCGGGAATTCCTGACCGGCTGAACCCCATCGGATGATTGGCAATGATGATCTTGTTGGAGCCAGGCGCTGGAATGAACCAGCCTTCCAGAGGAACCCCGTCCAATGATGGAAAAGTGACATTCCTCGTAATCCAGGCTCGCCTCTGATGGTGAATGCCAGATTGGAGAGCGAAGCTGCTGGCCGAAAGAATCGGCCATTTGATTTAGAATGTGGTCGATCTGATCGGTGGTCAGGCCGGCGGCACGAGAGATCGCGTGGTTCGGCATGGATTGTCCTCCTCTTACTTACTTACTTACTTACTTACTTACTTACTTACTTACTTACTTCGCGTTCGCCTTTTTCGCGGCCGGCTCTAGCAGGCTGCTGAAAAATTGATTCGCAGCGTGTTTTTCTTTCTATTTTTCGTCATTCATGGCGCCGAACGGTCTGGTTTTCGGTGTTTTGGCGGCCCGGGAAACTAACTCCCGGCTCTTCGGACACACTTCGGCCCCAACCTACACCGCTGGAACTGCAGCGGCCAGGTTGCGCATGCGCACCAGATTGTAGGCGGCGCAGGCGAAGCTAAAGATCCAATCTACTCGGCACACTCCGCGATGGCGCAGCTTGCGCATCAGCGCGATCGTCTTTAACCAGCCGAAGCATTCTTCGATTCGCTTCCGCTTTCTTTGGCTCACGGCGTAGCCCACGTGCTGCGTGGTGCGGCCGTCAATCGCGCTGCCGCCCGGCCGCGCACGATTTTGCGCGACATGCGGCGTCACCCGCAGATTTCGGCATTCTTTCACGAAGTCCCGTGTATCAAATCCCTTGTCGCCGCCCACAGTCACGGGCTTGGTTCCCGGAATCTGTTCCAACATTACCAACGCCGCATCCCGCTCCGCCGTGCCGTTGGCCTGAAACACTTCCGCATCGACGATCAGTCCGTTGCGATTCTCCACCAGCAAGTTCCCGGTGTAACTCAACTTCGACTCTTTGCCCTCGCCTTTCTTTGCCAACAATGCCTCGGGATCGGTCTTCGACTCATGGGTTTCATTCGAGCGCCGCTCGCCGCGAAAGTTCACCGTGGGATTGCCGGGATCATCCGGTGGCAGCGATGGCTTTTTGTCTTTGGGTTGGAAACTCTTCGCCCCCGCCCACGCTTCCAGCAACGTGCCGTCGACCGTGAAATGCTCCTCCGATGTCAAGCCCTTGGTTCTCGCCTGTTCCACCACCTGCGCCAGAAACTCCTTGGCCACATCGGCCTCCAGCAAACGGTCGCGATTCTTGGCGAACACGGTAGCGTCCCACACCTCGTCGTCCAGGTTCAATCCCATAAACCAGCGAAACAGCATGCTGTAGTCGATCTCTTCCATCAGCAAACGTTCGCTGCGAATTGAGTACAGCATCTGCAGCAACTGCGCTCGCAGCAACTTTTCCGGCGGACGCCCCACCTTGGCGTACATCGCGTCAAATCGTCGCGACAACTGCTTGAGCACTTCGTCCACCATGACCCGGATGGCGCGCAGCGGATGATCCTTCCGCACCCGCTCCTCCGGCGACAAATAACTGAAGATGTGATTTTGCTGCTGATCGGCTCCGCGCATGCCTTTTCGTACCATACTAGGCTGTGGATTAGGAGTAGGTTTTTAGCAGCCTGTTAGAAAGCGTGGAGCTCTCCTCGAACTTCCAGCGGTGGATTTCGTCTGGAAGTGCTCTTTCCACAACGCGAACACGCCCGCGGGCGCACAGCAAAGACCGGCTCTTTCGTCGAGAGTCTGTCGTCTTTCATTTTGGAGAAATCTTCAAGCAAGAACTGCGCAATGTATGTGCGGACTGCCACAGCCCGGAACCGCGAACGCAAATAGCGCATTAGCAGCCTGGGCGCATAGTGTGTATGGAAATATGCGACCGTGAAATTATAGCTTGGATAGAATCGGGGGCTGGAGATGACGACGGTAAGTGAGCTGCAGAATCTGCCGAAATGGCGCGGGCTTGTCCTGCTACTCGCGTCGTTTCTCGGTCTGTTTGCCGGGCTGTGCACGGTCTTTGCGTTCGTGGTAACCGCGGCCCAGGCCTGGCAGGAGCACGCCCACGCACAATGGCCGGAGGCAACGGCGCAGGTTCAGCGATGCGGCCTGGATATTTACACGCACAAGCCGGAGTCGTACCGCATCGATTGCAGCGTCAGCTATGAGGTGCGCGGGGAGGAAATTGTGTCCCACGTGTATTCACGCAGCACGCCTGCGCCACGCCGGGTCATCTTGCAATATCCGCCGCAGCAGTTCGAGAGGCTGCAAGAGTGGGTGGATGCGCATCCGGAGGGGACGCCGATCGCGGTGCATTACGACTCCGCAAACCATAGCAAGGCAGTTCTGGTGGCGACCGATATGCCGCTGGGTGGACCACGAACGCCGGACAACTTGAGGCTGCTGGGGGTCGCAGCGGCGAGTTGCCTGGTGCTGCTGGCGATCGCGCGAATCACGTGGCCGCGATCCGCTGCGGGTTAGCGGAGGCGGTTAAAAGCCGTGCCGGTCCAAAACATTGCGTGCTGATTCGAGTTTTTCAGCAGCCTGCTAGGGAGTGCACACGAGGCTTGAGTACTTCTTCACACCATTGACGGAAGCTTGTGGGCGTCGTCGATTCCGGAGTCCGGGGTTCGGCCATGTCGAGTCCTTCGTTGTATGCAGTCCACATATCGACGTACCCCTGGGCCATGGCCTCTGACATTCCTAGGTCCATCATCCTGGCTTTCAAGGATTCGCCGGAGCTTTCCTGGAAACGTATAGGCTTTCCGAGCACCTCGGACATGATCCTTGCCATGTCGTTGTACGACAGGTCTTCTGGGCCTAGGACGGGGGTACTCCCAACTCCGTTCCAGGTGTGCTCGAGCAGCAGTTTGGCCGCAGTCGCCGCGATGTCGCGAGTGCAGGCGCTGGGCTGCTTGAGATCGCCAGAAATGGGCAGGGAGAACATGCCTTGGTTCTTGATTAACTCGACCTGACGGAGCAGGTTGTCCATGAACGAAGGGTTGGTAACAGCCCGGTAGGAAACTCCCGTGCTAGCGATGAGGTCGTCCATCTTGAGCGACGCCGTCACGAGGCCGGCATGCGCAGCGGCTGGCGTACCTCGCCCCAGTGCCGAAATCCCCACGACACGCTTCACCCTGTGCTTTTTGAGGGCATCGCATGCGGGGCGAGTGAAGTCGATGTAGGCAGCCTCGACACTCTTCGCGCGGGGGTCCGGCGGCACGACCCAGAACACGGAATCGGCGCCGGCGAACGCCTTATTGACGACATCGATGTCGCCATGGGATCCCTGCACAACCTCGACGCGCTTGCGGGTTTGCGATTGAATATGCGAGGAGTCGCGCGCGATTACGCGAATCGGCTCCGCGCTACGCAGGACATGTTCAAGGACTTGGTATCCAATAGCGCCCGTAGGGGTAGTAATGACAATCATGACATTGATCCTTTCTTGACGGCGGCCAAAACCCATCGCCAGCAACGCTTTGATGTCAACTGAGAAAAGTGCACTTACATGCAATGCGCATTTGTTTCAAAAAAGTGCTTCTTTTTCTGGTCCTCGCCCAGGCGCTACAATCGCTCCATGCTCGAGTCGATTCTCTCTCCGGTGATTTTGGGTCCGGCGACGTTAATCCGGTCGAGTAGTGCGCTTCGATGGCAAAGCCTTCTCCTCGAAAAGTACAGCTGCAGTCCGGGAGAACGGCCGGAGGAAAAACCGCTCGACCAGCATGTCCTCGTAATGCTGTGCTCGCCAACGTGGCGCGGGGAAAAGAAAGCGGCTGATGGCACGTTCGTTCCAGCCAGCAAAGCGGTAGGCGCGTTAACGACTGTTCCAAGGGGGCCCGTGCCGTTTGGACGGTCATTTGAGAAGGCAGATATTTTGTATTGCGCCTTCGGCGACCCGGTACTATCAGCAGTACGTGAGGAACTAGACGGCCGATTGCCGTTGCCTGTCAGCCCGCGTTCCGGCCTGCACGATCACGCCGTTTCAGAGATTCTCCATCTGTTGTTTGCGGAGGTTGAGTCCGGTGGGGCATCAGGTACTCTGTACGCAGAATCGCTGGCGCACGCACTTGCGGTACGGTTCCTCTTTCTCGGTGAATATCTCCCGACGCGGTCAAGCGCTACAGCTGTACTCCCTCAGCGAAAGTTGCGTGGCATCCAGGATCTCATCGAAAGCCGTTTGGACGCTGACCTGACCCTTCAGGAACTAGCGGCAGCAATCGGCTATAGCCGGAGCCATTTTTTGCGGATGTTTCGTGCAACGACGGGCATGACGCCCCATCGATACGTTTTGAAGCGGCGTGTCGAGCGTGCGCGACAATTGCTTGAACAGGTAGGGCTCAGTATCGCAGAGGTCGCAATGATTTGCGGGTTTTCAAGCCAAGCCCACCTGACCTTCGCGTTTCGAAAAGAATATGGAATCACGCCGACGGAATATCGCCGGCACCTCTAACGGACCGGGGAAAATGGGAATAACCTGAGCGATGTGAAATTCCCACGCTCTCGTGATCTCCTCCGAAGTATTCTTCAACGCCATCACCTAGAGATCTGTTCCAGTTATTTTCGGTAGGCTTGGGCAACCTGCCCGACGAGCTTGGCCCAGCCCATGTCAGCCTCATAGACCTCGCCGGCCTCCGGTTGCGCATTGTCCTTGAGGATTTCCACCATTCAGCAAGGCGAAACTGGAGAAACTGATCGAGGAAGCAGTTGTGGATGCGTATGGGGAGGAGGAGAAGGTTGGCGGCTTCCTCACCATGATGGAGGAGCATCTGGCCCTGCCGTTCTCCGCAAATATCCTCGGCGTTGACGTTGTTGTGGAGAAAGTGGACATGACACGAGGTGGCCACATTGTAGCGATTTGCCGGCGTGACGGAATCCGGCAGAGAATCGGAATCCTCGATCTGCCGTTGCCGACGCCAGCGCCCGCCGGTACGGAATGGGTCGCAGCGTACCGCCACTGGCGCAGAGGATTCTGAATGAGCGAATACCAGTTTTACGATTTTCGGGCAATAGACCGCGCGCTGACAAAAACCGAGATAGCCGAACTGCGATCCGTCTCCTCGCGCGCCACGATTACCTCGACGAGTTTCACGAACCACTACGAATGGGGAGACCTGAAAGCAGATCCTCTCAAACTGCTGGAAAAGTACTTCGACGCGTTTCTCTACGTTGCGAACTGGGGAACGCGTGAGTCGTATCTCCGCCTTCCGCAGGAATTGGTCGAATACAAAGTGTTCAGAGCCATGCTCCCAGGGGGAGCTGCTCAAGTGCGAAAAGCTGGTAAGTCGGTGATCGTCGCTTTTGAGAATAGCCTTGAGGACGATGACTGGGACGACGGTACAGGATGGATGGGCTCGCTGATGTCCCTGCGTTCGGACCTGCTGCGTGGCGACCTCCGCTGCCTATATCTGGGATGGCTCCTTTGTGCGCAAAATGAAGAGTTCGGCAAGGATGAACTGGAGCCAGCTGCGCCTGCTGGTCTGGGCGAATTGTCGGCTCCCCTCCATTCGCTGATCGAGTTTCTTGGAATAGACGAGAACCTCGTGGAAGTTGCTGCACTTGTTTCGTCGCCGTGGAACGCTGGCCCGGATCGGGAGGAACTGGCGCCTTGGATTCAGAGAGTGCCCGAAAAAGAAAAGAACAATTTGCTGGTTGCTGCGGTCTCAGAACCCGATGAACGGTGGAAGAACGGACTGCTGCGACGTTTCGAGCAACAGAACGCGCGACGCACTCTGTCCGCGCCCGACACAATTCGTCGGCGCACTGCAGGCGATCTTCTGAGACTGGTTCATGCCCGTGTGGAAGAAAGAACGCGGTTACTGGAGGCAAAGCGAGCGGCGGAAGCTGCGCGACGGGAGGCAGAAGACGAAGCTAACCGCTCTCTCTATCTGGACCAACTGGGAAAGCGCGAGGAGGCGACTTGGAATCAGATTGCAGCGCACATCCAAAAGCGGCAGCCCAACGAATACGACAAGGCGGTCGCTCTGCTGACTGACCTGCGTGATCTCGCGGTCCGGCAAGGCCGCGTGGCTGCATTCCAGTCCGCACTGAGGGAACTCCGTCAGGAGCACGCCGCTAAGGAAAGTCTTCTGCGCCGGTTGACTAAGGAAAGCTGTAAGGATCGGGGGGCGATGAAGCAACCGGATCGGAAGATATAGGCTCGATCTGGGAGGACGCTCCCTACATCGCATACACCCAGGTAGAGATGTGCCCCCTACGAACCGGAAGAGTCCCGAAACCGTTTCAGTTTCCGTTCCGGATCAGACGAGCCTATAATCCGAAATAGACGAACCATCAATCCGAATTGGACGGAGCCCAACGCGGCATGGACGATACCGATCACGCGCTCTTTCCTCGCTTTTCCGCCGAACTAGTGGCCACCGCGCTCAAGGACACGCCGGTCGTCATGGTTACGGGGCCGCGTCAGTGTGGCAAGACCACACTTGTCCGCGATTTGGTTGCGGGTAACCGCGAATTCATCACAATGGATGATGACACGGTGCTCGCTGCAGCACGCAGCGATCCAACTGGATTGGTGCGCGCTCTCGACCGAACTACCATTGACGAAGTACAGCGAGTGCCCGACCTCCTCCGGGCCATCAAGAAGTCAGTGGATGACGATCGCCGAGCCGGCCGATTTCTGTTGACTGGCTCAGCCAATATTCTCACGCTGCCTCAAGTCTCGGAGAGTCTAGCTGGCCGCATGGAGATCGTGAGCCTTCTGCCCCTTTCACGGGCTGAAATCCGAGGCAAAGAGCCGGGTTTCCTCAAAGCAGCGTTCGATGGCAAACTCGGCAAACCCGCGGAGCTGATGATCGGCAAAGACCTAGTACAAGCCGTGCTGACTGGCGGCTACCCCGAAATGCTGCGGCGCGAAGATCCAAAGCGACGCCAGACATGGGCACGCGATTATGTAAGAGCCATCGTGCAGCGGGATGTGCGCGAGATTGCCGCCGTTGAAAAGCTCGACCAAATGCCGAGGCTGCTGCAGGTTCTCGCCCACCACTCTGGCCAACTCACCAATTTCACGCAGATGGGAGGCCAAGTTGGATTTGACGACAAGACCACTAGGAAGTATGTCTCTATTCTGGAGCAATTGTTTCTCGTTCGTCGGTTGGAACCGTGGTTTCGGAACCAACTGAAGCGTTTAGTAAAGACGCCCAAACTGCATTTCCTTGATTCCGGCCTGCTCGGCGCCCTCTTGGGTGCCACCGCAGAGCGGATTGCGAAAGACCGTTCGATCTTCGGACCGTTTCTGGAGACATTTGTTTTCTCTGAGGTATTGAAACAGGCGTCTTGGTTTGGCGAGAGCTGCGCTTTGTATCACTACCGGGACAAAGATCAGGACGAGGTTGACCTTGTGATTGAAACTGGGAGTGGTGCATTGGTCGGTATCGAAGTCAAGGCTACTGCTACCGTGAATGCTGGTGACTTCAAGGGACTCCGAAAGTTGGCGGAGGCCTGCGGCGATAACTTCAAGCTGGGAGTGGTTCTCTACGATGGCGGAATGCTGGTCCCCTTCGGCGACCGTCTTGTTGCTGCGCCAATGTCTTGCTTGTGGGCATGACTCGATTTTCGCGGTCTTCGGGGCGCAATGGATGCAAGGTGTTGCAATATGTCATTTCATACCAGGAAGTAATGACGGTTTAGACTTTCACACGATGTGTGGCCTGCAGAAGGAACCCACGTCCTACAAGTCACACTGGATTGAAAATACACTTTCTGGAAAACCACAATGTCTGTAACTGATTGAAAATAAAATACGTGGTGGAGGCGGCGGGAGTCGAACTAATCACTATGTTGACAACACGTAAGTTGTTGATTCTGTGAAATGCTACAGCGGCTAAAAAGGCCTCATTGCCCGATCCATTGTATGTTTATTGTACGAAAATGTTTTCGCTCTGTCGGTCTAAGGACGCACACAGCGAGCACAAGACAGGGATTGGGCGAGTCGCGAAATGTTGCGACGGCGAGATTCATCATCCGGCGACATCCGCCGGCTCCAGGATGCGATTTGCCGGCTGGGGATTGAGGAATCCTGGTATCGTTTCGAAGCGCAGCGTTGGAAGAAATCGCGCGTGAATGGCCGGAGACCAAGCATCTGTCAAACGATAGAGAAGGGAGTTGTGCAATGGGTTTTGTACCGATTCGGATGCATGAGTTCATCAAGCTGCATCGGAAGAGCAATCCTGGCGAGCGGCCCGATGAATTCATAAGTCTTCTTCGCCGGAGTGTAGCAGATGCGCGTCAAGGCGCTCGGTGTCACTGCGGGGCACCCATCTGGGCGATCGGCTCGGCCGTGGTAGGAAACGCTTGTTTCACCTGCATAACTGGCGAGGCTGATCCTTCTTCGGACTACGAAATCGATGAGGTGCTTAAGGGCGGGGGAGGTGAAACGCTTGTCGCGCAAGGTTTTGTGGATGATCAATCAAGCAAAGCTTTCCGATCGCGCAGAGGGCATAAAACGAGAAAGCCCAATCCGAAGATGCAAGCGTGATCGATGCGCCAGTGCGCCACCGCGTGTCTCACGCCCAGATACGCGAGCGAACCCGAAGACGCTAGGCAAGGTCGACAAAAACTAAGGCCACCTTGGACTCCCGGAATTAGCGGCTCAAAATATCCGGAACCCATCGCCATCCGCCCATCTGACTCCCCTGTTCGATGCTAAACAAGGTCGAGCGCCATCTTGAGAGCCTCATTCAGATGGGTGACCTTAGAGCTCGAAAGGGACCCAATGAAATTCGTAAGATCGGCTTTCCGAAGGCTCACAAGGTTGTCACACATGATCCAGCTTGAGTGCTTCAATCCTTCTTCTGGCCCAATCGGGACCTGAGTTGATAGTCCTTCACCATGGGTGAAGACCGGTGCACA
>Ga0073928_10010416_pt1 | contig 11080 bp, 11 predicted proteins | sample PaiPotPPA55metaG_FD_76969 | JGI IMG/M metagenome (GOLD analysis project Ga0073928, IMG submission 76969) | Iron sulfur acid spring bacterial and archeal communities from Banff, Canada, to study Microbial Dark Matter (Phase II) - Paint Pots PPA... ...
CATGTCCTCGTCGGTGATGACGACGTCGCCTGGCTGCCGTCGCCGTGCCTCGGGCTGTGCGATCAGGCGCCTGCGGCATTCGTGCAGATTGCCGGCGAGCATCCCATCGAGGAGCTCTTTGGTGACGTGACGATCGATCGGCTGCGCGCCGCAATGGGCGGCACACTTTCGCTCGCCCGCGCTCCTCGGCGGCGGCTGCCGCAGGCGGGAGGCTCGTCGTTGCGTCTGCTCCGCCGAGTGGACGTCGTCGACCCGACGAGCCTTGACGCCTACCGCGCGGCCGGCGGCTACGAGGCGTTGCGCCGGGCGTTCGAGATCGGACCTGAAGCGGTCGTCCGCGACGTGACCGATTCCAAGCTGATGGGCCGCGGCGGCGCTGCGTTTCCGACCGGGCGCAAATGGGAGGCAGTCGCGAAGCAGACGGTCCGCCCGCATTACCTCATCTGCAACGCGGACGAATCGGAACCCGGGACGTTCAAAGACCGCGTCATCATGGAGAACGATCCGTTCGCGCTCATCGAGTCGATGACGATCGCCGCCTATGCGACCGGATGCGAATACGGCTATATCTACCTACGCGGGGAATACCCGCTCGCGAACGAGCGTCTCTCGAACGCTATCGTGCGGGCGCGAGCTCGTGGGCTGCTCGGAGCGGACATCATGGGTAGCGGCTTTTCGTTTGATCTGGAAATCCGCAAAGGGGCGGGCGCGTACATTTGTGGTGAAGAGACGGCGATCTTCAACTCGATCGAGGGCTTCCGAGGCGAACCGCGCAACAAGCCTCCGTTCCCCGTGCAGTCGGGAGTCTTTCGCAAACCGACAGCGATCAATAACGTCGAGACGCTCGTCAACGTGCTCGACATCGTCCGTTTCGGCGGCCCCGCATTTGCGAAGATCGGAACCGACGCTTCGACTGGGACGAAGCTCTTTTGCCTCTCAGGTCACGTCGCGGTGCCCGGCGTCTACGAAGTGCCTTTCGGCGCAACGCTGCGCGATCTCATCGATCTTGCCGGCGGCGTGCCGGACGGGCGGGCCATCCGCGCGATTCTCTTGGGCGGTGCGGCCGGCGTCTTCGTCGGACCTCAGGACTTGGACATGCCGTTGACGTTCGAGGGCGTGCGCGCGTCGCAAGCAACCCTCGGCTCCGGCGTGATCATGGTTTTCGATGATACGGTGGAGTTGCTGCCCATGCTGCAGCGCATCGCGGCGTTCTTTCGTGACGAGTCCTGCGGCCAGTGCGTCCCGTGCCGGGTAGGCACGGTTCGACAGGAAGAGGCACTCGCGCGCATCGCCGCCGGGAAACGGCGCGGCGGCATCGCAAACGAGATATCGCTGCTCGACGAGATAGGGCTAGCGATGAAAGATGCATCGATCTGCGGCTTGGGACAAACCGCGTACAGCGCGCTCGAGTCCGCAATCCATCGTCTCGGGCTCCTCGGGGAGCAGACGGGTCGATGATCGCGATACTGCCGCCTACGGCGCCCGCACGCATGGTTGAGCTCGAAATCGACGGTGTCGAGGTCGGCGCGCTGGAAGGTTCGACGATCCTCGATGCGTGCCGAGCGAATGCAAAGCAAATTCCAACGCTCTGCTTCCTCGATACGCTCCATCCGGTGAACGTCTGTCGGATCTGCGTCGTCGAAGTCGAGGGGTCGCGCGTCCTCGTCCCATCGTGCGCGCGCAAGGTCGAGCCGGGAATGAAAGTTCGCACCGACTCCGAGCGCGTCCGCCACAGCCGCAAGATGGTCCTCGAGTTCCTCGACTCGTCGGTGGACCTCAGCACGACACCGGATGTTGCCGACTGGAAGACGGCGTACGGCTGCGACAGCGAGCGCTATGGGCCACCGGCCTTGCCCGCTCCGGCGGCCGAACGCGACCACGCGCACGCCGGGCATCACGAGCCGCCGGATCCCGATCACCGCGCGACCGTCGCACAGCCGGTGAAGATCGACAACTCCCTGTACGTGCGCGCGTACGCGAAGTGCATCTTATGTTATAAGTGCGTCGAGGCGTGCGGTACCGATTTCCAAAACTCCTTCGCGATCGGCGTTGCCGGGCGCGGCTTCGCGGCCCGCATCTCGACGGAATTCGCCGTCGAGCTGCCGCAGTCGGCCTGCGTCTACTGTGGGAACTGCATCGCCGTGTGTCCCACTGGCGCACTGATGGCAAAGCCCGAGTGGGACAAACGCAGTGACGGGACGTGGGACGAGTCCCGGCAGACGCAGACCGACACGATCTGCCCGTATTGCGGAGTGGGCTGCACTCTGACGCTGCACGTTCAAGACAACGAGATCCTGAAAGCCACGTCGCCCTTCGATCAGACCGTTACCAGCGGGAACCTCTGCATCAAAGGACGGTTCGGATGGCAGTATGTCCAGAATCGGCGCGAGGACGAGCCGTCCGCGTGATCGCCCGCACGCGGCCCGACGACCCCGCCAACCGGGTCGGATTTGAAGACGCCCGACGTCTCATGCTCGCCTCGGCATCCCCGCTGAGCGCGGAAACCGTTGCGCTCGGTCGGGCCTATGGTAGGATCCTCGCACGAGCGCTGCACGCCGTGGACGACATCGTACCGTACGCGCGCTCCGCGATGGACGGTTACGCCGTTCGCGCAGTCGACACACAGAGCGCAACCGGTAGCGCGGTCGCGCTGCGGATCGTCGGAACGGCTTTCGCCGGCGAGATGCCGGGCGTTCTCGCTCCGGAAAGGGCGGTCGCAATCGCGACGGGCGCGCCGTTGCCGGCCGGTGCGGACGCTGTCGTTCCGATCGAGCGTGTCCGGCATATTGGCGGCGCGGCCGTCCTGACGGCGCCGCTCCGGTCCGGGGACCACGTCTTCCTACCGGGCGACGATGCCAAGCGCGGGGACGTCCTAGTTCGCCGCGGTGACGTCATCACGCCCGGAAGGGCGGCGCTTCTGGCCGCCGCTGGGCACGCGCACGTCACCGTCTATCGCCGGCCCCGTGTAGCAATCGTGTGCACAGGTGACGAGATCGTTCCCGTCTCCGAGCGGCCAGGCCCAGGCCAAGTCCGTAACAGTAACGCCACGATGCTCGCGGCGCACCTTCTCGCGGACGGCGCCGAGCTCGTGGCTTGTGCCACCGCTGCGGACCGAATCGGTGCCCTACGCACCGCGCTCGAGCGCGCGCTCGCCATGTGCGATCTTCTGGTTACGACCGGAGGCGCATCGGTGGGCGAACGCGATCTCGTGAAGAGCACGCTCGTCGGCCTGGGTGCGCGCTTCGCATTCCGTTCGGTCGCGATGCGACCCGCCAAGCCTGCAGCGTTCGCACTGGTTGGTATCACGCCGGTAGCGGTGCTACCGGGAAATCCGGCTGCGGCGTTCGTCGGCTACGCCGCGCTCGTCCGCGGGATTGCGCGCCGACTCGCCGGCCATCGCGTCGCGTTTACGCCCGCGGTTCCGGCGAGGCTCGAGGGCACCATTCACGCGAAGGCTGATCGCCACTTCATTCTTTTTGGCTCTGCAAGGCACAAAAGCGCTGCGCTTTCGGTCCTGCCCGTCGACAATCAATGTTCGTCGCTTGTGCGAACCTCGGCCGACGCGAATTGTCTTATCGTCGTCCCTCCCGGGAGCGGCGATCTGGAACCCGGCGCGACGGTGTTGGTCGAGCTGCTCGATCGGACCGCGCTCGGGATGTTCGATCAGCAAGACGATTATCAGCTTGACGGGGTGCGCTAGCATGGAGCGCATGCCCGACGGGCGTTCGGATACGTGGGCGGCGTGGAAATCCGCAGTGTTGGGCCTTCCCGACGATGCGATCGACGAGTATCTCGCGCGTGTCGAAGGGTTCGCGACCGATCGCATCGCGTCGTTTCGCGCAAACGACTCGGCCGTCGTCCCCGGTGATTGGGAAACGAGCGAGGGCTCGCGAGCGGCCGTAACACGGCTCTTTGAGTTCCGGCGCCACATGGGGGCGCATGGCGATCCGGCCGACCCCAATGCGCAGCAGCAAGAGCGAGGCGCCGCCCTGCCCCCGGCACATCATTCTCCGCAACGTCGTGAGGACGAGCTATTCGTCGGTGGCCCGGACGAACCGGGCGAAACGTGACGAGCGACCGTCGCTCCGAGCACCCGACCTTAGAGCCGTCGCATCCGCTCTTTGGGCTCGGGTATGCCAAGCCCATCGAGCACTGCGCATTCCTACGCATCGATGACGACGGGTTCACCGAAGTGCAAGCGACGGTCGCCGAAGAAACCCCGGTCGCGCTCGTCTACAACGGGTGGCCGCACGTGGTCATGATGTGCACGCCCGCCGACATCGAAGACTTCGCCTTGGGCTTCACCCTCACCGAGGAAATCGTCAAGTGGCGCGAAGAGATCGGACCGCTGCGCGCAGTTCGCTACAGCCAGGGCATCGAGGTTGAAATCAGCATCCCGGAATCCGCCTCGGATGCGCTGCGGCAGCGAGGTCGCTCGTTGGTAGGACGGACGGGTTGCGGACTGTGCGGCGTCACGACGATCGACGATGCGCTGCGTCCCGGCCGCGCCGTCGAGTCGGGCCCACAGATAACGCCCGCGGCGGTCTTTCGCGCCGGCGAGAAACTGCCGGAATGGCAGCGGTACAATCAAGGCACCGGTGCAGTGCACGCGGCCGGCTGGTCGACGCCCGACGGTGATATCGTGCTTGCAAGGGAGGACGTCGGACGCCATAACGCGCTCGACAAGCTGGTCGGCGCGATGGTGCTGGAGGGAATCGACCCGGCTGATGGGTTTGCGGTCGTGACGAGCCGGGCGAGCTACGAGCTCGTCCAGAAATGTGCCGTTACGGGGATCACGCTGCTCGCCGCGATATCGCGTCCTACCGGACTTGCGGTCCGCATGGCCGAGGCAGCGGGGATTACGCTGGCGGCCTTGCTGCGCGGGCACAGCGTAAACATATATAGCCATCCCGAACGCTTGCACTCATAACACGCTCGTGTGAGCCTGTCAGCAAGTTCGGCCGGCGGCCTCGCATGGCGGGACTTCGCAGCGGCTTTCTCCCTTGGTCTGTTGGGTGTCTGCCGCACCATTTGTGCCGGGTCGGACGAAGTCAAGGGGTCACCCACGAAGCAAACGGTTGCAACGTCGCTAGGGAGGGGATTTAGGAGCATTCGGGCGCAACTTGCGGCAATGATCCGACAGCTCTTTGCGTCGCTTCTCATCCTCGGTTTCTCACTTGTCGCCTCGCCGGCGTCGGCGGCGCCGGCGGTCGTGTTGGCGACCACGACGAGCACCCAGGACACGGGCTTGCTCGACGTGCTGGTGCCGGCGTTCGAGAGGGCATCGGGCTACCAGGTCAAGACCATCGCGGTCGGCACGGGCGCGGCGCTCGCGATGGGAGAGCGCGGCGACGCCGACGTGCTGCTTGTGCACGCGCCTGCCGCCGAGGAAGCGTACATGGCGAAGGATCGCGGTCTGTCCCGTGCGCTCGTCATGCACAATGCATTCATCGTCGTCGGACCCGCAAGCGATCCGGCACACGTCAAGGGCACAGCAACGGCGCAGGACGCGTTTGCGGCGATCGCGCGGGCACAGGCGCCGTTCGTGTCGCGCGGCGATGACTCTGGCACTAACATCAAGGAACTCGCGCTATGGAAGGCGGCATCGGTGACGCCAGGTGCATGGTATATCAAGACCGGCAGCGGCATGGCCGACACGCTGCACGTCGCGTCGCAAAGGGCCGCGTACACACTCACCGACGATGGGACGTACCTGTCCCAACGATCGACGCTATCGCTCGTACCGCTCGTCGAGGACGCGAAAGATCTGCGGAACGTGTACCATATCATCGTCGTCAAGCCGCTCGCAGGTCACGTCTCCAATCAGCCGGGCGGCGAAGCCTTCGCAAAGTTCATGAACGCTCCCGAGACCCAACGTATCATCGCAACATACGGACGAGAGCGCTTCGGGCGCCCGTTGTTCACGCCCGACGCCGGCAAAGGGCCATAACCGACCGGGGCGACGCTCTCGGTCGCAGTCTCCGTCGTGGCGACGCTCGTGGCGGCCACCTTCCCGATCCACGGGAAGCACGTGGAGCGGACAGCCTTGGGGTCTATATGATCCCGAATCGTCCGAATCGCCATATCGTGTTTTATATCCGAATCCTGCATAGGTCCCGGTTGCGAGCGGGCGGGGGCACGCACTGCTGGCGTCGACGGCGGCCGTCAGTTCGCGCGTTGCGGGCTCGTCGGCGCATAGGCGTTCGAAAGGGGTTCGCTGACGGGCACTCACGGGGCGAGCGGAGCGCCACGGCTTCGCGCGTCAAAAGGGCCATCCGAAGCGGCCTCCCAGCTGGCACACCCGTCGGCGATGCTGGCGGTATGAAAACGTTCGGAGATGCTCGCGTCAGCACGGACGAGCAGATCATCGCGCTGCATCTGAATGCGCTGCGCGCCGCCAGCTACACCCAGATATTCGAGGACTTAGCTTGCGGGCGCACCGCGACCGATCCGGGCTGGCCGCTGACTGTCGCTTCTGGCCAACGCACGCGGCGTCTTGGCACGCTTTACACGTCGATCCGGGCACAGAGCTGTGCGCGGGTTCTTACGTCTCAACTAAATCGATCGGTCTCAGCTGAAACTGGTACGAATCTCAAGGGAAGCTCTTTCCGACAGGCCCTTCTGCCGCTCGCTCCTGGTGTGCGGTAATCATGCTTTCCACACACAAACGCGCGTTCGCCTACGGAAGAAGGACTCGCCGCTACGACTTTTGTCCGCCCGACCACCCCCTCGCGGTACCGCGCTTTCCGTCCCCGCCCTACACCATTTGCTGTATGGCTTCACCCTGACTTTACCCCGCATCATATGACCGTGTGGCAAACCACACGGGGTGTCCGGTCGCAGTCGTCTCCCGTAGACCGCCGCGCCCGGCAATTCCACCGCCGGTCGTTCCTGCGCACGAACCTCACCCGAGGCGCACGTGCGTCTACACCCCGGGAACGGCCGGCGGCTGGGGTTTTTAGCCCGACCGCGCTTCGCGCCGAACAAAGGGGTACGCCAGCGCCTTTCGCCATCACCGAGAATCGCCGCGACATTCTGGTTCGATTGTTCGCCGGCGAACGCGTCGGCGAGATTGCCGCGCGCACCGGGCGAAGCGAATCTACCGTACAGAACACCCTCCGGACCATGCGCAACCAGCTCCAGGCACGTACGCACGTCGACCTGATGCGCGAAAGCCTCCGGCTGGGCATCGTGACCCTCGATGAGATCGTCGCACGAGCAGCCGCGGTGAGACCTTAGGAAGCTACGCCCTGCCGACAGGTCGCAGCTTCCCCGGGACGCTACGATGAAGTCCTAGTGGTTACCCACTAGCCTCACATCGACAAGGAGCGTCCTTCAATGGTAAGTCTGGTTCTTTCTCTGCTACTCACGCTGGGCGGCGTCGTCACGTCCGTCACCGGGGGTGGCCCCTCCGGCTCGCCGCAGCCGGCAACCGTCACCGGGGGTGGGCCATCCGGCGCGCCGCAGACGGCCACCGTCACCGGCGGCGGACCTTCCGGCGCACCCGTGACCGACACGGTTACCGGAGGCGGCCCGAGCGGCTCCACCGCTCCCTAATCGGCTGGGGAAGGACGACCACTACTACGTTCGGGAACCCGACACGTCAGGGTGACGCATTTTCTCTCTGACGACCGCCTCAAGCATGGCGCCCTTCCCTTCCCGATCACTTCCGCACGGGATGCGTACGGCCGAGGCGATTTTGCGCTCGTCCTGACGGAACTCGACAACGTGACGGCCAGCCCAACGGCTGAGGCCAGGCTTTTGCGCGCCCGCGCCCTCCTACGCCTTCGCCGGCCGGACGATGTCGCTGCCACCCTTGCCCCGCTGCTCACCAGCGACGACGTCGACGTCGTCTGTACCGCGCGCATGCTAGACGCCTCCGCGATCGCCCGCCTACCAAACGGCGCGGCGCGCGGCGCGGAGCTGCTCGACACGCTCGCCGACGTTGCGCTGCGCCGCCGCGCACACACCTCGATTCGCGCCGAGATCGAATACTACCGTGGCCTCGCGCGCTGGAGCCTCTACGACCTCGCTGCCGCCGATCGCCACGCCGCAATCGCGGCCGACGCGCCGCTGGACATTCTTTCGGTTCGTGCGCTCGAGCTGCGTGCCTTCGTCGCGACCGCGCGCGCCGGCGAACCCAATGCCGACGCCGCAACATGCTACGCGCAAGCCCTCGCCCTCTTCGAGCGGGCTCGCCGCGCCTACGCCGGCTGCCGCGGCCGCGACGTCGACCTTGCGACGCAACTGCTGCTGCAAATCTCGTCGCTTGAGCAGACGCTCCGTTCCGCCTCGGTTCCAGGTACGCACCGCGTCGCCGGCGCGCGCGCTGTTCCCGGCACATCATTCGGGCCCGCCGTCGCCAGCGGAACGCGCATCATGATGCTCTCGAACGACGCCTGGCTCTACGCGCTCGACGGCGACGATACCCTCGCTTTTCGAACCATCCGCGACGCCGAGCACGTTGCCCAAATCACCAGCCCGGCATGGCACGTCTGGACCCTCGCCACGCGAGCCACCATTGCAGCAGCATTCGGCGAGCTCGCAAGCGCGCGGATCCTCGCCGATGACGCCGCCGCACTTGCGATCACCGTCGACTGGAACAGCACTCGCGACGAAGAACGCACCGCTTTGCTTCGTCTCGCAGAAGCCTTCGCCGGCGTCGACGCCTCCTCAGCACGAGACGCGCTCACCCGCTACGAAGGCATCGTCGCCCCGATGGATACGACCCGTGTCCTACGCGACGGCACCAAGGATCCTCGCCTCGCCGGCTGGCACGCTTACGTCCGCGGCCTCGTTCTGCGCAACGCTGGAGACCACCGCGCCGCCGCAAACTCGCTCGCAGCGGCCGCCGCCCTCTTCCGCAGATCCGGCTACCACTGGCGCGAAGCGCAGACCCTCATCGAACTCGGCCTAACGACAACATCGACCCACACGCATTTCCGCTTCGCACTCGACGAAGCCGCTGCGATCGTCACTCGGCATTTCCCGCGCTCGTTCTTGCTACGCCGGTTCGGCCCGTGGGCCCGCGCCTACGTCGATCCACTCGTCAGCAGACTTACGCCGGCGCAGCGCGATATTCTACGACAACTCCTCGAAGGTCGGACGATGAGCCAGATCGCAGCCGACACCCGCCGCAGCTACAAGACGGTTCGTACGCACGTCCACGCGCTGCATCAGACCTTCCAAACCCAACGCGAGCACCAACTCCTCGCCGAGTGCGGCCGCCGCGGCATCGGCGCTCCGTCATGGACAACGACGCCGCACGCCGTCGCAGCACCGAGCAACGCCGCGGCCACCGGCTAAACCGGCGCCCTCTACGCCGCTACGCCTGCCGCTCGAGACGTCGCGCCGCAGATCCGTAAGTCGCCGCTAGCGCTTGTACCACACGCCGATCGTACCGCACGCCGGCGTGTCTTTCCAATATCACGATCGCCTGCCCGATCGACAAACCGCGCTGCCCCGGCACCCACCGCGTAAGGTAGTCAAATTGGTCCGCGACGATCGCGATCCGTGCCGTTAACGTCGGCACCAAATCGTCAAAGACGGAACCCACGGCATCCGCAAGGTCCGCGATCGCGGGCGTTGCTCGCACAAGAGCCACAGCCGCTCTGCGTTCCGCGCGCTGGACGCGCAGCACTTCGCTTGCCGACGCGAAGCCAAGGCCGTCCAATGCTGCCGGCGCGACGACAATCGCTCCAACTTCATGTAACGTGCCAATGAGTGCCGCCTCGACGATTTCCGGAGGCTCCAAGCCCATCTGCAACGCCAAGCGCGCAGCAACGGCACCCGTTGCTAACGAATGCTCGGCCAGCTCCACATCTCTCGCAGCTAACCGCTGAACAAGTCCTGCGGCAGCCATTGTACGCGCGGCGTCATCCACCGAAGAAGAACAGACGCCCTTAGTCTTATGCAACGGGTTCCATCCCTGACGAATATCGGCGCGGACTCTATCTAAGTAGAGCCACGACCGCGCGTCTGCACCCCGCGCGCCTTCTCCGCTGTCCGGGTTGCTTTTGCCTTCCTCGCAAGCAACTTTTTTTTCCTACGCGACCCCTACGCGGCCGCGCGCGCACAAAGAGGCGGCGCTACGGCGCCGCCCGCGCGTACGGTCGCGTACGGTCGCGTGAGTGACTTGCAAACGGCAGCATTATCGGCACACTCTCACGAGACTTTAGCTGCCTGGTTACTTCACTATTCCCTCGGAGAAACTACTCATGCCCGCAACTCTCGGCGAGGCCCGCTCAGGCTTCTGTGATTCCCTCGGAGTGTTCGACGCCAAAACGCTTCCGATGCTCGAGCTCGAGGATAAGAAGGGGAACGTAAACCTGTACCTCGCCGTAGCGTACCGCATGCTGTGGTGGAACGCCGATCACCCGATGGGTGACCCTATCCGAATCGTCACGACGGTCGAACGCGACGGGCACGATGAATACGTCATCGCCGAGATCGTTGACACACACATCCCGCGCTACCTCACGACCGAGGGCGGCCACATCGCCACCATTCCCGGCGCTGACGGTACGCCGCGCGCAGCTCTCAACCCCGAGCACGTGCTTTACTCCGACCGCAAGTACGCACTCCCGACACGCATGGGTCATCCCGTCGAGAAAGGCCTCACCGGCGCGATCGGCCGCGTCTTGGCTCGCGCCGGCTACGGCACCGAAGGCGCACTCGAACTCCTCGAAGATGACGCCGACGGCGACGTCGTCGACTCGCCGATCGCCCACCCCTCCGACCGCCTCTTCGACGAAGTCACGCACGCCGCTCGCGAAGCCGGCCTCACCGACAGCGATCTCGTCGCCCTCAAGAACGCCGTCGTCGGGCCCACCGCGACCTCGCACAACATGGACGCCGACGACTACGCCAAATTGCTCAAGGCAATCGCTGAACATCGACTCGCGCACAAAGATGCCGCGGATCCCCAACAACCTGCGCCGAACGCGCAGCCCGCCACGGCGCCTCCGGCCGCACGACTCGAACCCGCGAACGACGCAGCGCGGGAAGCCCGCGACGAACTACTGCGCACCCAAGACCGTCTCGGCATCCCCGATGACCAAGTCCTCGCCACGATCCGAGA
>Ga0073928_10010417_pt1 | contig 11080 bp, 7 predicted proteins | sample PaiPotPPA55metaG_FD_76969 | JGI IMG/M metagenome (GOLD analysis project Ga0073928, IMG submission 76969) | Iron sulfur acid spring bacterial and archeal communities from Banff, Canada, to study Microbial Dark Matter (Phase II) - Paint Pots PPA... ...
ACAAACACGATCGCGGTTCTTCCTCTGTAAAACAATACCAATGCCCAGGACGCCGAACAGCTTGACTATCTTCGTTTCGCGTTGGCCGATGAAATCTCTAACATTCTGACCGGGACACGATCTCTGGATGTACGTCCTACCAACAACACGGGAAAATTAGCCGCCGGGGATATCGATCCCCAGCAGGCTGGCCGCCAATTGCGAGTTTCAACTGTGCTGACCGGCCATTATTTGTTGCAGGGCAAGAAGCTCCTGGTAACAATCGAAGCGATTGACGTAAAAAGTAACCGCTTGATCTGGCAGACTACGGTCAGCGCCCCTTCCCAGGATTTGATTTCGGTGCAAAATCAGCTTGCCGCCAAGATGAGGCAGGGATTGCTGCCTCAGTTAGGAGCGGCAGATGGATTCGTCGAAGCGGGCACAAAGCCCAAGAACCAGGACGCTTACGATCTCTACATGCGAAGCCTGGCCATCTCTCATGACTCGGGTCCCAATAAGTCCGCCATTGGTATTTTGGAAGAGGCCGTGAACATGGATTCAAGTTACGCGCCGGCTTGGGAGGCGCTGGGCTTGCGCTACTACTACTACGCCGCTTATTCAGGCGGAGGAAACGCCATGTTCCAGCGATCGGACGAGGCGTACCGCCACGCCCTTACTCTTGATCCCAACCTCAATTCCGCCTCCGCCCACCTCCTTCTTCATATGGCGGAACGGGGTGAGGTGGCATCGGCTTACGCCGGGGCAAAGGACCTTGTTAGGCGTCGCCCGGAGTGGGCTGAAGCTCATTTCACGTTGTCTTATGTACTCCGTTATGCCGGGATGTTGCCGCAAGCCACCCACGAGTGCGATGTTGCGATGGCGCTCGACGGCGGCAATTACGAATTCCGGTCTTGCGCTTGGGCGTTCCTGGAATTGGGAAGAACCCAACGAGCTATGGACTTTGCCCGTCTCGACGCCGGTTCGGAATGGGCGGCTTACATCACGTTTTCCAGTTTGATTCGTGAAGGAAAAATCGAACAGGCGCGCACGGCAGTAAAAAATATTTCCGCCAATCCTTTCGACCGCCGCGATTTTCTGGAAGCTTGCATGCAGGCGAACAAGCCTTCTGATTTCGAAGCGATCTCCAGGAAAACTGAGACCGCCGTGCTCACGGAAGCGGATCCTGAGACGCGCTACTATCAGGGCGCTGCGATGGCATATTGCGGAGAGACAGACGAAGCGGCAAGGCTCATCAACAGCGCTATTTGGCAAAACTATTGCGCCGTATCCGCGTTGCAGTCAGATCCCTTGTTGGCGACGCTCCGGAAAAGCCCAGCATTCCCTCAGCTGCTAACCGCAGCTCAGCAATGCCAGACGAAGATGTTGGAATCAGTAAAGCAACCGGTCACGAAGTGAGGGTTATGAGCTGTTTTGTATCAGGATGCCTTCAGGCGTGCCGTTTCCGTGTCGAAAGATCGTACAGTATGGCTGAAAGCCATACCCTGATACAGGACAACGCCTTTGACCGGCATGCTGTGATTGCCTTGTCCATTCAGCCTTTCTTCACTCTCAAGAACCTGACCGTTTGTACACCCGCACATAGTCAACAAGCATCCGCTGCGGGAAGACCGTCGTCGCATCCGGATTGCCCGGCCACTTTCCTCCTACCGCCAGATTCAGAAGAATAAAAAATGGATGATCGTAGACCCACTTGGTTCCAGCTGGTAAGTCCGCGGGGGTGCGAGTGGCGTACAGATTGTCGTCCACGAAAAACTTGATTTGATTGGGCGACCACTCAACCGCATAAACATGGAAGTCATCCGCGAACTTCCGGCCGTCGGGAAATGAAAATGGTGAGCCGATTCCTTTCCCTCCCGAATATCCGGGACCGTGAATCGTGCCGTGAACAATGGAAGGTTCGCGGCCAATGTTTTCCATGATGTCGATTTCGCCGCATGCCGGCCATGCCTTGGTGGAAATATCACTTCCCAGCAGCCAAAACGCCGGCCACATGCCTTGTCCGTAAGGAATCTTTATGCGGGCCTCAAAACGTCCGTAAGCCTGCGCAAATTTATTCGAAGTGTTCAGTCGCGCGGAAGTGTAGTCGTGGGAGACCATGTCTGCGCCGGTGTAGCTCTCTTTGAGCGCGGTGATGACGAGGTTTCCGTTTTGGACTTCCGCGTTTTGCGGCCTGTTTGTATAGGACTCGAGTTCTTCATTTCCGAAGCCATTGCCACCTGTCACGAAATTCCACTTGCTGTGGTCCGGAGAGGAGCCATCGGGGAGGTTAAATTCGTCGCTCCAGACGAGTGTCCATCCGAGGAGGTTCGGAGATGGAGGTGTCGGCATAACTGCTGCTTTGACCGTGTGGCCGCAGCTCGCGAGCAGGAGCGCGGCAACGATCGTGAACACCAGGAAATGTCCGCGAAGACTGTTTCTGCAATCCAATGAATTCCTTCCGCCTACTTCGGAGGCGATGTCATCTCCATTGCCCAAATCGCCGCAGGGCGCATGTACATGGAAGCCCGGTAATATCCTGTACTTTCCCAAGCTTCAGGAGTTCGGAACCAGTAGCCTTTCGTTTCATACGTCGTGTGAAAGACGCCCCATGCCGTCCGGTATCCCTCGTCTTTCATGCCATCGCTTAACATTAGCGCGGCCACGCCGAATGTGGTTCCGGTCCAAACCTCCTGCACCTGTTCGTTGGTAGTGATGATGCTGCCGTCGGCGCCCATGCCATTTACCGCGCCCATCTCGCCTTTAGCAAATTTCATCACATTGAAGTCGTAAATTTTCTTGAGCGCCTTCAACTGCATTTCACGGGGAACCAGGTCGCCCAGTCCGGTCATATTCGCGTACCATTGTCCGGCAAGCTGGTCGGCTTGCACGTTGTCACGATATTCGCTCATCGTGTCATAGCGAAAGTACTCCCCATTCCAGAGCTTTTTCACGTAAGTATCTTGGCCCTTGAGGAACATTGCGTGGTACTTTGTCGCTGAAGTCGTGTCACCCAACACTTGCGCAATTTCTTCGGCGGCGCGAAGTGCGGCCAGCCATAATCCGCCGCAGTAGGCGCTCTCACCATGCACGATCCACACATCGTATGTCTGGTCGGGATAATCGTCATTTTGCGGAATACCATCGCCGGTGCGGTCGTACTGCTGAAGATGTTGAAGCGCCTCCTGCACTGAAGGCCATGTGGTACGCAGAAATTCTGTGTCCTTCTTGCCAGTAAGAACGTAGTCGCGATAAATCATGAGCACGAACTTGCTGTTCAAATCCTTCCAGTCGTTCGTATTTTGCCAACTGAAAGAATTAACCTGCGCAAACGGATCTTCTTGCGGGACCCCAAGATCATGCGGTACCGCGCCTTTGGCTTTACGAATTCTAAAGTTAAGCGATCCCGTCTGTTGAGATTTCCATTGCCACAAGTATTTATCAGTCAAATCCTGCGAAACAGTATCGGAAAATTGACGCAGGACTTGCTTATCAATATCAGGCCAGAACTTCACCAGTGGCATGGAACCGTAGAAACGAACATCCAGCGTTGCATAAAAGGGATAATCAAAACATTCGAGGAAGCCAAATGTATCGTCGGTCTTCTTCTCGGCAGGTTGTGTATCTGACCCAACCGGATGTCCCCAGAACGAACCTCCATCCGCGATAATGTACATTTCGTTGAACAGCATTCCGCGATACCACAATGGCTTGCTTTCATCGTTGATGTATGGGGCCTGCCAGGCGTCGATCTGATCGCTCCACCCCGATGCATTTGCCAATCCATCGCGCGCGATCTCCCAGGAATTCGTTCCGGACGTCCCGTAGAAATTCGTATAGTGGCGATACCATTTGCGTCCGGAACCGAAAGTGACGATCGGAAGATCCCACGCGATCACCATGGGGATTACGCGCTTCTCTCCCGGTTTCAGAGTAAATCGAACTGCGATGGCTCCAGAGAGATGTTCCCCGCTGCTTACCCATGACCGATCGTTATTCGAAAGGCGCCCATCCGCAGCGAATGGCTTCCAAATCTCGTCACTGGTTTCTGGCAAGAAAGTCGTTTGATAAGTGACTTCGACGCCGGGCGATTCAATCGAGGCAATCGTCATCTGGCCATCCCAATCATCTTTTACGCCGTTGGGATGGATGCGGTCGAATACGATTCCCTTCATTTGGCCGCTGCCACCCTCATTCTTCTGCTCAAAATGGTTGCGATTCCCAATGTCGAGAGCGCCATGCATGTTTGGCGAAAAGTCACGAAACCAGCCGAGCATGTTGGTCCAGGACAACAGAACCGAAACGGTGACAGGCTTGTCGGTTGGATTTTCGGCGTGCCAGCGATAAACAGCAACGGGATAACTGCTTTCGCGATAATTGTTAGGCAACACGGGAGAAAATTGTTCGAGTGTCACGTGGGCGGGGAATTTTTCCCACCGATAGTCGTACCAGGATTTCGGATAGAGAGAATAGTAATCTCCGGCACCAACGGGATAATCCCACTTCCAACTTCTCAATTGGCCGTTTTCGGGATGTGCCGCCGTCAGGACTTTCGCGACGCCTTCGGAAGCGCCTTCTGCTTTCTGGTACATGGCAAATTGATTGGTCCACACTGTTTGATACTTGTGGACTCCGCCCTTCATGTGCCAGCGTGCGAAGTCGCCGCGGTAAGTCCGCGAAAACGTTCCCGCTCCAAAACCTCCAACCGGAGCACCTTGCCAGTAGCCGTCGTCAATCATCCCAGAGGCGGCTAACGCTGGTTTTCTGCCGCCTGCATTTTCGAGCGGGAGACCGATTGGACGCTTCCACGCTGCTTTAGGAATGGCGTCTCCAGCAAACAGAAACGATGCCGAAAAAAAAGAAAGAAGCAGCAAGCACTTCCACGTCCGCCGAAAATTCATGCAAGTCCTCCCCAACCAATCACGCCATAGCATTCTTGGAATCATTACATAGACGTGAGGGTCGGTATTTTATAGAGGCTTTGCCCGAATAGGAAGCGGTATCTAAAAGAATTCGGCCATGGAAGGCGCAGTGCTGGCTGCCCCTGGATAGTTCGCCGCGTTCGGCACTCCGAGTCCTTCGAGAATCAGCCGAAGAGTGCTCTCATGCTGATACAACGTGGTCGACTGAAAGCCCTGTTTGGCCTCCGGGCTGATGATTAGCGCGGCAACATGACCTCCGCCATTGGTCGAGTCGCTGGTTTCTGCCTCGTCGAAAACGATAATCAGCAAACCATCTTTCTGAAACGTAGGACTTGAAATCACCGGCGCGATGTACTGATTCAACCACTGATCCGCAAGCTGTAGGGTGCCGTCGTGAGCATCGTCCAACAAATTTGGCACGAGGAAAGAAAAGTTTGGAAGCTGCCCGTTCGCAACGTCCTGATTGAATTGAGTTAAGGATTGCAGATTATTTACCTGCGTGCTGCTGTTCACAACGTCGGTAATGTACGCGAACGGATTGTGATGCTTGACATATGGATACGAATCGCCCCCGGTGTATCCCGGGCTAGGAATGCTCTCTGCGTACGACTTCCAGGTCTTGCCCGCAGCGAGCAGTTGGCGAACGATGTTGTCCACGCCGACTGTTCCGCTGAATGAATCGTCGTTCGAGATCAGCTGTCCCGTGGTCAGCATGAAGTAATTGCCAATCGAGGGATGGGTGTTCGCGTAATACTGAGTCGCCAATCCATATTGAGTAGTAAGGCTATTCAGATATGGCATGGAGGAATTTCCAATTACCTCCGAGTAGCTGTGATTCTCCTCGACCACGAGCAGGACATGCCCGAAGGCTGGCACGCTGCCAGACGACGGCGGTGGATCACTCGAGGGCCTCGGGCCGCTCGCCGAGGACCCTCCGCAACCCAAAGTTGCAAGCAGGAAGAGGGCTATAAAGAGAAGCGAAACGGTTTGAAACCTGGGGAAAAAACTGGACTGTAAAGATTTCACGATTTTTTGATGCCACAAGCTGCGTATGCGTCTACAAACGCGGCGTCTCAAAGAGACCAGGTCTCTAAGGTTTTTTACCGGAAAAACCGACTCTTCCCCGGGGGTTCTCCGGACTCCTGGTCGACATCGGCAACGTCAAATATATAAGCTGTTTGGTCTCGTGTAAGAACGAAAAGGCGCTTGCCGTCTGGCGAGAACCGTTTATAGGCGATAGGCGCGGAGAAAGCCATCTGTCTTCGCAATCTTGTATCCGCGAGCTGGTACACGCTTACCTCGCTGGTAGTTGAGGAAACAGCAAAGAGGCCGGACGCAGCCGACAGCACCGCGTTGGTGCCGAAGATATGCCCAGTCTCTTCACCCGACGAAATGCGGTAGCTGACCACCCGTCCGCCAGAAACCTCTGTTACTATCCAGTCATTCTCCGCGACTGCATCATTGAGAGTGAAAGAGAATTTGTTGGTTTTGATTACCAACTTGCCAGCCACAACGTTCTTACGCACGTCAAGAAGTTCCAGAAAATAGCCGTCCTTGTCAGTCTTCTTTAAATCAGGAAATTGTTTCAGCTCTTCCTGAACCGCGTTGGAATATACAGGACCACCTACTAGCACAGTGTCGGCGTTTGTGTCCCACTTCATGATCGGGAAGCTTGCTGGGAAGCGGCGGGACACTGCGCTGTCGTTTACGTAGTCGTGCACATCGATAGTCCAGGCTCGGGTCTTGGCCTTTTCATCTCCGACAAGATTCCACGCGATAAAGTATGGGCCATCCTGGTGACCTTGCTTTTCGCCAATTGTATATACAATGCTCCCGCCGCTGCTCGAACTGAGCCGGCCAATGGCGCGCTCCTGCTGTCCATTCTTAGGAAAATCGGCGTAAAGAGAATAGTCCGGACCAAACCAGGCGCCATTGAAACCACGAACGTAGTTGACCTGGGTGTTATGGGGAAGGTCCCATACGGCACCCCGTGCACGCGTAGAAACCGCGAGGCGCGGGAAATCATCCGAAAGAGCTATCGCGCTGATACCACCGAGCCGTGTTTGTTTTAACTGAATACTCGCAAGCGTTTGTTGGCTTGTTAAATCGCTCAGAGCGATTTGTCCATCATTAAGTTCGTGCACCACAATTCCATCATAAACATCGAGGGCGTCACGCTTGAAGGATAGGATTCGAGATGTACGCATCTCCATAATGCCCAGAGGATTCTCCTTCAGCGGGCCAATCATGAAATAGTCGCCATGGGTGGTCGGTCCGACGTGGACGGAGTTGGACAAAGCAAACTGCTGCAAACGTTCGCCGGTAGGAAAGCGCACCAGGGAGGACTTTTCAGGCGAGTCGACGTCGACACCCACGATCCGGTTCGATCCGACAAACGTGAAGGGGCCGCGTACCAGATTGCGGATGGAAGAGGGCAACGGCACCTCATGTTTTTGCAATAGATCGAAAGCAAAGGCGCTCGACATCGATCCGGCGAGCAAGTAATGGCCGTCTGGAGAGAAACACAAATATGCAGGGCGTACCGCCAACGGGAAGCCGCTTAGGTATCCGAAGGGAGCGTGGAAGAAGTGTTGCTTGCTGACCAAGGCGGCTCCAGAACTAACATCGAAAATTGAGAATGTGGAATTAGCGGTCAGACAGGCGAGAAAATTTCCCTCTGGAGAGAGCGCGCTCTCGACGCAGGACTCATGAAGCGCCATTTCATGCACCGAGGTGCGATGTTGGCTGAGAACGTCCCAGCTCTCCACGCGAAAATGGGGAGTGTAAAACGCGACCGATTTCGAATCAGGTGAAAAGGACGCAGCATAGGCGTCGGGCGCATCGATGAAGAATAGAAATGCCAGAGGATCACGAGACAAAATGTGGATACCGCCGGCATCCTGGACCAGTAAGAACTTGCCGTCTGGGCTGAATCGCAAGTTCTTAACCTCGGGGCGGAGCGGCAGCGCCAGTTGTTGCTTGAATACCAGTCCGGGCAACGATTCGTGATGGGAATGGATGTCGTAACCAATTACCGCTGCTTGCCAATTTTTAAAATCCGATAAAGACGACGGAGGAACGACATCCACGCATCCCGGCGGCAGAGAAGATAAGGATTTTAGAAGTTTTCGCAGCCGTAGCTGCTCTGGATTCGGGTCTTCTAACAGGTCAGAGAGCCAACTGCCGGTCTTACCTCGAGTCTGCTGTAGGCGATCCAGAACATCAACGTAAGCCTTGGGTGCGTACCCGGCCCGCATTACCGCGAAGAGAGCAACACTGTCGGCAACATATTGCTCCTCCTCTTCATGCTCAAATGTCACCTTGACCGGCTTAGTCCTCCAGGTCTCTAGGAAACGGTGAAATTTGTCGGCAATATCAGCGCGATCTCCAACCTCAGTAACGTGCAACACCTCACGAAAGAGGCGCGTCATACGCACTGCACCCTGGTGGGTGACGATATGTCCTAATTCGTGCGCAAGTATGCCGGCTAACTCGTCGTCACTCTGCGCCAATGCCACTAACTTTCGGGAGATATAGACTCTTCCTCCCGCAAGACTGAATGCATTCGCTTCCGGCAGTTCCACCAGAAAGAACTGGATGCGGAAGCCGCCCGCTGGCAAATATCGGGTCAGCCGGCCACCAATACGCCGCAAATGATCCTGAAGGGAATCGTCTTCAAACACTGGGGCGGACGCTGCCAGACTCTCGGCTACGATGTCACCTAAATCGGATTCCTGCTGATCGGAAAAGATGTTTTTCCCGGGCGGAAGCGGCTTCAGGAGCGCCGGCAACGCACACGGTTGCTGGGCGACCGTAGCCGATGCAATCAGAAGGAGAAGAAATGTCAGCAGCCGGCGCTGAGTACGCGACATCACGGGTCATCAGGGTAATTCCGTTTTGTGGCCAATGCAATGACCGACTCGCCCCAGCAGTCGACACCTCAGTTAGTGACTGCGCAACGGATAGCAACGTTCAGTGGCGTAAATGCCATCCATTCCATCGGGTTAGTCGTCGCCCATCTGAAAGGAAAAAAATTGGCGGAAGCGAATGGGAGTCGAACCCACCGACGGCGGGGTAACCCGCCGTCCACCGGTTTTGAAGACCGGGACGATCACCGGAACGCATGCGCTTCCATCGTTAGTTGTCATCTTGAGCGAAGCGAGGGACCTATGCATGAGCTCAAATACATGGGTCCTTCGCTTTGCTCAGGATGACATATTTTTTTCACGAACTGATGTTTGCGACAAACATGAGAATCTGCACTTCTAGGTCCAGCGGAACCATTTCAACGCTAGCAGGAACGAGATTCCTCCCCATAAGGCCAGTATCAGAATCCTTCCCGCTTGCGACGTTAGAGATGCTCCTTGCAGGATCGTTGTCCGCAGGGCGTCGTTTAGTGCCGTTAGCGGAAGAATTTTGACGAACGGTAATATTTTGGCCGGGAAATGTTCGTAAGAGAAGAAGACTCCGGAAAAAATCCACATCGGCATCATGACCAGATTGATGAGTCCGCTAACAGTCTCGATTTTCTGCGCACGGCTTGCCGCTAGTAGGCCCAGTCCGCCGAATGCCACGGACCCTAATCCCGCTAGAAGCAAAACAGCGGCGAGCGATCCCAACACGCGCATATGAAATGCGAGTACACCGAGGCTCAGCAGCAGCGCTACTTCGATCAGCATTAGCACGAGGCGGCTGCTGGCCAACGCTAGCAGAAAGTCGGTTTTGCGCATCGGCGTGGCTACAAAGCGCTTGAGCAGTTTTCGTTGACGCATGTCGACCAGTGCGAATCCTACTCCCCACATGCCGGAGTTCATGAGCGTCATCCCCAACAATCCTGGAATGAGAAAGTCGATATAGCGGGAACCGGGTTCGGTCGAGACAAACGAAGATGCCGGCACGGGATTCTTTCTTCCCGCGCCAGATTGCAAAGCATCGTCAACTTCGGCGCGGGCCAGCACGGTTTCCGACCGCGACGGATCGTAGACGTAACGAACGCCTCCCTGGCCGTCGGGCTCAACGACCAAATCGTACTTGCCAAAATGAAAGGCTTGCAGCGCTTGCGACTGATCCAACAATTGCGCCTTTATCGATGAGCCTTGAGGCGAGCGCTGAATCATGTTTGCGACTTCCTGAGCGCCCGGACCAGAGACAATAGCTATCGGTGTGATCTCGGCGGGCTTATTGCGGAAAGCGATGCCAAGTCCGAGGGCTAGTAGAAGAGGGAAGCCGAATATCCAAAAAATCAGCTCAGGCTCGCGAATTAGTTCTCTCATGCGTGCCATCAGCAGTGAAGAGAATCCGGACCAACGCCCGTTGCGCGGCGGAGACACGGAGGCCGGGCTCATTTTCGCGGGTGGAGTTTGTTGTGCGACGGCCATTTCTACGCCTCCCTCAAATGACGCCCGGTCAGGTTCACGAACACATCTTCCAGGCTGGCTTGGCGAGTGCTCAGATGAAGAAGCTGGGAGTTTCGCGCCCGAACGGCATCTAGTAGCGCGGGAATTGTGCTGTGAGGTTCACGCACATTGAGGCACACGATGCCATCCTCGTTTCGAACTGAGTCCACTCCGGGAAGCGATTTCCAGTGATCGAGAGATGCGTTTTCGGCGGCGCCGCTGACATCGAACTCCACGACGTGATGACCTCCGAGACGCTCGATCAAGTCGGACGGGGTGCCCTCGGCAATGACCTCCCCGTGATCGATGATTGCGAGCCGGTCACACAGACGTTCGGCCTCATCCATGTAATGGGTGGTCAGAAGCACCGTGCCGCCTCGGCTCAGGAATGCGCGAACGATCTCCCAAAGCTGGCGGCGGCTTTGAGGATCGAGCCCGGTGGTCGGTTCATCGAGGAAGAGAATTTTTGGATTGCCCACCAGCGCAGTCGCCACGGCTAAACGCTGGCGTTGACCTCCGGAGAGTCTGCCAACCCATGTGTCGGCTTTCTCGGTGAGTTGCAATTCTTCAATCACTTCCGCGGACGATCTCGGCTCACGGTAAAAACTGGCAAACAGTTCAATAGTTTCTCGCACCGAAAGCTTTTCGGAGAGCCGTGTCTCTTGCAAAGAAATTCCCAACAACTCGCGCAGTTCACGGGTGTGACTCTCCCATGTCTGGCCAAGAATTGTGACGTTACCGGAAGTCGGTGCCAGCAATCCTTCCAGAATTTCAATGGTCGTGGTC
>Ga0073928_10010418_pt1 | contig 11078 bp, 13 predicted proteins | sample PaiPotPPA55metaG_FD_76969 | JGI IMG/M metagenome (GOLD analysis project Ga0073928, IMG submission 76969) | Iron sulfur acid spring bacterial and archeal communities from Banff, Canada, to study Microbial Dark Matter (Phase II) - Paint Pots PPA... ...
GGATGGTCATGCTCGGTGACGACGATTGCCGCATTGGCCAGCGTGAGCAGTTTATACGCCCGGTCGATCTCCGCTAGCGTGTCGAGCGCGGGGAAAGGACGGCCCATGACTTCCTTTACCGGTTTGTGAAGCAGATCGGCTTGGTCGAAGACGGCTTGCATCACGGCAACGTCGTTGACGCTACCCACGATGTCGGCGCCATGCATGACCGGAAGCTGCGAGATCTCGTAGCGCCGCAGAAGGTCGAGTGCATCCTTGACCACGTCGTCCTCGCGAATCGTGATCATGGGCGGCATCGGCTGTTTGCTGCGCAGCACGTCGCCGACGTTCGCCTTGCGCTTGCCCTCCGCGATGAAGCCGTTGGCGATCATCCAATCGTCGTTGAAGATCTTCGACATATAACCGCGGCCTGAATCCGGGAAAACGACGACCATGACGGCTTCGGGCGGCAACGTCTTCGCGACGCGATTCGCGACAACCGCAGCGGTCCCGGACGAGCCTCCAACGAGGAGCCCTTCCTCTCGTGCAATGCGCCGTGCCATGAGAAACGACTCGCGGTCGGAGACGCGCTGGATCTCGTCGATGACCTTGAGGTTAATCGTCTCGGGGAGATAGGACATCCCGATTCCTTCGACGGCGTACGCCTTCGGGGTATCGCCGGAGTAAATCGAACCCTCCGGGTCGGCTCCGACGACGCGAATCTCAGGGTTCTTGCTCTTCAGAAAACGCGCGGTTCCCGAGATCGTGCCGCCCGTTCCGACGCCGGAGACGAGGTGCGTAATCGCGCCGCCCGTCTGTTCCCAAATTTCCGGCCCAGTCGTCTCGAAGTGGGCGTCCGGGTTCCAATGGTTATGCCATTGGTTTGGCATGAACGCGCCCGCTATTTCGGCGACGAGGCGGGAAGCGACGCCGTAATACGATTCCGAGGAATCCGGCGGCACGTTGGTCGGCGTGACTACAACCTCCGCACCGTAGGCGCGCAGAAGGTCGATTTTCTCCTTTGACATTTTATCGGGCATGACGAGAATGCACCGGTACCCGCGGATGGCAGCGGCCATCGCCAAGCCGACGCCGGTGTTGCCGCTTGTTGCTTCCACGATCGTCGCGCCCGGTTTGAGCAGCCCATCGCGCTCAGCCTCGCGCAACATGATCAGGGCAGGCCGGTCCTTAACGCTGCCGCCCGGATTGACGGATTCGACTTTGGCGAGGACCAAGCAGCGGGCGTCGTCGGTTACGCGGTGGAGCCGCACGAGCGGCGTTTTGCCCACGAGGTCGAGGGCGCTCTCGAAGTACCGAATCCCCTGCCGGGCCTGGGCGACCATAGCGTTTCCTTTCGCAGTGCGAACTCAATCGATTCGAGGTGCAAAGGCGAATCCCGTGAGACCCTTCGCGGGTCCTGAGCGGGGTATGGCAACGGATTTTCGCAGCGGTCGGGACTTCCCGCGCCGGGGGCGCGAGGAAATCGACGGCTTCCTTTGGTTGGCGCGCGTCTCCGATAAAGGTCGGGCTTCGGCCGCCGGCACGATCTACGATTACATCTATCCCTGCCCGATGGACCGCGGCGTCTTCGAGCATTGGGGCATCACCGACCGGCAGTTCGACGAAGCGCTACGTTCCACGAGGACAGACGACGAGCTGGTTGCGTGGCTGCGCGAGCGGGTCAGCGACTCCCAGCGCGAGCGGGCTAACCGCTGGTTGCTGGACGAGAAGAGCGGCAACATGGACCGCCAGGACCGGGAAGAGGGCGTCCTCGCCGCTTAACGAAGGCGGCGGCCATGTTCGCGCTTCGCGTCGCCGTCATGAGCGGGACCCTGCTCGCTTTCGTAGGCTGTGGGTCCCCGGCGGTACCGCCCGCCGAACAGTACGCAACAATCACGGGAACGGTCGTCGATTCGGGCACGAATTCGCCGATCTCCGGCGCTAGCGTGACGATCAACGTCGTGCTGTCGGCGACGACCGCAGCGAACGGCACCTTCACGATCACGAACATACCGAATGGTCCGCTGGAGTGTGTAGCGAGCGCTCCCAACTATGCGCAGAACACGTCGTGGTGCACCACGCCGCTTTCGCCCGGTCAGAAGCTCAGCGTCACCGTTCCCCTCACGCACACGTAAGGTCAGACTGCATCGGCGCGTTCTGCAGGTGCGGCGACGGCTGGCCGTTCCGCCGGTGCCGCGACGCGCAGCAGCGACGCGCGCTCCGTAACGAACTCATCGATCAGCTTGAGGAGAACCTCTGCGAGTTTTTGCGGATCGTGGCGGACCGTCTGCGTTTCGCTGATCACCCGCGCTGAAACGAAGCGCACACCCTGTTCCTCGATCGCCTCGCGGTCGACGACGACCGGAACCTGTCCCTCCTCGGCGTATGCGCCCAACAAGCGCTCCGGCGGCTCCTCGTTGACGATGACGGCATCGAAGATATGCGAGCCCGCGTGCTCGATGAGCGTGCGGACGTGCTGTGAAGCGGTAAACCCGTCCGTTTCGCCCGGCTGCGTCATGACGTTGCACACGTAGACCTTGGTGCCACGGGCGGCGGCCACTTCGCGCGCAATCTTTGCGACCAGCAGATTGGGGAGTATCGAAGTGTAGAGGCTGCCGGGCCCGAGCACGATCGCGTCGGCATCGCGAATCGCGGCGACGACCTCCGCGAGGGGCTCCGCGTCGGGCGGATTGATTTCGAGGTTGACGATTCGGCCCTTTGTCGCGGAGATATTGGTCTCGCCCTCGACGATCGTGCCGTCGGCGAGCGTCGCCCGTAGACGAGTCGTCGTCAGCGTTGCGGGCAAGACTCGGCCTTTGATGTTCAACACTTGGCTCGACGCCTTGACCGCGGCGTCGAAGTCGCCGGCGACGCCCGTCATGGCAGCGAGGAATAGGTTGCCGAACGAGTGTCCGACGAGACCTTCGCCTTCATTGAACCGGTAGCGGAAAAGCTCCGTGACGAGTGCTTCATCGTCGGCGAGCGCAACCAGGCAATTGCGGATGTCGCCGGGTGGCAGGATCCCAAGCTCCTTCTGGAGCCGCCCGGAGCTCCCGCCGTCATCGCTGACGGTGACGATCGCGGTGAGGTTCGCCGTGTACCGTTTGAGGCCGCGTAGCAGCGTGGAAAGCCCCGTGCCGCCGCCGATTGCGACGATCTTGTACCCGCGCCGCAAGCGCATGTCGAAGAGCGCCTCGACGATGCGATCCTTACCCTCCGGCGTGATCGCAGATACGATCGAACGCATCCACTGGCGGATCCCGAAGAAGACCAGCAAAGCGCCGGAGACCATGAAAATCGGCGCGATGAGCGACGGCGACATGAAGTCGTCGACGAAGTCGTCGATCGCCTCGTTGATTTCGAGGTGCATGCCCTCAGCGGTCAACCAGCGCGAAACCCCGTTCACGAGCAACATCGCACCGATGAGCGCGACGACGAGCCACCGCTTGACGCCAAGACCTGGGTAGAACCAGCGAGCGAATCGCTGCAGCGCCCGCTTCATGCGTGAACCAAATCCCGGTTTCGCGGTGAAACCGCAATACCGGGGAACCCGCGCAGGTGCTCCGCGATCCGGTCTGCGATGAAAACCGATCGGTGCCGGCCGCCGGTACAACCGATCGCGATGGTCAAGCGCGATTTGCCTTCATCGAGGTACAGTGGGATGAGGAAATCGATGAGCGCGTAGAGGCGGTCTAGGAATGGTTGCGTTATGGGGAGCGCCTCCATGAAGCGCTTGACTGCCTCGTCGGCTCCCGTTATGTCGCGCAGTTCGGGCACGTAGTTGGGATTGGGGAAGAAGCGCACGTCGAAGACGAGATCGGCTTCGATGGGAAGCCCGAATTTAAAACCGAACGCGAGGAGCTTGACGTCGAGTCGCGGGACGCTCGACCCTTCGCTGTACGCCGCGGCGATGCGCGCCTTAAGCATCGCGTGCGTCATACCAGAGGTATCCCATACGCGGTTTGCGCGCGCCCGAAGGTCGGCGACCGCACGGCGCTCCGTGGCGATCGCCTCGCTCAGCGCACCGACGGACGCAAAGGGATGGCGACGGCGCGTTTCGCTATAGCGTCGGACGAGCGTGTCGTCCGTCGCGTCGAGGAACAACAGGTCGTATGCGACGCCCGTCTTGTCGAGTTCGGCGAGTGCATCGACAGCCTCGCCGAGCGGTCCGTGGCTGCGCACGTCGAGCGCCAACGCGACTCGCTGAACGCCCGCTTGTTCGCAGAGCCCGACGAGTTCGCGAATCAAACGCGGCGGGAGGTTGTCGACGCAGTGGAAGCCGACGTCCTCGAGGGACTTCATCGCTTGACTCTTTCCAGCGCCGGAAAGGCCCGTGACGATGACGAAGCGCAGGAAGCTCACAGCCCCCTCCGCGCGCTCTGCGGCTTCGAGCCGGCCAAGGTCTCGACCATGAAGTTGTTTTCGCCCGAGAAAGCCAACGCCCTCATTCCCGTCGTGATTCCCCTCATCGAGGAGCTGTGGACGAAACGGCGCGACCTCGCTATCCAGTTGCTGGAGAATGATCCGGCGCTGCGCGCAGCCGGTGGCCGGCGCCAGTTGCCTTCAGCCCGCCGCGCCGACGTGCGACGGCTCACCGAACTCAAAGCCGAGATCGCCAGCATCATGAACCGCATCGAAGCGCACGGCTGCATCGTCAAGGACATGGACCTTGGGCTGCTCGACTTCCCGGCGCTCCGGGAGGGCCGGCCCGTGTTCCTCTGTTGGAAACCCGGCGAGCCCGAGATCATGTACTGGCACGGGACCGACGAGGCGTTCGTCGACCGGCGCACCCTCTAGCGCCAGGCCAGCGGCGACTAGGCGCCGGCTTGGGCCGGCTCGACCTTGATGAAGTCCTCGGCGAGCCCTTGGAGCCGCACGTCTCCGAATTCCACCGTGTATGCACCTGACTCGAGGCTGACCACTTGGCCGATCTCGGACACGTTTTCGAGCTGTGGGATCTTCGCGCGAATCTCTTCTGGGAGCTTGACGTGCTCGCCGACGGCCAGAGCGCCGTGTTCGTAGAGCTTTTCGAGTTCGTCCATCAGCATCGGGAGCGGAATCCCGTAGCCCTCGCTCACCTGCGCGATCGTCTCGTGCTCGCTAATCGCGCAGTGGGAACAGCCGCCCAGATGAAAGCGGGCGAATACCCGGCGCGCGCCCGCGTGGGTCTTGAAAGCTTCGTTGACCGTCATGTCGGTCGTGAAGTGCGCCAACGTAGATTCTCCGTATCCTGGCCGAGGCTCAGTCGACTCGGCACCTTCGTTCTGCGTGACCCGCGCCCGAGCCCGCGCGGTTGCGAAAGCGGGAAGGCGGCACTGAGCAGCCCTCCCACTTTCGACTGAATGAAGCGTGCCTATAAGCCGGATTCTGTGACCCCTCGCGGGGCCGGCAGCCATCTATCTGGGACGCGCGTTGCCGAGCGCCTCGTTGCGATGTGGCTCGTGTGGGCGGGCCGCCCAGTCCCAAAGGACGTAACGAGCGATCTTGCTTCAGGTGGGGTTTACCCGAGCGCGCGTCACCGCGACGCTCCGTGAGCTCTTACCTCACGATTTCACCCTTACCCCAAAAATATTTTGAGGCGGTTTGTTTCTGTGGCACTTTCCTTCGAGTTGCCCCGACAGGACGTTATCCTGCACCCTGCCCGGTGAAGCCCGGACTTTCCTCACGCCTCGCGGCGCGCGACTGCCCGGCACGCTCCGAGGGAACGGTTCGGCGGCCACAATGGTGACCCTCGGTGCCTCGAAGTCGAAGGTCTGCGGCCCGTGCCTGAGAATCAGGCTGCCTGGTCGCCGCACGGGGGCATAGCTCAGCTGGTAGAGCATTACGCTGGCAGCGTAAGGGTCAGGAGTTCGAGTCTCCTTGCCTCCACCACGACCACTCTAGCGCGAACGATCGCGGGCGCCGTTCGGGACGCGCGGCATTAGGTGCAAGTTAAATCGCGCGCACAGCTTTGGGCGTTCATGCAGATGATGGGAACGGATCGTCGTAAGCGGGCCGCCTGTTCGGCAGGGGTTGGACCCGGGAATCGCAGAGTTATCGCTATGCACTTCGGAGGCGGTCCGTTTGGCAGGGCAACCCTGCGCTTCGTTACTCTGGCGTCCCTGATCATCGCATCGTCCTGCGCTGTCGGCGCCGCCGGAATCGCAGCCCCCGGAGCTGGTGCGGCCCCCGCCGGCCCGCCAAGCCCGCCTCCGATGCCGACGCACATCATGACCAGCGATCCGGAAACGTGCGACACGACCGATAGCCATCGCCAGACGATGACGCTCAAAGGTCTTTTCCCGGCGATCGATGCTCATGGCGCGGCGCTCATCGTAACGAAGACCGGGCGGCAACCGATCGCGCTCCCGTACGATCCCAAAGGCGTTATCGTGCCATCGTTCTCGTACGGAGCCGACGCGCGCCACGCGTTGACGATCGTGTACGATGGAATCGCATGGTGTTCCGGAAACGGGACGATCACTTTCCAACTGGCGCTTGGCGGTCAGACGTCGAACGTGTATACGATGCAAATCGACTCGTCGGACGATAACTAGCCTTCAGTCCGAACCCCGGGCTGCTTCGCCCGCGACCACGATAAGGAGAGCCTGACCGGTGGACTCGTCAAAGGTGTTCGATCCGTGGGCGCAACTTGCCGACATGCAGAAGTGGATGTCCGAGAACTTCCCGGCGTTCAAGGACGCAATGCAAGCTTCGCCGCTGCGCTATCAGGCTACCGATCCAACCGTGCAAGAGATCGCGATTCTTGCGACGATGCATAACATGGCGTCGGCATTGCGCGATCCCGCATCCGTGAAGGCCGCCATCAGCGCTGCGATTAAAGAGCGCGCTGAGCGTTTAGGTAGCCTTTAACAGCTCGGGGAACTTCTCGCGCAGCCGGTCAACCTTCGGCTTGTCGTTCTCGACGATGTATGGATTGTCGGGATTGTTATCGTAGAAGTGCTGGTGGTACGCCTCTGCGGGGTAGAATCCGCGTAGCACTTCCACTTTCGTGACGATGGGGCTCGAGAACGCGTGCGTGTCCGTTAGGTGCTTGATGAACTTCTCGGCTAACGCGCGCTGCTGGTCGGTCGTGTAGAATATCTCAGAGCGGTACTGCGAGCCGTGATCGGGACCTTGGTAGTCGAGCTCGGTCGGATCATGCGCCACCGTGAAATAGACGGCCAGCAGCTGGTTGAACGAGATCTTCGACGGATCGTAGGTGATCTGGACCGACTCGGCATGCCCGGTCGTCCCCGTGCTCACGATCTCGTAGTGGGCGGTTACCTTGTTGCCTCCGGCAAAACCGGAAACGACATTCGAGACCCCCTTCAACCGCTCGAAGACTGCCTCCATGCCCCAGAAGCAACCGCCTGCCAGCACGACTTGCTGCGTCGCCGGGCGTTGCGGCGGCGCCGCGAACGCGGCGGAGGGCGAAAGCGGGACCAGCGCGAGCCAAGCGGCGGCGAGTGTTCCGGCGAGGTGGACGAGGCTGCGGTGCACGTAATTGTTCCCTTCGAAGTCTAGACCGTAGGACACGTTCGAGCGGCGAGCGGCTGCGAACGTGCCAAACATAGCATCTTCCCCCCACGGTTGCGGCAAGCGGGCTTACGCCGCTGGGTGGAGCCGGGTCTGCGGCGCCGAAGGGATGGCCGAGCGCACGCGGGAGGGCGATATATGGACGGCGAGCCGATTGACGACGAACTCGACTACACGATTCCAGTCGATGAGGACGAGGACGCACCGCAGGCCGACGAGCCGGCCCCGTCCGAATCTTCCTAGTCGACGTTGCGGGCTACTGCGAGATCGCCATCGTCGAGGAACTCGACATCGTAATTGCCAGCTTGAGCGGGTATGCGAACCTGAACGGGTAGGTCACCGTCACCGTCACCAGGCACGCTCGGCCCTGAAAAGCTGCATCGGTGCAACCGGCACCGCTGGCCCAGCTGGTCGCAACGCCGAGCGAGTTTGCGACGCCGGGGGAGACGCCGAGCAGAAATGACTTTACGGCGGCGCCGGTCGTCGGGCATCCCGGCACGGTGCATCCAGAGCCGCGAACGCTCGCCCACCGTGCGCCAAGCCGGGAGGCGTTGGCGACGAGGTCATACGCGAAGAGGGCGCGAGCCATCACGATGATCCCGAAGAGGCAGATCGTCATGACAGATACAGCGAGAGCGAAGTCCGCTAGCACCTGCCCGCTCGCTCCACGCCGCGAGATCACTGCGCGACTTGCTCCACCGCCGTGCGTGAAACCGCGATCGACGAACCGATGAACGGATACTTGAGGATCGGCTTGAAGGTCGCACTGCTTGTGACGCTTACGAAGAGAATGCGATGATTCGACGAGCAAGCCGTGGGCGTGCACGACGCCGCCGAGCCGTCGGCACACTTGCAATAGTTCGTCGCCGATACGGTAGTCAGGGTGATGCCCGTTGCGTCGCTTGCGGCTGCTGCTTGCATGCCGGAAAAGTCTTCGGCTGAGACGACGTTTAGCGATCCGTATTGAGCGCCAACTCGCGCGCTGTTTCCGACGACGATCTTGAACTTCGCAAAGCGGCCGATGTCGATAGCGCCAACCACGATGAGGAGCAAGAACGGGGCGAGCAGTGCCATTTCCAGCGTCGCTTGCCCGCGGTGACCTCGAGTTGCGTTGCTTCCTAGCGGCATCGATCGTTCCTACTCTGCGAGTGCGGCGCGAGCAAACGTTCCGGAGTTCGATTGGGTCGTCGTACCGCCCTGATTGAAGACAATATCCTTAGCGACGGCGACGGTCCAAGAGGAGTATTTGCCGTCGATGATCATCGTCGTACCGGGAAAGTACAGCAGTCCGCCATACGCGCCGGTACCCGGTGACGACCCGCTGTTCACGTGAAACTGCGTCGTGTTGTTCGAGGGCTGGAACATGAGGACGCCTTGGGTGTTCCCGGATGTCGGCGCAGAGAAATTGATCGCCGGGCTGCCGTTGAATATCCAGTTTCCGCCCTTGATATAGAACGTGACGCCGGTTCCATCGAATTCGAGGGCGTTGTTCGAGATCAGGCCATTCTCGAGATCGTAGACTCCCGGGTTGAAGACGACCTTGCTGCTGTTGTTGAAGATCAACGTGTTACAGTAGCGCCCCGGCGCAAGTATGACGGTTCCTGAACCGAACGTCGTGAGGCCGTTACAGCTCCCTGACGTCGGTGGATTCGCGGTGAGATATGCGCAGCCGGGAATCGACCCGCATGGATCGGCGACGGCGACGGATGGTTTCGGCTGAGCATGGGGGAACGCCGTGCTGTTGACGGTGTTGTTTGCCGCAGGCGTCGCATAGCCGATAAAAGCGGCGTCGACCGAGCCCTGATGAAAGAGCAGGCTTCCGTTGGAGATAATTCCACAGTGGGGCATCGTGATCGTTGCACCGTTCAAAGTCAGCGACGGGCCTACCGTGTCCAAGGCGTAAATGCAGTCGGTGTTCGCGCTGCTTGCAATCGCCACGGCACGAGCCGTGATGTGCTGCGAGCTTATCCCGAAAATGCCGCCGAAAAACGCCGGTTGCTGTTTGTTGACGACGACCTCGACGGCGGTCCCGTCAGCCGTGTAGTTTCCCGTGAGCGGAGGCTTATTGACCGTGACGGTCGTGTTCGCGGTGCTGTCCGTGAAGCCGTTCGCAGAGCTGGCAGTCCGCGCTGCACTGGTGACGTCGCTGAGGACCGGTGAATAGCCCTCTTCGATGACTGCCGCGATCGCTGCAGCGTCGGCTGCGGTCTGCTCGACTCGCTGCTGATAGCGCCAGAACCCCAAATCGATCGCCAGCGATGCAACCCCGAGCACGCCGCCGAGTGCAAAAACGATGAGCGGCAACGCCTGGCCACGGCTCGCATTGCGGTCGTTGCGGCGCTGTGAGAGATGGGAGGAGCATCTGCATCGTCGCATGCGCTTTACATGATGAACGCGGTCCTTTGCGATGTCAAACAGAAATGTGAAGGTGTGCGTTTATGCACGGCAGTGCGTGCGAATGGATATCTCGGATAAATAGAAAGACTTCTCAATGAGAATTCCTTCCATTTGCGCTGAGGCAGATTCCCAGATTCCAATCGGTTGTGGCGCCGCAATCGACAGTTTCCGTTCAAACGTGCTTTCGCGCGTGCACACGGCGCCCACAGATGAGAGTAATTCTCACTGAGAATCTCTACTATCTAGGGATGGAAGCAAGCTCTCTGCCGGCGAGCGGTTCCTCAGACCGAAACTCACGGCGCGTCCTTGCTCGAACCTACGGAAGCGAACGAGCCAGTCCGAGGTTAGTCACGAGAAGCTCGCAACCCCTGACATCCGGCAAAGCCGAGTCGATCCCGTGCGCCCGCAGTCGTCCGGTAGCTCGCACGCAGCTTAGCGCCGAAGCGTACACGCAACCCGCTCCGCTGCGGCGCCCCGCGACGGGGTAGAGCCTCGCTGGCCATGGTTGCGCTGCTGATGGTAAGGGTAAGGCATCGTCACAACAACCACCCGCCCGGCAAGGAGAGACTCCCTTGAGCACAGTCGACGGCACGATCCCCCCCGACGACGACAACACCACCGACGAGGATGATGGCGACGTCGAGGCTATCGGCGACGAAGACGATGAGGGCGACGTCGAATCGACCTGAGTCGAGCGCCGAGTGCCCATGACAGGCGCAGGGGCTGCTTTCGGGCGGCCCTTTGTGCTGCGCCTTCGGAGCGTTAGACGCTGCTGCTGGTCGTGATCATTTATAGCGCGTACGTCAGAGGTGAACTGCTCAGCGAACCCTCAATTCCCGAGGCTTAAAACGGCGCAACCGCCCACGATCCGTAGGAGATGCCCGCTGCAAACGCGACGGGCTTCGCGTCGCCGCCGGCATTTGATGCGTAGGCGGCGAGCAAGCCTTCGAGTCCCGACTGTCCGATCGGCGCGCCGAGTCCGCCGACCCACAAACGGCCGCGTCGGTCAAGCGCCAAGCCGGCCGGGTCCAGGAAACCGGCTCCGTCAGTCAAGATCGTGCGCAGCGGCGTGGAACTCGTTCCGGTTGTGGAATATACCGCGATGTCACTCTTCGCGCCGCCTGCACCGCTGTTGGCGACGTAGATGAGACCCGCGCCGACCGCGATGTACTGCGGGTAGGCCA
>Ga0073928_10010419_pt1 | contig 11078 bp, 7 predicted proteins | sample PaiPotPPA55metaG_FD_76969 | JGI IMG/M metagenome (GOLD analysis project Ga0073928, IMG submission 76969) | Iron sulfur acid spring bacterial and archeal communities from Banff, Canada, to study Microbial Dark Matter (Phase II) - Paint Pots PPA... ...
GCTTAACGCTTATCGGCGTGAGCCTTGGCCTGACGGCATCGATTGCTCTGACGCGCTATCTGAGTGGCATGCTTCTCGGCGTCACAAGCCACGACGCCTTGACGTTTTCCAGCGTCGCGATTCCGCTCTGCGCAGTATCGCTGTTCGCCTGCTTCATACCCACACGCCGCGCCATGCGCGTGGACCCCATGGTCGCGCTGCACTACGAATAAAATCGGCGGCCTGGCGCAAAATTAGAATTCTCGGTAGAATCCATCGATTTTGCGCACACCTAATTAAGAAGGAGATTCAAATGACGCGATTTCTGCGATACCTGATGTTGTGGTCTGCCTGCCTGGCTTTGGTGCCCTGTACGCAGGCGAGTTGGGGACCCTTCGTGTCCACCGGTTCCTTCACTGGAGTCGGCAACCCATCGTGCGCGGCTGTATCCAGCGACCACGTCGTGTGTGCCGTGCGCACCGGCAAGGCTGCGCTCATGGTGAACGAATTCAACGGGACGACATGGTCGGGCTGGAAAATTCTGACCGCCTCGGTCGTTTCGGACCCCAGTTGTACCAGCAATGGCGCAGGCTCAGTTATCTGCGCTGCCACTGCGACCACTGGCGGCCTGCAGGTTTCCATTTTCAACGGCACGGCCTGGAGCATGCCCACAACAGTTGCAGGATCCCTGTTCTCCGCTCCGAGCTGCGCCGAATTTACCGCTGGACACGTACTCTGCGCCGCCCGCAATGTGAGCGGTGGCCTGGTATGGTCCATGTACAACGGCACCACCTGGAGCGCATTCGCGAACCTCGCCACCACCGCCGTCTCCGCGCCGAGCTGCACCACGGATAACAACAGCGGCGTGGTTTGCTCGATATTCACCACCGATGGCCTTACGGTAGTGAATCGTTTTGCCGGTACCAAGTGGGAAGGGTTTCTTAGCGTTGGCGGAATCGCTGGCGGCGAGCCGGATTGCACGTCACTAAACTCTGCTGGCAGAGTGGCCTGTTTCGCGAAAGCCTACAACTCAGGTATCTACGTAAACCTCTTCAACGGCGCATCTTGGATCGTCGGTGATTGGTCCGGCTATGAGGCTCTTGGCGGGACGGTGAACGACAATGCCAGCTGCACCAGCCAGGCTACAGACGAGTTGGTTTGCGGTGTAATCGCTGTCACCGACGCCTCCTTCTACTCGAATGAATTCAATGGTTCTTCCTGGACTGGCTGGGCCAAAGTCGGCGGATCCGGTGTCGGCTCTCCGTCTTGCGCACCGCTGGGCTCAAGCAAGGTCGTGTGCCTGGTCATGGGCCCGACTAACAAACTAACCAGCGTCGTTGGACCATAGGATCGACCTTGTTCTCCGATTGCTGCTAATAGCGTAACCTAGCTCCATCGCGAAGAAAGTCTAACGCGCTCGGCAGGCGTCGGGTGTATAAAGTTCCTGCACTCCCGCAATCAAAATAAAAATCCTCTGGAGACCGCAAAAGATTCCAATGTCCAGACTCCGCGTCCTCAGCTTCTCCATATCTCTCGACGGCTTTGGCGCCGGGCCTCATCAAGACCTCAACAATCCGCTCGGTGTTGGTGGCACTGCCTTGCACGAATGGGCGTTCGCCACCCGAACCTTTCAGCAAATGTTTGGAAATGAAGGCGGCGCGACCGGCATCGACGACGACTTCGCCGCGCGTGGCTTCAAAAATATCGGAGCGTGGATTTTGGGTCGCAACATGTTCGGACCAATCCGCGGACCCTGGCCTGACAATACCTGGGAAGGATGGTGGGGTGACGATCCACCGTACCACACTCCCGTCTTCGTGCTTACCCACTACCCTCGCGAATCGATCACCATGAGCGGCGGTACCATCTTTCACTTCGTCACCGAAGGCATCCACGCGGCACTTGAACGAGCCGTTGATGCTGCCCAGGGCCAAGACGTCCGGGTTGGAGGCGGCGTTGCCACCATCCAGCAATCCCTTCGAGCCGGACTTATCGACGACATGCATCTCGTGATTTCCCCGGTCCTTCTTGGCTCCGGCGAACACCTTTTCGGTGGTATCGATCTAGCAAAGCTCGGTTATCAATGCACCGAACATGTCCCCACTCCAAACGCCACACATGTCATGCTGACCAAACGTCGTTAGTCTCGGGAGCCTGGTAGGGAGCTACACAAATTTTGTTCAGAGCTACGGGAGTTTTGTTCAGAGCTAGGTAACTTCGGCACAGCTACGGTATCGTTGCGCAGAAGATCGCGGCTAGTGCGAGCGCTGTAGTTAGTCAAAAGATTGTAGCGAGTCGCAAGTCACGCGGAGATCAAATGGACCCTTTATCCTACGTCGGACCCCTTGCCGCTTTTTGCACGACGACCGCCTTCATTCCGCAAATCGTCAAAATCAAAAAGCAAGGCGCTGACGACCTTTCTTATCCCATGCTGTTTCTGTATCTCACCGGTGTAGTTCTCTGGTTGGTGTATGGTCTGCTCCTGCACGCCGCCGCAATAATCTGGGCGAACTCCATCACTTCATTCCTGTGGCCGTGGCGCTCGCACTCAAAGCCACATCCCCTTCCCCCACGCGCGATAGCCAAAGCAGATGACCGAGCATCAATTCAGTGCGTTAACAGGCATTCGGCCTGGTTTTGCAAAGACAACACCTTTCACGGAGCCAAGCTCAATTCTTTGGCACGCTCGTTCGAGTGGACCACCCTGAGCTTGCCACGCGGTCCCAAAACATTCTTCTCGAAGGCACGTACTTCGCCATTTTTCTAGAGGAGCTTGTAGGCACAAACACCTGGAAGCGCCAATTCAACACATCCGCGGCATATATTTTTCGGTCTTTTCCGATCGCTAAAAAGTGTCCCCACGCAAACTGCCCAGGCGCGTGTCCCGGCTCGCCGAGTGCGCCGATGATTTTTCCGTTTGTATCGAGCTCCACGATTCGGTCATATCCGCCGTCGATCATCCATACATGTTGGTCCGCGCTGATGAAAAGGCCGTAGGGATATCCGATACCCGTCCATTGCTTTAGAAAATTTCCGTCTGCATCGAAGATTTCTATCCTCTGATTCTCGCGATCCCCCACATAAACGTTTCCCTGCGCGTCCACCGCCACGCTGTGCGGCAGGTTGAACTCGCCCGGTCCAGTCCCGTATTTCCCCCAAGCCTTCAGAAAATTCCCTTCGCGATCGAACTTCACAACGCGAGAGTTCCCGTATCCGTCCGAAACATAAACTTCCCCGTTTCGCCCGAAAGCTATATCCGTGGGCTGATTGAACAGCCAGTCTGCTTCGGCGGCAACTCCTTTGCGGCCCAGCACCAGCAAAACCCGCCCCTCCGGACTCAGCTTCAGCACCACGTGACTGCCATCGTCGGTCGTCCACAGATTGTCTTCGTTGTCGATTCGCAATCCGTGCGGATGGACGAATAATCCTGTAGCAACGCTGCGAAGGTAGGTTCCATTCTCATCGTACTCCGCCAGCATGGGCTCAGCCCGCTGAAACAAAAAAATATGCCCTTTTGAATTCACCGCCACGCCCGAGGCTTCTCCAATACCTATTCCGGCTGGTGCATGAAAGAAATCGGGGACCACCCGGTAGCCCAATTCAGGGACAGCCTGAAAACCGGTCGTCTTTGTATCCTGCGCTCGTGCCGTGGTCGGCACCCAGAACACGAGTATGAGACCAAATCGAAATAGGTTGTTCATCGTTCCTCGCGTCGGCAAATTCTTACATTCAAGCGCGGATTATAGTCCGAGATGAAGTCCAAGTCGCGATAAGTGAGATTCCGGACAACCGCAAGACATGTCACTCTCAGACGCGGCGGGATGCCAACCAATCATTAAATTAAATGCAGAGGTCCCGCAGGTCGCGATGTAAATGCTTTGCCGCCCAGAAACTTTCCTTGTATCGTGCAGCGCAGGTGATCCCGCCATAGAGAGTGAAAACAAATCCGCAGAACGATCAGTCGAGCAAAGCCCCAGTTCTGCGCTCATCCATTTGCCACCTGAGCGTCGATTGACGCTTCTCGGATTGATGGCTGTGGCGTTTTTCACTACTTGCGGGGGGCCGTTCGGACTAGAGCCGCTGCCTGCCGCCGTCGGGCCCGGCTGGGCGGTGGTCTTGATTCTAGCCGCGCCGTTGTTCTGGAGCCTGCCGATGGCGCTGATGGTGGCGGAGCTTTCAACTCTGATGCCTGAAGAAGGCGGCTATTACGTGTGGGTCCGTGAAACGATGGGCGCCTTCTGGGGTGTGCAAGAGGCCTGGTGGACGATGGGATATTCCATCGGTCTGATGGCCAGTTTTCCGGTGCTGTTCGTCAGCTATATTTCATTCTTTATTCCGGCACTTGCGCCGGGCGCGAACACGACGCACGCGGGCGTGCTGGCGTTTATTCGCTGGGCAGTGGCCGCGGCGTTTATCCTGTCCGCTATGGCTGTGAATTTGCGCGGGGCGCGCGATGTGGGCCGCTCATCTAAGATCGGCGCCGGTTTCGTATTAGGTGCATTCGCGCTCTTGGTCGTCACCTGGCTCATGCGAGGTCCGGCCGCGCACGCCGTGGTCGGCATGGTCACTCGCGACCTTGCGAAAAGCAATCCCAGCGCATTACTTCTGGGTTTGTCGCTAATATCGTTCAATTTTTCGGGGTGGGACAACGTCTCGACCTTTGCCGCGGAAGTTGACCGGCCACAACGCAACTACCCAATAGCGCTGGGTGGAGCACTGCTGGCGCTGGTGCTCTGCTATCTGCTTCCGATGCTCGCAGGGCTGAGCGTCGCCACCAGTCCGGCAATCTGGAACACTGATTCTGGTTGGCCGGTGATTTCGCGGTTGATTGGAGGGCCCTGGCTGGGCGCCCTGGTTGCCGCGGCCGGAGTTGTTTCCATGTGGGCGTTGTTCAACGCGCAACTGCTCTACGTTTCGCGTTTGCCTTTTGTAATGGCGCGGGACCGCTGGCTTCCACAGCTCCTCGCAAAAGTTTCACCGCACACTGGCGTTCCGAGAGTAGCCATTCTCATCTTTTGTGGGATAACGGCGGTGTTTGCCGCTCTTCCATTCGGGAGCCTGGCCATCATTACTTGCCTGCTGTACACACCGGCGCTGGTGCTGGAGTTTCTCGCGCTGATTATTCTGCGCGTGAGCCGCCCGAGCGCACCGCGCAGTTTCCGCGTACCGGGCGGATGGTGGGGCATGATCTGCGTTTGCGTGGTTTTTTTCGCGGGTGCCTTCCTTGTGCTGCTGGCCACCATGCGCGAGTGGACCTCCTATCCCGGTCAGCTTGTGGTGGTCGGAATGGTCGTATTCAGCGGCATTGCTTTGTACCTTCTGCGGCGCAGGGTCGCCTTCCTGTGAGCGGGCGAGGTTCAAACCTGGACATCTCCGGCGAATGCGTTGAATGCCCAAGTGCCATCCTTTCGGGCCAGTTTTCGGTCACCCCGAACAAACAACCGAGACCCGTTCTAATCGCGAACTTTCAACCATCCTGAATTCAGCCTTTCACCGACCACAAATCGCGATCCGCCCGTGGTTGCGCGAAGCCTCCATGTTAAGTGCAGCCTCCATCCAAAAATCACCGACGGCGCGCAGCGCCTACCTTTCGCGGCGAACTTCCCGCGAGCCGTAGATTTGTGGTTTAGATCACGCCGGAAACCTGGACGTCGGCCGTCACCGCCACGCGTTTGCGGCTTCCGAACTCGTCTGCGATAATGGCGTGCTGCAACCGAGGGCGTCTTTGACTCGCACTGACTGGACTGGCAACGAAGTCCGCAAAACATTTCTGAAATATTTCGAAGAGCGCGGCCACCGCGCGGTGCGCAGCTCCTCGCTCGTACCGCACAACGATCCCACGCTGCTCTTCACCAACGCGGGAATGAATCAGTTCAAGGACGTCTTCCTCGGCCTCGAGCAGCGCGATTACAAACGCGCCACCACCTGCCAGAAGTGCGTGCGCGCCGGCGGAAAACATAACGATCTGGAAAATGTCGGCTTCACCAACCGCCATCACACTTTTTTCGAGATGCTCGGCAATTTTTCCTTCGGAGATTATTTCAAGAAAGAGGCCGTCGCGTACGCCTGGGAACTGGTTACCTCGCCTGATTGGTACGCTGTACCGCTCGAAAAACTTTATTTCACCGTCTTCGGCGGAGCGGAAATCTCCGGACAAAAACTCGCTCCCGACCATGAAGCCGCCGGATTCTGGACCGCCATCGGCGCGCCCAAAGATCGCGTGATCGAAGTCCCTGGCCTTAAAGAAAATTTCTGGGCCATGGGCGACACCGGCCCCTGCGGCCCCTGCAGCGAACTTCATTACGACATGAGCCCAGCCGCCTCCGACCAAGGCCATACCGATTGCAAATTCGGTTGCGAGTGCGGCCGCTACGTCGAAATCTGGAATCTGGTCTTCATGCAGTTCAATCGCGACGCATCCGGCAAACTCAATCCCCTGCCTAAGCCTTCCGTCGATACCGGCATGGGTCTGGAGCGCATGGCCGCCGTCCTCGAAGGAAAAATCAGCAACTTCGACACCGATTTGTTTCAGCCAATAATGCGCGAGGCCGTAAAGCTCGCCGATGTGGATGTAAACGACGCAAAGATTCAGCCGTCGCTCCGAATTATCGCAGACCATTCCCGCGCCGCTACATTTCTAATATCCGACGGCGTGGTTCCGTCGAACGAAGGCCGCGGTTACGTTTTACGCAAGATTATTCGCCGCGCACTGGTGCATGCGAATGATCTGAGCGCGCCTTTGCCTTTCTTGTCGGTAATGTCCGCCGCTGTTCGTAAAGGAATGGAAAGTGTATATCCTGAACTCGAAGATCATGCATCACGCATCACTCGTATACTCGACGAGGAAGAGTATCGTTTCGTGCGCACCGTAAACATCGGCCTAAAAAAACTAGAAGAAGACATTGCTCCTTTGACTCAATCCGACCGCAAGATCCCAGCGGCGGCCGTTCTTGCAGGCGACAAAGCCTTCAGGCTCTACGATACTTACGGCCTTCCCCTTGACTTCATCGTCGATACTCTTCGAGATCAAGGCTTGGTGCTCGACCGGGAGGGTTTCGACCGCGCGATGGAAGAGCAACGCACGCGGGCGAAGGCATCCTGGAAAGGAGTGCACAAGGATGCCGCGAACCCTGTGTATTCGAAGCTCTCTCAAACTTACAGGACCGAGCCGGACTTTTACTTTGGCACCGACACGCGCGACTGCCGCATCGAAGCGATCGTCACCAAACAAGGCCAAGTAAACGAAATCCAAAAAGGTATGGAAGCCGAGATTGTCCTCGATCGCACATCGATCTACTCGGAATCGGGCGGCCAGGTCGCCGACACGGGCGGTCTCTACGACAATTCTGAATCGCTCGAAGTCGCCGAAGTTCGCGGCGCGTATTACCCTGTCACCGGACTCATCGCGCACCGCATCGTCGCTAAAGAAGATTTGCACGTAGGCGATCGAGTGGCGACGGTCGCCGACGGCGAGCGCCGCATCCGCAACATGCGCAATCACACTGCCACGCATTTGCTGAACGCGGCTCTGCGCAACATCCTCGGCACGCACGTGAAACAGGCCGGCTCGCTGGTTGCGCCCGATCATCTGCGCTTCGACTTTTCGCATTTTGCTGCCGTGGATCCAAGCGAACTTTCCGAAATCGAGCAGCAGGTGAATGAGGAAATCTGGAAGGATCTGGAAACTACGACCGACATCATGAATATTGACGACGCGCTGGCTTCCGGCGCGCTCGCTTTCTTCGGCGACAAGTATCCGGAGTCCAACGTTCGCGTCGTCAGCATTCCTGACCCCAGTTCGCCGCGCGGCTTTTACAGCAAGGAGCTCTGCGGCGGCACACACGTAGGGCGCACAGGCGCCATCGGCGTCTTCAAGATTTTGTCCGAATCTTCCACCGCCGCCGGCGTCCGTCGCGTCGAAGCCATCTCCGGCGACCGCGCTCTATCGGAATACCAAAAGTCGCTTTCTACACTGCGCACCATCGCCGGCATGCTGAATTCCGGAGAGGACGAAGTTGTCGCCGCCCTGGAGCGCCAATTCGAGTCCGCCAAGCTTCTGGAAAAGCAGCTGGCGGCCCTGAAACGCAAGTCGGCCGGCGGAATAGCCGACTCCCTTCTCGACGATGTCCGCATGGTGAAAGAGGTTCGCTTTCTTGCCGCCAAAGTGGACGGTTTTGACCGCGAAGCCCTTCGCCAGCTTGTCGATACACTTCGCCAGAAACTAGGTTCCGGAGTAGTTGTGTTGGCGTCTGCCGAAGACGGCAAAGTTGCTCTAATCACAGGAGTTACGAAGGACCTTACCTCGCGCGTCCATGCCGGAAAAGTGGTCCAGGAACTCGCCAAGTACGTAGGCGGCTCCGGTGGCGGCCGTCCCGATTTGGCAGAGGCTGGCGGAAAAGACACATCCGGCATAGAAAACGCCCTCGGCCAGGTATACCCTCTCCTCGAGCGCTTGTTATAATTCCAGCAGTGCCAGAGCTTTATGCCCGCATCGGGCTTCCATTTTTCCGCGGGCTAGTCTGCAATGCCGAGAATTTGTGTCTTCAGAATTCGGGTTCAGGCGAACCACGTCCGGCTTAATCGTGGCGCCTAGTTTAGCGTCGGGGTTTTGAGCAAGGAGACTCTGCTGTCCCCTGGGCAAGTTGAGTCGAGCTGTCGAGCAAGCAAGCGTTCGGTACTCGCAAAGCGTTTAGCGAACGAGGGACATACAAATGCGACGCAGCTTTCTAACCGTCACAATCCTGGCAGCCGGGGCGTACTTCGCTCTGGCGCAACCCATCCGCGCACAGATAACTTCGAGCGTGGATGGTAACGGCAAGTTGATTTTCGTGAATGCCGATTCCCCCAAAGGCCGTAGAGGGAGTACTATTAGTCCCGCCGCGACCCCGGTGCAAGGTTTTCGTGCACGGAATCCCGAGGCTTCGCCAGATGCGGTGTTCTCATTGAGCGCGGTGTTGCCGCCGCCGGGTTTCAGCGCGCAACAGTCGTCGGCAACGAGTGTTATAGACCAGAGACTGGACCGCATCGTGCGCGATGCTGCTGCGCGGCACGACCTGGACCCGGCTCTGGTGAAAGCGGTGATCAGCACGGAATCAGGATGGAATCCGCAAGCGGTGTCGCGAAAAGGAGCGGTTGGCTTGATGCAACTGATTCCTGGAACAGCGCAGCGTTTTGGAGTAAACAATTCGTTCGACCCGGTGCAGAATGTGGAGGGTGGAACGACGTATTTGAAGGCGCTGCTGGACCGTTACAACGGCGATCTCTCGAAGTCGCTGGCCGCGTACAATGCGGGCGAGCACGCCGTGGATCTGCACGGGGGCGTTCCGGCTTACAGAGAAACGCAACAGTACGTCCGAAAAGTGACTGACGCATACTTCCGGCCTGGGTCGGGCCGCAACTCGACGCAGTGGAGCCCGCCAAAAGCTCCGGTGCGAAAAGAAGTGGACGCCAAGGGCCGCATAGTTTTCACGAACGAATGACGCAAGTGTTTTCCGCCAAAGTTCATACGCCGATAAAGTTTTTTCTACCAGTGGTTGCGCTACTGCTGTCGCTGGCCGGCCCTTCCTACGCCGATAGAAAATCCGAAGCGCGCGCACAGTTCGAACGCGCCGTGCGCATGCGCACCGGTTTGCAAGAGCGGCCTGAAAGAGACCGTACGCTGGCTCTCTATAAGCAAACTATCGCCGCGTATCAAAAAGTTTATTTAATCACGCCGCAAGCGGAAGAAGTGACTCCCGCGCTGATTGCGGAAGCCGAGCTTTACCAGCAAATGGCGCAGCAATTCGACGAGAAATACTTTCAGTCCGCCATCGACACCTATAATTTCCTGCTGAAACAATATCCCGAGAGCCGCTATCGCTCGGCCGCAATTTTCGCAGTGGCTCAGATTCAAAAAGACGATTTGGGACAGGCGGAAGCCGCGGAAGTAGCGTTTAAGGATTTCCTGAAACGTTTCCCGAAGTCGGATAAAGCGCCCGCGGCGCGCCAGGCGTTGAAGGAGATTTCCGAGTCGCGGGAAGAGTCCAAAACTCAGGCGCCGGAAGTGAAAGGCCAGTTAGTCGAGGCGCGGGAGAGCACGCACGGAACGCCGCACCTCACTGACGTCCACACCTTTAACGCGGACAATTTCGCGCGGATCATTGTGACGCTGGAAGACACGGTCAAATTTGATTCCGCGCACATTGCTTCTCCCGACCGAATTTATTTCGATCTGCACAGAGCGAATCTGAGTCCGGGGCAGGCCAAGAAAACGATCGATGTAAAGAATGGCTTGCTGAAATCCGTGCGAGTGGGGCAGAACCGCGAAGCCGTGGTGCGATTGGTGCTGGATGTGGACGGGGCGCGCGATTATAAAGCCTACCTAGTGTCGAATCCTTACCGTCTGGTAATCGAAGTGCGGAGTAATCCCACCATTACCACGGCGAAAAACGGCGCCAGCGCGCCGGCGGCCACGGTGCCAGTTTCGGCAGCAGCGAAAGAAGACGCCGTCGATTCGAAGGCGACGGATCAGCCAAACGAAACGGCTGCGGCCGGAACAAACAAACAACCTGCCGCCGCGAAGCTGGCGGCGAAACTTGCCGCCTCGCCGGCTGAGAAAAGCACACCTGTGAAACCGAAGTCTGCCAGCGCAAACGCTGCACCATTGAAGCCACCGACAGAGCCCAAGCCCACACGTGACGGGCAGCATTCGTTAACACGTGCGCTGGGGCTGAAAATTGGACGAATCGTGATCGATCCTGGTCACGGCGGACACGATACTGGAACAATCGGACCACATGGCTTGATGGAAAAAGACCTGTGCCTGGACGTGGCGTTGCGGCTGGGGCACCTGATCGAACAAAAACTTCCCGGCGCAGAAGTGGTCTACACACGGAAAGACGACACGTTCATCCCACTCGAACAACGCACCGCGATGGCCAATGAGGCCAAGGCGGACTTGTTTATTTCGATTCATGCAAATTCGAGCCACGACCACGAAGCGCGCGGAATCGAAACGTATTACTTGAACTTCGCCACCTCGGAAGAATCGCTGGAAGTGGCCACGCGTGAAAATGCGCTCTCGCAGGAAGGCTTGCACGATTTGCAGGACCTGGTGAAGA